>ENA-OQBT01000478-OQBT01000478.1-human-gut-metagenome-genome-assembly--contig:-NODE-478-length-24233-cov-2.888202_pt1 | contig 24233 bp, 29 predicted proteins | sample MGYA00242749_ERZ504557 | MGnify/ENA primary metagenome ERZ504557 (study PRJEB26092, sample SAMD00036243) | human gut metagenome | host: Homo sapiens | study: EMG produced TPA metagenomics assembly of... | reverse complement strand
ATTATAGTTGGAGTTTATTTTATAAATCAAAACTGGACAATTAGATATGCTTCTGTATTTGACGGATTTTTCGGAAAGGGCAATTGGAAGTGTATTGATGAAGAGAAAAAGGATAGCCTTATTTACGATGAATATGAAATAAACAATATCTATCCGGAGCTGTCAGAGAATGTTCCGGGAAAATTCCATAATTGGTATATTTTGTATGATGATGGTCAAAATAAATCAATCTGGCATATCACAGATCATGTTTATAAAATAAACAATGATAAGTATAGCATTATCAATCATAATCGATTATCGGCTAAGCAGGCATTGACAATGGAATTGATGGACATTTCATTTGACGTAATAGGGGACAATATAAAAAGTGACATTATAGAAGAATATCTTCCTCAAGCTGAATCGGATTGTATAGAAGTCGGCATATCCTACGAGGGTGGTAATCCCAAGCCTGAATTTTATGATAAACTGTTGAAAGAAAGCTGGTTCAAATGCAACGAAGTCTCTGCAGAACATTACCTGTCAATGGACACTGCTGATTTTATATAGATATCAAAGCATATGATTATCGGATAAAAAAGCTTTCAGATACAGAAAAAGATCATTTAATGAACAGTTTGGAAACGATTGAACAGGGATTGCGTGATAAATATGGAGAACATGCTTCATATAAAATTTACTTTGACGATTTTCATCAGGCAGAGCACAAGGCACAATGATATTTATTACATTTTTTATTTAGGGCTGGCAATGGCATCAGCGGGAATTATTTTTACAAGAAATTATTTATTTTACAGTCAGTTGATTGAGAAGAGAGATGGATTAAAAAAGGGATAATTCTAATTGCAAGAAAAAAGTGGTTTGTAATATAATGAGAAAAGCAATTTTTACTTTATTTTGACAAATATAACATGTCTATACAAGGAAGGAGGGTGTGATATTTGTATTTAGAAAAGATTTATATAGAGAATTATAAAGCAATTGAAAAAATGGATATAGACTTAAAACCAGGAGTGAATCTGATTATTGGCGATAATGGAGCAGGAAAAACGTCTGTCCTTGAGGGATTGCGGTAGCTCTTGGAGGTTTGTTTGTCAACGTAGCAGGTGTTAGTACTAAGAATATTGTAAAAGATGATGTACGTATGAGTATAAAGCCTATAGGGGATTCTTCAACAGCGATTGAATACTATGAACCTGTATTAGCCGGCTGTACACTTCATATAACGGAAGAACAGAATTTTACGTGGAACAGAATCAAGGAAGAAGTATCTGCCACCCATACCAAGATTGACGATAAGAATGTGTGTGTATGGATGAAAAAGCTTACAAATAATTCAGATTCTGTTTTGCCATTGATTAGTTTTCAAAGTGCTGCCAGAGCATGGAGAGTAAGAAGAGGAGACTTTGGAAACGAGCTAAAGAAGAAAATAGACGATAGACGATGTGGGTATATCGGATGCCTTGATTCTTCTATGGATGTAAAATCTATTCAGCAGTGGTGTCTAAAACAGGAAGTGGTGCGCTCAAATAAAGGAACAGTGCGCGAATATGAAATGTTTAAGAATATTGTGGCTTCGTTTATGAAAGAAATTAATGAACTGAACGAGGCACCTTTCAATTTACTATTCTCTGCAGTTTACAGAGCTGGTTTACAAGAATGATAAGACAGAGATGCCTATTTCAAAGCTGAGTGCCGGCTATCAGTCTCTATTGTGGATGGTTATGGATCTGGCGTATCGGGTATGTATGCTTAATCCGGAATTAGAAAGTAGAGAACAGATTACGGGTATTGTGCTTATAGATGAAATTGATTTACATCTTCATCCAAAATGGCAGTGGAATGTAATTGACGCATTGCAAAAAACATTTGCAGGTGTTCAATTTATCATTGCAACCCATTCTCCAATTGTTATATCTGCATCAAAACAAGCAAATCTGATTCTGTTGGATGATTCACAGGATATAAGCTATCTACCGGATTGTTATGGATATGAAGTGGAGGATGTACTGCGTTATCGTCAGGAGAGTGTATCAAGACCAAAGAAGGTGAAAATGCTTGTCGATGAGATAGAGAATGCAATCGATGATATTGAATTTGATAAAGCTGATGCTGCATTGGAAAGATTAAAAAATGTGCTGGGTGAAGATAATTCAGAGTACAAGAAGATGGCAGGATGTATTTCAGATGCGAAGTTTATAGAGGAGTGCTGATATGCTGTATATAGAAAAAGAAGGTTTGCCAAATGATATAAACAGTAAGATCATAGAGTTGAGCAAAGTGAGAAATGGAAAAGCATTAGCGAAGACGACACTACAGCAATCCGCAACGCCTTCGACAATGATTTTCCTAAGAATGAAGTGAAAGAGATTTTACTTCATGAACAGCATGGAATCTGTGCTTATTGTATGAGACGTATCCGTATGGATAATCATTCCAGAGTGGAGCATCTTGTACCATTGAGCAAAAACAAGGACATGGCAATTGATTATAACAATATGCTTGGAGTATGCGATGGTGGTGAGAAAGTAACCGGGAATCAAGGGCATATACTTTGCTGTGATGCACATAAGAAAGAGACTGAGATCATGATTAGTCCTCTTAATAAGGTACAGATGAATAAGATCGCATACGATTCTGAAGGCAAAATCTATACGAAACCGAAAGATGAAGATATGGAAAGGGATATAAATGAAGTTCTCTTGTTGAATGGTATTCAGAAAAAGGATGGTACGGTAAGAGATACATCTACAGAACTGTTAAAGGGCAGAAAAGACGCCTATGACAGAGCAAAGAAAATGATGGCTGCCTTGAATATAAAAGGAAAATGTACATCAGCAACGCTTAAAAAGATAATGGATGAACTATACAACAGAGAAGAAAGAGATGAGTTTGTAGGTGTTCAGCTCTATTATTTCAAAAAGCATTACAATTCGTTGATTCGCAGAGGTATGTAGTATCTGATTTAGGAATAACAGTAGTGATTATTGAACACTATCGGACACTTTTTACTTATTACAGGGCAAATCAAATTCGGTATGAAGCGGTTTGATTTGCCCTCGTTTTTTACTTCGATATTGCAGAGTGTCACTCTACAGACACGCAGTATGAACAAGTCTATAATTCCTTGATTTTTTCATTTCATTTTTCTGGCATCATTGCGATAGTGAAGCATGAAGCTCCCCAAATTATAAATGCCAAAGCTATTTGAAATATGGCTGCAATAATTCCGTGAAGGATAGAACTTGTTCCTCCTATCCATCCGACAGTATATGCGACGATTGTATAAATAATACAGCCTGTTCCCATGTGAATAATTATTTTAAAAGGCATTGGAAGATTGTCTTTTTGATAAATCATGGCCGGAAGTCCAAAACCCAGACCTACAATTATGCACCCGATAACCATTTTTGAAAATTGGTAATTATCTAACTGAAATTACCGTCATAGGCGATGTCAAATACCATTCCTGTAATGCAGAAAATGGTTAATGCTATACCAATGCTGGTTATAGTGTTTTTAATCAAATTTTTCATAGTTTCTCTCATTTTTGTCCTCCTATAATCCCAGATATTTTTTAAACTCAGGCAGATATTTTCTTGATACGTAATCCTTACATCCGTTTTTTAGTTTCAAAAGAAGAGTGCCGCTAAAACCAGCCTCGACATTGCTCATATAAGACAGATTGACCAAAGTTGATTTTGAAATTTGCATAAATCCGGCACCAAGCTGCTGTTGCATTTCGTACAGTCTTTTTCGGGAACGGTAGCGGTGTTCTTTGCCATAAATAATAGTATCTTTGTTTTCTACCCTTACCATGTATATTTCTTTTGGCTGTAAAATGACAATATCATTTTCGTTTTTAAAAGCTGTAATGGGGCTTTCATTTGAACCGAATATATCAAGGGTACGCTGGATGCTGTCAGTGATTTTATCTGCATATATGATGGCATATGGTTCGCTGTATTCAGGGGAAAGTTCAATACTTACTTTCATGTAAAATCCTCCTTTCTTTTTGGTGAGTTAATCATACAATATTTCATATATAATGTCTCGCATTTGGATGTAAGTGACGAAAAAACATGTGTAAGATGCGTTAAAGGAGGATAATCCTGATAAGTTCCGCTATCGGAAGATATGTGAGTCTGCACACCGTACGGCACAATCAACATTTGACATGTTGGAAGTTTTAGTGATTAATATTTCTTTAATTTTGTCAGCATACTATTTACATAGTACAAATAGTAATGTACTTTAAAAAAGTACAGGACAGTACAAATAATCAGAAAGAGATATGATAACCATGAAGAAGAAATTAATTGCAATAATAGTTGGAATGATGCTTTGTGCAGAGCTGTTGGGCGGTTGTGGTAATAAAAATATAAACAAGGATAATATTACCACGGATACTGCCGAGGAGTCGAAACAGCAGGATTCGAATAAAAACAGGAGCTGTCAACTGCAACATATATGGGTGGAAGCAATACCATTACTGAGGTGTGCGATGAGCTTGGTTCAGCCGGGGCATCGCATGTAGATACCTTTAAAGAATGGGTGACCGATTTTGCGGATTCTGCCGGGAAGAATGCAAAGCTGAAGGATACCTGGTCAGATGCATATAAAATGAAAGCAGATACTGTTAAATGTATGGATGGCTGGGAGAAAAAGCATGACTATTCAGATGCAGATTGCAGAATGACAGCTTTTCTTTTGCTGGATGGGCTGCTTCACGCACAGTCAACGGAAGATAGCTATAGTGGCACATATTTAATGTTTGATACGGAAGCAATAGATAATGTAGACAGGTATGAAATCATAAGGCAGAATAAAGACATGTTTACTACATTATACGGAGAAAAGAGCATTACGGATGATAAACATCCTGAAAAAACATTCTCTGACAACTGGAAAAAGTATGGATTTCAAATAGACAGTAATCGTATTTCACTTATTAGTATAGCAATATATGATCCGGATTCTGATGCTATGTTCGTGGGACATACAGGTGTATTGATAAAGTACAGTGACTATTATTTGTTTGTAGAAAAAATAGCATTTGAGCAGCCATATCAGGCAACAAAGGTGAATAATATGGATGAACTATTAAGTATTCTTTCACTAAGACCTGAGTATTTCGGAGAAGAGAAAGAGGCTGGACCATTTGTATATAATAATGGAGACTATGTTGGAACATTAGAATTGCAAAGTGCAGAGTTGTAATAATGAAAATTCAAAATCGCCTTTTCCGTTGACATAACTTATAATACACTATATAATTTTTGATAAAAAAACCTCATAAGGATAAATCGGAAAATGAAGTTAAAGAATAAAAAAAGCAGAAATATGATAGGTATTATACAAAGCTGTCTCATCTTTGCATTGGTTATTCTTGTTATTTTTATGATGATACAGATTAACCGGCTGCAAGGAACGGCAAGGGTAATAAATTACGCAGGGCTGGTACGTGGAGCAACACAGCGTGAAGTAAAATTGGAGATTACAGGATCCCAAAATGATGAGTTGATTAAATATTTGGATGATATTTTGAGCGGATTAAAATATCAGGATGGAAATTATGATCTGGTAAAGCTTCAGGACAAGGAATATCAGGATAAATTGCAGGTCCAGATTGATTACTGGAATAAAATAAAAAAAAGAAATTGAAGCTGTAAGAAGCAGCGGATATGAAAATACTGATATTGTCAATATGAGTGAGACTTATTTTAAGCTTGCTGATGATACTGTGTCTGCAGCGGAAAATTATTCAGAAAAGATTGCTACAAAGATCCGCACGATAGAGCTTTTGTCAGCACTTGATATGCTGTGTCTTGTGATATTGATTATTGTACAGACCATAATGGCAATGAAGATGGCAAGGCAAAATAAACTGTTAGAGCAAAGAGCATATACTGATGCCCGTACAGGATTGCCTAATAGAAGTGCCTGTAAAGAAATTCTGAACAATAATGAGATAATCAGTTCACCTACGGCATGCATTATTTTTGACTTAAATAATTTGAAGTTTATTAATGATACAATGGGGCATTCGGCAGGAGACCGGCTGATAGTAAAGTTTGCCGGACTTTTGCGCAGCGTATTTCCTGAAAAAGATTTTGTGGGAAGATATGGTGGCGATGAATTTATGGTAGTCATTTATGACACAGATAAAGCGGAGGTTGATGAAATCCTGAAATGCTTATGTCTGGAAAAAGATAAATTAAACAACACCGGAAATGAACTGCAAATTGATTACGCTTGCGGATGGGCGATATCGGAGGATTATAAGGAGAGTACATTACAAATATTATTTGATAGTGCTGATTCTTATATGTATGAAAATAAACAGTTATGTAAGAAGCAAAATCAATGAGTAAAAGCAGATACCATAATTACCGCTGATGCAGTATACTTATCCTTACCGGTCCGTTATTGTGCTTTATCAGGTGTCTGTATATCACAATCCCTGCGATTATGAAGCAACCAATCTGGATTGAGGCTGTTTTTATAGTCAAAAGGACATTGAATGCAAAAAAACCAAATGTCAGAATAGATCTGAGCGAATGTGGATTTATTATTATTACAACTGAAAAAAATATAAAGAAAAATGCCAAATAGACAGCCGGATGTAATTCCGGAAACAGGCCCAAAAGGACTCCGAAGGAGGCGGTAATAGCTTTGCCGCCTTTTTGTTTTTGTAAAAAAGGAAATGCATGTCCAAAGACAGGTGCAACTAAAACAGGTACAAACAGAAGTGAGTTTATATCTAAGCATTTCTGACCCAGATACACCGGGATAAATCCCTTTGCAAGCTCACATATGAGTGATAGTATTCCGCATAAAAAGCCACCATACATAAATGCGTTGCTCACACCCGGATTGTGGTCATCGGGAAGTGTGCAGATATCAATGTTTTTTAATAGTTTTGGTATCCAGTAAGCAAAGAGAGTGCTTCCGAGTACGAAGCCTAAGAGTGTAAATAAAAAATATGGCATGATAATTTCCTTATAGTTTTATAGTTACATGGTTTTATAGTCAGTCAATTGTATCAGTGTGAGTCAGTTCTTCAAGCAGACCAACAATCTGTATGGCAGCATAGGGCTTTCGCTCACGGCGCTGTGCACATATCATTTCTGCATTTAGCTCTTTATTTTCTATCATTATTTTCCCAAGCTCAATCTGCTTTGACAGACGCTTTGATGAGACAGACAGATGACGTTTTTTGAAAAATGCAACATTTGCTGCCTCGCATCCGGGGATTGGAGCAGTGTGTACAATCGGTATATTTTTTACAAGTGCCTCAGTTGATGTGAGGCGCCTGGCTTTGTATAGATTACATCACAGGCATCCATGAAAAGTGAAACCTGATTGGTGTAGCCTATTACGTGTACACGTTTGTTGAACTTAAACTCATTTTGCAGTATGCGTTTTATTTTAGTATTGTTACCGCAAATGATTACAATATGCTCATTATTATGGCATCTTATTGCAAGCTCTGCGGCAAAGACAGCAAGCTTGCCAAAACCCATGCTGCCACTCATCACAAGAAAGATAGGCACATCGGATGGCAGATGTAATCTTGTTCTTGCAGCCGCTTTAGCAGTCCTTGTACAGAAGGCCTGTCGTACCGGGATGCCTAATGGCAGCAGCTTGTTTTCAGGAATTACCACGTTTTGCAAATTCATCGGTCAGATCATCGTGTGGAATAACATAATAATCCATATTTGTCTCTTCCCAGAATGGGATACAGGTGTAGTCGGTTCCCACAGCGACGGCAGGGATATGAAGCAGATTTTTTCGCTTCATGCAGCTCAGGGTCTCAGCAGGGTACAGATGAGGTGTGACGACAGCATCAAAGCCGTTTGATTCAATGTATGCTGATAGCTTTTTACAAAGCAGGGCATTGGCAAAATAGACAGGGATTTACGTTTATCACTCGATATCAGCATGCCAACCTTATAGAGTAGTCCGAAGAAAAACGGAATATGCTTTACAATGCCTATATATGCTCCTGATACTGCGTGCGATGTTCCTTTACCCGATAAGAGAAACATATCTATCATTGTCACAGAATGTCCTTTATGCTCTGCCGCTTCTTTTATAGCTTTACCGGCACTGTTGTGTCCCTCGCCGGTGTCACAGGATAAAATAAGAATTTTCAAACCGTTTAATTCCTTCCTAAATAAAATATGCGATAAGTGTACCATAATTTTTAAAAATAATCTACAGTGCAATAAAAGGTTGACATATCTAAGTTCAAAGCTTATTGTGGTAGCTGGAATGTACAAAATAGTATAATTATAAACTACAGATTACTGATATGACGGAGGCTTAATTTGAGATGGAAAATTTAATGTTTTGTCTAAATGCCACAGGACCTATTTTCTGATGATGGTGTTTGGACTTTTTCTTCGCAAGGTGGGGATTTTGGACGAAGACTTTGCAAACAGGATGAATAAGTTTGTGTTTAAGATACCTTTACCTTTTTTACTGTTTGGTGATCTTGCGTCAGTTGATTTTTCAAGGGTTTGGAACATTAAATTTATAGTATTCTGCTTTGTGGTTACGTTGATAAGCATCACAATCTCAACGCTCATATCATGTCTGTGGAGGGATAAATCCATACGGGGCGAGTTTATACAGGCCTCATACAGAAGCAGTGCGGCACTGCTTGGAATAGCTTTTATCCAGAATATCTATGGAAATGCAGGCATGGCACCCGTCATGATTATAGGAAGCGTACCGCTTTACAACGTGATGGCTGTTATAGTGCTTTCATTTTTTAAGCCGGGGCAAAACGGCATAGACAGGGCAGTGCTCAAAAAGACATTTAAGGGAATAGTGACCAATCCTATTATTTTAGGAATTGTTGCAGGACTTCTGTGGTCAGCTATAGTCTGCCGTTTGCGGGAATACCGGCAAAGGCTGTGACGAGCATTGGCAATATGGCAACGCCTATGGGACTTATGGCTATGGGTGCCACATTTGATTTGAAAAAGCATCAGCAAAGGCGAAGCCTGCATTTGCAGCCACATTTATCAAGCTTGTAGGCTTTGTGGCAGTATTTCTTCCTATTGCGGTAGCCTTCGGGTTCAGGGACAGTGAGCTTATTGCAATTCTTGTGATGCTTGGCTCAGCTACTACAGTAAGCTGCTTTGTCATGGCAAGAAATATGGGGCATGAGGCGTTATCTCATCGACCACGATAATGCTCACGACACTGCTCAGTGCGTTTACGCTGACTCTCTGGCTTTATATAATTAAAAGTCTGGGGCTTGTATAAAATGGAAGAACATAACTGTTGATTTGGTGGATAATTCCTCTTTACTTTAGCGTGATAATTTGCTAATATGTTAAAAGGTTGTAGTTATTGGATGATTTTGAATAATTACAATGATTATTTAACATATGGAGGAAATGAGCATGAGAAGAGGATTAGCACTTCTTTTGACAGCAACTTTAGCACTTTCAATGACTGCCTGTGGTGGCAGCAAGGGTGCGGGAACACAAAAAAGCGAAAAGGGCGACGGCATGACCTACGCAGTTGAGGCAGGCTCAGCAGGAGAGGCTGTGGCAAAGGAAAAGGGCTTTAATTACAATTCGGTTTCATCACAGGCTGATGCGCTTATGGAGGTTAAATCAGGTACATCTGATGCGGCAATCATAGACCTTTTAATGGCAGGAGATGATTGGAGAGGGCACAAGCTACCCTGATTTAGTACATACAACAGAGCTTACATCAGAGAAGTATGGTGTCGGATGCCGTAAGGGTTCTGATCTTGCTTCATATATCAACAGTGTATTCGCAGAATCATATGCTGACGGCAGCGCGCAGGAGATTGCAAAGAAATACGGAGTACAGGATTCACTTCTTGAGCAGGAGCCTTGCGAGTTCAAGCAGTCTGAAAGCGACAGTGATGTGGATTATATCAAGTCACAGGGCAAGATGATTGTCGGTATCACAGAGTTTGAGCCTATGGATTACAAGGATAAGGATGACAAATGGATTGGCTTTGATGCTGATATGGCAAGACTTGTCGGTGAGAAGCTCGGTGTGGATGTTGAATTTGTAGTTATCGACTGGGACAACAAGGTTATGGAGCTTGATTCAAAGAAGATTGACGTTGTCTGGAATGGTATGACACTCACAGATGAGGTTACAAAGTCTATGGAATGCACAAATGCATACTGTAACAATGCACAGGTAGTTGTAGAGCGGGAGAAATAAAATGTTCGGGACTGTTACACAAGCACTTATGAGTGGTCTGTGGACCACCTTTGAAATATTTATACTGACACTTATATTTGCACTGCCACTGGGGCTTGTATTTGCATTTGGGCTTTTGAGCAGGTTTAAGCCTGTCAAGGCTGTCATGAATGTGTTTGTATGGGTTATCCGCGGCACACCGCTTATGCTTCAGCTTATCATTATATTCTACGGACCGGGGCTTTGGCTTCATCAGGCTATATGGAGTGGTGACGAGACCGGACGTATTACAGCGACGGTTGTAGCGTTTGTCATCAACTATGCATGTTATTTCTCTGTTATATTCAGAGGGGGCATAGAGGGTGTTCCGGCCGGTCAGAGAGAGGCTGGACAGGTGTTAGGCATGACAAAGCAGCAGATTTTCTTTAAAATCACTCTGCTTCAGATGATCAAGCGTGTTGTTCCGCCTATGTCAAATGAGATAATCACTCTTGTAAAGGATACTTCTCTTGCCAGAATTATTGCGGCATACGAGCTTACCTTTGCGGGAGCGGCGTTTATGAAGTCTGACGGACTTACATGGCCGCTGTTTTATACAGGTGTATTTTATCTCGTATTTGTCGGAATCCTTACACTTTTATTTAATTATATCGAGAAAAAGCTGGATTATTTCAGGTAGGAGGAAGACATGGCAATTTTAGAGGTTAGAAATATAGAAAAACACTTTGGAAGGACTAATGTGCTTAAGGATGTCAGCTTTTCCATGGAGGAGGGCAATGCTCTTGCGATAATCGGTTCATCAGGCTCAGGAAAGACTACGCTGTTACGGTGCCTTAACTTCCTTGAGAGACCTGACAGTGGCCAGATTATTGTAAATGGTGAGACTCTTTTTGATGCTTCCGAAGCGGGCAAGGATAAAGACGCAGAGCTTCGCAAAAAGAGGCTGCATTTTGGTATGGTGTTTCAGCAGTTTAATCTTTTTCCACAGTACACAGCACTTGAGAATGTCACTCTGGCAGAGCGCCTTCTGGCACAGGAGACACCTGAGTTTAAAAAGGATAAAAAAGCAATCCTTACACGTATTGATGAGCATGGAAAGGAGCTTCTGGACAGAATGGGGCTTGCTGAGAGGATGAACCATTATCCGCATCAGCTCTCGGGTGGACAGCAGCAGCGTGTAGCTATAGCAAGGGCACTGGCACTTAAGCCTGATATACTCTGCTTTGATGAGCCTACTTCAGCTCTTGACCCGGAGCTTACCGGAGAGGTGCTTAAGGTCATACGTTCCCTTGCACAGCAGAATACCACAATGATTATTGTCACGCATGAGATGGCCTTTGCGCGTGATGTTGCGGATCAGGTGATCTTCATGGACGGTGGTGTGATTGTTGAGCATGGCGACCCGCATGAGGTGATTGACCATCCGAAGGAGGAGCGTACCAGGCAGTTCCTCACCAGATATGCGAAAGGCTGATGTGTGGGAAATATATTATACATGTCGAAAAAGTGTGAAATAAGTGTAAATTGAAAAGTAGATATTGATTTTTTTTTAACAAACATATATACTAACAAAAGAAATGGATGTAAATCCATAATTTATAGAAAAGAGGTTTATTCAAAATGGCAAATGTTGATTTAACAAAGTATGGCATTACCGGAACAACAGAGATCGTTCACAATCCTTCTTACGAGACATTATTCGAGGAAGAGACAAAAGCCGGCCTTGAGGGTTACGAGGTTGGTAAGGAGACAGAGCTTGGTGCAGTTAACGTTATGACAGGTATCTACACTGGACGTTCTCCTAAAGATAAATATATCGTTATGGACGAGAATTCTAAGGACACAGTATGGTGGAATACACCTGAGTATCCAAACGACAACCATCCAATGAAAGAGGATGTTTGGGCAACAGTTAAGGATCTTGCTAAGAAAGAGCTCTGCAACAAGAAGCTTTTCGTAGTAGATGCATTCTGTGGAGCAAACAAGGATACACGTATGGCAGTTCGTTTCATCGTTGAGGTTGCTTGGCAGGCTCATTTCGTAACAAACATGTTCATCAAGCCATCAGCAGAGGAGCTTGAGAACTTCGAGCCTGATTTCGTAGTATACAATGCTTCAAAGGCTAAGGTTGAGAACTACAAGGAGTTAGGTCTTAACTCAGAGACATGTGTTGCATTCAACATCACATCAAAAGAGCAGGTTATCATCAATACATGGTACGGCGGAGAGATGAAGAAGGGTATGTTCTCTATGATGAACTACTTCCTCCCACTTAAGGGCATCGCTTCAATGCACTGTTCAGCAAACGCTGATATGAATGGTGAGAATACAGCAATCTTCTTCGGACTTTCAGGAACAGGAAAGACAACTCTTTCTACAGATCCTAAGCGTCTTCTTATCGGAGATGACGAGCACGGCTGGGATGACAACGGCGTATTCAACTTCGAGGGTGGATGCTACGCTAAGGTTATCGGTCTTGACAAAGAGTCTGAGCCTGATATCTACAACGCAATCAGAAGAGATGCTCTTCTTGAGAACGTTACTGTTGCTGATGATGGAAAGATTGATTTCGAGGACAAGAGTGTAACAGAGAATACACGTGTATCTTACCCAATCAACCACATCACAAATATTGTTAAGCCAGTATCTTCAGCACCGGCTGCAAAGAACGTAATCTTCCTTTCAGCAGATGCTTTCGGAGTACTTCCACCAGTATCTATTCTTACACCTGAGCAGACACAGTACTACTTCCTTTCAGGATTTACTGCAAAGCTTGCAGGAACAGAGCGTGGAATTACTGAGCCAACACCTACATTCTCAGCTTGCTTCGGACAGGCATTCCTTGAGCTTCACCCTACAAAATACGCTGCAGAGCTCGTTAAGAAGATGGAGAAGTCAGGCGCTAAGGCATACCTTGTAAATACAGGATGGAACGGAACAGGAAAGAGAATCACAATCAAGGATACAAGAGGAATCATCGACGCTATCCTTTCTGGTGATATCCTTAATGCTCCAACAAAGAAGATCCCTATGTTCGATTTCGAGGTTCCTACAGAGCTTCCAGGAGTTGATTCAGGAATCCTTGATCCTCGTGATACATATGCTGATGCTTCTGAGTGGGAGGCAAAGGCTAAAGATCTTGCAGAGAGATTCAACAAGAACTTTGTTAAGTACACAACAAATGAGGCTGGTAAAGCACTTGTTGCAGCAGGACCACAGTTATAATATATTACAGTAGAATTATATTAGATAATTTTAAAGCCGGGCGGTTGTATGTCGCCCGGCTTTTTTTGAAGATACTGTATAAAACGTTATAAAACAGGCATTTATCGAGGTTATGGATGTATAAATATTGTTATTGATAATATGAATTTAAGTTATATTAACGATATTGCTTGACAAATACAGATTATAGTAATATTATCATCATGTGAACAGAAATAATAGAAATTGTGAGGAAGGTTTTTCGATGAGAAGACAGGCATTATCTCTTTTAGTTGAGAACAATCCCGGAGTGACCAGTCGTATTTCAGGACTGTTCAGTCGCAGGGGATTTAATATTGATAGTTTCTCCTCAGGGGTTACAGCAGACCCGCGCTACACACGTATCACAATTGTTGCAAGCGGTGATGAGCAGGTGCTTGAGCAGATAGAGAAGCAGTTGGCGAAGCTTGAGGATGTACTTGATATCAAGAAGCTTGAGCCGGGACTCTCAGTGTGCAGGGAGCTTATTATGATAAAGATAAGAGCACTCGATACACAAAGACAGGCAGTTATGAATGTGACTGAGATCTTCCACGGCAAGATAGTTGATGTCACTCATGACTCTATGATTATTGAGCTCATAGGTACACAGGACAAGCTTGATAAGTTCATAGACTTACTTAGCGGCTATGAAATATTAGAGCTCGCAAGAACGGGAATCACAGGTCTTACCAGAGGTTCCGATGATGTAGTTATGTTGGATTAGTCACAGGACAATCCTTACATATAAATAGTTTACTTAAATTAACAGGAGGAAAACAAAATGGCAGAACCAAGATTATTTTATCAGGATGATTGTAACCTTTCATTATTAGAGGGCAAGACAATTGCCATTATCGGTTACGGCAGCCAGGGACATGCACATGCACTTAACTTAAAGGATTCAGGATGCAATGTCATCATCGGTCTTTATGAGGGCAGCAAGTCATGGAAGAGAGCAGAAGAGCAGGGCTTCAAGGTATATGTCGCTGCAGAGGCTGCAAAGCAGGCTGATATCATCATGATTCTTATAAATGATGAGTTACAGGCAGATATGTACAAGAAGGATATCGAGCCAAACCTTGAGCCGGGCAACATGCTTATGTTCGCTCACGGCTTTAACATCCACTTTGGATGCATTAAGCCACCAAAGGATGTAGATGTAGCTATGATCGCACCTAAGGCTCCGGGACATACAGTACGTTCAGAGTACCAGGCAGGAAAAGGAACACCTTGTCTTATCGCTGTAGAGCAGGATGCTACAGGAAAGGCATGGGACCTTGCACTTGCATATGGTCTTGGAATCGGCGGAGCAAGAGCCGGACTTCTTGAGACAACATTCCGTACAGAGACAGAGACAGACCTCTTCGGTGAGCAGGCAGTTCTTTGTGGTGGTGTTTGTGCACTTATGCAGGCTGGTTTCGAAACACTTTGCGAGGCTGGTTATGACCCAAGAAACGCATACTTCGAGTGTATCCATGAGATGAAGCTCATCGTAGACCTTATCTACCAGTCAGGCTTCGCAGGTATGAGATACTCTATCTCTAATACAGCTGAGTATGGTGATTATGTAACAGGACCTAAGATTGTTACAGCTGAGACAAAGAAAGCTATGAAGAAGATTCTTTCTGACATCCAGATGGTACATTTGCTAAGGAGTTCTTACTTGATATGTCACCAGCAGGACGTCAGGTACACTTCAAGGCTATGAGAAAGCTTGCTTCTGAGCATCCTTCAGAGAAGGTTGGTGAGGAAATCCGTAAGCTTTACAGCTGGAATGATGAGAGCGACAAGCTCATCAACAACTAATCTGTCAGATATATATGACAATAAGACCCGGGGCAGTGATGCACCGGGTTTTTTATATAGCAAAACTTGACAAAATATAGTGTGATGTGTAAAATTATGAATGTTAATCAGACGGATTAAAAATACGCCTTCGTCTCTTTGAGAGGCGGAGCGTTTTTGATATAAGGAGGCAAGTATGTCAGAACCATACAATCACAAGGCCATAGAGAAAAAATGGCAGGAATACTGGAAAGAACACGAGACATTCAAGACAGATGTTTGGGATTTTTCAAAACCTAAATACTATGCACTTGATATGTTCCCTTACCCTTCAGGAGTAGGCCTTCACGCTGGACATCCGGAGGGCTATACAGCTACAGATATCATGTCGCGTATGAAGAGAATGCAGGGCTACAATGTACTTCATCCGATGGGATATGATTCATTCGGTTTACCGGCAGAGCAGTATGCTGTAAACACAGGTCATCATCCAAACGGTTTCACTCAGAAGAATATAGAGACCTTCTCAAAGCAGTTAAGAGAGCTTGGTTTTGATTATGACTGGTCAAAGATGATTTCTACAAGTGACCCTGAGTTTTACAAGTGGACACAGTGGATTTTCAAGAAGCTTTATGAGGCCGGATATGCAAAGCATATTGATATGCCTGTAAACTGGTGCGAGGAGCTTGGAACAGTTCTCTCAAACGATGAGGTTATAGATGGCAAGTCAGAGCGTGGCGGCTATCCTGTAGTCCGCAAGAACATGAAACAGTGGGTTATTGACCAGCCGGCATTTGCAGAAAAGCTCCTTGAGGGGCTTAATGAGATAGACTGGCCTGAGTCTACCAAGGAAATGCAGAGAAACTGGATTGGCAAGAGCACAGGTGTCGAGGTCAAATTCCAGATTGTAGGCGGTGGAGAGTTCTCTATCTTTACTACATGTATCGAGACAATATATGGTATCACATTTATGGTGCTTGCTCCGGACGGAGATATAGTAAAGGGTCTCATGGACAGAGTCGAGAACAAAGAAGAGGTTCAGGCTTACATAGATGAGACTGTAAAGAAGAGCGATATGGACAGAACTGAGCTTAACAAGACAAAGTCAGGCTGTGAGCTTAAGGGACTTCATTGTATCAACCCTGTAAACGGCAAGGAAGTGCGAATGTTCATCGGTGATTTCGTACTGGCAAGCTATGGTACAGGTGCTGTTATGGCAGTTCCTACTCATGATCAGCGAGATTTCGAGTATGCACAGGCTCATGATATTGAGATGATTCAGGTAATTGATGGTGCAGATGTATCAGAGCATGCATTTGAGAAGCATGATTATCTTGGAAAGGGCTGCAAGCTCATCAACTCAGAGGAGTTTACCGGAATGGTAGTTGAGGATGCTAAGGAAGCTATCACAGCCAAGCTTGAGAAGATGGGCGTGGCAAAGAGAACTGTAAACTACAAGTTCCGTGAGTGGATTTTGCACGTCAGAGATACTGGGGAGAGCCTGTTCCATGCGTATACAAGGAGGATGGTTCAATCTATTTCCTTCCTGATGATGAGCTTCCGCTTGTCCTTCCTGAGCTTGAGGATTACAAGGGCAAGAATGGCAAGGCACCTCTTGAGAACGCTACAGAGTGGAAGCAGTATGACAGAAACGGCGTAAAGGGTACTCGTGAGACATCCACATGCCTGGCTCGGCAGGATCCTCATGGTATTATATGAGATATATTGATCCACACAATGATAAGGAATTTGCAAATCAGGAGCTCTTAAAGCAACTGGATGCCGGTAGATCTCTATGTTGGTGGACCGGAGCATGCGGTAGGACACCTCATGTATTCAAGAATCTGGAACAGATTCCTCTTTGATCAGGGCTTATCTCCTGTAAAGGAGCCTTTTAAGAAGCTCGTACATCAGGGAATGATCCTTGGATCAAACGGTATCAAGATGGGCAAGAGATTCCCGGAGTTCGTAGTAAATCCTAGTGATGTAGTCGAGGAGTACGGCGCTGATACACTTCGTCTCTACGAGATGTTCATGGGACCACTTGAGGTTTCAAAGCCTTGGAACGACAGCAACGTACAGGGAGCAAAGAGATTCATCACACGTGTATGGAATTTCTTTACAGAGCCTGAGAATATTATCGAAGAGGATGACGGAAAGCTCACAAGAATCTACCATCAGACAGTAAAGAAGGTCACAAACGACTTCGAGGCACTTGGCTACAATACAGCTATCAGCCAGATGATGATTTTTGTCAATGAAGTATACAAGGCAGGCAGATGTCCTAGAGAGTTTGCAGAGGGACTTATCAAGATGCTTTCTTGTGTATGTCCACATGTTGGTGAGGAAATCTGGCAGAGAATGGGACATGACGATACAATCGCATTTGAGCCATGGCCGGTATACGATGAGGCAAAGACTGTTGAGGATACAGTAGAGATTGCTGTACAGATCAACGGAAAGACTAAGGGCACTCTTGCAATCGGAAAACAGGATCCTAAGGATGAGGTTATCGCAAAAGCAAAGGATGTTATTGCAGATAAGCTTACAGGAAATATCGTAAAAGAGATTTATGTTCCGGGACGTATTGTAAACATCGTAATGAAATAAAAATTACCCGGTATTTTGCACAGCCACTAGACGGCCGGCAAGAATACCGGGTGATTTTATTTTTGAGAACATGTGGTGGAAGAGATGGATCACTTCCGCGAAGCTTCTGCATACCGCGCTGGATCGCATCCTTGGAATTTTTCCAGTCGGCATCTTTATTTTTATAATCATATTTTTCGATGAACCATGCAACATCTTCATATATGCGGTTCATGTTGTCGTGCATTAGAGGGAGCACGATATCGTAAAATTCTTTGCGCTTATCACCTTTTAAATAAGTGTCAGCTCCTTCCAGAACCACTTTCAGGTGATCGAGACAAAATCCTTTTGTGTTCTTTAATTTTTCTTTTAGTTCAGGATCCTTTTCATACATAGTGAAGAAGGTCTTCATGTATGCATTAAAGGTCTTGTTTACGCTGTCACATATAAAGCAGGTTGATTCACGCTTGTTAATCCAGTCCACGATGGAATTGGAGGAGGCGTTTGCTTTTTTGAAAAGACCGCTCCTTTGCACTGAATCAGGCTTAAAGTTCTTAAATTCTTTGTCCATCTCCTCAATATGGCGCATGTACATGGTTTTTAGTATCCAGGCGTTTCCGAGTGAATTGCCATAGTCAAACATTTTTTTGAAATGTGCACGGCAGAAGCCCTCCTTATCGGTCATATCGCGTATGTCAGCCTCCATGTAAGAGGCACCATGACCAAGTACAAAATCCATGACGTGATCCTCAGTGCGTTTTTCTATATAGCAGAAGGGGCATTCGCCGGCATTGTCAAAGGCGTCTGATATGGGGATAGTGTGTATTTGTTCTTTCAAGGTTATACCTCCGGGGTCATATTTTGTTATTTAAAAATCCTCTGGTGTGTAGCTCTCATAAAACTTGATAAAGGTCTGCAGAGAGGTGGAAAGCTTTGAGGACTCCTTGTAAGCAAAGCCAACCTCACGCTTGTGGATTGGTATGCCGAGAGGGATTTCAATCAGGGTACCGTCAGCAAGCTCCTTTGAAACTATGCTTTTTATGACGCAGGCCACACCTACACCTATTTTGCAAAGTCGATGAGCAGGTCCATATTTGATATATCTATAGAGTCCTTTACGTGTATCTGGTTCTCCTGCAGATAATCATCAATATATTTACGTGTCATATTGCCTTTATCGAGAAGCATGAGAGTAGAGTTTTGCAAAATCTCGTTCTTTTTGACACCACGGGCGCTTAAGTTGCGCAGATAGTCCTTTGTAGTGACAAATATATCTTCGATGTTGTCCAGATAATAGAAATTGAAGTCTTAAGGGATGTTGGTTTTCCAATCAGACCTATATCTATTTTGTCATCATCGAGGAGCTTTAAGGTCTCATTGGTGGACTGACATTCGATTGAGATGCTTATATGAGGATTTCTGTGTATGAATTCCTTGAGATATGGCAAAAGCATATATTTGCAGAGTGTTGAGCTGACACCAATCTTAAGCTGGCCGACACCGAGCTCTATTGAGCGCTTCAGCTTTTCCTCACCCTCATTTAATGCCTCAAAGGCCTCGCTTACATGATCATAAAGAAGTCTGCCTCATCGGTCAAGACGACACCTCTGGAGCTTCTGGAAAAAAGCTTGCATTCCAGTCCGTCCTCAAGCTTTTGAATTGACTTGCTGATGGCAGGCTGGCTGATATAGAGCTCCTTGGCTGCCTTTGATATATTGCCGGCATTGGCAACAGTATAGAAAATCCAGTAAGATGAGAGATTCTGGTTCATTTGTACCTCCTGTGGTTTGTACTTTTAATGGGCTGTAATCGTTGCTTGTCACAAAAAGGTGTGAACATCAACAAATTTATGTTTATTATACCATGAGATTTAGTTATGGTAAATATGTTTATTATGTATTTTTATTATGGTAAATCATATGTTATGATGTCTTAAGTAAACTTGATTCAGATACAATCATAATACAATATTTTTATATGCTAGGAGGATATAAGCATGGGAATGACAATGACGCAGAAGATTCTTGCTGCACACGCAGGCCTTGACTCTGTTAGTGCAGGACAGCTCATTGAGGCTGATTTAGATCTTGTGCTTGGAAACGACATTACCTCACCTGTAGCGATTCATGAGATCGACAAGATGAAGGTAGAGGGAGTGTTTAATAAAGATAAAATCGCACTCGTTATGGATCACTTTGCACCAAACAAGGACATCAAGTCAGCAGAACACTGTAAATGTGTTCGCGAGTTTGCCTGCAAAAACGAGATTACAAATTACTTTGATGTAGGAAAAATGGGCATCGAGCATGCACTTTTACCTGAGCAGGGACTGACTGTAGCAGGTGATGTGATTATAGGAGCTGATTCTCATACATGTACATACGGAGCTTTAGGAGCCTTCTCTACAGGTGTGGGAAGTACTGATATGGCAGCAGGAATGGCTACAGGCAAGGCATGGTTTAAGGTACCTTCTGCTATCAAGTTTAATATCGTCGGAAAACCGGCTGAATGGATCAGCGGTAAGGATGTCATCCTTCATATCATTGGTATGATTGGTGTGGACGGTGCACTTTATAAGTCAATGGAGTTTGTCGGAGATGGACTTAAATATCTTTCTATGGATGACAGATTTACTATCGCCAATATGGCAATCGAGGCCGGCGGCAAGAATGGTATCTTCCCTGTAGATGATCTCACAAGAGAGTACATGAAGGAGCATTCAAAGCGTCCGTTCACAGAGTATGAGGCTGATAGTGATGCAGAGTATGATGAGGAGTATACAATCGACCTTAGCACACTTAAGTCTACAGTTTCATTCCCACATCTGCCTGACAATACACGTACCATCGATGAGGTGGGGGATGTAAAGATTGACCAGGTAGTAATCGGCTCATGTACAACGGCCGTATGGATGATCTGCGTATTGCAGCAAAGATTCTTGAGGGTAAAAAGGTTGCGGATGGTATCAGGGTTATCGTGATTCCTGCAACACAAAAGATTTATCTTCAGGCTATGGAAGAGGGCCTTCTTAAGACATTTATCGAGGCTGGTGCCATTGTGAGCACACCTACCTGCGGACCATGTCTTGGAGGATACATGGGAGTGCTTGCTGAGGGCGAGAGATGCGTATCTACCACAAACCGTAACTTTGTCGGACGTATGGGTCATGTGGATTCTGAGGTTTATCTGGCAAGCCCTGCTGTTGCAGCTGCAAGTGCCATTACAGGTAAGATTTCAGGACCAAAGGATGTTATGTAAAGATTGGAGGAAGTACAATGAAAGCAGCACACGGTCGTGTATTTAAATATGGAGACAATGTCGATACAGATGTAATCATTCCTGCAAGATATCTGAATTCTTCTGATCCTAAGGAGCTTGCAACACACTGCATGGAGGATATCGATAAGGATTTTGTAAATAATGTAAAGGCCGGAGATATCATGGTAGCCAACAAGAACTTCGGCTGTGGTTCATCAAGAGAGCATGCACCGATTGCATCAAGGCTGCCGGCGTAAGCTGTGTTATCGCAGAGACATTTGCAAGAATTTTTTACAGAAATGCAATCAATATAGGTCTTCCTATTATTGAGTGCCCTGAGGCAGCAAAGGCAATAAATGCCGATGATGAGGTGACAGTGGACTTTGATTCCGGTATCATCACAGATGAGACAACAGGAGAGAAGTTTAAGGGACAGGCCTTCCCACCGTTCATGCAGAAGATTATCGACTGCGAGGGACTTGTAAACTATATAAATCAGAAGTAATTATAAAAATTCCCGAGGTTATATAACCGCGGGAGTTTTTAGTACAATATTAAAAATAATGGTAATATGCAAACTGTGGGATATGCGTTCTATAAATCAAATTGCTGCAGATATTGCACATATTTATCGGAAACTGTCACAGAAGTGTAAATATCCGCGTATTCCTTGCCTGATACACTTTCGATATAGTTTTCCGGATAGTTTTTTTCTATGCCATGTGCATGAGCCATATCGACAGCTTTATTGTAGGCAATAGCGGCCTTTTCGATTGTGTTGTATGTTCCTATGACAAAATTGCCGTTTATGTGTATGCGTGCTTTATATTTGTCGAGCCCTGCAGTTTTGACAATCTCTACACCATGGTATGGATTTAACAGCTTGATGTTTTCGTAGCGCATGTCGGTTGGATCGTTGTTTACAAATACATAGTCCCGTCCGCAAACAGCATGAGGCTGTATGCCATAGCGGTTAAGCAGGGTGACCTGCATGCCGTAGTCGTTGACGTACAGATGTCCCTGGCGTTTTAATATGCGATGCTCAGAGTAGTAAAACAAATCGTCTATATCGAATTTCAGCTCATGTGATATATCCAGATAGTAGCTGAAATAGTTTTTGCGCAGGTATATTGGGGTTTTGATGTACATTCCGTTATCACGGAAATTAATAAGAGTTACAATTTTATCAAATGCAAGTGCATGGGTGTGAAAGTAAGAGTCCTCTATGCTGTTTGTTTCTTTTAATAAAATTGTCGATGCAGTGGCATAGGCGCGGCTTGCAGAAAGCTCACTGTCAAAGCTTCCGAGACTGATGTGTTTGCTTTTGTAGGTGATGTTGGACCTGTAGTAAATGGTGCCGTCTTTTCTGACAGCGGTGTAAACTCCTTGCAGCATAGATGTATTGTGTCCCTTTCACATATATTTTGTTATTGTTTGTTAAAACATTTATATAATTGTAGCATTTTTGTTATTGATTTGATATATGAAATTTATTATACTATAAAGGATAATAATTGTCTGCATATAGATGCAGCAATATGGATTTAGATAAGATAAAAAGAGAAATGAGGTAAAAAATGGATTTATTATATTCAAGCACAAGAAACAGTGAAAAGAAAATAACAGCTTCACAGGCTATCCTTAAGGGCCTTGCCGATGACGGAGGATTATTTGTACCTGAGAGCATTCCGGCACTTGATGTTTCTGTTGAGGAGCTTTCTAAGATGTCATACCAGCAGGTAGCATATGAGGTTATGAAGCTTTTCCTTACGGATTTCACAGAGGAAGAGCTTAAAAATTGTATCGACAGGGCATACGACAGCAAGTTTGATACTACTGAGATTGCACCGCTTAAGTTTGCTGACGGGGCTTACTACCTTGAGTTGTTCCATGGCTCTACAATAGCCTTCAAGGATATGGCATTATCCATTCTGCCTCATTTACTTATCACATCCGCAAAGAAAAACAATGTTAAAAACGAGATTGTCATCCTGACAGCCACATCAGGAGACACAGGAAAGGCAGCTATGGCAGGTTTTGCTGATGTTGAGGGGACACAGATTATCGTTTTCTATCCAAAGAATGGTGTCAGCCCGATTCAGGAAAAGCAGATGCTTACACAAAAGGGTGCCAATACTCATGTAGTGGGTATTCACGGCAACTTTGACCAGGCACAGTCAGCAGTAAAGGCTATGTTCAATGATAAGGCTCTTGCAGAGACGATGGATGCCGCAGGCTATCAGTTTTCATCTGCCAACTCAATCAATATAGGTCGCCTTGTACCACAGATTGTGTACTATGTATATGCTTACTCAAAGCTTTTTGCACAGGGAGCTGTCGCAAAGGACGAGAAGATAAATATCGTTGTTCCTACGGGAAACTTTGGTAATATACTTGCAGCGTTTTATGCAAAGAATATGGGACTTCCCGTTGCAAAGCTTATCTGTGCTTCAAACGAGAACAAGGTGCTTTACGATTTCTTCACAACAGGAGAGTATGATAAAAACAGAGAGTTTATCCTCACAAATTCACCATCCATGGATATTCTCATCTCTTCAAACCTTGAGAGACTCATTTACCGTATCGCAGGAAATGATGCAAATAAGAATGCTCAGCTTATGGCTTCGCTTGCCAAGGATGGCAAATACACTGTAACACCTGATATGAAGGCCCAGCTTTCTGACTTCTATGGCAATTACACAAGCGAGAAGGAAACCGCAGAGGTCATCAAAAAGCTTTACGAGGATACAGGATACATAATTGATACTCATACAGCAGTTGCAGCCGGTGTATATGGTAAGTACAAAGAGGCTACAGGTGATACAGCCACAAAGACTGTTATCGCATCTACAGCAAGTCCATTCAAATTCACAAGAAGTGTGATGGATGCAATTGATCCTAAGTACGATTCAATGACAGACTTTGAGCTTGTAGATGAGCTTTCAAAGCTTGGCAACGTTAAGGTACCAAATGCCATCGAGGAAATCAGGGATGCAAAGATTCTTCACAACACAGTCTGTGATGTGGATCAGATGGAAAACACTGTTAAGAAAATGCTCGGTGTGCAGTAATAATATAATGTTACCTTTTGCCATTTAATCATATAATTGTAATTTGTTGATATTATAATTATATATAGCGCAACATAA
>ENA-OQBT01000476-OQBT01000476.1-human-gut-metagenome-genome-assembly--contig:-NODE-476-length-24268-cov-2.518123_pt1 | contig 24268 bp, 27 predicted proteins | sample MGYA00242749_ERZ504557 | MGnify/ENA primary metagenome ERZ504557 (study PRJEB26092, sample SAMD00036243) | human gut metagenome | host: Homo sapiens | study: EMG produced TPA metagenomics assembly of... | reverse complement strand
AAAAGAACGAATCCTGGGATATCTGGCAGCATTGCAGGAGGATTAAGATGAAACAGAAACCATCCTATCTGCCAAAGAAATATAAGTATTCTGCCCGTTCCGGCAATCTGAAAGCGGAGGCAGTGGGGGTTGTGAAAGGGGAGAAGCATTTTCCGGTTTTTGAAGGAGATGTTGTTTTTAAACCGCTTACAAAATCTAACCGCTGTCTACGCCGCTGTTCGCCTATGCTGAGGTTTTCTGGTCATGGGTGATTGATGCGTATTTTATGCCGGCGCCGCAGTATCAGCTTGCGTTTTGCGAAGGGTATGAGGCGGAGGTGGAGAAATATTACGATTATGGAACAGTTTCACCGATGATTTACGGGGAAGGAGAACATCTGCTGAATCTGCTGGAGTTCTTTCGAAAATATCCTGACGACAAAGTCATATTGATGACTACGTCAATTACTGCCAGATGTTCTACGACTACACCGAAATCCTCGAATCCGACTATTTCCAGACCCACCCGGCGATGGCGGAGGAGCTGGTACTGCAGATTCTCGTTTCGATTTTGAAAGGCGATCAGAACTACCATTACGAAAACATCGCATTTGTCTGCCGTGAAGACGATAAGATTCTGCGTCTGGCGCCGATGATTGATCATGAGTTTTCAACATATTTCATGTTCCCGGACAGTATGCCGCGCAGATGTACTGGTTTGAACAGCTTGCGCGGTCCATTCAGGGGGATGAAGTACAGCTGGGAGAGTTTGATTATCTGACGAACGAAACAGAACGTCATCTGATGGAAAAAAGCGCAACATGTCTGCACAAAAATCTGATATACATCAGAGAACATTATCCTGAAGTCTGTCAGGTGTTTCTGGAAAATTGAGCAGACTGGAAAAGAATCTAAAAGAAAAGAAAGAGCTGTTTGAACTGGAAAAAAGGCCCGGGCTACCCCGAGACGGCCAATTCAGATGCTTATCTGATCGGCAAAGCACGGTACAAAGACCATGACGAAAAAAAAGCCAGAGAGTATGAAGTGAAATACAGCGGAAAAGAAAAGCAGATCAATTTTGAAGTCGTAAACAGCGTATCGGTTTATGAAATTAAAAAAATTATGCAGCAGATGCGGGAAATCCTTGAAAAATAAGCATCTGTAACCGCCAGTTGACACATTTCCAGCCCGATTTGGTAGAAGGCAACCGGAAAAAATGATAGGATTTGAAGCAGAAACAGCCAATCCATTTCCAAAACAGAAATGAATAGAATGGCTGTGAGCTGCAGCAAAAAGATTACTGAAAAAGAGCTGGAAAACAGAAGAAAACAAATATGATTTTGGCAGAAAAAATCACAGAAGCGAGAAAGAAAAATGGATGGTCACAGGAAGAGATGGCGGAGAAACTTTCCGTCTCGCGGCAGGCGGTATCCAAATGGGAGAGTGCACAGTCCACGCCGGATTTGCAGAAAGTGCTCCGTCTTGCTGAAATCTTTGGTGTCAGCACCGACTATCTGTTAAAAGACGAATTAAAATCAGAGACAGGAACAGAAATACTGGAATACGCCGCAGAGGAGTCATCCGTGCGGAGTGTATCGATGGAAGAAGCAAACGCGTTCATGGAATGGAGACGGAAAACAGGGCCGACACTCGCCGGAGCTGTTGCGCTCTGTATCATCAGCCCGGCGCTGCTGATCTTCCTTGCCGGACTTTCCGATTCCCATATAGAAAACATCAGCGAAAACATGGCAACGGGAGCAGGCATCTCCGTTTTGTTGTTGCTGGTTGCCGCTGCTGTTGTGATTTTCGTATCCTACAGTATTCACGGACAGCAGTATGAATATCTGGAAAAGGAGAGAATAGAAACTGCCTATGGTGTAACCGGCCTTGTTCAGGAACGGAAAAAGGACTACGAAAGCACCTTTACCAGAGGAATCGCCGCCGGTGTTACCCTCTGTATTCTGGCAGTTATCCCGATGTTCGCTGCCATTGCATTCAGCCAGCCGGACTACATCATCACAGCCACCGTATCCATCCTGCTGCTTCTGGTCGCCGTTGGTGTCTTTTTCATTGTGCGGGTCAGCACCATAAATGGAAGCTACGTCATCCTGCTGCAGGAAGGCGAATATACACCGGAAGAAAAACGATACAAAAAGAAAACAGAAGTTTTTACAACCGCCTACTGGTGTATTGTCACCGCCATCTATCTTGTATGGAGCTTCCAGACGAGAGAATGGGATAAAACCTGGATCCTAATGGCTGTTGCCGGTGTTCTGTTCGGCGGTGTGAGGGCAGTTATGCGGGGCAGAATAAAAGAAAAATAAAAAACAGAGAAAAACGATTTTTCTGTCGCAAAATCCCTCTCTGACGTGTTAAAATAAAACATAATACGTTTGGCAGAAAAGAGGGAATTGAGTATGAAATATGCCTACAAAAACGGAAAAATCCTAAACGGAACGAAAGATATGCAGGTTCAGACCGGTCTGATCATTCTGACGGAAGGAGAAAAATCGCAGCGATTGTCCCGGAAGAAACCAGACTTTCCGGCTATACGGAGATAGATCTGCAGGGAAAATACATCATGCCCGGACTGATCAACATGCATGTCCATCTCGCAGGCAATGGAAAACCACAGAAGAAGCAGCGCGACAACGCAAAACTCGTCAAAACCCTGATGAGCAACAGAATTTCCCGCGCGATCGCCTACCGCATGGTAGCAGGCTTCGCAAAAGATGAACTGCTAAGCGGCGTTACCACGATCCGCACGGTCGGTGGTCTTGGCACTTTCGATACACGGCTGCGCGATGAAATCAAAGCCGGTAAAAAGACCGGCCCGAGAATCCTTGCCGCAAACGAGGGAATCTCTGTACCGGGCGGGCACATGGCAGGTTCGGTAGCGATCGCAGCAGAGAGTATCGATGCGGCAGTCGCCCATGTAGATGAGGCAAAATGCGAAAATGTCAACCTGATCAAGCTGATGATCACCGGCGGTGTGCTGGATGCCAAAGAAAAAGGCGTTCCGGGAGAACTCAAAATGGCACCGGAAATGGTAAAAGCCGTCTGTAACCGGGCGCATGCACTCGGCTATCAAGTCGCCGCCCATGTCGAATCGCCGCAGGGTGTCCGCGTGGCACTGGAAAACGGTGTGGATTCGATCGAGCACGGTGCAAAAATGGATGACGATATGATTCGCCTGTTCAAAGAAAAGAATGCATTTCTATGTACGACACTGTCCCCGGCCCTGCCGTATGCGCTGTTCGACCGTTCCATCACCAACGCAACTGAGATAGAGCAGTTCAATGGTAACGTTGTTTTCGAAGGAATCATAGATTGTGCGAAAAAAGCCATCGCCAACGACATCCCCGTCGTCCTCGGAAACGATGTCGGCTGTCCGTGGATCACGCAGTACGACTTCTGGCGGGAACTCTTTTACATCCATAAATATGTCGGCGTCTCCAACGCTTCGCGCTTTACACCGCAACCGCCCGCGCCGCCGAAATGGCGGAATCGGAGCCGAAACCGGAACCATCGAGCCCGGCAAATCCGCCGATCTTATCGTGACCGTCGAAAACCCGCTTGAGGATCTTCGTGCTCTCCGCAAAGTAGAGATGGTCGTCACACAGGGAAGAAAAATCGATCATCCTCAGGTAAAAATCAATCCGGTGGTCGCGGCAGAGCTGGATCAATTTCTGGTGGAATAAAGGATACGACGGAGAAGACAAAAAAGATGGAAGAGAACAAAGAATCACAGGAAAATTTACAGGAAAAAAGAGAACAGGCTCTTTGGAGGCTTCATGAGGAACGGACAGAAGAAGCCCTGTGGGACTGCGTTGTCGCGTTCCAGGAGTTTGAATTCCATACGTATTCCGGTCTGCCGTATTCCTACCATATGAAATATGGAAGAAGCGGCACCTACACCAAAGAACTCTGGATCGACCGCCGGGAGAAAAGTAAAAGCCTTGTCTGGAGTTCCGTCCGGGCTGCGTATCATAAGGTGCTGGAACTGCAGGAAGAAAGTGCAAGACCAGTTGTCGATCGCCCGAAGGATCTGGGGGATATCCGCGGAATTACGTATATCTACGGGATTTTTTACGCGTTCGGGCTGCTGGAAATGCCGGAGAAGGCAAAAGAGAAACTCGCCATGCAGACGGAGGTACAAAAAACGCCGGAAAAATAAAGTTTCAGCCAATGCAGGACTTGACAACCACTAAATGGGTGGTATAATCTAAAAATATCGAGAGCCGAAAAAGCAATCGAAGCAAAAAAACAAAGCGTAGAAGAGACGAGTAAATCACAGCGAATGTGACAGAGAGAAACCCCATCTGGTGGTGCAAGGGTTTTCGCAGGAACGTGATCGAAGACCAGCTCTGAGCGGCCCCAATCCGGCCCGGTGATTCCGTTATCGTCAAATGAAGTGGTTTGAAAAAACAAAATGGGTGGAACCGCGGTGAATGAAAATACATCGTCCCTTTTGACAGCACAGGCGTGTCAAAAGGACTTTTTGTGACAATTCAGAGCCATGCAAAAGGGAAGAAAAAATCGCGAAGCATGCTTGCATGAGTGAGCGCTTTTTTCCTGAATTTCATATGGCGAGAAGCCACATCGAGATGTAGCTCGGAACAGTTATCCCACAGATGCGCTTAAGAAAAAATATACAAAGAAAGAGGTAAAAGCAAATGATCATCACACTGAAAGATGGAAGTACCAAAGAGTACTCCGAACCGAAATCCATCATTGAGATCGCAGCAGACATCAGCGAAGGCCTTGCAAGAATGGCCTGTGCAGGTGAAGTAAACGGTGAAGTAGAAGATCTTCGTACCGTCATCGACAAGGACTGCAATCTTTCCATTCTGACCTTTAACGATGAAGGCGGAAAAGCAGCATTCCGTCACACCACATCCCATATCATGGCACAGGCAATCAAGAGACTGTACCCGGAGACCAAGCTTGCAATCGGACCGTCCATCGCAGACGGATTCTACTACGATATAGACAGAGAAACTCCACTCACCAGCGAAGACCTTGAAAAAATCGAAGCAGAAATGAAGAAAATTGTAAAAGAGGATCTGAAACTGGAGCGCTTCGAGCTGCCGAGAGCAGAAGCCATCGCTTTCATGAAAGAAAAAGAAGAGCCATATAAAGTAGAACTGATCGAAGATCTGCCGGAAGACGCAGTCATCAGCTTCTATCGCCAGGGTGAATTCACGGACCTGTGCGCAGGCCCTCATCTGATGAGCACAAAGCCGGTCAAAGCCTTCAAACTGACCAGCCTTGCAGGCGCATACTGGAGAGGCAGCGAGAAAAACAAGATGCTGCAGAGAATCTACGGAACTGCATTCACAAAGAAAGCAGAGCTTGAAGAGTACCTCCACATGATCGAGGAAGCAAAGAAGCGTGACCACAGAAAACTCGGAAAAGAGCTCGGCCTGTTTATGATGAGTGAGGACGGCCCGGGATTCCCGTTCTTCCTTCCAAAAGGAATGGATCTGAAAAATGCACTGATGGATTACTGGCGTGAAATCCACAGAAAAGCAGGATACGTAGAAATCTCCACACCGATCATCCTGAACCGTCGCCTGTGGGAGACCTCCGGTCATTGGGATCACTACAAAGAAAACATGTATACCACCGTCATCGACGAGGAAGATTATGCAATCAAACCGATGAACTGCCCGGGCGGCGTTCTCGTTTACAAATCCGAGCCTCGTTCCTACCGTGATCTGCCGCTGCGTCTGGCAGAGGTTGGCCTGGTACATCGTCATGAGAAATCCGGCCAGCTGCACGGCCTGATGCGTGTACGCTGCTTCAACCAGGACGATGCCCATATCTTCATGACACCGGAGCAGATCAAAGACGAAATCAAAGGCGTTGCAAACCTGATTGACCAGGTTTACAAACTGTTCGGATTCAAATATCACGTAGAGCTGTCCACCCGTCCGGAAGACAGCATGGGAAGCGATGAGGACTGGGAGGTAGCAACCGAAGGTCTCCGTGGCGCACTCGATGATCTTGGCCTTGACTATGTAGTCAACGAAGGCGACGGCGCATTCTATGGCCCGAAGATCGACTTCCATCTGGAAGACTCCATCGGAAGAACGTGGCAGTGCGGTACCATCCAGCTTGACTTCCAGCTGCCGCAGAGATTCGAACTGGAATACACAGGAGCAGACGGAGAGAAACATCGTCCGATTATGATCCACCGTGTTGTTTACGGTTCTGTTGAGCGTTTCATCGGTATCCTGATCGAGCACTTTGCAGGTGCATTCCCAACCTGGCTTGCACCGGTACAGGTAAAGGTTCTGCCAATCTCCGACAAATACGCAGATTACGGCAAGAAGGTTCTGGACGCCCTTCACGAGGCAGGCATCCGCGCAGAGATGGATACCCGTTCCGAGAAGATTGGATATAAGATCCGTGAGGCACAGGGACAGAAGATTCCATACATGCTGATCGCCGGAGCAAAAGAGGAAGAGGCAGGTCTTGTATCTGTCAGAAGCCGTTTTGCAGGTGATGAAGGCCAGAGAAGCCTGGAGCAGTTTATCGCAGATATCAAAGAAGAAATCGCAGGCCGCGTTAACCGCCCGGTTACTGTTGAAACAAAAGAAAATAAATAAGGTAGGTGTCAAAAAAATTGACACCTATGATACCAGATTGCTCCGTACTTCGTACTCCCGCAATCTTCAAAACATTCGTACTCCGCTCATTTTCTTCGAAAAATGGCTACTTACTCATGTTTTGGCGTGTCCAAAATTTAAAAATCCTCGTGCAAGCTTTGCTTGCGTCGGATTTCCAAACTTTGGACACTGGTATTATCAAATAAATAAAGCATAAAAATTACCTCTTGGAAATAATGGTTTCTATGCGGGCGAAACCGCAGAAAACTAAATTTCAGGAGGTAATTTATTATGCCAGCATTAAGTTGTTCCGCTATGACCTGTGTTTACAACCAGAACGAGCTCTGTTCCAAAGGAGATATCCGCGTAGGCGGAAGCGGAGCCAAAAGCTCCATGGAAACGTGCTGCGAGAGCTTCAAGGAGCGCGGTGAGGGCACGATGTCCAACTCCACCGGCTGTGGCTGTACGAAAATCGGTGTCGACTGCAAGGCGCAGAACTGTACCTTTAACGACAACTGTAAATGCGAAGCCGGAGATATCCATATCGCCGGAGACAGCGCATGCAGCTACCAGGAAACCGAGTGCAGCTCCTTCCGCTGTGGCTGCGGGAAATAAATACGAAAAAATGCGAAAATCAGTATTGACAACAGGATGGGAGAGTGCTATACTATAACAGTCTGAGAAAAAGAAAGTAGAGTATCCACTCTCACCCTAGCGCAAACACGCGACTACGGTTCAATATTGATCTTAAGTTCTCTTTGTGTAGAGATTTATGTACAATGTTAAGTGGATAGTCTGTCTATCCACTTTTCTTGCGTTATCAGTCAAATCCGGTCCGGTGAGCCGAGTTTGATTTCGTTACACCGCAAAAGCGGGAACACAGTCTTTTATAATGATGGAGGTGCACTACAATTAGCGAATTAATGATTAATGAGCAGATCAGAGACAGAGAAATTCGTCTGATCGGTCAGAACGGAGAACAGCTTGGAATTATGTCTGCCAGAGATGCGTACCTGAAAGCACAGGAAGCAGGTCTGGATCTTGTGAAAATTGCTCCGACAGCGAAACCGCCGGTTTGCAAAATTATCGACTACGGAAAGTACAGATATGAACTGGCCCGCAAGGAAAAAGAAGCAAAGAAAAAACAGAAAACAATTGAAATCAAGGAAGTTCGCCTTTCTCCAAACATTGACACCAATGATCTTAATACCAAAGTAGGTGCAGCCCGCAAGTTCATTACAAAGGGAGACAAAGTAAAAGTAACACTTCGTTTCCGCGGCCGTGAGATGGCACATATGAACAGCAGCAAATACATCCTCGATGAATTTGCAGAGAGTCTGTCCGATATTGCAACGGTTGACAAAGCGCCAAAGGTGGAAGGCAGAAGCATGACCATGTTTTTGACGGCTAAACGTTAAAATACATTTGAATCAATATCAAGGAGGAAATTAAAATGCCAAAGGTAAAAACAAGCAGAGCAGCTGCAAAGCGTTTTAAAACAACAGGAACAGGAAAATTAGTAAGAAATAAAGCTTACAAGAGCCATATCTTAACCAAGAAATCTCAGAAGAGAAAAAGAAACCTGAGAAAACAGACTACTGTTGATGCAACAAACGTAAAGAACATGAAGAAAATCTTACCTTACATGTAATTTTTGCAAGGTAGAGTTACGCCCAACAGATCAAGGAGGAAAATAAGAAATGGCAAGAATTAAAGGCGGCATGAACGCTAAGAAAAAACATAACAGAGTATTAAAACTGGCTAAAGGTTACAGAGGAGCCAGAAGCAAACAGTATAGAGTAGCAAAACAGTCCGTAATGCGCGCACTGACCAGCTCCTACGCAGGAAGAAAACAGAAAAAACGTCAGTTCCGTCAGCTGTGGATCGCTCGTATCAACGCAGCAGCAAGAATGAACGGTCTGTCCTACAGCAAATTTATGTATGGTCTGAAACTGGCAGGCGTTGAGCTGAACCGTAAAGTTCTGGCTGACATGGCAGTTAACGATGCAGAAGGATTTGCAACACTGGCTGAGCTTGCAAAAAGCAAAGTAGCATAAGTAAAAACATATTCTGTGTGAATATACGAAGAAGCTGTGAGAACCGGTAAGGGGATCGCAGCTTCTTTTGAAATATAGAAAAACATGAGGTGAATATGGAAAAAAGCAAAGTGGCAGTGGTTGCCTGTCCCGACTATGAGCCGGCGCGCGTAAAGGAAAGCTGCAAAAGGGATTGGAAGCAATTGGCGGCCTGGAATCTCTGATCGGAAAAGAAGAGAATATCTTATTAAAACCGAACCTCGTCCGCTCCGCAAAACGCGAACGCGCCGTCGTGACCGACCCGGAAGTCATGGATGCCCTGATCACGATTTTGCAGGAAAATGGCTATGAGAATATTTCCTGCGGCGATTCCTGCGGCCTTGGCACCCCGGAGGGCATTGCAAAGGAAGCCGGGCTGAAAGAGGTGCTGGAAAAACACAACGTTCCGCTGAAGGATTTCCTTACGAGCGAGCGCGTAGAAACCGCCGATGGCAAATTTCTGATGATTGCGAAAGATGCACTCGACTGCGACGCCTCATCAGCGTCAGCAAAATGAAAACCCACGCGCTGGAACGCATCACCGGAGCTGTCAAGAACCAGTACGGCTGCATCAGCGGCATCTACAAAAAACTCGGCCACACGCAGTATCCGAACGCTGAGAGCTTCGCACACATGCTGATCGAGCTGAACCAGAAAGTCGCCCCGCGCCTCTATATCTGCGACGGCATCGTAGCAATGGAAGGCAATGGTCCGACTTCCGGCGACCCGGTTTCGATGGGAGTTCTTCTTATGTCCACCGATCCGATCGCACTGGATACCGTGTTCTGCCATCTGGTGAACCTCGATCCGTCGTATGTGCCGACAAATCTCTACGGGGAAACGCTCGGCCTTGGAACGTGGCACGACGACCGCATCGAAATCGTGACAGCGGATGGCACCATATCCGAGAAAGAACTGAAAAGAAAGTACGGAAATCCAAACTTCAACGTCGACCGCCGCAAAGCCCGCAAAAAAGGAGCCCTCGACCTGCTCGAGATCCTCGGGGTCTTCCAGAGCCGCCCCTATATCATAGAAGAAAAATGTAAAAAATGCGGCGTCTGCGTCGAGAGCTGCCCGGTGGAAGGGAAAGCCGTCCGCTTTGATAACGGCCGCAGAAATCCGCCGGTCTACGATTATAAAAAGTGCATCCGCTGTTTCTGCTGTCAGGAAATGTGCCCGCATCAGGCAATCCAGGTAAAGAAACACCGTCTGCCGTGGGAAAAATAAGGGAGCTATCCTACAAAGTGACTGGAAAAGCAAAAAGAGAAGTGTTATACTTGAAACCGGACAAAATTTAGTACAGGAGGAACAACACCATGGAATTAGAAACTTTAAGAAGTGATATGATAGCAGCAATGAAAGCCAAAGACAAAGCGAGAAAAGAGGCCAATCTCTTCCCTGATCTCCGCAGCAAAGAAAGTAGCCATCGACGAGGGCTGCCGCGATGACATCAAACCGGAGATGGTAGACCGCGTCATCTTAAAAGAGCTGAAGACCGTAAAAGAGCAGATCGATACCTGCCCGGCATCCCGTGAGGACTTAAAAGCAGAGTATCAGTCCGCTATGACGTCATCAGCGAGTATGCACCGAAACAGATGAGTGCAGACGAAGTCAAAGCCTACATCAAGGAGAAATTCGCAGACGTTCTGGCAACCAAGAGCAAAGGTGCCATCATGAAGGCCGTTATGGCAGATATGAAAGGTAAAGCAGACGGAAAAGTCATCAACCAGACCGTTGCAGAACTGTGCAAATGAATATCATCAACATCGAACACATCAGCAAACTGTTCGGCGATAAACTGATTTTTGACGATGCTTCCTTCGGCCTGCAGGAGGGCGACAAGGTCGGCATCGTCGGAATCAACGGAACCGGAAAATCCACGCTGCTGCGCATAGTAGCAGGAGATGAGACCCCGGATTCCGGCCAGATTATCCGCCAGAACAACCTCAAAATGGCCTATCTTCCGCAGACACCGGAATTTCCAAAGGATGCCACCGTGCTGTCCTACGCCCTTTCCGGCGATGAGGAGGACTGGCAGGTGCAGAGCAACCTTGTACAGCTCGGTATCACCGAATACGACGCAAAAATCGACACCCTCTCGGGCGGCCAGCGCCGCAAGGTTGCCCTGGCAAAAGTGCTTGCGTCCGATTTTGACGTCCTGATCCTCGACGAGCCGACAAACCATCTCGACAATGCGATGCTCTCCTGGCTCGAGGATTACCTGAAAAATTACCGCGGAACCGTCTTTATGGTCACCCATGACCGTTATTTCCTGGATAAAGTGTCGAACCGCATCCTCGAAATCAGCCACGGAAAAATGTACAGCTACGATTCCAACTATTCCCGTTTTCTGGAACTGAAAGCTGAGCGCGAGGAGATGGAACTCGCCTCTGAACGGAAACGCCAGAGCATCCTGCGCATGGAACTCGAATGGGCGAAACGCGGCTGCCGCGCAAGAAGCACAAAACAGCGCGCAAGACTCGAACGTCTCGAAGTACTCAAAAATGGCACGGCACCGACCGCAGACGCTGTCGTGGAGATGGATGCTGTCGAGACCCGCATGGGAAAGAAAACGATTGAATTCCATAACGTCAGCAAAGCCTTCGGCGATAAAACGCTGATGAAAGATTTCGAATACATCTTCCTGCGGAACCAGAGTGTCGGCATCATTGGCCCGAACGGCTGCGGAAAATCCACAATGCTGCGGATGATCACCGGAGAAGTCCTGCCGGATGCGGGAACCATCGAAATCGGCGACACGATCCGCATCGGCTATCTGGCACAGGAAGAGCCGGACATGGATACGAATCAGCGCGTGATCGACTACGTGAAAGATATCGCTGAGTATGTCCAGACCCGTGACGGCCGCATCAGCGCATCGCAGATGCTCGAACGCTTCCTGTTCACACCGGATATGCAGTACACCCCGATTTCCAAACTCTCCGGAGGCGAAAAACGGAGACTGTATCTCTTATCCGTCTTAGTGAGCGGCGCCAATGTTCTGATCCTCGACGAGCCGTCCAACAACGTTGATATCCCGACCCTGACCGTGCTTGAGGATTTCCTGAACACGTTCGTCGGCATCGTCATCACCGTTTCCCACGACCGCTATTTCCTGGATAACGTCGTGGACCGCATCTTCGAATTCGACGGAAACGGAAATCTTCTGCAGTACGAGGGCGGCTACACCGATTACCTCGAAGCAAAAGAACGCCGTTTCGGCGGAAGTGCGGAAGAAACGGCAAAAGCAGCGCCGTCCAAAACGTCCGCGACGAACCTGCAAAGTCAAAGAACAATGACTGGAAGCAGAACCGTCCGACCCGCCTGAAATTTACGTTCAAAGAACAGCGCGAGTACGAGACCATCGATGACGATATCGCTGTACTCGAGGAAAAGATTGCATCGCTTGACGATCAGATGCTCAAAAACGCCACCAACTCTGCAAAGCTCGCCGAACTGATGGCGGAAAAAGAGAAGACCGAAGCTGCTCTGGAAGAAAAAACCGAGAGATGGATTTATCTCACCGACCTCGCAGAACAGATTGAGGCGCAGAATCAGAAATAAAAGAAGCAAAGGAACTGTCCGCAGAAGAGAAAAAAATATGCGGGCCGTTCCTCCTTTTTTTATCGAGAAATTCGACGCGGAATTACCAGAAGTTGTAAAAAACTTGTATTTTTCCCTGAACACCCACAGAAAATCTGGACAGAATGCCCAATCGGTGTTATAATTCAGACACTGGACATAGTGGCATTGCCATGCCTTATCCGGGTTTTTCGAAGCGCGGAGGCAACCGAAACCCGGCAGAACACCAACCTGAGAAAAGCCAAAGTAATTTTTGGTCATCATTTTTTAAGGAGGATAAAATCAAATGGCTAGAAAGATGAAAACCATGGATGGTAACCAGGCTGCAGCACATGCGTCTTATGCGTATACCGACGTAGCAGCTATTTACCCAATTACCCCTTCATCCGTTATGGCGGAGCATACCGATGAGTGGGCAACCCAGGGAAGAAAGAACATTTTCGGACAGGAAGTTCAGGTAACTGAGATGCAGTCTGAGGCAGGAGCAGCAGGTGCAGTACACGGATCACTGGCAGCCGGAGCTCTTACCACAACCTACACCGCATCCCAGGGACTTCTTCTGATGATCCCGAACCTTTATAAAATTGCCGGCGAGCAGCTCCCGGGCGTATTCAACGTATCCGCTCGTGCCCTTGCAAGCCACGCACTTTCCATCTTCGGAGATCATTCAGACGTTTACGCCTGTCGTCAGACGGAGTCGCAATGCTCTGCGAATCCAGCGTACAGGAGGTTATGGACCTGACACCGGTTGCACACTGTGCAGCACTGAAAGGCAAAGTTCCATTTATCAACTTCTTCGACGGATTCCGTACCTCCCACGAGATTCAGAAAATCGAGACATGGGATTACGAAGATCTGAAAGACATGGTAGATATGGATGCAGTAGATGCATTCCGTAAACATGCCCTGAACCCGAACCATCCGTGCCAGAGAGGATCCGCACAGAACCCGGATATCTTCTTCCAGGCAAGAGAAGCATGTAACCCGTACTACGATGCTCTTCCGGCAATCGTACAGGAGTACATGGACAAAGTAAACGAGAAAATCGGAACCGATTACAAACTGTTCAACTATTATGGAGCAGCAGACGCTGAGCACGTAATCATCGCTATGGGTTCTGTCTGCGATACCATCGAGGAGACCATCGATTACCTCGTAGCAGCAGGCAAGAAAGTCGGCGTTGTAAAGGTACGTCTGTACCGTCCGTTCTCCGCAGAAGCACTCATCAATGCAATTCCGGAGACTGTAAAACAGATTTCCGTTCTGGACAGAACAAAAGAGCCGGGATCTCTTGGCGAGCCTCTGTACCTGGACGTAGTAGCAGCATTAAAAGGCAGCAGATTCGAGAGCACACCGGTATTCACAGGTCGTTACGGACTTGGTTCCAAGGACACCACACCGGCTCAGATCGTTGCTGTATATGAAAATACAGAGAAACAGAGATTTACCATTGGTATCGTAGACGATGTTACCAATCTGTCTCTGCCGGTTGGCGCTCCTCTGGTAACAACTCCGGAAGGAACCATCAACTGCAAATTCTGGGGACTTGGCGCAGACGGTACCGTAGGTGCAAACAAGAACTCCATCAAGATCATCGGTGACAACACAGACATGTACGCACAGGCTTACTTCGACTATGACTCCAAAAAGTCCGGCGGTGTAACCATGTCTCACCTGCGTTTCGGAAAGAAACCGATCAAATCTACATACCTGATCCACAAAGCAAACTTTGTTGCATGCCACAATCCTTCCTATGTGAACAAATATCACATGGTAGAAGAGCTGGTAGACGGAGGAACCTTCCTTCTGAACTGCCCATGGGATGAAGCAGGCCTGGAAGAGCATCTGCCGGGACAGGTAAAAGCATTCATCGCAAACCACAACATTAAATTCTATGTGATCGACGGCGTTAAGATCGGTATCGAGACCGGCATGGGACCGACCCGTATCAACACCATTCTTCAGTCTGCATTCTTCAAGCTTGCGAAGATCATTCCGGAAGAAAAAGCCATCGAACTCATGAAAGCAGCAGCAAAAGCTACCTATGGCCGTAAAGGTGATGATGTCGTAGCAAAGAACTGGGCAGCAATCGATGAGGGTGCAAAACAGATCAAAGAAGTTGCAGTTCCGGAAAGCTGGAAAAATGCAGCAGACGAAGGTCTGACCACAACTCATGCAGAGAGCGGCCGCGCTGACGCTGTTAAATTCGTAAATACCATCCAGGCAAAAGTAACTTCCCAGGAAGGAAACAACCTGCCTGTATCCGCATTTGCAGACTACGTAGACGGAACAACTCCGTCCGGCACATCCGCATACGAGAAACGTGGTATCGCCGTAAACGTACCTGTATGGAATCCGGAAAACTGTATCCAGTGTAACAGATGTTCCTTCGTCTGCCCGCACGCTGTTATCCGTCCGGTTGCCATGACCGCAGAAGAAGCAGCAGCAGCTCCGGAAGGCATCCAGACCATGCCGATGACCGGTATGCCGGACTACACCTTCACAATGGCTATTTCCCAGCTTGACTGTACCGGATGTGGTTCCTGTGCAAACGTATGTCCGGGCAAGAAGGGTGTGAAAGCACTGGCTATGGAAAGCCTTGCAGCACACGAAGCAGAGCAGAAATACTTCGATTATGCAGCAGCTCTTCCAGAGAAGACAGACGTTGTAGCAAAATTCAAAGAGAATACCGTAAAGGGCAGCCAGTTCAAGAAACCGCTGCTTGAGTTCTCCGGCGCATGCGCAGGCTGCGGCGAGACTCCTTACGCAAAACTGATCACCCAGCTGTTTGGTGACAGAATGTACATCGCAAACGCAACAGGATGCTCCTCTATCTGGGGCAACTCCTCACCGTCCACTCCTTACACTGTAAACGAGAAAGGACAGGGCCCGGCATGGTCCAACTCCCTGTTCGAGGACAACGCAGAGTTCGGTTATGGTATGCTTCTTGCCCAGAGGCAATCCGCGGCGGTCTGAAAGCCAAAGTTGAAGCTGTTATGAACTCTGAGAAAGCTCCGGAAGAAGTAAAAGCAGCATGCAAAGAGTATCTGGATACCTTTGACTGCGGCGCTACCAACGGAACTGCAACCGAGAAACTTGTAGAAGCAATCAAAGACGCTGACTGCGACGTTTGCAGAGACATCGTTAAGAACAAAGACTTCCTCGCTAAGAAATCCCAGTGGATCTTCGGTGGCGACGGATGGGCTTACGATATCGGATTCGGCGGCGTAGACCACGTACTTGCCAGCGGAAAAGATATCAACGTAATGGTATTCGATACAGAGGTTTACTCCAACACAGGCGGACAGTCCTCCAAAGCTACTCCGACCGGTGCAGTTGCACAGTTCGCAGCAGGCGGTAAAGAAACCAAGAAGAAAGATATGGCAAGCATCGCAATGAGCTATGGCTATGTATACGTAGCACAGATCGCTATGGGCGCTGATTACAATCAGGCAGTCAAAGCAATCGCAGAGGCAGAGGCATATCCGGGACCGTCCCTCATTATCGCTTACGCTCCATGTATCAACCATGGTATCAAGAAAGGTATGAGCAAAGCACAGACCGAGGAGCAGCTCGCTGTTCAGACCGGATACTGGCATTGCTTCCGCTTCAACCCGGCACTCGCTGCAGAAGGCAAGAGCGCATTCACACTGGATTCCAAGGCTCCGTCAGGAGATTATCAGGAATTCCTGAATGGCGAGGTACGTTACAACTCTCTGAAACGTGCAAACCCGGCGAAAGCAGAAAGACTGTTCGGCAAGAACGAGCAGGAAGCAAAAGACCGTTACACTTACCTGAACAAACTCGTAAAACTGTACGGCGCAGAAGAAGAGTAATTCTTTTTCCTTAAAAAGAATTTGAAAAAGGAGAGAAGTCATACTTGAGAGAGTATGGCTTCTTTCTTTTTGGGAGAAAAAATGAATTAGCGACATTTGGCAATAGTTTTGTATCGTTTGTCAACATTTTTATCCCGGAAAATGTTGACAAACGATACATTTTTGCGCAAGAAGGCTTTGAGATATGGTATAATGTGCGTATCACGATATAATGAGCGTTAGCGAGAGGAATTTTATTATGTTGAAAATATATCTTGGAGAAATGAAAGGTGCAATCTATCATCCGCCAACCTATTTTGATAATTGTTATGAAGATGAATGGCTGACCACGCCACTGGCAAAAGAAATGATCCGCGATGTGGATCGCTCGGAGGTAATCAGTGCGCATCTGATTGACAGCCCGGTGCTTGGTCCGATTCCACCGAAAGATTTATCCGGAGGAATCAAAACGTTGCTGCTGATGGCATACGATACAGACGGAAAGATCTTTAATGCCTCCGTATGTGGAGATAATTGTGCAAAATGGATTTTAAAATTAGGAGAGCAAAAGGATCTGACGATTAATCTGCGTCATGTGATGCGGTTTGGCAAAGATCCTTTTGAAATCCTGATTTTAAATACAGGGACTATTGTGCGGAATATGTCCGAATTTGTAGATGTTGCCGAGGCTTATGTATAGGTGGATGTATGAAGGGAAAGAAAAGAGTTATTATTCAAAATAACAGAGTTCATTATGAATTTGTGATAAAGCGTAATATTACAATCATCCAGGGGGATAGTGCATCAGGAAAAACAACACTGGTAAATATGATCCGGCAGGCAGAAAATTTAGGGGAGTCCAGCGGAATCAACGTTTCCTGTGAAGTACCGTGCAGAGTGCTGGAAGGTGTTAATTGGAAAATTATTTTGGAAAACAGCCGGGAAAGCATCTTTTTCATAGACGAGGAGAATTATTTTATAAAAACAGAAGAATTTGCTTCTGCCATACGGGGTTCAGAAAACTATTTTGTATTGATTACGAGAGAAAACTTATATAATTTGCCGTATAGTGTAGAAGAGATTTATGGATTGCATGTTTCCGGAAAATACAGAGATACCAGAAAAATATATCAGAAAATGTATCAGATCTATCCCAAAACAGCACGGCTTCCTGTTAGAGTACAAAAAATAATTACGGAAGATTCCAATTCTGGGTATCAATTTTTTGAAAATGTATGTGCAGAAAGGAATATTACATGTGAAAGCGCTGGTGGAAAAACAAAAATACCGGAAATGATCGGCAAGGCAGGAACAGAAGAAACCTGTATTATTGCGGACGGTGCTGCAATTGGAGCAGAAATGAATCTTCTCAGCAATAAAATAGAGGAAAAACAGAACGTACATTTATATTTACCGGAGTCTTTTGAATGGCTGATTTTAAATTCAGATCTTTTACAGGACAAAGAGGTTCGTAAAATTCTGGAAAATCCAGAAGATTATATCGACAGCACAGAGTTTTTTAGCTGGGAACAATATTTTACAAAATTGCTGATTCAGAAAACAGAAGGAACATATTTGCAGTATAAAAAAGCAAAATTAAATCCATCTTATTTGCAGGATAAAATAAAAACAAAATACTGGAGAGTATACAAGGGATTCAGTGGAAAATAAAATCCTTAAAATAGCAAAAATAATGAAAGAATAGAGAGAAGAACATGAACTATACAATTTATGACTATCTCGCCTGTTTTTCTTTTACGCCTTCCTTGGATGGCTTCTGGAAACTTCTGTGGCCGCGATCCGGAAAAAACATATGGTAAACAGAGGATTCTTAAATGGTCCGCTCTGCGCCATCTATGGAATCACAGCTGTCTTTATGACACGTTATCTGTATGAACTGCAGTCAAGCCCCGTCTTTTTGTTCCTTGGCTGTATGATTATCGCTACCGCAGTCGAGTGGCTGGCCGGTCACGCACTGGAACGCATTGGCCATGGCAAATGGTGGGACTATTCCAATAAAAAATGGAACATGGACGGCTATATCTGCCTTCAGTATTCTGTACTATGGGGAATTTTAGGACTGCTTGCCATGAAAATCGGCAATCGCCTCTGCTTTACAGTTCTTCATTCAATTCCGGCCGGTTTCCTGCATATCACATCCTGGATTCTCTTTGGTATATTGATCGTAGATGCCGTCGGTTCCTATGCTGTTCTGCACCACATCACGAAAAAAATGCCGCGGATCAGCGCTATGAACGATCAGATCGACGCCTTCACCAGACGCCTTTCTGTCCGTGTTTACCGCTATCTGGAGCGTCGTGTGGAACGTGCCTATCCGGCCGTACAGCCAGTTTCGGAGAAAAAAGAGAAAACAGAAACCGGCGTATTTGCCGAAGGATGCAGCTTTTACAAAATCGTTCTTCTCTTCATCATCGGCGCATTTTTGGGCGATATTACAGAAACCATATTCTGTCGCATCACCGCCGGTGTCTGGATGAGCCGCAGTAGCCTTGTATGGGGCCCGTTCAGCATCGTCTGGGGCCTGGCCATCGCCCTCGCTACCTGGTTCCTCTACAACTACCGCGACCGCTCCGATGGATTCCTGTTTGCCTTTGGTACCTTCCTCGGCGGAGCCTACGAATACATCTGCAGTGTGTTCACCGAAATCGTATTCGGAAAAGTCTTCTGGGACTACAGCGACATTCCCTTCAACCTCGGAGGCCGTATCAACCTCCTGTACTGTTTCTTCTGGGGAATAGCCGCCGTCGTCTGGCTCAAAAAATTCTATCCTGTCATTTCGCGCTGGATTGAAAAAATCCCGATGAAATTCGGAAAAATCATCACTTGGATCCTGATTGTGTTCATGGTGGCCAACATACTCGTATCTACCCTTGCTCTCGCCCGATACGACGAACGCGCCCACCAAAAGCCCGCTGCTAATGCCATCGAGCAGACCATAGATGCCCATTTCCCGGACGCCCGAATGGAAAAAATCTACCCCAATGCCAAAGCGATTAACTAGAATGTGTTAAAAAACAATTCCGTAGTCTGCACGCCCCAATTACAGACTACGAAAAGCCCTCTCCCTCCGTCATGCAAAGTCAGGCCCCGTTTCGACAGCTTTGGTCTGCGCGGTCCGTTACCCCCAAAGAAAACCTTTGGCAACCCACCAAAAGTATGATATAATGTCACATAGATATTTTGGGGATACCATATCCTCTAAGAGCGAAGAAAGGACTCAACCACAAATGACAGTAGACAACAGCTTCACAATGAAGAAATTTCAGAGCATGGAAATCATCTATGTCACATTTTCCCAGATCACGAAACTCCCATACGTAGAGTGCGATCCGGAAACCTTTGATGATCAGGTATACATGTTTACCGAAGAAGAAGCAGCTAAAGAATTTGCAAAATCCTATGTAGAGAAGAATACCCCGCTGCTTACCGTAAAAGTACTGCGCAAGCAGATGCCGAACTTCTATATGGGCCTCTACGCAGAAGGTGTCAACATGGTCATCTTCCACGAAGGCGATCAGACCCGCCGCATCGAGCTGGAGCAGATCTTCCCGAAACCAGACATGGAGAAAATGAACAAACAGCACCTCCCGGTTCTGAACCCGGGCGTACAGCTCACCGTCGTATACTTTCTGCAGGAACTCAGAAAACCAAATCAGAGAAGAGACGATGCCGAGCGCATGCAGCACCTGCGTGAACTCGAAGAAGAAATGCTTGTCAACCTGATGCGAAGCAAATTCATCCTTGCCATCGACATCTCCCAGGTACAGGGCGAATTCGATCCGGCCAACCCGGGACCAGACGTGCGCATCCCGTACATCAAAAACCAGAACGAAGACATCTTCCAGCCGCTGTTTTCCGATATTGGTGAATTCCAGAAATTCCGTCCGGATCCGCAGGCAAAACTCCGTCTGGCAGCCATCCCGTTCCAGCACCTTCTGCCGTACCTGATGAAACAGGCCAAAGGCTTCGTCATCAACCCGTCCGGCTTCAACCTTCTGTTGACCAGAGAACAGCTCCAGAGAATCATGGGAGCCAGGCACAGAGCGTCCGCCCGAACCTTGAGGCCAATGATGGCACAGGCCGCTGCAGCACAGGCACAGAAAAATGCACAGAACAACGCTGTAAACGACGAAGTAAAAGAACACGTCGACGAGACAGAGAACACCGCAGCAGAAACCGACAACGAAGAATAAAACCGACAGGGCCGCAGAAAATCCCAGCAAACGGGCACTGCGGTCCGTTTTTGACTGCATAAAACCGGAAATAATAAAGAAAAACAAGAAAGGATATACAAAAATGAACGCAGAACATTGCAAAGCCTATACCCTGCTGCAGGAACAGCAGATTGACGATATCCATGCACACGGCTACCTCCTCCGCCACAACAAGAGCGGTGCCCGCGTGCTCCTTCTCGAAAACGAAGATGACAACAAAGTCTTCAACATCGCGTTCCGTACCCCGCCGGCCGACAGCACCGGCGTAGCCCACATCCTCGAGCACAGCGTCCTCTGCGGCTCCCGCGAATTCCCGTTAAAGGATCCCTTCGTAGAACTCGTCAAAGGATCCCTGAACACGTTCTTAAATGCTATGACCTACCCGGATAAAACCATGTACCCGGTAGCCAGCACCAACGATGCCGACTTCCAGAACCTGATGCATGTCTACATGGACGCCGTATTCTACCCAAACATTTACAAACACGACGAAATCTTCCGTCAGGAAGGCTGGAGCTATCATCTGGAAAGTGAAGACGGCCCGCTGACCTACAACGGTGTTGTATACAACGAGATGAAAGGAGCCTTCTCCTCCGCAGACGATGTCCTGGAGCGTGAAACCTTCAACACCCTGTTCCCGGACACTCCGTACGGCGTAGAATCCGGCGGAGATCCGTCCTGCATCCCGAACCTGACCTACGAAAACTTCCTGAATTTCCATCAGACCTATTACCATCCGTCCAACAGCTATATCTACCTGTACGGAAACATGGATATGGAAGAAAAACTGGCATGGATGGATGAAAAATACCTGTCCCATTTTGATGCAAAAGAAGTAAAATCCGAAATTCCGTATCAGAAACCATTTGCAGAGACCCTCGATATTGTACACGAGTACCCGGTACTCGATGGCGATCCGCTTGAAAACAATGCGTACCTGTCCTACAACATGGTCATCGGCAGCGGTCTGGATGTAAAATTAAACGTGGCATTTTCTGTTCTGGAGTATGCACTCCTTGACACACCGGGAGCCCCGGTCAAACAGGCACTCCTTGACGCACACATCGGAAAAGATGTTTACGGCTCCTACGAGGACGGCATCCTGCAGCCATTCTTCTCCATCGTAGCCAAGAACGCCGATGAAAATGAGAAAGAAAAATTCCTGTCCATCATCCGCGGCACCCTCGAGGATATCGTGAAAAACGGCATGGATCAGAAAGCCATCGAGGCAGGCATCAACTATTTCGAATTCCGTTTCCGTGAGGCGGACTTCTCCAGTTTCCCGAAGGGCCTGATGTACGGCATTGACGTCTTCGACAGCTGGCTGTACGACGAGAACAAACCGTTCGCCTACCTGCAGCAGCTTGCGATCTACGATGAGCTGAAAAAACTGGCAAAAGAAGGCTATTTCGAAGACCTGATCCAGACGTATCTGCTGGACAACACCCATGCCTCCATCGTGACCCTCATTCCAAAGACCGGTCTTGCCGCAGAAAATGATGCAAAGACCGCAGAAAAACTGCAGAAATACAAAGAGAGCCTGTCAAAAGAAGAGATCGAGAAAATCATTGCTGACACCAAAGAGCTGGCAGCATATCAGGAAGAAGAGGAGAGCGAGGAAGCACTCGAGACGATTCCGCTCCTGAAACGAAGCGATATCAAACGTGAGTCTGTCAAACTTTACAATGACGAGCATGAAGTCGATGGAACGACGGTTCTTCATCACAACGTATTCACGAACGGCATCGGTTACTTAAGCTTGCTGTTTGATACGAAAAATGTGCCGAACGATCTGATCCCGTACATGGGCGTATTAAAATCCGTTCTCGGCTATGTGGACACCGAACACTACACCTACGGCGAACTGTTCAACGAGATCAATGCACAGACCGGCGGCATCAACTGCGGACTGCAGGTATTCCGCATTCCGGAAAATGATGACGACTGCCGCAGAATGTTCGGCATCCGCGCGAAATTCCTGTACGACAAACTGGATTTCGTCATGAAAATGATCGAGGAAATCCTGAATACCTCCCGCCTGGATGACGAGAAACGTCTTCACGAGATCATCTCCAGCATGAAATCCGGCCTGCAGAACCGCCTGTCTTCCGCCGGAAATGCAACGGCTGTGATGCGTGCAGCTTCCTATTACTCCCCGATGAGCAATTCCAGGACCGCATCGCAGGCATCGGCTTCTGCCAGCTCTTAAAAGATCTGGACGAGAACTTCGATGAGAAAAAAGCAGAACTGATTAAAAATCTGCAGATCCTGATGAAATACATCTTCCGCAAAGAGAATCTGACCGTCTCCTATACCGCAGACGAGACAGGCTACGCACCGCTGGAAGAAAAAATCGCAGCATTCAAAGAGAATCTGTACACCGACGAAGTGGAGCCGGGCAGCATTGTGTATGACTTTGAACAGAAAAACGAAGCCTTCCAGACCTCCGGCCAGGTACAGTACGTGGCACTCTGTGGAAACTTCGAGCGCGAAGGCTACGACTACACAGGAGCCCTGCGCATCCTGCGTGTCATGCTGAGCTATGACTATCTGTGGATCAACATCCGTGTCAAAGGCGGCGCTTACGGCTGCGGCGGAGCTTTCGGAAGAGGCGGAAACGCGTGCATTTCTTCCTACCGTGACCCGAACGTCGGAAGAACCCTTGAAGTATACCGCGGTATCGGCGATTACGTGCGCAATTTCGAAGCAGACGAGCGCCAGATGACCAAATACATCATCGGAACGATCAGCGAACTCGACGTCCCGATGAACCCGTCCGCAAAAGGCCAGACCTCCGAGAGCGCATGGTTCAACGGCATCACCGAAGCAGACTTCCAGCAGGAGAGAGATCAGATCCTCGATGCAACCCTGGATGACATTCATGCACTGGCAGACCTTGTAGATGCAGCCTTAAAACAGAACAACATCTGCGTTGTCGGAAGCGAAGCAGCCATTCAGAAAGAGAAAGAACTGTTTAAGAACGTAGAGAACTTATAAATGAGGAGAAGAGACAGCAATGGAAAACAATGCAAATTATAAATCCGGCTTTGTAGCCCTGATCGGCCGTCCGAACGTGGGAAAATCCACGCTGATGAACCACCTGATCGGACAGAAGATTGCGATTACATCCAAGAAACCGCAGACCACCCGCAACCGCATCCAGACCGTTTATACGTGTGACGAGGGACAGATCGTGTTCCTCGACACACCGGGTATCCACAAGGCGAAAAATAAGCTCGGCGAGTACATGGTCGATGTAGCGAGAAAACGTTAAAAGAAGTCGATGTGATTCTCTGGCTGGTAGAGCCGAGCAACTTCATCGGAGCAGGAGAGCGCCATATCGCAGAGATCCTGGAGAAAGTCAATGCGCCGGTCCTCCTCATTATCAACAAGACCGATACCGTGGAGAAAGACAAAATCCTGGAATTCATCGATACGTACCGCAAGCTGTTCCAGTTTGCCGAGATCATTCCGTGCTCGGCACTCCGCCATCAGAACACCGATGACATCATTCCGAGCATCTTCAAATATCTGCCGTACGGCCCGCAGTTCTACGATGAGGACACCATCACCGATCAGCGATGCGCCAGATCGTGGCTGAGATCATCCGCGAGAAAGCACTGTACGCCTTAAACGAAGAGATCCCGCACGGCATCGCCGTTGTGATCGACCAGATGAAAGACCGCCCGAACGGAAAAATCGTTGCTATTGATGCGACCATCATCTGCGAGCGCGATTCCCACAAGGGCATCATCATCGGAAAACAGGCGCGATGCTCAAGAAGATCGGAAGCAACGCGCGGTATGAGCTGGAGCAGATGCTGGAGCAGAAAGTCAACCTGAAGCTCTGGGTCAAAGTCAAAAAAGACTGGCGCGACAGCGATTTCCTCGTGAAGAACTTCGGATATGATAAAAAAGAAACTCGATTTATAATATTGCATTATAATAAGGGAAGAAACATGCGAGAACC
>ENA-OQBT01000475-OQBT01000475.1-human-gut-metagenome-genome-assembly--contig:-NODE-475-length-24337-cov-4.825940_pt1 | contig 24337 bp, 14 predicted proteins | sample MGYA00242749_ERZ504557 | MGnify/ENA primary metagenome ERZ504557 (study PRJEB26092, sample SAMD00036243) | human gut metagenome | host: Homo sapiens | study: EMG produced TPA metagenomics assembly of... | reverse complement strand
AAGTATTCCACCTGGGGAGTACGTTCGCAAGAATGAAACTCAAAGGAATTGACGGGGACCCGCACAAGCGGTGGAGCATGTGGTTTAATTCGAAGCAACGCGAAGAACCTTACCAAGTCTTGACATCGTAGCGACCGGAACTTAACCGTTCCTTCCCTTCGGGGCGCTATAGACAGGTGGTGCATGGTTGTCGTCAGCTCGTGTCGTGAGATGTTGGGTTAAGTCCCGCAACGAGCGCAACCCTTATCCTCAGTAGCCAGCAGTAAGATGGGCACTCTGAGGAGACTGCCAGGGATAACCTGGAGGAAGGTGGGGATGACGTCAAATCATCATGCCCCTTATGATTTGGGCTACACACGTGCTACAATGGCGTAAACAAAGGGAAGCGAGAGGGTGACCTGGAGCAAATCCCAAAAATAACGTCCCAGTTCGGACTGTAGTCTGCAACCCGACTACACGAAGCTGGAATCGCTAGTAATCGCAGATCAGAATGCTGCGGTGAATACGTTCCCGGGTCTTGTACACACCGCCCGTCACACCATGGGAGTCAGCAACGCCCGAAGTCAGTGACTCAACCGCAAGGAGAGAGCTGCCGAAGGCGGGCAGGTAACTGGGGTGAAGTCGTAACAAGGTAGCCGTATCGGAAGGTGCGGCTGGATCACCTCCTTTCTAAGGAAATGAGTAGGGGTTTTATATACTGTTTAGTTTTCAAATCAGGGAAACCGAAATTGAAGACGAAACCTTTCTGGTGCTGATGCGCTTAGGGGACACACCCGTTCCCATCCCGAACACGATGGTTAAGACCTAAGCGGCCGATGGTACTATACTGGAGACGGTATGGGAGAGCAGGTGGCTGCCGGATCTAAAAAAAATAAAGATCACTCAAAAGAGTGTTTTATATAGAACGGACATGTTCCAATGGGCCTAGATAAAGGCGAAGCCTGTGATGCGAGAGCGGAAAGAACGTGTTAACCTGAGTCAGCAGGGAAGTGCTGTTCCATATAACTGGTTTTTACCAGTGATCCGTGGGTTTAAAGAGGTTTGAACCTGCAGATGACTGATAAAAATGTCAGTCAGATACGTACCTTGAAAACCGCATATTGAATAGAAATGAATTGATAATTCAATTGAATATCAAGACATCCGAGGCCATGTGGTCAAGCGATTGATCATATGGAAAACAATACAACAAATTTTGTAAACAACCCAGACCAAAAGATGCAACGCTATGCATCTGAGATGAGTAGTTTGCTCCCGCAAGCGAAAGTCAGTTGGTCAAGCTAATAAGAGCGCAGGGTGGATGCCTTGGCACTAAGAGCCGATGAAAGACGTGATAAGCTGCGAAAAGCTTCGGGGAGGAGCAAATATCCATTGATCCGGAGATATCTGAATGGGGAAACCCGGCTGAGAAGCCCTCAGCCACTGTATGGTGAATCCATAGCCATACAGAGGGAACCCGGTGAACTGAAACATCTAAGTAGCCGGAGGAAGAGAAAGAAACATCGATTCCGGAAGTAGCGGCGAGCGAACCCGGAAGAGCCCAAACCAGCGTGCGTGCATGCTGGGGTTAAGGACTGCATAAGTGAGCTGATTCGTTAGTGGAACTGCCTGGGAAGGCGGGCCGGAGAGGGTGAAAGCCCCGTACATGAAAACGATAGGCAGCGGCAGGATCCAGAGTACCGCGAGACACGAGAAACCTTGCGGGAAGTCGGAGGGACCACCCTCCAAGGCTAAATACTCCTTAGTGACCGATAGCGCATAGTACTGTGAAGGAAAGGTGAAAAGGACCCCGGGAGGGGAGTGAAAGAGAACCTGAAACCCTGTGTTTACAAACTGTGGGAGCACGTTAAGGTGCGACCGCGTACTTTTTGTAGAACGGTCCGGCGAGTTGCCGGTGCTGGCGAGGTTAAATGGTAGAGCATGGAGCCGAAGGGAGACCAAGTCTCAAATGGGCGTAAAGTCAGCACAGGCAGACCCGAAACCGGGTGACCTATCCATGTCCAGGATGAAGCGGAAGTAAAATTCCGTGGAGGTCCGGATCCACATCCGTTGAAAAGGGTGGGAATGAGGTGTGGATAGGGGAGAAATTCCAATCGAACCCGGAGATAGCTGGTTCTCCTCGAAATAGCTTTAGGGCTAGCCCCGTATTAGTTTAGCGGAGGTAGAGCACTGAATTCCTAAGGGGGCGTCAAAGCTTACCAAGGGATATCAAACTCCGAATGCCGCATAAATGATGTACGGGAGTCAGACTGCACGAGATAAGTTGGGCAGTCAAAAGGGAAAGAGCCCAGACCTACAGCTAAGGTCCCAAAGTGTGTGTTAAGTGGAAAAGGATGTGGGATTTCAGAGACAACTAGGATGTTGGCTTAGAAGCAGCCACACATTCAAAGAGTGCGTAATAGCTCACTAGTCGAGAGGTCCTGCGCCGAAAATGTCCGGGGCTGAAACACAACACCGAAGCTTAGGAATGTAGTGATACATTGGTAGAGGAGCATTCTTAAAGGGAAGAAGCAGTACCGGTAAGGAGCTGTGGACATTTAAGAAGAGAGAATGCCGGAATGAGTAGCGAGATGGAGGTGGGAATCCTCCAGGCCGAATATCCAAGGTTTCCAGAGTAAAGCTGATCTGCTCTGGGTAAGTCGGGGCCTAAGGTAAGGCTGAGAAGCGTAGCCGATGGACAACAGGTTGAGATTCCTGTACCGCGTATCATCAGAACTGTGGGGACACAGAAGGACAGCACAGCCCGGGAATGGAAAGACCGGGGCAAGCAGGGTAGGAGTCAAGCTGGCAAATCCGCTTGACGATCCGAAGCTGTGATGCGGAGCGAATTTAAGTAGTGAAGTGTGTGATTCCGGCTGTCAAGAAAAGCCGCTATTGTGTGATACGTGCCCGTACCGTAAACCGACACAGGTAGATGAGGAGAGAATCCTAAGGCCGGCGGGAGAAGCATTGTTAAGGAACTCGGCAAAATGACCCTGTAACTTCGGGAGAAAGGGTGCCTGGGAAACCAGGCCGCAGAGAATAGGCTCAAGCAACTGTTTAGCAAAAACACAGGTCTATGCAAAACCGTAAGGTGAGGTATATGGCTGACGCCTGCCCGGTGCTGGAAGGTTAAGAGGAGGGGTTAGCGCAAGCGAAGCTCTGAATTGAAGCCCCAGTAAACGGCGGCCGTAACTATAACGGTCCTAAGGTAGCGAAATTCCTTGTCGGGTAAGTTCCGACCCGCACGAAAGGCGTAATGATTTGAGCGCTGTCTCGACAATGCACCCGGTGAAATTGAAATACCAGTGAAGATGCTGGTTACCCGCGCCAGGACGGAAAGACCCCATGGAGCTTTACTCCAGCTTGATACTGGGATTCGGTACTGCATGTACAGGATAGGTGGGAGACTGAGAAACTTGGACGCCAGTCTGAGATGAGTCGCTGTTGGGATACCACCCTGCGGTATTGGATTTCTAACCTGCAGCCGTGAACCGGCTGGGGGACAATGTCAGGCGGGGAGTTTGACTGGGGCGGTCGCTCCGAAAGGGTATCGGAGGCGCTCAAAGGTTCCCTCATAATGGTTGGAAACCATTAGAAGAGTGCAAAGGCATAAGGGAGCTTGACTGCGACACCGACGGGTGGAGCAGGTAGGAAACTAGGACTTAGTGATCCGGTGGTATGAAAGTGGGATTGCCATCGCTCAACGGATAAAAGCTACCCTGGGGATAACAGGCTTATCACTCCCAAGAGTTCACATCGACGGAGTGGTTTGGCACCTCGATGTCGGCTCATCGCATCCTGGGGCTGTAGCAGGTCCCAAGGGTTGGGCTGTTCGCCCATTAAAGCGGTACGCGAGCTGGGTTCAGAACGTCGTGAGACAGTTCGGTCCCTATCCGGCGCGGGCGGAGGATATTTGAGAGGAGCTGTCCTTAGTACGAGAGGACCGGGATGGACGGACCACTGGTGTATCTGTTGTCGACCAACGGCATGGCAGAGTAGCCAAGTCTGGAAGGATAAACGCTGAAGGCATCTAAGCGTGAAGCCCCCCTCAAGATGAGATATCCCTCCTTCGGGAGTAAGACCCCTTGAAGACTACAAGTAGATAGGGCAGAGGTGGAAGCATGGCAACATGTGGAGCTGACTGTTACTAATAGGTCGAGGGCTTAATCTGGTTAATAACTGAGAAAAACAAATCGGATTTGTATGAAGTTTTGAAGGTACAAACCTTTATATGCCTAGTGGCTCAGTTGGTTAGAGCGCCGCCCTGTCACGGCGGAGGTCACGGGTTCGAGTCCCGTCTGGGTCGTTCGTAGTGAACGTTTTACACTCACTATAAGTATCGCGTGGGATCTTAGCTCAGCTGGGAGAGCATCTGCCTTACAAGCAGAGGGTCACAGGTTCGAGCCCTGTAGGTCCCATTTAACTAATTCTTTTATTAGTTATGCCGATGTGGCTCAATTGGCAGAGCAGCTGATTTGTAATCAGCAGGTTATCGGTTCGAGTCCGATCATCGGCTTATACAATTTAATATTGAATTGTATTATGGGCAGATTCCGAGTGGCCAAAGGGGACAGACTGTAAATCTGCTGCAACTTGCTTCGATGGTTCGAATCCATCTCTGCCCATTACTCTTTATAGAGTAACTAAATACTATCGCGGGATGGAGCAGTCTGGAAGCTCGCCGGGCTCATAACCCGGAGGTCATAGGTTCAAATCCTATTCCCGCAACTCGATGCGTAAGCATTGTGCCAGTTAGCTCAGTTGGTAGAGCAACGGACTGAAAATCCGTGTGTCTCTGGTTCGATTCCGGAACTGGGCATTTTAATTTATTATGGGATATTAGCTCAGGTGGTAGAGCACTTGACTTTTAATCAAGTTGTCCGGGGTTCGAATCCCCGATGTCTCATTGAAAAACGTCTCTCTTAGAGAGGCGTTTTTTAATGCAAGACATCGGAGGTTCGAACTCCGGACAACGTAGTTGGTCGGGGCGCTAGACGTCCGGGGGACGTCTGTTCAGCGCGGACCGAAGCGGAGCGTAGACCGAATCCCCGATGTCTCATTAGAAAAAGAAAACCATCACTCGTAAGAGTGGTGGTTTTCTTTTTCTATTGATATATGGTGAATTGAACTCCGGACAACTTAATGCATTTGGTAATATTGCATAAAAAATAATTGAAAACTTGTGCATGTTTGTTAACACTTTCAGAGGCCAAGGTGATACTATAATAACCGTAAAACCCCCCAATACATTATATATTTTTACTATCCCCATAGTAAAATACCTTCTCCTAAAAGACAGCAGAACGATGGCTGTCTTTTTTTTACTATATTTTAAGAAAAAGACAGCCAAATATTTATTATCTATTATTCTTTTGCAAAGTCGAAATTCTACAGTTGAAAGGATAAAATTACATTATAAAAATTACACCGTCAGATTTATATTGCTTCCTGCCCGCAGAGATGTGTAGTAATCATCATATGACGAGCTGCTCATCTGGCGTGAGACACGATACAGACTGCTTGTGAAGTCATTGTCATTTCCGAACAGAGAATTAAGAGTGTCTGCGTCGGCTTTTTTGACGAGCTCCTCATTAGCTTTCAGAGTACCGTCCTTGTTTATTGTGATGCCAATGTCCTCAAGCTCGTTGGTGTATTTGCTTGCCAGCTTTTTGAGCTGCTTGGCATAACGCTTCATGGAGCTTGAACTGCTGTTTGAGGCGGAATCAATGGAATTATTGTATGTGTCAACAAGAGCCATGACTGTTCCGCGGATGTTATCGGTATTTTCGTCGTCCGAATACTTGTAGTTCTTTAATTTTTTAGCTGCGCGGTGCAGTGCGGTTGAATCATCGTAAGCGAGCTCTGTAATACTATATTCTTTGCGTTTGGATGATTTCATGGCATCGCGGTTGTTTGAATAAAAATTTCTCATAAAATATGTTGCTGAAAGATTTGTTGCTGAACTTACTCGTGTACTCATGTTAATCCTCTTTATATTTTTAAATTTTAAAGTTTAAAATAATTGCGTTATAACTGCGATTTTAGGTTCTATTTTGAACGTATAATCGCACTTAAATAATTGTTATAAATATTTTATCGGATATTTGCACGAAAAAGTTTACTTATGCGATCAAAAGAAGTAAAATACAAAGGAATGCGTAGAATAAGAAAAACGCGATTATGCAATCGAAATGCTATCAAGCAAAGAGTAACAGAACATAATGTAAAAAACATAATGTACTAAAACAAAATGTAACAAACATAAAGTTACAAAAAATGCAACAGACATAATGTAACCAAAGGAGGATATGGGGCATGAGTAAAAAAACTTTCGGTACAACATCAAAAGGAGTGGAGGCATCGCTTTACGAAATCAGCAATGGCGGTGGATTGAGAGTACTTTTGACAGACTATGGCGCTTCAGTTGTATCTATTTTTGTAAAGGACAAGGATGGCAATGAGAGAGATGTCATTTTAGGATATGACAATGTAAAGTCATATGAGAAGGAGTACAGCTATTTTGGTGCTACTGTCGGCAGATATGCAAACAGGATATCCGATGCAAAGATTAATATTGATGGAGTGGAATATAAGCTTGAGGCTAATGACAATGAGAACAGTCTTCACAGTGGATCAAATGGTTTTTCTAAGTCGCTTTTGGACTGTTAAGGAGCAGAAGGCAGATGAGATTACCTTTGAGATAGAGGATGCAGATTTGGAGCAGGGCTTCCCGGGAAATGCAGTCGTTGATGTGACATTTAAGGTAACAGAAGAAAATGCACTTGCTATTATATATAATGCAAAGGCAGATAAGACAACTACCTTCAATATGACAAACCACAGCTATTTCAATCTGAACGGTCATGCATCAGGAAGCGTATACACTCACACATTGCAGATAAATGCTGAGCATTATACACCTGTAAAGGATTCCAAGGCTATTCCTACAGGTGAGATTGCACCGGTTGAGGGTACACCATTTGATTTTACAGAGCTAAGCCAATCGGAAGAGATATCGAGGCAAATGATACACAGCTTCACTATGGAAGCGGATATGATCACAATTTTGTAATAGACAAGACAGCTCCGGGAGTAGAAAAGGTCGCAACAGCATACTCACCTGAGAGTGGTATACAGATGGAGGTATACACAGACTGTGTCGGAATCCAGCTTTATACTGCCAACTTTATCGTGGGACAGGAAGGCAAGGCGGAGTCAAATACAATAACCGCGATGCATTCTGCCTCGAGACACAGTTCTATCCAAACTCAATAAATGAGACCAACTTCAGTACACCTGTTACAAAGGCTGGCGATACATACCACACAGAGACAGATTACAAATTTTCTGTGAGATAAAATGCCAACATAAGAGAGATACAGAATAGTTAAAGCCCACCATATTGATGAAATTTATCATTAATATGGTGGGCTTTCTTAAGCTTTGTTTAATCAAATACTGATACAGTGGTTTTATTTCCGGAAATGTGGTATATATTTATATGTACATTTATATTTATGAAATGAACATATGAATTACACTGGAAGTATACTTACAAATTACGTTAATAATATTACACAAGTTTAATTTGTTAGTATTTAAAGCTAGCTGTAATTCTATTAATCATAAACATTGGTAAATAAAGATTAAAATTGTCAAATAACAATAAATTGTGATAAATATAGATAATTATTTATACGACTTCGCACACGCAAACCTGCATTATCGCTGGCATATGGTGTGTTCCGAAGAAATATATGAACTGCCACAAGGTTCCATTAACCTTCGGTGACGATAAAAAGCAGACTGATAAAACAGACTATCCGGATGCATTTTTTGTGGCTGACTTCATATATTTCTGAGGAATATACCATATGCCGGCGCACCATCACAGCCTGCAAGTGCGAAGTCCCCTAAAAATAGAAATTAAAACAAATAAATATATAGCACAGAGGAAACAAACCATGAAAATAGTATTTTTAGATGCCAAAACAATTGGTGACGACATCGACCTTTCCGAATATGACAAGCTCGGAGAGGTTGTCAAATATGATTTTTCGACAACAGAGGAAGCAGCGGAGCGTACAAGGGATGCTGATGTGATTGTTTTAAATAAGGTCGAGGTAAATGAAAAATCTATAGGACAGGCAAAAAATTTAAAGCTCGTATGTGTGACTGCAACAGGCACGAACAATCTGGATAAAGAATATCTGGCAAAAAGAGGCATTGAATGGAGAAATGTCGCAGGGTATTCTACAGAGACCGTGGCGCAGCATACGTTTGCACTGCTATTTTACCTGCTTGAGAAGCTGAGATATTATGATGATTATGTGAAGAGCGAGAAATATGTGGGTGATACGTCGTTTACACCTTTTTCCAATGTGTTTCACCAGATTAGCGGTATGACCTGGGGCATCGTGGGGCTTGGAAATATCGGAAGACGCGTGGCTGATATCGCAAAGGCTTTTGGCTGCCATGTGGTTTATTATTCTACATCAGGAAGAAATTCGCAGCCGGGCTATGAGAGAGTGGATTTTGATACTTTGCTTACCACGTCTGATATCGTGTCGGTGCATGCGCCGCTCACAGATGACACACTTGGTCTGATGGACAAGGCTGCGTTTGAAAAGATGAAAAAATCTGCGATATTTTTAAATCTTGGCAGAGGTCCTATAGTGAATGAAGCGGATCTGGCACAGGCGCTTATGGATGGAGAGCTGGCGGCGGCAGGTCTTGATGTGTTGGCGCAGGAGCCTATGAGTGAGGACAATCCGCTCCGTGCGATAAAGGATTCAAACAAGCTGATTATTACACCGCATATTGCGTGGGCAAGCGTTGAGGCAAGAACAAATCTGATGCACATTATATACAGTCAAATTGAGGACTTCTTTGCTAATTAGGAAATATCATTTAAAATCAAATTGCAACATTAAGAGAAAGAACTAAGAGGAAGCATTAACAGGCAGCATTAAGAGGAAGCATTAAGAAGCAACATTAAGAAGCAATATTAAGAGGCAATATGAAGAGGCAGAAATGAGCATCAAATTTGAGATAACAAAACAAACAACATACATTTTGGAATTGCAGCAGTGGCGGCCGCGCTGGTAGGTTACTTTACATCGGCAAGCTGGTGGGTGATTCTTTTGTTTGCGGCAGTATATTTTGGACTTGTAAATGTGAAGCTTGAGCTTCCGGTGAAGCTGTCGTGGCTTTGGGCTGCGATGCTGCTTGTCATCGGAGCGATACTATCTGTTTTTTCGGTGCAGTATGTGCTGCTGACGGATGAGGACTTTGTGAAAACCACCGATATGGTATGCGTGGTGAATGTGGTTCTGGCGCTCGCCATATATCTGGTGATACTTTTTATCACAAACAACACGAGGCTGACATGTACCATAGCATCAATTGCCATACTCGCGTTTGGATTTATAGATTACTTTGTCTATGAATTCCGTGGCAATGAGTTTACGTATGCGGATTTGAAGTCAGCGGGAACAGGACTTTCTGTCGTGACAAAATATAAATTCGTCATAGACTACAAATTTTTGTATGTGATTCTGGCGGCTGTTTTGTATATCATGCTGGTAAGGCGCATAGAAGTGCAGTTCGAGTCGGCTATCCATATGAGAATTATTTCGATTCTTCTCACAATAATATGCGTGCTGTATGTCATTATGAATTCCATGTCACTGAACACCGAGACCTGGGAGAAAAAGGGCACGTACAGAAACGGCTATCTGCTGAACTTTGTGCTCGGCATAAGGGACAGCTTTGTGAAGGCACCTGATGGCTACAGCAAGGCAGCAGTTGACAAGATAGCGGGCAATTTCAAGGAAACGGACAGCTCATATTCGCAGTCTGATGCGAAAAATCCGACAATCATTGTTATCATGAATGAGTCGTTTGCTGATTTGTCGGTGGTGGGAGATTTTGAGACCAACACGCAGGTCACACCGTTTATGGATTCTCTGAGTGAAAATACGCTTAAAGGCTATGCGCTTTCGTCCGTGTACGGTGCGAAGACGCCGAACTCTGAGTGGGAATTTGAGACAGGAAACTCGATGGCATTTCTGCCGGATGGCTCGGTGGTTTATCAGCAGTATATAAATGATGACCCGACTTCCATAGTCTCAAATCTGAAGAATATCGGCTATACGACGGTTGCGATGCATCCGTACTATGCGACAGGTTGGAGCAGGAACAAGGTTTATCCGCATCTGGGCTATGATGAGACATACTTTATAGATGATTTTGACCAGACAAAAATACTCAGGGAATATATCACTGACCAGGAGCTCTATGATAAGATTATTGACCGCTACGAGAAAAAGAGCGATGACGAGAAGCTTTACATCATGGGAGTCACGATGCAAAACCACGGTGGCTACGGTGAGAGATATGACAACTTCAACCAGGAGGTTTACAAGGTTGGAGCGTCATACACCGATGCGAACCAGTATCTGTCACTTTTGAATGAAAGTGACAAGGCACTCGAAAATCTCATCACATACTTTAAGGGTGTGGATGATCCGGTAGAGATTGTGTTTTTTGGAGACCACCAGCCGGGATTATGCAATGATTTTATCAAGCTTTTAAATGGCAAGGGCAATTCCGGACTTACGGAGCAGGAGCTTGAGAATCTGTACAAGGTGCCGTTTTTCATATGGACCAATTACGAGACGGATGCACAGAAAGTTGATGTGACGAGCCTCAACTACCTGTCCACACTGACGCTTGAGAGAGCCAACATAGATCTGCCGGCATACAACCGGTTCCTCGCAGAGCTGATGGAGAAGATTCCGGCCATAAATTCACGGGGCTATTATTCGAAAAAGAATGAGTGCTTTATGCATGTGGATGACGCAACAGGAGACGAGGCAAAATGGATAAAGGCATACAATATCCTGCAGTACAATTCGATGTTTGATGAGAAGGACAGAAGCTCGCTGCTGTTTCCGTACCTGAAATAATGTGATTATTTGAAGCAGCCATAAATACACATATGAGAAAATGAATTAATATAACTATTCAGGGAGCTAATAATGAAGCTAAGTGATTTATTACAATTTGATAACATAATTGTGCAATGTCATGATAATCCGGACGCAGATGCACTGGCAAGCGGCTTTGGAGTCTATGAATATCTGAGGATGAATGGAAAAAGTCCCAGACTTGTATACGGAGGCAGGAATATCATACACAAGAGCAATCTGGTGCTTATGGTAGACAGTCTTGGCATACCGATAGAGCATGTGGATTTTTTAGACAATCCGCAGCTGCTTGTGACTGTCGATTGTCAGTACGGTGGTGGGAATGTCACATTTTTCAAGGCAGAAAATGTAGCTGTCATAGATCACCACAGAGTATCGGGAGAGCTTCCTGCTATGAACCGTGTCATGAGCTATATGGGCTCATGTGCGACAATTGTGTGGGATATGCTGCGTGAGGAGGGCGTAGAGATAAATCGAAGCCTGGCAACAGCACTGTATTATGGACTTTACACCGACACCGGAGAATTTACCGAGATAACACATTCGCTTGATAGGGATCTGCGCGATGAGGCGGATTTTGACAGCACTATAGTGGCCAAATTCCGAAATGCCAACATGTCACTTGAGGAGCTGGACATAGCCGCAACAGCTTTGCTGGGGCGCGATATATAGAGGAATATCGTCTGGCAATCGTAAAGGCAGGGGCATGTGACCCGAATGTACTCGGCATCATAAGCGATTTTGTGCTGGAGGTGGATGCTATTGACATATGTATGGTATTTTCAGTGATTAAGAATGGAGTGAAGCTTTCGTTTAGAAGCTGCATAAAAGAGGTGAGCGCGAGCGAAATGGCGCAGGAAGTGTGCAGGGACATAGGCTCCGGCGGAGGACATTATTACAAGGCCGGTGGATTTATTCCGATGGATCTGCTGATAGACAGCTATAATGTCTACTGCAGAGAAAAAGACTTGACACCAAGATTTCAGTACAGCAGTGATGGTACACACAAACGTCCTTCGGATTCTGCAATCAAATCATTATTGGAAGAGAGGATTTTTGATTATTTAAACGATACAAAGATAATTTACGGAGAAGATTTTGATACGAGTGGCTTCAAAAAAGTGGATTATAAAAAACGCCCGATACCGATGGGATATATCATTGCAAAGGATATACTGCCTGTGGGCTGCTGCATGGGAGTGCGGACAGCTAAGGGGGATATCTCCACACCGGTTGGTGAAGATACGGTAGTCATAATAGGAGAAGACGGCAGTGTACGGATTTTAAATCTGGACAGGCTGAACAAAAGCTTCAGGATATACAAGGACTGGCGGTTTACTGTGAAACAGACAGATTATGTCCCGAAGTTCAAGAATAAGGATACGGAGACTATAGTGGATGGAATGGCACATGCCAGAGTGTGCATACCTGTTGAGGCGGATTTTTCAAGGGCATTTGTGCTAAAGCACAAGGTAAAGCTATTTAGGAATAAGGATGACAGCAGTTATATATCAGGCAGACCCGGAGATATTATGGTTCTGCCAAATGATGATAGGAATGAGGCATATATGATAAGCAAGACAGAATTTGAAAAGACACATATAGCAAAGGGTGAGGAGGAAAACCGTAAAAAAGCGGTCGTTTTCGACCTTGATGGAACACTTCTCTATACACTTGAGGATTTAAAAAATGCAACAAACTATGCATTAAAACAAAAGGCATGCCGGAGCGAACACTCGATGAGGTGCGCAGATTTGTGGGAAACGGAGTCAGACTGCTGATGGAGCGCGCAGTGCCACAGGGAGCAGACAATCCAAAGTTTGAGGAGACCTTTGCATTATTCAAGGAATACTATGATGCGCATTGTAACGACAATACATCGCCATATGATGGTATCATTGATCTACTCGAGGAGCTTAAGGTGCGCGGCATAAAAATGGCTATCGTATCAAACAAGATAGATTTTGCAGTAAAATCGCTGGACAAGCTGTATTTTAAGGATTACATGACAGCAGCCATCGGCGAGATGGAGGAGGAAGGCATCCGCAAAAAGCCGGCGCCTGATATGGTGCAGAAGGCACTAAAGGAGCTTGGAGTGACACAGGATGAGGCAATCTATGTGGGGGATTCCGATGTGGATATCGCCACAGCGAAAAACTCAGGTCTGGAGTGCGTATCTGTCACATGGGGATTTCGTGATGTAGAGTTTTTGAAGGAGCATGGTGCAACAAATCTGGTAGATGAACCGGTCGAATTGTTAAATTACGTATAATCAGGAGAACTTTGATTTATGCTTTCAGAAAAGGGACTATTGATAATTGAAAAGCTGGCAGAGCACAACAATGAGCTTGTCACATCAAAGGCTCTCGCCGCGTCTACAGGTATGTCGGAGCGAAGTGTGAAGACATATCTGAAGGAGGTGGCTGATTTTTGTGAGCAAAACTCTATGACGCTCGACAGAAAGCCGGGCAAAGGCATGAAGCCGTGCTTTAGTGATGCGCAGATAGGAAAGATTCTGGATGTGGCAGGGCGGAGATCGGCAGCAGTATCGCAGAAGAAGCGACAGAACTACATATCGTATATTCTGCTAAGCGGCTGGGATACATACACGTATGCACTTTTTTCGGAGGAGTTAAACGTCAGCAAAAATGTCATCATGGATGATATAAATGAGCTTGACGCAGAGCTTCTGCTCTATGGCATTAAGGTGCACAGAACGGCGGGCTACGGAATATATGCGACAGGCAGTGAGCTTGATATCAGAAAAGCCATGAGGCATTTCTGCAGATATCCAATCAGTGATAAGCAGGTTATCAAGACCGATGACCACAGGCTTTCAAGACGCGCGGCCGAGGTGATAGCCAATAATTTCAGAAGTGTAAATCTGTCGATGGCGGTTGACATGATACATCATGTGGAGAGACGCTTTGATATCATCTTTACGGATTACACATTTCAGATGCTGGCAGAGTACATAGCCATTGCACTTTTCAGGGTGGATGTGGAGAAGGAACTGAAAACGGATGAGTTAGATTTGTCGAACCGAATGTGTGATGCTGCAAGTGATGGGGATGCGGGCACCGAAACAGAGCAGCAGGTACAGAAAAATGGATTCATAATGACAGAGCATGAGAACATGGCAAGGGAGGCAGCAGGCTTTCTGGAAAGATATCACGGCATCAGCCTCTCACAGCCTGAAATCATGTATCTGGCAATGCTTTTTTCCTGTGCCGAGGGACAAAACCGCGTTGTCATGTCATGTGAGGAGTCTCTTAGCATAGAGGATGAGATGATAGTGTATCTGTCAAATCTTCTCGCAGCCAATCTGATTGAAAATGAGCTTCTACGTGAGAGCATGCGTAGCTTTTTGCCGGGCTCCATTGCGAGGACTCATTTTGGCATAGAGATAGACAATCCGTTTCTTTCTGATATCACACAATCGTATGCCAGTCTTTTTACGGTATGCTTTACGGTATCGAGATACTATGAAAAGTACACAGGTGCCATGCCGAGCGAGAATGAGATAGCATTTATTGCATTGCAGGTGGGCGGAGCCTGCACAGGAATCCTATGACAGTGCGTGCAGTGTTAATCGGTGCAGCAGGCTATGCGACCGGCAGTATAATAGCGGGCAAAATAGAAAACAGGGTGCCGGATGTAAAGATAGTAAGCATTTTGTCGTCAGACCGCATAGAGCATATTGACGAGTATGACTGCGACCTCATACTCTCGACCATAGACACACAGGCAGATATCCACAATGATATGAGATTTCTGTATGTTTCTCCACTAATCAGTGCGCAGGATGAGAAAAATATCAGAAACAAGTGCTTTGAGCTCATGACCGGCCAGAGCGCGGAGGTCAGCGAGTTTTCACAGATGCTGACGGAGGAATTTATCATATTTGAGAAAAAGGCGAAAAACCGCAAGGATGTTTTAAGGCGTGCGTGCCAGCTTCTCATAAACAAAGGAATAGTGCAGAGCGAGTTTGCGAGGGATGTACTGGAGCGTGAGAAGGTGGAGGCAACCGCTGTGGGCTGCAATATAGCCATACCGCACGGAAAGCCTGAGCATGTAAACCGCTGCCAGATACTTGTGATACGTCTCGACAAGCCGATAGAGTGGGGCGAGAGAATGGCAGACATGATATTTCTGCTTGCGATAAACTTTGACAGTGTCAACACGACAAAGGCATTTTTCCATGATTTCACAAAGCTTCTGAATGAAAATGGAGCGACGGACAGGCTCAGGGAGGCTGCTTCACCTCATGAGCTTTGTGCAGCTATCCGGAAAGAGCTGGGGTGGAACTGAATATCACATTAATACAAAATTGCACCAGAGATGGTGCAATTTTGCATTTTGGGGAATATTGAAAAAACTCATACCGCACAGTACAATAAAACCATAGAAAGCAACGGACATATGACAGGCTGATGAATAGCAGAGAGCGATACAGTTAATCATATGTGTGAGCGAAATAAACAAACCAATAATTTTAAATTCAGGAGGACAAAACTATGGTAAGCAAGACAATGGTAGTAAAAGCAGCAGAGGGACTTCACATGAGACCTGCAGGAGTTATCGCAAGAGAGGCAGGCAAGTTTGATTCAGATGTAACAATCGTATTCGGCGACAAGAGAATCAACGCAAAGAGCCTTGTAAACATCATCGCAGCATGCATCAAGAAGGATGCAGAGATTACATTCGAGTGTGAGGGAGCTGACGAGGAAGCAGCACTTGCAAAGATGGAAGAGCTCGAGGCAGACAACTTCGGAGATTAATCAACCAGCAAAGTCAATCGGAGGTGTGATATGTACAAAGGAATCGCCGGCTCAGAAGGAATCGGAATCGGAAATGTGGTCATTATCGAAGAGCATGAGATAGTGATTGAGAATAAGAAAATTACAGATACAGACGCTGAGATCGCACGTCTCCAGGGAGCCATTGAGAAATTTGTAAATGATACAAATGCCATGGCAGACAGAATGGAAAAGACAGTCGGAGCAAAGGATGCGGATATCCTTCGCGGACATATCCAGATGCTTCAGGATCCGACCATCGAGGAGCAGATTACAGCGCTCATAGTCAGTGAGAAAATCACGGCAGAGAAGGCTCTCGACAGGTGCTTGAGCAGACAGCAGAGATATTTGCACAGATACCGGATGAGCTTTTGCAGCAGAGAGCGACAGATTTCAGGGATATCAAAGCGAGAATCCTTAAAATCCTGCTTGGAATCGAGGACTACGATATCTCAGCAGCTCCGGCAGGCACAGTGCTTGTGGCACATGATCTGACACCATCCATGACAGCAGGTATCGTGGCAGAGAATATCGCAGGAATACTCACAGAGGTGGGCGGCAGAACCTCCCACTCAGCAATACTTGCAAGAGCTATGGAGATCCCGGCAGTTCTCAGTATTGACGGAATCTGCACATCTGTCAAAAATGGTGACAGAGTGGTACTCAACGGAACAAGCGGAGAGGCAATCGTAAACCCTGACGCTGAGACAGAGCAGAAATTTGCTGAGCTGCTTGAGGAATACAAAAAAGAGAAAGAGCTCTTAAAGAAATTTGCGGGTGTGCCAACAGTATCGGCAGACGGCACAAAGGTAGAGCTTGTATGCAATATCGGAAAGCCTGAGGACGCAAAGAAAGCTGTAGAGTGTGACGGAGAGGGAATAGGACTTTTCCGTACAGAGTTCCTTTTCATGGACAGAGACACAATTCCTACAGAGGAAGAGCAGTTTGAGGCATACAAATCAGTAGCAGAGACAATGAAGGGCAAGCCTGTCATCATCCGTACACTTGATATCGGAGGAGACAAGGAAATCCCATATCTAGGCCTTGAGAAAGAGGACAACCCATTCTTAGGCTACAGAGCTATCAGATTCTGCCTCCAGAGAACAGACATCTACAATACACAGCTTCGTGCACTTGTGAGAGCCAGTGCATTCGGCAGGATAAAGATAATGGTACCGCTTGTTACAGGCGTAGATGAGCTTCGCAGTGTAAAGGCAATGGTAGCTGACATCATGAAAGAGCTTGATGCAGAGGGCATTGCATACAACAAGAATCTTGAAATCGGTATCATGATGGAGACACCGGCAGCCTGCATGATGGCGGATGTGCTTGCAAAAGAGGCAGCCTTCTTCAGTATCGGAACAAACGATCTGACAGGCTACACAATGGCAGTAGACCGTGGAAACTCAAAGGTAGCATACCTTTATTCAGCCTTCAATCCGGCAGTGCTTCGCGCAATCAAGCGTATCATCGAGTGCGGTAAGAAAGAGGGTATCATGGTAGGCATGTGTGGAGAGGCAGCAGCAGATCCAAAGCTCATTCCACTGTTACTCGCATTCGGACTTGATGAGTTCTCAGTGAGTGCCACAAGTGTGCTCAAGACCAGAAAGACCATCGCAGACAGCAGCATGGCAGAATGCAAGGCATTGGCAGACAAGGTAATGGCATGTGCTACAGAGGCAGAGGTACAGGCAGTGCTTGCACAGCAGTAGATGCTAAATCCAAACAAGTATAAAAGTTAGTAAAAAAGTATAAATAAGAGTAAAATATAAAAGTATAACATTGAAATTTATTATAAAGACGGCTGAACCGGTGGGGACCGGGACGGCTGTCTTTTTTGTGTATACGAAATGAAAGATGAATATTTAATCATTTACGATTTGGTTATTTATGATTAACTAAATTACGATTGACTAAACCATATATAAGTAATAAAATATTGTGTATAGAAATGGAGGGAGAAGAGCTATGTTTATAGGAAGAGAAAAAGAGCTTGCAACTTTAAACGGATTATATAATTCGGATAAATTTGAATTCGCAGTAATCTACGGCAGACGAAGAGTGGGGAAGACAGCTCTCATAAGCCATTTTATACAGGATAAAAAAGCAATATATTTTATGGGAGTAGAGAGCAACGAAAAGCAGAATCTGGAGAACTTTAGTCAGGCAATCATGGAATATGCTTCAGGAATAATGCCGGGGACTTCATTTGTGTCATTTCAGGCTGCAATAGAATATGTATTTAAATTATGTGAAAATGAAAGACTGGTGCTTGTCATAGATGAGTATCCATATGTGGCAAAAGCTTCGAAAAGCATGGCTTCAACCTTGCAGATGCTTATTGATAAAAATAAAGATAATTCTAAAATGATGCTTATATTATGTGGCTCATCTATGTCTTACATGGAAGATAATGTGCTGGCATATAAGGCGCCTTTGTATGGCAGAAGAACCGCCCAGATGAAGATTCTTCCGTTTGATTTTGAGGATAGCTGCAAATATTTTAACAGATTTTCAGCAGATGATATGGCTCTGATATATGGTATTGTTGGTGGTACTCCGCAATATCTTTTACAGATGAATGACAGCATAAGTGTAGAGGACAATATAAAAAATGTGTTCCTCAACCCCGCATCAGCAATCTTCGAGGAACCTGAAAATCTGTTAAAGCAGGAAGTCCGTGAACCTGCTGTATATAATGCAATAATAACAGCAGTAGCAACAGGCAGCTCCCGTATGTCGGAAATCGCAACCAAGATAGGCGAAACGACAAGTGTATGCTCACAGTATATGAAAAATCTGATTAATCTTGGCTTAATACGGAAAGAAACTCCATATGGCGAAAAGGAGTCCAGAAAATCAATATATGCAATAGCTGATAATATGTTTAGATTCTGGTATCGGTTTATACCTGATAATAATTCTATCATTAGCAGAGGTGCAACAGAACTTGCGTATAAAAGAATTGCTCCAAATCTGTCAGATTATATGGGCAGGATATTTGAAGAAATATGTATGCAGTATCTGTGGAAATTGCTGCTTGATGGGGAAGCACCTGTGGAATTTAGCAATCTTGGACGATGGTGGGGAACGGATCCGCAAGAGAGAATACAGACAGAAATTGATATAATGGGTGATCAGGATAAAAGCACTGCATTGTTTGGAGAATGTAAGTGGATAAATGAAAATGTGGATGTAAAAGTACTCGAAAAGCTGAAGAAGAGAAGCAGATTATTTAGATATGAGAATGTCCATTTATTTTTATTCGCAAAAAAAGGATTTACCCAAGGGTGCATTGAGGAAGCCGGAAAAATGGGAAATGTGTCGCTGGTGACATATGATCAGATATATGAATATTTAAATGATAGAGGGATAACTGCTTTTTAAGTATATATGGATTTTTTACTGAATTTAATCAAAGTTGAGGATATAAGATGTACAAGATATTAATAGTCGAGGATGATGAAACAATTCGTAATGGAATAAAGACATTATTAGAATTACAGGGATATTATGTCGATATTGCTGTAAATGGTGTGGACGGTTTAAAGAAATTCGATGAAACATATAGCCTGGTTATTATGGATATAATAATGCCGTTGTTATCAGGTATAGATGCCTGCAAAAAATTGAGGGAAGAATCAAGTGTCCCAATTTTATTTCTTACTGCAAAATCATCAGAAATAGATATAATGCAAGGCTTTGAAGTGGGCGGTGATGATTATCTTGTGAAGCCGTTTTCCAATATGGAGCTTATATCGCGTGTCAAGGCATTATTAAGGCGTAGAAATGTATATGATAGAGAAATAATTGATGACAATGCAGGAAATGAATATATAGACAGAAAAGATATAAGGATATACGAAAATAAGAATAGAGTAGAAGTGAATGGCATAGGTGTTAAATTTACACGAAAAGAGTATGAAATAATCAAATTGCTTGCAAAACATCCTGATAGAATATACACACTTGAGGTGATTTATTCAAATATTTGGGAAGAACTGTATACATATAATTCGGGAAATACAGTTATGGTACACATAAAAAATATAAGGAATAAATTCTATGAAATATGCAACCGGGCTGTCATAGAAACTATATGGGGAAAGGGATACAAATTTGAAAAGTGATTTTAAAGCAGTAAAGGCAGTTCAAATTATATTTGGTGCAATAATATTATCGTGCTGTATATTTGGGGGGATATATGGCATAGGGGTAAATGGTCTTACTATTTTTTTTAATAATTCAAGATATATTTATGACCATGAATCTCCATATGTTCAGGAATTTCAACAGTATGTGTCTCAGAATAATATAGCCACATCAGATATATCGGAATGTGATGAATGGATGGATTATCATTGTGTTTTGTTTTGCATTATAGAAAAAGATGGAGAAGCTGTATATAGTAAATTGAATGTAGATAAATTTATTGTATCAGCGAAAAACATGTATGATAGTAGAAAAATTGCTAAATATCAGCTACCGGTAAATTTTGCTGACGGAGAGGCTAATGTATATATATATGCCGGATATACTGAAAAGTATTATTTAGGAGTCATAATTTTAGGCATTGTAATATCAATCTTAAGCGGAGCTTATGTAATCTATAGATGTGTTAATAATATCATAAAAGATTATAAAGTAAATATTGGTAAGGCACATGAGCAGGAACGGAAAGCACGGGATGAAAAAGATCAATTGATGAGAAATATGGCTCACGATTTAAGAACACCATTAACGGGATTGATGACATACATTGATATCTTAAAATTGCAAAACAAATCAAATGAGAGTATTAACAAAAATTTGGATATTCTGACATCTAAAGTTAATGAATTAAGAGATCTTTCAAATCTGTTACTGGATTTTTCTATTGCAAGTTCAGACGAGAATATACATTTGGACGAGCCTTCTTTCGTAGAATATGCAATAGGAGATTATCTTTCTGAAATGCATACCATTATAAGCCAGAATGGTTTTTGTGTTAATATTGATGGCATTTATTGGGAAAAGGTTAAAGTTGCTGTAAATGGAAGTTTACTATCAAGAATATTTAGTAACCTTATTAATAATATTTGCAAGTATGCTGATATTGATGAGCAAGTGGTCATGGAAACAGTATATACAAAAAATATATTTGAAATATGCATAAGCAACACGGTGTGTAAGGAAAAAAGCTTATTGGAGAGTACAGGATTAGGACTAAAAAATGTTGAGCTGTTGATGAGACGTATGCATGGCAGAGCAATTTACGAAACAAAAGAATACTGCTTTTATGTAAAATTGCGATTTCCGATTACGAACTGAACTACAAACTTCAGAAATCTTTAGAAATTTTTAGAAAATTTCAGAAGTTCCTTTCTTTTTCTTTAAAATATTGTGATACGATTTTTTTGTAGATATCTATAGGAACTATTAATAAATAAATGAAAACGGAAGAGGAAAATATGCTATATATAAAAAAGTATTCGGGGTTTATTATTTCCATTGTTATAGGACTGCTCCTTTATGAAGAAGCAAATTACGCATATACATATAGAACTGCAACTGCTTATTCTGATCATATGATATACAGACTGATACTTAGTATGGGATCCGGAAGCAGTGGCTGGAATGGAATCCTCTTTCCGATACTGGCAGCACTTCCTATGGGAATATCATATGTCAGAGAATATAGAAGCGGATATTTGAAGCTGCGCCTGCAAAAAATGTCAAGAAACAGGTATGTTGTTGTAACATTAATACAAAACGCAATACTTGGCGGCTTGGGGTTGCTTATTCCGTATGCTGTATATTGTCTACATTTATATTTTCAGTATGGAACTAAGGCTTACTTGAATATAAAAGAGGGAGAGACAGTTATTATGTTCCATCCTAAGCTGGCAGCCTCGAATACTATAGCATATGTTTGTTTACTTGGTGCATTTGTTTTATTGGCAGGAGTTACATTTGCTACATTTGCAATTGGCATATCGGCATGGATTAAAAACACTTTTCTGACGCTGATACTGCCATTTGTTCTTTGCATAGCCATGGCGATATTGATACCGGATAACAGATTTGATCTGCTTTTAATATTTACGCCTAATGGATATGCATGGGCATCTGTTCCGATAATATTAATTATGTCAGGTATATTGATTTTAACAGGCAGCATTTTGTTTGCGGTAGGAGTAAAAAATAATGAAAAGTAGATGGTTTCAGTTATTAATAACTATATTCATTATTTTTAGCTATATGCAATTTGAATATGTTCGTTATTGTATGGAATGTGATGCCGGATATCAGGAGTATTCATATGTCAATGCAGTTATAAATATCGTTGGAGACAGATATTTAATATTGCTTGTCAGCGGGATTTTAATTGTATGGAGCATTGCCGGATTATTGGCGGTTACACGGAATAATTTTTATCTTAAATTGCGGATTGGAAGTGAACATAGGGCAAATGTCATTGAAGTAGTGTATGCATTCAAATATGCAGTTATCATTGCAGTTATCCAGTGGGTGGTAATTAATATGATTGCTGTTGTAAATAGTTTTTATAATGTTCAGTCGCAGATGCTTCATGTGACAAAAGTGTATCAGCTATTTGGCAACTTATTGTTATTTTACTGGCTGCTGGGTTGTGTTACCATTTTATTTAACAAATTGATAAATACAGGATGGGCAGCTAATATCTGCAGTATTGTATGCCTGCTTATAAATATTGTTATCAGCAATAGGATAAGCTTTAAAGATTCTTTTATTGGAAGAAAATCATGGATTGCCCATTTGATGGTTACAGATGTAAAAACATATAGCTTTTATATTGTTTATTGGTCTGTGAGTATTGCGTTTGTTATAATGGTTATATTTTATAGAGCCGTTATACTCAACTTTTTTAAAAGACTGATTGCAATGTGTGTTAAGTCATATTATGGTCTTACGTTTATGGCAGCAGTTGTTATATGGAGCATATACGGATTTGTTTCAAAACAATATATGTCAGGCATTACAGACTATTTTGCCGGATTTAAAAAGCTTGATATTTTTTTACTGCTATATTTGTTTTATCAAATGCCAATCTGGATTTTATTGTATTATTTTTTGACAAAGAACTTTTCGTTTTACTATATTCAGTTTGCCTTGAGAAAAGGAAATACAATTAGCTGGATGAAGCATCTGGCGATAATATTTCTGGTATGTACTTATCTGTATTACGGAGTGGGAATGATGGTAATAGCATTTATTTCGGGAACGGTAATAAATGTAAATTTGATAATGGAAATGAGTAATATGATTTTACAGACAATAGCCTTGTTACTGCTGGTATTTCTATGCTGGTTGCATGAAGCCGGAGATAAACATATGGGATTTAATTTAAATCATATATGTCTTTTTGACTATCTTTTTATATCTTCTCAAATGTCCGCAAAGCCTTATTTTATAGGCTCTACGGGCATTTTGCTTTTGTGGTAAACCTCACATATCTAGGTCTATCTTCTTATATTTTCGCTATCAAGCGTGGTTAAAATCGTGGTAAATACTTCTTATGCGATTAGACGCTGAACTCTGATTTTGCGGTATCTATGGACGCATGAGCATACCAGTTCATTGTGATACTGATGTTTGAATGTCCCATGATATACTGTAAATCTTTCGGGTTCATGTTCTTGCTTGCCAGTCTTGTGCAGAACGTATGGCGTAGCGTATGTGGTGTGATATGTGGCAAGGGGTTATCCTTGTGGTGTTTGTTATATTTCTTTACCATACGGACAAATAAGGCGTTGTAATCAATCGCAACTTTAGGATTGCCTTTCGGATTGACGAACAGAAAATCTTTGTATCCGTCTATCTCTATCAGTTTCCCTTTTGTGCGTTTCCTTATGACCCGTTGAAATGCCTGTATCGTTTCTCTGCTTAATGGCACTTGCCTTGTTCCACTCTTTGTCTTAGGCGTTTCAATATAATAGCCCTGTTCCTTGCTCTTTAATAACTGGTGGTCGATAACCACAACCTCATTCTTGAAATCAATATCGGCTACTGTCAGTCCGCACAGTTCCGAGATACGAAGTCCTGTCTTTAACAGTATCAGCACATCATCATAATACTTGTGATACACGTTATCCGTCTTGATGAATGACAGTAAGGCTTGTTCCTGTTCCTCTGTCAATACTACTTTCTCTTTGGTATCATTTTCTATGATTTCACTTAACTTGAAATTAAAAGGGTTTTTCCTTACACAATCGTCTTGTATGGCGATATAGAATGACGCTTTTAACGAGCGTTTATGGTTGTTAATAGTGTTATAGGAAAAGCCTTTGTCTTTCATGCGTAACGCCCATTCTTTAGCGTCAGAGGGTTTTATCGTATCAATGCTCCTAGCACCTAACTTGTCCTCTTTCAATAACCGCATGAGTTGTTCCCGTTGTTTCTGTGTGCTTTTCTTCACATTTGCCCTCTGTGCGTTCTGTTTGGCGTAGAGTTGGCAAAGCGTCATTTTCTTGCCTGTGCTGTCGATACCGTCCTCAATATCCCGTCTTATCTGCTGTTCCAGTTCACGAAGTGAGGGTTTTTCCC
>ENA-OQBT01000474-OQBT01000474.1-human-gut-metagenome-genome-assembly--contig:-NODE-474-length-24375-cov-2.436118_pt1 | contig 24375 bp, 35 predicted proteins | sample MGYA00242749_ERZ504557 | MGnify/ENA primary metagenome ERZ504557 (study PRJEB26092, sample SAMD00036243) | human gut metagenome | host: Homo sapiens | study: EMG produced TPA metagenomics assembly of... | reverse complement strand
ACCGGACGTTGGCCGGACGGTGCAGGGCGCGACACAGACTGTCGTGTACGATTCGGCTGGCGCGGATCGGAAGCGCTAGGCATGCGAAACCTCCTCGTTTTTGCGATCGAGCCATGTCTGCAAGAACAGGCTAGCGGCGATCATGTCAATCTTGCCCCTCATCTGCTTTTCGTTGAGTCCCTGCTCGCGCAGGATACGCTTGGCCTCTTGCGAGGACAGGCGCTCATCCTCAAACGCCAGCGGAAGGCCGAGCTCGTCTGCAATCTTTTGCGCCACGGCGGCAACGCGCTCGGCCTGGGGGCCGGGTTCGCCGGCCATGGTCAGGGGGACGTCCGCTTACCAGGATGTCAGGCTCATAGTCCTCGACCAGATAGCGGAACGTCTTGGCCATACCGGTGACTCAGCGGTCGGGAGCACCTTGACGGGCATCGCCATCTTGCCATCACGGCTCGAGACGGCGATGCCGATCCTGGTCTCCCCTATGTCCAGCGCGAGCGCGACCACAGCGACTACTTAGGCGCCGAGCGCGGTCTTGGCGGCCGCGAGGGCATCGGCGATACCGGCAGCATTCTTACCACCGGCCTGGGCCATGTTGGGACGGCCGCCACCGCGACCGTCGACCAGGCCCGCGATCTGCTTAATCACGTTCCGGCGTGAAAACCGGCCTTCACGCGTCGTCGGAACCGGCGGCGAGCAACGCAGGCGTGCCCTTCTCGGTCACGCTGGCAACGACGCAGGCGACAGGGCCGGCGACCTTCTGGTGCACGGTATCCCAGACGTTGCGCAGGTCAGCAGCCTCAAGGCCCTGGAGCTCAGCGACGACGAGCTTATAGCCGTCGAGCTCGACGCACCCTCGATGGCGCTGGAGATAGCGTCGGAGGAGCCACCGGTCAGCGCCTTCTTGAGCTTGTTAGACGTCTCGCGCAGCTCGGCCTGCAGGTTCTCCACACGAGCGGGAACTCGTCAACACGGCACTTGAGCGCAGCGGCAGCGGCGTCAACGAGTGCCAGGCGGTCGGCCATGTAGTCGAGGGCGCCCTTAGAGGTAACGGCCTCGATACGGCGGACGTTCGAGCCCGTGGAGGACTCGGAGATAATCTTGAACAGGCCAATCTCGGCAGTGTTGGCAGCATGCGTACCACCGCAGAGCTCGCGGGAGAACGGCTGGTCCTCGGCGCCCACGGAAACGACGCGGACGACGTCGCCGTATTTCTCGCCAAAGAGGGCGACAGCACCGGCGGCCTTGGCCTCGTCGATGCCCATGACACGGGTCACGACCGGCTTGGAAGCGAAAATCTGCTGGTTAACCAGGTCCTCGACGGCCTTGAGCTGCTCGGAAGACAGGGCCTCGAAGTGCGTGAAGTCAAAGCGCAGGTGCTCGGGCGTCACCAGAGAGCCGGCCTGGGAGACATGCTCGCCCAGTACCTGCTTAAGCGCAGCGTCGAGCAGATGCGTGGCGGTGTGGTTGCGGCGCAGGAAACCACGGCGCTCGGCGTCGAGCGCGGCGGTCACGGTAGCACCGACGGTCAGCGTACCCCCGGCAACGTGCGCGACGTGGGCATACAGGCCGTTGTGGTTCTTGGTGTCGGCAACGGTCAGAAAAACGCCCTCGGCGGAAAGCTCGCCGGCGTCGCCTGCTGGCCGCCCATCTCGGCGTAGAACGGGGTGCGGTCGAGCACGACGTCGACGTCCTCGCCCGCGGCGGCAGACTCGACGGACTCGCCGTTGCGCACGATGGCGACAACCTTGGCGCCCTCGATAACGTCGTTGTCGTAGCCGTCAAAGTCGGTCGCAGCGACCTTGTCGGAAAGCTCGACCCACACGTCGTTGAAGCTGCCCCAGGCATCGCCCTTGGCGTTGGCACGGGCGCGGGCCTTCTGGTCCTCCATGCAAGCGGTGAAGCCGTCCATGTCGACGTCATGGCCAGCGGCGCCCGCGATCTCAACGGTCAGGTCGATGGGGAAACCAAAGGTATCGTGCAGCTTAAAGGCGACCTCGCCCGGAAGCACGGCGCCCTCGGCAAGAGCAGCCAGGGCCTCGTCCAGGTAGACGCGGCCGTTGTCGAGCGTCGTGGAGAAGCGCTCCTCCTCAGAGGCGACGATACCCTTGACGAGTGCGACGTTCTTTAGCAGCTCGGGATAGGCCTCGCCCATCTGAGCGTTGACCTCGTCGATGAACTTGGTCAGGAAGGCGCCCTCGATGCCCAGCAGGCGACCGTGGAACACGGCGCGGCGGAGCAGGCGGCGAAGGACGTACTCGCGGCCCTCGTTACCGGGCAGGATGCCGTCCGAGATCATAAAGTCGACGGCACGGGAGTGATCGGCGATGATGCGCAGCGAGCGGCTGGCGCCGGAGTAATCGTCGGCGTCATAGGTCTTGCCGCTGATCTTCTCACCGAGCTTGATGAGGTGCTGCATCAGATCGCGTCGTAGTTGGCGGTCTTGTGCTGCATGATGGCGGCCATGCGCTCCAGACCCATGCCCGTATCGAGGTTGCGGTGCGGCAGCTCCGGCATGGAGCCGTCCTCCTGGCGGTCGTACTGGGTAAACACGAGGTTCCAGAACTCAAGGAAGCGGTCACAGTCGCAGCCGGGCTTGCAGTCGGGGCTACCGCAGCCGACCTCCTCGCCCATGTCAAAGTAGATCTCGGAGCACGGACCGCAGGGACCGGTGGGGCCAGCGGCCCAGAAGTTGTCGTCCTCGCCAAGGCGCGAGATGTGATCCTCGGCAACGCCCAGGGAGCGCCACACGTCGTGGGTCTCGTCGTCCTCGGTAAAGACGGTGAAGTACAGGCGGTCGAGCGGCAGCTTGAACTCCTTGGTGATAAGCTCGAAGGCCCAAGCGCAAGCCTGCTGCTTGGAGACGCCGCCAAAGGAGAAGTCGCCGAGCATCTCAAAGAACGAGAGGTGACGGCCGTCCTCGCCGATGCAGTCGATGTCGTTGGTGCGGACACACTTCTGGCAGGAGATCGCGCCGATCTCCTTCATGGCCTTCTTGCCCTGGTAGTACTCCTTAAACTGGTTCATGCCGGCGTTGGCAAGCAGCAGCGAGGGGTCGTCGGGAACAAGGGACGAAGAAGGATAGAGCTTAAGACCGCGCTCCTCAAAGAAGTTGAGGAACTTGGAGCGGATCTCGGCCGTAGTCATTGACGGGTAGTCAGCACTCATAGAGGGAATCTCCTCGGTTTCACATCGAAACAGTTCAAACGTAACGATATTACCATCCCGCCGCGCAAGTGCAAAAAAGAGGGCCGACATAAAGCCGACCCTACAGCGAAAGTGCACGTTATTTAGGAGTATGCGATGCTTTGAAAAAGGCTACTGTATAATTACATATAAGATTCACCCGGAAGGAGCGATCGATGAAAAGCAAACGATTTGTCCTAAATGCACTTCTGGTTGTAGCACTTTTAGCGCTTTTGGCTTTCTCCTGCTGGTACGCAAACCAACCAGCATTTGGCTACGTATTGTATGCAGTAATGTCCGGCGATAAAGCCTATTACACTCTACGCGCAATTGACGTTCTCTTTTTCTATGTAGCCGGCCCCTTATCAATCGCTTTGCTCGCGTTCTTGTCATTTACAACTTCAAGAAACGCTAGCGGTGCCTATTTGGAATCCGAATCGTCCATGGAGCCGTCGATGCCGGTTTTGGTATCGTCGTCCGAGCTGGAGTCATCGTCCTTGGCGAAGGGATTCTTGAAAAAGCTCGTCGCATCGGGCTGCAGGCCCGAGAGCTTGATCCAGGGATTCTCGAGCTCGGGCTTGGGCATCGCCTGGGCCTCGGGCGCGGTCTCGTTGCCGATGAGCTCGGACTCGTAAATGAACGTATCGTCTCCAAGCGCGTCGTAGGCGGCGACCGGGTTGCCTCGGCATCGCGATATGGCGTGCCCTTAAATACAGCGCCGTCGTATGCCACGAGCTGGCGACCGGTCTCGTTCTCAAAGTAGTAGACGAAAATGCCCTTGAGGGCCGCGCACAGCGGAATGGCGATGACCATGCCGATGGGACCATAAGTGCCGAACCAATAACGAGGGCCGTCAGGCTCATGATGGGATGCACCTGCACCGAACTCTGCATGACCTTGGGGGAAATGACGTTATCGGTGACGTTTTGAGCCACCATGGTCACAACGAGCGTCCACAACGCCAGCATGGGCTGAACATAAAGCCGAGCACCGTGGCGATCGCCGCGCTTACCCAGGGACCGACAACCGGGACCAAGTGCATGATGCCGGTAAAGATGGCCATGAGTGCCGCGTAGGGATGGCCAATGAGCGTAAAGCCGATAAAGCGAGGATGCCACCGCAGATGGACGTCACGACCATGCCGCGCATATAACCGCCGACCGAGCGCGAAAGAATCGCGACCATAAAGCGGTACGAGGTCTCTTTTTCCTGTCCGATGATGGTACAGACCTCGTGGTGCATACGGGGATAATCGCAGGCAAGCCAGTAGGCAAGCACCAAACCCAGGAAGATTACGAACAGCTGCGAGGCCGTGTTGGTGATCAGCGGGAACACGCCGCGACCGAGCTCAGCGGCGATTTGCGATACGTACTTGGACGCCACAGTAACCAGCGAGGACAGATTATCGTCCAAGTACTCCTTGAGCGGCGTGTTGTTGAGCGTCTTAGCGTGCGAAATCATCTCGTTGAGATCACCGCCCGCAACGCGAAGCTGCTCAGGCAGACGGCTCAGGACTTCCATAATCTGACCGAGCAAAATAGGGGACAGGATGCAGACGACGCCGACGAGCACTGCCACAACCACGATCAGCGCGATGAGCGAACCGATGCCACGACCGACGCCGTGATGCTCGAGCCAGTTAGTGATCGGCGACATCACAAAAGCGATGATGGAACCGACAGCGAGAAACTCGATAACCGGCGCCAAGATACCCATAAGGTTAAAGATGACGGCGGCGATGACAATGCAGCCGACGACAGCCCAAATGCGAAGCGTCAGAATACGAGTATCGCGCAGCGTGCGGTCGGTTTGTTGGGGGTGCTCAATCATGAACGAACCATCACTCCGTCGGGGTCGATCTTGTCCTGTATCTTCTTAAGGGTACGGCGCAGCAGGCGCGAGACCTGCACCTGCGAGATACCCAACTTCTTAGCGATCTCGATCTGGGTCATGCCCTTCACAAAGCGCAGCTCGATAACCTCACGCTCACGCGGCGAGAAATCGCGGATGGCTTCCTCGATCACCAGGCGGTCATCGGTAAAATCGAGCTCGTTGTCGTCATCGGCATAGCGGTCGAGAATCGAGGGGGCATCATCGGAATCGGACGCGCCAGGAGCCTCGATGGGCACCGAGGTATAGGCCGAAGACGATTCCATGGCCTCCAGCACCTCGTCGACGGTCACACCCAGATACTCAGCGATTTCTTCAACCTTAGGCGAGCGCTGCAGCTCGTTAGTGAGCTTGTCGGTAGCTTGGTTAACCTTGGCAGAAAGCTCCTGCAAACGGCGCGGCACGCGCACGCTCCAGCCCTTATCACGGAAGTGACGCTTAATCTCGCCCAGGATGGTAGGCGTGGCAAACGTCGTGAACTCGAGTCCGCGCTCGGGGTCAAAGCGGTCGATAGCTTGAGCAAACCCAGATAGCCGACCTGCATGAGGTCGTCGAGCGGCTCGCCGCGGTTCTTAAATTTGTTGGCAAGAAACCTTACCAGGTTCATATGGGACATGACGAGCTGCTCACGTGCGTCCGGATCACCGGTCTCTTTGTAGCGACGAAACAGCTCGCGGGTTTTCTCCTTGTCCCAAGCGGTCTTACCGCTCCGGGAACGTTCGGTCATATTAGATATCCGCCTTGAGGTCGAGGGAAAGCGTCAGGGGCGCCGCAGTCTTTTCGTAGGAATCGCACACGCTCGCCAGAATGAGCTCGGCATACACGGCAGCCTGTCATCCTCATCGACAGTCGCCTGACCGCCAAAGGTAAAGGTCATGCCCACATGCGATTCGTCGACGTCGAATTTGATCGAAATGTCATCGGAATCAACGGCCGTGCAGCCAAAGATAAAGGCTTCCTCGGCAGCCATACGAATGTCCTCGATGCGATCGACGGACATGGAGCACAGCGCACCAACGTTGGCGGCGTCATACGTACGAGGCGTGCCAGACGCGGATCCCCGGCAACAGTCAGCGTGATGGGGCAAGTTGCTTCGCTACTCATCGCAGGACTCCTCGGAGGTCTCGGCGGGCGTGTAGGTGTAATACTGAGCAGGCTTGGCTGCGGGCTTCTGAGCCGAATCCGCACCATCGGCGGCCTCGTCCTCAGCCTCACCAATCAGAACGCGCTCGGTAGCTGCTCGGCCTCGGTGGCGGCAGCGGCGAGCTTGCGATCGGCGTCGGCTGCAGGAGCCTTCACCTTATTGAAAAGCTTCTGCACGGCGCCAGCAGCAGAATCAGTCACGCTCGACACAGCGTTGCTTGCCTCGGCCATGGTGCCCGTGACCTCAGAGATGTCGCGAACGACCGCCTCAACCTCAACGAGGTTGGACGTCAGGGCGTCAACGGCAGTCTTGCTCGACTTGAGCAGCGGCTCCATCTGGCAAGCGCCGGCGTAAGCTCGTCAACGGCACCATCGAGCTTTGCCACCACAGGCTGAGCCTCGGCGAGCGTATTGTTGAGGTCGCTCACCGTCTTGTCGAGCGAATCAACGACGTTGCGGGTCTTGCGCAGCGTGAGCGCGAGCTCGATAACAGCCCACACACCGGCAACGGCGAGCAGCAGCAGGGCGATTTGAATGGGACTCATACAAGCCTCCCGAAGGAATCGAAATACAGACGCTGTTCATGGTACCCCAAAGAAGGGGAAAGATACCCAAAGGGAATGTGCGAGGTCCCAAGGACCTACTTGGGCGCTCTGCCGCTACGGTCGCGCTCGCTTTGCTCTACGCGCCACTCTTCCCAGCCACGGCCCGCAGGCTGCCAAAACGCACCGCGCTCCAGCCCCTCGGGCAAATACCGCTGATCGACCCAGCCTTCGGGATAATCATGCGGATACTTATACACACCGTATTCGTCGCTGCCCGGGCGATGACGATCGCGCAGATAACTCGGCACCTCGCGCAGCCCACTTGAATGGATATCGGCCAACGCCGCATCGATCGAAGCCTCGCACGCGTTGGATTTAGGCGCCAAGCACACATAGAGAGCAGCCTGAGCCAGATTAATACGGCACTCGGGATAGCCAATGACCTCGGCAGACTTAAACGCGGCATGTGCACCAAAGACGCTGTGGGTCGGCGTTGCCAACATCCTCAGAAGCCTGAATCATAATACGGCGAGCGATAAACTTGGGATCCTCCCCCGCGTCGATCATGCGCGCGAGCCAATAGATCGTGGCATCGGGGTCGCTACCGCGCATGGACTTGATGAACGCGCTGATGATGTCGTAGTTGCATATCGCCGTTTTTGTCATACGAAAACCCACGACGCGGGTTGCAATCTTTACGTCATCCACGGTGATGGAATAGCGCTCCCCCACAGCCGGCGTTGGCGTTCCCTCGGTATCGGGACGCGTGACGGCAATCTCGCTCGCAAGCTCAAGCGTCGTGAGCGCCGATCGAGCGTCACCCGCTGCCAGTGTGCAAATGGTCTTAACCGTATCCTCATCGGCCGAGAACTTACCGTTCAAACCCTGCGGCGCCTCGAGCGCACGCTCAATAAGCGTGGCGATATCCTCGTCTTTAAGATGCTCAAGTTCCACCACGCGACCGCGCGAGAGCAATGCCGAGTTGACCTCGAAGTACGGATTCTCCGTCGTGGCGCCAATCATAATGACGGTACGGTTCTCAACTGCATGCAGCAGGGCATCCTGCTGCGACTTGGAAAAGCGATGAATCTCATCGATAAAAAGAATGGTGCGGCGGTCGTACGTATTCAGGCGCGTCTTAGCCTCGTCGATCACGCGACGAAGATCCTTTACGGTGCCCGTCACAGCGCTGACCTCGACAAACTCGCTCTTAGTATGGTTGGCGATAATATGTGCCAGCGTCGTCTTGCCCGTACCGGCCGGCCCATACAAAATCACACTCGACAGCACGTCGTGCTCAATCGCGGCACGCAACCACGAACCCTTACCGACGGCCTTTTGCTGGCCCACATACTCGTCGAGCGAATTGGGCCGCATGCGCACCGCAAGCGGCGCATTCTGAAAGGAACGCTCGCGCGTCGAAGCAGAAAAAAGGTCGTCCATAGCCATCCCGTGCGTCAATCAAAAAACGTTTTCCACCAACAGTATACCGAATAAATACGAACTACCGTTCGTTAATATAGGTACGGTGCGGAAACTTCAATCCCGGGAACAGCTTGCTCGTAAGCTCGCAGAAATAGCCGTCCGTCATGCTCGCGATGTAATCCACCACCGCTTGATCCTTGTCGTCCTGCCAGGCATAGGTGCGATCGTAGTAGAAAAGCTGCCGCTCAATGCGAGAAATGTGGTGCTTAAAGATATACGAAGACTCGTCGCCTTCGTTTATATCCTGCAGGCAACGGTCGTAGAGCTTTTCGAAGGCCTCGCGCAGCTCCGCTTCGGAGTCGCCTTCAATGCCGCCCTTGCTATAGATCTTCTCGTAGTTCTCGCGCTTGGCTCGGCGGATCTCCTCAAACAGGTCCTCGCTCATCTCGATGCGTGGCTTACCATAGCTGTGCTCGACGATATCGATGGAGGCATGCGTAAGGATCCAGCTGTTGTATGCCCCGCCCAGGTCATCGTCAAAGGCGTCGGGTGACAGCAGACCCGCCGAAATGGCGTCTTGGCGATCGCGCCCCACGTAGGCAAGGATATCCGAGATGCGAACCACGCAGCCCTCGAGCGTCATGGGGCGCAGGTGCTCAATTGCGCTGTAACCTGTGGCAATGCAATCCTCAACCGTAAGGTCGAACTGGTCAAAGGAGCTCATGTCCGAAAGCTCAAACACACGCTGTTCGTACTCACCGTTGTGGCATAGCACGCCGTCGAGCGTCTGGAGCGACACGTTGCGGCCGTACAGCGCGTCGAGCACGCGGACCGACTGCACGTTATGGAAAAAATAACGACCCGTGCGCTCGTGATAGATATCGTTGAGGAATCGCTCACCGGCATGGCCAAAGGGCGTGTGGCCCAAGTCGTGGCCTAAGCCAATCGCCTCGATCAGATCGCAGTTGAGCCCAGGCACGTCCGATATCGCGCGCGATGCGCGAAACAAGCTGCACGTGCAGGCCGCGACGCGACAGGTCGTCGTTGCTGCGAAAACTAAAGACCTGCGTTTTGCCTGCATAACGGGTGTATGCGGGCAGATGCAAAATCTTTTCGGTATCGCGCATAAATGCCGGACGCATGAGCGTGCCCACATCTGCGGCTCGATCGAAGCGTCGAATGACCTGGTCGTCACCACATCGATAGGGATTAACGACACCTGAGCCGCGGTCGGCGGCGATACGCCCGACCAACTCGGGCGACAACGCCGCGGGAATGCGATCCATACGCGCCTTAATGGCGGCTGTCTGTTGATTGGTTGCCATGGCATGCTCCTTAAAAAGGGCGCGCAAACGGTTACAGCGTACTACCCACAACCTCGATTATGGCAAATATCGGCACCAAAAACGGCAGCAATGGCAGGGAGCGCGATTTTGCGATGAGACAGGCGGCGGCAAGGGCCAGGAGCGCAGCCGCAAACGCGACGATACCACCCAAGGGATCGAAGGTACAAAGGGCAAAGAGCGCCTTGGCGTCCCCCATACCAATGCCGGGAGCGTGGCGAACACGACGCCAGAGCGACTCAGTAAGCATAAGGGCAAGGTAGGCGATGGCAGCAAGACCGGCATGGTCAAGCGCCGTGTTAACGCCCTTGTCGAGCCAAACGCCTGCAAACGCCGCCACCGCACATGCGCCGGCAAGCTGATTGGGAAACCGTCGCTCACGGGCATCAATCGCCGCGCCGGCAAAGATGCAAATCCAAAACGGAATATAGACCATCTAACACCTCCTTGGGCAGCAGCTCAAACGCAAAAACCACCACAAAGGTGCCTGTCCCCTTTGTGGTGGTTTTGATCGTGGTTATTTGGCGCCTTGCATGACCTCGTCAAGGGTAACGCTCACGGCGTGCTGCGTCGGCACCCAGTCGACCTTCAAGAACAGTGCTGCCACCGTAATGGGGATATAGCTGAACATAAAGATCGGGAAGGTAAACAGGTTGGTCACCAGACGCCACTTTTGCGCGCAGTGAATGTGCTTGTACTCAAAGATGGTCGTGAGCAGCGCCAGGATAAAGAACGTCTGATACATCATGGCGAAGGTCATAATGAGAGAAGCGGCACACGCCTGCATCTCAACCTCGGTGGCCAGGAAGCCGTGCGAAAGACCGCCCACAATCAGGAACGTGGCATTGGCGAGCATCGAGATCAGAGATAGCAACATACCCGGGGCGATCGTCATAAACATGTCGTAGGCGGCAAAGCGATGGTAGCGAAAGGTCGATTTGACCAGGTGCTTACCATACGTAAAGAACACCTGGTAGAAGCCCTTGGTCCAGCGCATACGCTGCTTCCAGGAAGCCTTAAACGTCACGGGCTGTTCGTCAAAGAACTCCGCCGGTGCATAGCCAATGCGAATGCCGTGAATGGCGCAGAACGTGGTGAACTGAACATCCTCGGTCAGCGTATGGAACTGCCAACCGTGCATGCCCTCGATCACGCTCGCCGAGATAAGGTAACCCGAACCCGAGACAGCGCAGGACGTCTTGCAGATATTACGCGCGTTGTTGAGAAAGCGCGCCTCTCGCAGATACCACGTAGCATTAGCCGCCGAGATCCACGAGCTGCCGAAGTTCTTGGAGTTGCGATAGCTCGTGACCACATGGAAGCCCTGATCAAAGGCATCGTTCATCTTGGAGACGTAATCGCGGGCGATGACGTTATCGGCATCGAAGATAAAGTAGCCTTCAAACGTATCGGGATACTCGTTAAGGATGCGGTCGAAGCCAAAGTCCATGACCCAGCTCTTGCCCTTGCGGGCAAGGTCATTGCGCTCATAAACGACAGCGCCCGCCTCGCGCGCGAGCTGCGCCGTGTTGTCGGTGCAGGCGTCGGCGACCACAAAGACCTCGATAAGCTCGGACGGATAATCCTGGTCCTTGATGGAGCGAACGAGGTTGGCGATCACAGCCTCCTCGTTATGCGCCGCGATAAAGAAGGCATAGCGGTGGAGTTTTTTGGCCTTGGGAGGCGCGACCTCGCCACGAAGAGCGCCGATGACAAAGAAGACCACCTGGTACAGAAAGCAGACCGTGAGCAGCGTGACGACAATCTGGTTGAAGATCACGATGGGTGTGTTGGTTTGTAAAAAGGCGAGCATGCAGGCTCCCAGCAACGCGTTACGTAAACAATCGTATATCTTACCGCAGGCTTACCGAGTTCAAGAAACCACCTAATACTGGCTAGGCTTCGAGCAGACCGAGCTGCGGGACAATTTCGTCACCGGCGGCAGTGCGGCCGAGCGAACGCGGGGCCAGGTCATCCAGAACCGCGGCAAGGTCCCACGCAGCTCATCACGCACTCAATGCGCTCTCCCGTCACGGGATGGTCGAACGCCACACGCCAGGAATGAAGGAACTGCCTGGTCAGACCCTGATCGCGCGCGCGTCGCACTTGCCGTAGAGCGGATCGCCCACGCAGGCGTGGTTGATATGGCGCATATGCACACGAATCTGATGCGTGCGACCGGTAAACAGGTGGCACTCGACGAGCGTGTAGCCGTCGTCGAAACGCGTGGAATCAAAGCGCTCGAGCACCTTGAAGGTCGTGATGGCCTGACGCGCAAAGGGGTCATCGGAAACCGCCATCTTGACGCGGTCGCGCGTCGATCGGGCAATGCCGGTGTTGATGGTGCCCTCGTCCATGGCGATGTGCCCGTGAACAAGTGTGATATAGCGACGGTCGAGCGTACGCGTGCGGATGAGATTTTGAAGCGCGCGCTGGGTGTCGTCGTCCTTTGCCGCGAGCATAAGGCCCGAGGTATCGCGATCCAGGCGATGCACGATGCCGGGGCGGTCCTCACCCTGCACGGTACCAAGATGATCGATGCCGCAGTGGTAGACCAAGCGTTCGCCAGCGTACCGCTCTCGTGGCCATGGGCGGGATGGCACACCAGGCCGCGCTGCTTGGAGAGCACAATGAGGTAGTCGTCCTCGTAGCGGATATCGAGAGGAATGGCCTCGGGAATCACATCGGTGGGATCATGCTGCTCGGGCAGGTCGACCGAGATGCGGTCACCGGAGCGCACAGCATATTTTTTTGACAGGCAGGTCTCGCCGTTGACGGCAACGGCACCGCCCTCGATCAAGTGCGCGCAGGCAGAGCGCGTGGGACAGCCATCGTTGGCGCCCAAAAAGGCATCGAGACGCTGGCCAACGGAATCGTCGGCAACGAGAATATGGATGTCGGCCATTAGCGCTCGTTCCTTTCGCGAATCTTGCGGGCACGCTCCCCACGCTGATTGGCTTTGCGTTTGGCGCGGGCCTCGTCACGGGCGTTGAGTTCGGCAGTCGCATCGACCTCACGAGCGGCGGGGCTCAAGAACATGTAACCGATGAACGCCAGCACGACGCCGACCGTAATGCCAATATCGGCCACGTTAAAGACGGGAAAGTCGATAAACGTGGTGGCTATAAAATCGGTCACGAAGCCAAAGACAAGGCGATCGATCGCGTTGCCAATAGCACCGCCCGCAACCATAGCCATGCCCACAACCTCAAGACGAGCGAGCCGAGGCGCACGGAGCAAGTACAAGGCAATGGCGACAATGACCGCAAGCGCCAGCACGGCAAACGCTATGCCATGCCCCTCGCCCATGCTGAAGGCGGCTCCGATATTGCGGACAAACAGAAAATCGATCACGCCGGGGATAACGGTCACATGCAGGGCATCGCCAACGGCACGAACCGCAAGCTTGGTCAGCTGGTCAACAAGCAGCACAACGAGCGCTACCCCACCAGCAACACCCAACCGCCAACGCAAAGGCGGCGTCATATCCGCACCACGACCCAAAGAAATCCCCTGCCCTCAAGAATAATCGAATTCCGTTTAACGCAGTAGATAATCATACATTGACGCAAGCAAGAAGCGACAAATCTCCCAAGAACGGAAACACCGCAGGTAGAGCATAAATGAGCGAGCAGGTCGCATTTGAGACAAGATGACGTGAAATGAAAGGGCGCTGACCTTTCGGTCGCGCCCTTGAAATTGAACGTCAGATTGTCCAAATGCGGCCCGCGCAGCGTCGGTAGTTACGGCGTTCTACGAAGCCGTAACCTACAAAGCGTCAGCGCAGCGCTTGCAGATATGCGCGTGGCCGTTGTACTCGCCGACAGTGGTGCGATAGTTCCAGCAACGGTCGCAGCACTCGCCCTCGGCAGCCTCAATAGCAACGGAAAGCTCCTCGCCCTGGGTCAGCTCAACATCGGAGACGATGTAGAACTCGGCCAGGTCGACGGCTTTGTCGCCGGTCAACAGCGCATACATCTCGGCGGGAACGACCGCCTTGACGCGAACCTGCTGGCTCTTGGTGAAGGTGCCGGCAGAACGGGCATCCTCAAGGGCCTTGGTCACGGCGCTACGGAGCTCGAGCGAAGCCTCGAGCACGCCCTCAAACTCATTGGCCTCGTCGACCGTGATAGGCGACTTGTACCAATCGAGCAGCGCGGCGTACTTCTGGTGATCGACGCAGCCGGCGGGCGCATAGGCCATGGCCTCGTCGACGGTGTAGGACAAGATCGGCTGCAGATCGCGCATGAGCATCGAGAAGAGCTCGGCGAGCACGGTCTGAGCGCTGCGGCGCTCGAGCGAGCCGGGCTTCTCGCAGTACAGACGATCCTTCAGGGCGTCGAGGTACACGTTGGAGAGCTCGGTAACCACAAAGTCGTAAAGCGCACGGTAGGCGCGCGGGAACTCGTAGCAGGAGTAAGCGTCGTCGACCTCGGCCTGGACCTGGGTCAGGCGGGCAACCATGAGCTTGTCGAGCGGCAGCAGGTCGGCAAAGGCAAAAAAAAAAACGACACCGTCGGTCTCGGGCTCAAACTGACCCTCGAGCTCGGAGAGCAGGAAGCGCAGCGTGTTGCGGAAACGGCGGTAGGCATCGGACGTACGAGCGAGAATCTCGTGGTCGATGGAAACGTCGGAGCTGGTGTCGACCGAGGCGACCCACAGGCGGATGATGTCGGCGCCCATCTCGTCGCAGACCTTGTTGGGGTCGATGACGTTGCCGAGCGACTTGGACATCTTGCGGCCCTGACCGTCGAGCGTGAAGCCTGCGAGACGACTGCCTTGTACGGAGCATGGCCGTTGGCGCCCACAGAGGTGAGCAGCGAGCTCTGGAACCAACCGCGGTGCTGGTCGGAGCCTTCGAGATACACGTCAGCCGGGTACTCAAGCTCGGGGCGATACTCGCAGACGGCCTTCCAGGAGACGCCGGAATCCCACCACACGTCGAGGATGTCCTTATCGGCCTTGAGGTGATGGCCGCCGCACTTGGGGCAGACGCAGGCCTCACCCAGGTAGCTCTCGGGAGCGTCGGTGAACCAGGCGTCGGAGCCCTTCTCGTGGAAGAGCTTGATGACGGCGTCGAGCGTGGCATCATTCATGACCTTCTCGCCGCAGTCGGCGCAGGTGTAGCTGGGGATAGGCACGCCCCAGTTGCGCTGACGGCTGATGCACCAGTCGGGACGCTGCTCGACCATGGCACCGATGCGGTTGGCCGCGTGGGCCGGATACCACTTGACGTTCTCGCGGACCTCTTTGCCAGCCTGCTCGCGCAAACCGGTCTTGTCCATCGAGACAAACCACTGGTCGGTAGCACGGAAGAGCACCGGGTGCTTGCAGCGCCAGCAGTGCGGATAGCTGTGCGTGATCTTCTTCTCGAGAACCAGGGTGCCGCGCTCGCGCAGGAACTCGATGATATGCGGGTTGGCCTCATCGGTATCCATACCGCTGAAGGGACCACCGGTGCCAAACTCCTCGCCGGTGTAGAACTTGCCGTCGTCATCGACCGGCATGCAGATGTCGGTAATGCCCTCCTTGAGGCAGGCGAAGTAGTCGTCGACGCCGTGGCCAGGCGAGTTGTGGACGATACCGGTACCGTCGTCGACACCGACGTAATCGGCCAGCAGCGCCACGCCTCAACACCGTCAAAGATCGGCTGCTTGTAGTGGATGTGGTGGAAGGTCTCAGCGGGAACCACATAGGGCTTGCCGGCGACCATAACCGGGGTGTACTCCCAGCCAAACTCCTCGCAGCACTTGGGAGCCAGGTCCTCGAGCATGACCTCGGCACGGCCATCGTGCTCAACGGCGACATAGGCGGCGCCGGGCTTAAGGGAAACGGCCTGGTCAGAGGGGATGGTCCACGGCGTGGTCGTCCAGATGATAAAGTCGACCGGACCGTCGAAGTTCTCTAGGCCGGCGGGCTTGGAGGTCATCTCAAAGCGCACGAAGATGGAGGGGCTCGTCTCGTCGGAGTACTCAATCTCGGCCTCGGCCAGCGCGGTGTGGCAGTGCTTGCACCAGTGAACCGGCTTGTGGCCGCGATAGATCATGCCCTTATCGAACATGGCCTTGAAGACCTCGATGTCGGCGGCATCGTGCTGGTGATAGAGCGTCAGATAGGGGTTATCCCAGTCGCCGAGCACGCCCAGACGACGGAAACCGGCCTTCTGCAGCTCGATGTTCTCAACAGCGAACTCGTTGCAGAGCTCACGAATCTTGGCCGTGGGGGTCTGGTTGAACTTCTCGGTGCCGAGCTTCTCCTCGACCTTGTGCTCGATCGGCTGACCATGGCAGTCCCAACCGGGACATAGGGAACCTCATAGCCCTGCATCATCCAGTAGCGGTTGATCATGTCCTTGGAGATCTTGTTCATGGCATGGCCGATGTGGATCGGACCGTTGGCGTACGGAGGACCGTCGTGCAGCACAAACTTCTTGTGACCCTCGTTCTTCTTCAGAACCTGCTCGTAGACCTTGTTGTCCTGCCAGTCCTTGAGTCGCTTGGGCTCGGACTTGGAAAGACCGGCACGCATGGGAAAACCGGTCTTGGGCAGATTCATCGTCTGCTTGTACTCGTTTGCCACGGTACCCCTTTCATGTCGTGGGCGCGCACGCCCGTTGGGCACCAAAAAAGCGCCCGTCCCTACAAGCTGGGACGAAGCGCCACAAATCGAGCTGTACGCTCGCAAAAGCTCTTCGCTTAACCACCCAGCTTAGATGCCCTCGCCCGCATATTCGCGCGCTCGCATCCGTTACTCGGCTGGCCTGTATCGACGACCATCTCGGCGATATCTACTAAGACGTGCCTGTGCGGCGCGCCGTTGGGACCGCAGCTCCGGGGTGATTTTCATCGGTCGCATGCACGGGTTCTCAGCGCTTCCCGCTCTCTGTAGCATGCGGACGGCCGACTACTCGCCCCCATCAACGCTTATGCGGTGTATGGTAGCACGGTCAACGCCGCCGAAAAACCCTCAACACTGGTTTTATACGTTCGAAATTTCTCGCTATTACAGCCCTTCTCTAGGAGCAAAATACCTGAAAGCACTCTATCTCACGAAAGAAGGTACCTATGCGCACAATTGGAATGAGCGACTATACCGTCGGCGAAGACTGTCTTGACGAGCTGCCCGGCGCACTGGCGGAGTACGGAGCGACCAAGGTCGCGATCATCGGTGGCAAGCGGGCACTGGCCGCAGCACTTCCCGGTATCGAAGCTGCGCTAGCGGGTACCGACGTCGAGATTCTGGAGACGCGCGTCTACGGCACCAACAGTACGCGCGCCAATATCGCCAAGATCGTAAACTCCCCCGCCTGCCAGGAAGCCGACGTGCTCATTGCTTGCGGCGGCGGCAAGGCGCTCGACACCGTGAAGACCGCAGCCATCGAGCTCAAGAAGATCGTCTTTACGGTGCCGACGATTTGCTCCAACTGCTCCGCTGCGACCGCCATTGCCGTCGTGTACAACGACGATGCTCGCTCGAGGCTATTCGTACCCCAACCGACCGGCGCACATCTTCATCAACCCCAAGATCATCGCCAAGGCACCGGCAGAGTACTTCTGGGCCGGCGTGGGCGATGCCCTGTCCAAACAGCCCGAGGTCGAGTACGCCACGAGCGCCGGCAACCTGGAGCACACCGCCGGTCTTGGCCTGGCGCTCGCCCACACCTGTTCCGAGCCACTGTTTACCTATGGCGTCCAGGGTCTTGAGGACGTGCGCCAGAACCTGTCGAGCGAGGCCGTCAAGCAGATCGCGCTCGACATCGTGGTCAACACGGGCTACGTCTCCAACCTGACCAACCAGAACGATTACTACTACAACTCGAGCGTGGCGCACGCGTTCTACAACGCCACCTGCAGCATTCCGCGTGAGGCACTTACCTGCACGGCGAGGTCGTGAGCCTGGGCGTGCTGGTGCTGTTTGCCTATACGGGCGATACCGAGAACCTTGAGCGCTACGCCGCCTTTAACAAACAGATGGGGCTACCCGTGACGCTTGAGCAGGTCGGGCTTTCCGAGGCCGATATCCCTACCCTGTGCGAGTACGCGCACGCCACCAACGAGTGGAAGCAGGCAACCCGGAGCCTTCACCGACGAAAGGTTCGCCGCCGCCATAAAGGCTGCCAACGCCTACGGCCACGCGCTCTAGGACTGGCCCAAAACCACCACAAAGGGGACAGGCACCTTTGTGGTGGTTTTTTATTGCTCCAGCATGCTGGGATCGAATTCACTCGCTTGGATCACACGGTACCCATTGCGCAGGAGCAGGTCGACAAAAACCCCGTTGCCCGCGGTGAGCGTACCGCTAAAGGTGCCGTCGTAGACGCGGCCCGCGCCGCACGAGGGACTACGGTCCTGCAGGATGCATGCGGCGATCTCTTCCGGCCCGCCCGCCTGCTCGCACATATCGAGCGCTCGTTGAGCACCCAGCCGGAATTCCCGGTCAACGGACACGCCCTCGCAGGTACGGACCTCGCCGTTCACAATCTCGGACGGGTCGCGCGGCGTGGGCAGACCGCCAAAGACCTCAGGGCACACCAAGAGGACCTCGGTCCCCGTACGCTCGCAAGCCTCGACCAACGCGCGGTGGTAATTATCGAGGCCGTTATACTTGCAGCTCTCGCCCATCAAACAGACACTCACCACGATCTTCATACATATCCCTCCCAAGCAAAACGCCCCATTTGAGATAGGCACTCAAATGGGGCGTCGATATTTACTGACCCGAATGCAACGCTACTGCTGCTTAGGCATCAGCGGATTCTCGCGCGTGAGGAGATTCATAAACTCCTCGCCCGTGATCGTCTCCTTCTTGTACAGATAACGAGCCAGCTCATGGAGCTTGAACTTGTTCTCCTTCAGGATCTGCAGGGCGCGGTCGTGCGCATCCTCGATCAGCTTGGCGACAATCGCGTCCACGCGCTCGGCCGTACCGGGGGCGCAGGTGAGCGACGTATCCTGGTTGAGGTACGCATTTTGGACAGTACCGAGCGCCATCATGCCAAACTCATCGGACATACCAAAGCGCGTCACCATGTTGCGGGCGAGCTTGGTTGCTTGCTCGATATCGTTGGCGGCGCCGGTCGTCATCTCGCCAAAGATGAGCTCCTCGGCTGCACGGCCACCGCAGTAGACGGCGAGCTTGTCCAGGACCTCCTGGCGCGTGGTCAGGAAGCGCTCGTCCTCCTCGACCTGCATGGTGTAGCCAGAGCGCCGCTCGTGCGCGGCACGATGGTGATCTTGGTGACCGGTGCAGAGCCCTTCTGACGGGCGGCAACAATGGCATGACCGATCTCGTGGTAAGAAACGACTTGCTTCTCGTGGTCGGACAGCACAGTGGACTTACGCTGCTGGCCGGCGATGACGACCTCCACCGACTCCTCAAAGTCGTCCTGCGTGGCGCGTTTACGACCCTCGCGAACAGCACGCAGGCTCCCTCATTGATGATGTTGGCCAGGTCGGCGCCCGAGGCACCGGGCGTGGCGCGGGCAATCGCGGTCAGGTCGATCGGCGGCTCCGTCTTCACGCTCTTGGCGTGCAGCTCGAGGATATTCTTGCGGCCGGTCAGATCGGGCAGCTCAACGGGGATGCGGCGATCAAAACGACCGGGGCGCAGCAGGGCCGGGTCGAGGCTGTCGGGGCGGTTGGTAGCAGCGAGAACGACAATACCTTGTGGTTATCGAAGCCGTCCATCTCGGTCAGAAGCTGGTTGAGCGTCTGCTCGCGCTCGTCGTTGCCACTAAAGCCGCCGCCATCGCGCTTCTTGCCGATGGTATCGATCTCATCGATAAAGACGATGCACGGAGCCTTTTCCTTGGCCTGCTTAAACAGGTCGCGTACCTTGGCGGCACCGCGGCCGACAAACATCTCGACAAACTCAGAACCAGAAATACTAAAGAACGGCACGCCTGCCTCACCGGCAACGGCCTTGGCGAGCAGGGTTTTACCGGTACCCGGAGGGCCAACAAGGAGAGCACCGCGCGGCAGCTTGGCACCGATCTCCTCGTAGCGCTGCGGCTTCTCCAGAAAATCGACGACCTCCTTAAGGGACTCCTTGGCCTCTTCCTGCCAGCGACATCCTTAAAAGTCACGCCCACATCCTTGGAGCGATAACGCGCGCGCCGACTTACCCAGTCCGCCGCCGCCGAAGCCACCGCCGCCGAAGTTCATCGACGGGCCGTCATCGCCCATAGCCTTCTTCATACGGCGGTTGAGCCACCAACCGATGAGGAAGAAGATGGCCATGGGAAGGATGAGCGTGAGCAGGTAGTAGGTCATCAGGCCCGAGTTTTTATCGGGAACGACCGACTCCAGGGACGCACCGGATTCAAGCACGCGATCGGTAAAGCCAGCATCATTCGGCACGCCGGTCGTCTTGTAGGCGATGTTCTCGTCCTCGCCCTTTTTGGTGTAATAAATGGTGTAATCGTCGGTATTGTATTCGACCTTGTCGACGCTCTTCTTATCGAGCGCTTTGACAAACGTCGAGTAATCGGTCTTCGTAATCTGCTGCGTGTGACCGATGTTGGGGAACAAAACGGTCGAGAGCACGAGGTAGACGACGAAGGCGATGAGCACGTAGAGGATCATATTCCGTCTACGTTTGTTGTCATCCATCTCCATCTGCTTGAACTCCATCTACTGGGGTTGATAATGATTTCTAGAATACCCAACCCGGACGGCGATAAACCGACGCCGGGCACGAAAGGACAGAGATGGCATCACTCGAAGTCGGCAAGGTTCAAATCTATACGGGCGACGGCAAGGGCAAGACGACGGCCGCGCTAGGGCTCGCGTTGCGCGCCACGGGCTATGGACTTAACGTGCTCATGCTTCAGTTTGCCAAGAAGCTGCACTGCGCCGAACACGACGCAGCACCTCGATTGGGGCTACGCATCGTACAAGCCGACCGCGACACACCCGAAGCCTGTGCCGCACAGATCATGGAGCTTGCACGCGAGCAGATATCACAGGTCGACGTTCTGATTTTGGACGAACTCGGCGAGGCCATGCGCCGCGGCTTCGTGACGCGCAAGGATGTCGAAGCGCTGATCGAGATAAAGCCTGCCACCACGGAGCTCGTGCTCACCGGCCGGGGCCTGCTGCCGCTGGCCGACCTTGCGGACCTAGTCACCGAAATGCGCCCCATCAAACATTACTTCGACGAAGGCCTCCTAGCCCGCCAAGGCATCGAATACTAAATGATCCGAAGGGGACGGAGGAAAACGGATCATCGACATCACGACGGAGAGCAATGATCCGTTTTCCTCCGTCCCCAAGGGATCATTTGGCAGTGGCGCGGCCGAGCCAGTTGCCGCTGTGGTGGTAGATGGTGAACATCATGGCCGTGATGAGCCAGGTTACGGGGTAAACCAACAGCAGGTGCTCAAGCGACGGATCGAACGGCATAATCGCAAACACCCAGATCACCCTGAGCACGACGGTGCCAAAAATCGTAAGCAGCATGGGCTGCAAGCTCACGCCGGCACCGCGAATGGAGCCCGACGCGTTTTCGATAATCGAGAAGATCGCGTAGAACGGCGCGATGAAATGAAGAATCGTCGTGGTGTACGCCGAAATCGAAGCATCGTCGACAAACAGACGCGACAACGGACCCGAGAACACCAGCAGCACGGCAGACAGGCCACCAATGAGCATAAACGACAGCACGAGCGACGTATGGTAGCCCTTGCGCATGCGCTCGTAGTTGCGCGCGCCAAAGTTCTGCGCCGAGAACGTGGTGATCGACACGCCGAGCGCCTCGGTAACCATCCAGACAATGCCATCCAGGCGGCCCGAAAGACCCCACGCCGTGGTGACATCGGCACCAAACGAGTTGACCGACACTTGAATCAAAACGTTGGAAATCGAATACGCAGCAGACTGAAAGCCAAGCGGCAGACCACACGAGATCATGCTCTTACAGATGCCCGGATCAATGCCGAGCTTGGACAGCGAAAGCCGCCACGCACCCGGTGCGTGCATCATGCGAATCACGATCATCGTGGCGTTGGAGCAAATAGTCAGCGCCACCGCGATGCCGCAGCCCAGTGCCTCCATATGAAGCGCGGCAACGAAGATAACATCCAGCACCGCATTAACAAGGCAGCCGGAAGCGATTATCACAGCAGGCCCGCGCGTGTCGCCCACGGCGCGCAGCAGTGCCGTTCCCATATTGAGCAGCAGCGCCGCAACCATAGCGGCAAAATAACAACGAGCATAGGCCACGCCCTCGGCCAATAGTTCATGCGGCGTGTTCATAAGCACCAGCATGGGCTCAACGAACACTATGCCAAGAATCGAGAAAACGATACCGCCCACCAGCGCGAGGGTCATGGCCGTATGGACCGAACGACTCAGTCGCTCATCATCGTGCTGGCCAAAATACTGACCGGTAATGACCGCGCAGCCGGCGCCGACGCCAACGCAAAAGCCAATGCAGAGCTCGGTGAGCACCATCGTGCTTGAATGCCGCCCAGTGCGAGCTTGCCGCCAAACTGACCGACGATATAGGTACCGATAAGCGTGTAGGCCTGCTGAAAAAACGAACTAAAGAAGATGGGAACGCACAGCGACAGCAGCTGCTGCCAAATGACACCCTGCGTAACATCGATAGCCGTAGATTTCTTAGCCACACGCCCTCCCCAAAAGCGCACGTCAACCGACAAAACAGCAAATTAAGACAAAGCCAATACCAGCTTAACACCGACCGGCGTCGACCGAAACACCCCGAATCAGAGCCCGGTGCGAACTATCCACCTAGTGATACAGCCCCGGCTGGTAGTGATACTCGTTGCTCACGTGCGGGCACAGCTGCCAAAAGGCGACGGCACTGGCCGCGGCCACGTTGAGCGAATCGACCCGTGCGCCATCGGAATGCGCACGGCCCGGTCGCAGCCCGCGATAGTCTTGGCGCCCAAGCCGGCACCCTCGGTACCCATAAAGATTGCCAGGCGGTCAATCTCCTGCAGCACGGGATCGTCCAACGAAACGGAGTCGTCCGTCAACGCCATGGCGGCACATGAGAACCCGGCATGATGCAGCGCCGCCAAGCCGTCGTGCGGCCATACGCGCGCCTCGCTGCCAATACGCGTCCACGGCACCTGAAACACCGTGCCCATGCTCACACGGGCAGAACGACGATATAGCGGATCACAACACGTAGGGCTCACCAGAATACCGTCGACATTCAACGCCGCCGCCGAGCGGAAAATCGCGCCCACATTGGTATGGTCGACAATGCCCTCAAGCACGCACACGCGCACCGGACGCTCCCCCGCAGCTTTTACGACGCCGCCCAAAAACTCATCAACCGGAATCTGTCGCGGGCGACGAAACGCCGCGAGCGCACCGCGCGTCACGTTAAAGCCCGTCAACTGCTCCATGAGCTCCATGGAGCCACGAACACAGGAACCGGACCTGCGCCCTCGCGCACAACCAGGCGCTCAAACAGCGGCATCATCTGGTCGAGCCAGCGTTCGCCCAAAAGAAAGCTCACAGGCTCGTATCCGGCACGCACCGCGCGCTCAATAACCTTGGCACTCTCGGCGATAAAGATGCCCTTTTGCGGCTCCAGCATGCAGCGCAGCTCGCGCTCGGTCAGTCGCACGTAGGCATCGAGCCGCTCGTCCTCGAGCGAATCAATTCGCAGAACCTCAACGGCATCAGTCATAGCAGCCTGCCCGCACCCTTCTTTACAGCACATCTATACCAAACGAGGCGACGCTAAGCGCCGCCCCATACATTCAATCAACCCGATAATACCGTTCACGCCAGGCGATTTACGCCTCAACGCGACGATACGTCACGAACTCATAATCGACACCCTCGTCGCCCTCGCCCGAGGCAATCGTGGCAACACCGCCACGCCACGCAATCTCCCACGCGGGATCGGCGTCCAAATCGGGAAAGTACGTGTCCACGGCATGAGTGCAATGGTTGTGCGTGACCTCGGCCTCGGCGCAATACGGCAAAAACTGCCGATACACCTCGCCGCCACCGATCACCCAGGCAACGGGCTCATCGGCAACCGCGGCGAGCGCCTCGTCGATACTATGCACCACGTCGACGCCCTCGGGGGCAAAGCTCTCGTCGCGGGTAAGCACGATATTGCGGCGGTTCTTGAGCGGACGCCCGCCGGGAAAACTCAGCAGGGTCTTGCGCCCCATAATGACCGGGCAACCTTTGGTGCACGCCACAAAATGGCGCATGTCAGCACGATTGGACACCACCATGTCGCCCTCGCACCCAATGCCCCAATCGTCACACACAGCAACGATGGCAGAAAGCTTACACGTCATGAGCGCCACCTACACCGCAATGGGAATGTTCTTGACCTGCGGGCCGTGCTCGTAGCCCTCCACAATCAGTCGTCGGTCGTAAACGCATAGAAATCGTGCACGTCGGGGTTAAGCGTTACCTTAGGCGCCGCAAACTGCGGACGCTCGATAAGCTCGCGGACGATATCGACATGACGGTCGTAGATATGGGCGTCGGCGATCACATGCAGCAGCTCGCCGGGAATCATATCGACCGACTGCGCGACCATCATCAGCAAAATGGCGTACTGGCACACGTTCCAGTTGTTCGCGGCCAAAATGTCCTGGCTGCGCTGGTTGAGAATCATGTTGAGTGTAGGCTTATCGTCCTGCGGGCGCTGCGTGACGTTATAGGTCACGCTGTACGCGCACGGGTACAGGTGCATCTCGGCAGGTCGCTAAACACATAGGTGTTCGTCATAATGCGACGGCTGTACGGCGTGTGCTTAAGGTCGTACAGCACACGGTCCATCTGTCGAAATCGCCCTCGGGATAATGGCTCTTCTGGCCAATCTGGTACGTAGGCCTTGCCGAT
>ENA-OQBT01000473-OQBT01000473.1-human-gut-metagenome-genome-assembly--contig:-NODE-473-length-24462-cov-3.268749_pt1 | contig 24462 bp, 31 predicted proteins | sample MGYA00242749_ERZ504557 | MGnify/ENA primary metagenome ERZ504557 (study PRJEB26092, sample SAMD00036243) | human gut metagenome | host: Homo sapiens | study: EMG produced TPA metagenomics assembly of... | reverse complement strand
TGACGAGGCGCTGCTCACCATTGAGGAGAGCGTGTGCCGTATGGGCCTCGACTACATCGATCTCTATCTGATCCACTGGCCGAACCCGAGCCAAGGCCAGTTCGTTGAGGCATGGGAGGCGCTGGTCGAAGCCCGTGAACGTGGGCTGGTCAAGCATATCGGCGTCAGCAACTTCTTGCCCGGCCATATTGATCTGCTCATTCGCGATACGGGCGTGACCCCGGCCGTCAACCAAGTTGAGCTGCACCCGTACTTCCAGCAGCGCGAACAGCTGGCCTACGACAACGCGCACGGCATCATCACCGAGGCATGGAGCCCGCTGGGCCGCGCCAACCAGATGCTGCGCGACCCGGACCTGAAGCGTATCGCCGCCAAGCACGGTATTTCCGTGGTCCAGGCCATTTTGCGCTGGCACCTCCAGTACGGCGACGTGGCCATCCCGAAGTCCTTGAACCGGAGCGCCAGCGTCAGAACCTCGACCTGACCGCTTTTGAACTCGATGATCAGGACATGGCCGATATCGCCGCAATGGACAACCCCGAAGGTCACACCTTCGGCCAGAACCCCCATTGGCACGAAGAAGCGTGATTCCAGCATGCAACGTCCTATTATGACTTCGCGGTCGTTTTTGCGCACGCCGTCCGAAGCGGCCGGGCCCGGCGACGAGCAGGTGATCGAAGACCTCGTAGACACGCTGGAGGCCAACCGTTCACGGTGCGTGGGCATGGCCGCCAACATGATTGGCGTAGGCAAACGCATCATCGTCTTTGTGGATGAAGACCTTGGCGGGCGCATAACGGTGATGCTCAACCCCGTGATTACCGCTTCGGACGGTGCCTTCGATACCCAGGAAGGATGCCTGTCCCTGACCGGCGAACGCCGCACGCTGCGTTATCGACGTATTGAGGTCAACTACGAGAACCGTCGGTTCCGCGCCCGCCACGCCACCTTCGCCGGTTGGACTGCGCAGATTATCCAGCATGAAGTCGATCACTGCAACGGCATCATTATCTGATTCATATCGGTGCTCATTGCAGCCCAACTCCCGAGCTGGTCATCGCGATTACGATGCGATTACATCGCAACCGCTATGACCAGCCTTTTTGTGCACTGGTGGGGTGGGTGTTCTCAGCGGTGTTGGGGTGCCATGCGCTGGCCGGTTGGCTTCGCTGAGGGGTGTGGGTGGTGTCATGTTGCCAGCGGTTGGCTGGTTGGCTTCGCTGGAGGTTCTCTCAGCGTCGGTGATGTGCCAAAGAGTGGCGGGCTGGCTTCGCTAAGGAGCGTTACCGTCGGTGGAGAACCAGTGCGTGACCTGCTGCCGACGCTAAGCGTTCATTAAGCGTCGTTAGCGGCCAAAACTTGGACGTGTAACGATGCTGGGCGGTTTTAGCGTCGTTGCTGTGCCAAATCGTGGGCCTCTGCCGACGCTGCCAGTGCAGTAGCGTCGGCGTTGGGACAGGTGTTGGGCCTTTGCCGACTCTATAAGCGAGGGAAAATCATTCGCCGGTGCCTAAGTGGGTCTATTGCCATGCTGAATACATCTGCTGAGTGTAGCTATGCGTTCGAAGGCGATTTCGGGACCTTTCTCAGTAGCAAATATGCCTAATGCGCGGAGTTATACACTTCACCGTGCACTTATACACGCCAAACGAAGCAGAAATCGACTGCTGACAGTGGACGACACGCCAGAGACGATGTGGATAACCCAGAGACGGTGGATAACAGCTGCGCGATCAGTGGATAACCTGCAAGAAAGTGCGGTTATCCACCGACGGTAGCCACTGTTATGCACATTCCATACCCCTTGGAATCATTGGGTTTTCCACTTATCCACCATCTCGCCATGCGGGCTTGCGGGCCACCGCACGAACGTCATACAGTGTGCCTCACGCGGGCAACGTAGCCCGCCGTCCACATCACATGAAGGGGAAACACCATGAGCACCGCAACCACTACTACTGCCGAAAATGCCGGTTTGCCAGCAATGCTGGACACCAAAGACGTAGCCGAGATGTTCAAACGCTGCAATCTCGCCGTCTATGCCGAAGCGAGACGCATATATTATCGCGAAAGTGAATCTGAACCCATGCAAAAAGTATCCGAAGCAGGTGCTGCAAAGGATCGAATGGTGGTTCTGGGATTGGTTTGCCTATGACTGCGCCGTCAGCGGCGTGGGACTGACCGGCGACGAATCCGAGGATCTACGCATCGAACTGGAATATGGCCCAAGCGTAGGCATTTCACCGTTTCTGGCTTTGGCTGAATTCATGCATGACAGTGACTCGTGGATTGGCGCACGTGAAATACGTGATTTTCGCGAACTTGACGACACCAATTTCGCGTCGATGTTCTGGATTCGTGATGCCAGCGCGGTCACGGGGCGCATCATACTCGAAGACATGATCCACGGTGGCGCCTACGAGGTGGCGGACCCGCATGCCGCCGCGCAATATGACGGTGCGCACGGTGGCATGATCGTCAATCGCATTGCGCATGTTCGAGGAGCATGGAGGTCATGCGCCATCCCGATTTATGAGGCACGCAGGCCCGACGACCCAGAAATCGGTGATTCGCTGGTTCGCACATTTCAGCGCAACGGATTTAAGCCGGATTTCGCGGGGCTCGTGCGATTCTTCTACGGGCGAGCCAAAGACACCGGTTTCGACTGGGAGGATATGGAAAAGGCGCGTAATGCTGGCACGTTGGATGAGACCATCAGGAAAGCCTACGATCGATGAATGAATCGCTTAACGCTGCTGGCCGGGCGACGTCCACGGTCGCGAATGAAGAGGGATGCGACCAAACAGACCGCGCACACAATGGCGACCGTGCGGAACGAAGCCCGCACTCCAATGGCCGATGCCGCCGCTTCCGGCACTCCGGTTCGCATGGCCGCCGCGGTGTGCGTGTTCATGATGGTGACCAGCAGCACAGCCGCAAACGTCATGATCGCGAAGCCCAGCAAGGCGAGCGGCCGGCCACCGATACGGTCATACATCTTGCCTGCCACCGGTTCAGGACGCCCATGGCGATGTCGCTCGGCATCATCACCAGACCGGACACCAGTGCATTATCGCCAAGATCATTCCGCAAATATGCCCATCGCGTACAGGAACAGCTGGCGCGTGGTGAAGGTCTCGATGAGGAACGCGGTGATCGGGATCATGATGCCGTTGGTGAGCATGAATCCGGTGGTCAGCCATTGCACGGTGCTGCTGGGCACATCGAATTCATGCATCAACGTGGGCAGTGCGGAAATCATCAGCGTCTGGTTGAGAATGGCCACAAACGAGCCGATCATCAGGGTGATGATCATAGCGGTGGTGTTGGCAGGGGTGGTGCTGTTGGAGTTGGCGGGGGTGATGGAGCCGGCCTCAGCGGTGGCCGGCGAGGAATTGCGTGACGTCAATTATCGAGCCTCGTTTTCTTGGCTTGCCCATACTATCTTGTGCCTTGACTGCATTCGAAAACCATTGCGATGATTGGCAACACGCTGAGACGCGGCGTATTAATTCAATCATTTGACAAACTTAGTTCGTTCGTTTTATTATTGGTCCTGCAATCCGTAATATCGCCTACTGCAAAGGAGCGCCCAAATGGGTCTGTGGGATGTTGACAAGATCGAGTACGTCGGCCGCGCCAAAGGACCGAAGGAAGACTTCGCCTTCCATTACTACGATGCCGACAAGGTCGTTGCCGGCAAGAAGATGAAGGATTGGCTGCGCTTCGGCGTTGCTTGGTGGCACACCTTCAACCAGGAACTGGTTGATCCGTTCGGCACCGGCACCGCGCACCGCCCGTACTACAAGTACACCGATCCGATGGACCAGGCTCTGGCCAAGGTCGACTACGCCTTCGAGCTGTTCCAGAAGCTGGGCGTCGAGTACTTCTGCTTCCACGATCGTGACATCGCCCCCGAAGGCGACACCCTGCGCGAGACCAACGCCAACCTCGACAAGGTCGTTGACAAGATCGACGAGAATATGAAGTCCACCGGTGTCAAGCTGCTGTGGAACACCTCCTCCCTGTTCACCAACCCGCGCTTCGTGTCCGGCGCCGCCACTTCTCCGTTCGCCGACATCTACGCCTACGCCGGTGGCCAGCTCAAGAAGAGCTTGGAGATCGGCAAGCGCCTGGCGCCGAGAACTACGTGTTCTGGGGTGGCCGCGAAGGCTACGAGAACCTGTGGAACACCGAGATGAAGCGCGAGACCGACCACATCGCCAAGTTCTTCCACATGTGCGCAGATTACGCCAAGGAAATCGGCTTTGAGGCCCAGTTCCTGATCGAGCCGAAGCCGAAGGAGCCGACGCTGCACCAGTACGACTTCGATGCCGCCACCGCCATCGAGTTCCTGCGCAACCACGACCTGACCGACGTCTTCAAGCTGAACTTGGAAGCAACCACGCCAACCTGGCCGGCCACACCTACCAGCACGAGATCCGCGTGGCCCGCGAGTCCGGCTTCCTCGGTTCCCTCGACGCCAACCAGGGCGACAAGCTCATCGGCTGGGATATGGACGAGTTCCCGACCGATCTGTACGAGACCGTCGCCGTCATGTGGGAAGTCCTGCAGGCCGGCTCCATCGGACCTCACGGTGGTCTGAACTTCGACGCCAAGCCGCGCCGTACCTCCTTCTACGAGGAGGACCTGTTCCGCTCCCACATCGCCGGCATGGACACCTACGCCGCCGGCCTGCTGGTTGCCGACAAGATGAACCAGGACGGCTTCATCCAGGACCTCATGGCCGAGCGCTACAGCTCCTACGATTCCGGCATCGGCAAGGACATCGACGAGGGCAACGTGACCCTGGCCGACCTCGAAGCCTACAGCCTCGACAAGCCGCAGTCCGAGCTCATCGCCGCCACCAAGTCCGATCACCTCGAGTCCGTCAAGGCCACGATCAACAACTACATCATTGATGCCCTGTCTGAGGTCGAGTGACCATCGGTCTGACCGATTGAATTCGCTCCATCGGGCGTGTACACATCAATTATGATGCCAGTGCGCCCGATGGGCTGATTCGATAGTTTCGCCATGTGCGGTGTTGTGTTATGCCGCATGGCACCTTTCCATTCCTTCTTTCTCCTTTCTCTCCTTCCGCTGAAAAACCGCCTGAGGCAACGTCGCCAAGGGCGGTTTTCTGGTTGTGGCGGGGCTGGGGGGTGGATTGGGGTGGGGGCGAACATGTTCGCGGAGGGGTGCGTTGACGGTGACGTGTTGGCGACGGTGAACATATCGGCGGCAGGAGAAGATAAGCTGTTCTCAGGGGAACCTCAGCACAACAAAGGAGTTACGCATGCGAGATTTCATTTTCCATAACCCGGTGAAGATCTACTTCGGCAAAGGGCAGGCGCGCCATATCGCACAGGAGGTGGAGCGTGTCGAGGGCGCCGTTCTGGTGGTGTATGGCGGCGGATCGATTAAACGCAACGGTGCCTATGACGATGTGATGGCTGCGCTGGCAGGAACCGGGCGCAAAATCATCGAGCTGCCCGGCGTTACGCCGAACCCGCGATTGGACAAAGCGCTGGAAGGCGTACGACTGGTCAAGGAGCATGGCGTCGGCCTGATTCTGGCCGTTGGCGGTGGCTCGGTAATCGACTGCGCGAAATTTATTTCGTTGGGTTCCGGCATCGGTGACGATGAGGATTTGTGGGATGACTACATCGAAACCGGCAAACCGGCACCTGAAGGGCTGATTCCGGTTGGCGTGGTGCTCACCACCGCGGCAACGGGCTCGGAAATGGGAGATGCGGCCGTGCTTACCAATTGGGAACGTAACCGCAAGCTCGGCTATACGTCGTTCCCGCTGATGCCCAGGTTCTCCGTGCTGGATCCAAGCTACCTGATGACATTGCCCGCCGAACAGACGGTGTATGGCTTCGAGGACATGTTCTGCCACACGTGTGAGCAGTATTTCTCCTATCCGGTGGACGACAACCTTTCCGACGAAATCGCCGAGGGAATCCAACGTCATATTCTGCGTTCGTGGCGAGCGTGCTTGTCCGATCCGAAAGATTATGAGGCTCGCTCCAATGCAATGTGGGATTCCACGTTGGCTCTGAACCGCATTATCTCGCGCGGCAAGGAAGAGGATTGGGTGACGCACGGCATCGAGCACGCGCTGTCCGCATACACCGATATCGCTCACGGTGCTGGTCTGGCTGTGGTCCACCCGCATTGGATGGCATACGTGTATTTGGTCAACGATGAGGTGACGGCTCGCTTTGCCCGCTGGGCGGTCGACGTGTGGGGTGTGACGCCACCGGCAAAACCGATCGCACGGTGGCCGAGGAAGGCATTGATCGCTATGTCGATTTCCTGCGTCGCGTAGGTGCGCCGCTGACTCTTTCTGAGGCCGGCGTGCCCGACGATCCCGCCTCTCTCGACAAGTACGCCGATCATGCCGGTGAGGCCGGCGGCTCATTCGTGCAGATTCACCGTGACGATGCCCGAGCGATTCTCGAGGCATGCAAGGAACCGGTGTCGTTCTGACGGTTGGACTAATCCCGTGATTTGAGCCGCCGCGTGCTGTCCCGCACCACCAAAGACGTAGAAAGAACCACGCGCTTCTGAATCTTGCGTCCTTCATTGGTATCGATGACCATGCGGGCTGCAGTGGCGGCCATGTCTTGCAATGGCTGGCGGACCGTGGTCAACGCCGGGCCCATGTACGCGGCGGTCTGTATATCGTCGAATCCGATAACGGACAGATCTTCGGGGATACGGATTTTCAGTTGACGGGCCGCCTCGTAAACGCCATGGCCTGTAGGTCATTGCCTGCAAAGATGGCGGTCGGGCGACTTTGTTCGTCTTCAAGTAACGCCATGGCTCCTTCGTAACCGCCTGGCGTGGTGAAATCGCCTTCGGTGATGAGTTCGGGAGAGGTGGGGATATTGCGTTCGGCGAGGGCCGCCGAATAGCCGTCAAGCCGGGCACGTGAGCAGAGCATTTCATCCGGTCCGGTGATGATGCCGATGCGCTTGTGGCCGAGTTCCAGCAGATGACGGATGGCGATGACGCCGCCCATCCAGTTGTCCGCCTGTACGGAGAGATCATCTAATGCCGGATTGCCGGAAGGGTCGAAGACGACGAAAGGAATGCCGTGTGATTGGAACATGCTGCGTTCCTTGTCCGTCAAGTTGGAGAACACCAGAATAGCGCCAATGGGCTGGCGGTCGATGATGCCTTCAACCCAGGAAGAGTCGGGGTGCTGCCGGTCGCCACTTTCCGCAACCATGACATTGATGTTGTGCGGCTTGGCCTCCGTGATGATGCCCCTGAGCACCTCCAGCGCCCAAATGGTCTCAAAATCCCGAAATACCACCTCGATGGTGCGTTGTTTACGGGAGAGGGAGACGCGGCGAATGTAGCCGTTGTCTTTCAGGGCTTTGTCAATGGCCTGCCGGGCCACCTCCGAAATATCCGCCTTGCCGTTCAGGGCTTTGGACACGGTGGCCAGTGAGTAGCCAGTCTGTTTGGCGATGTCTGCAAGTTTGACCTTGTTCTCGCCGTTGCTTTTGCGCTGTTCTGCCGACGCCATCATTGACCGCCTTCATCAGAGAATGTTGATATCAGTATATTCGAAACTTTCGTAAAGATAATTTGACGATAAAGAATGGTATGTATAGATAAAAAAGGTTGGAATTTCAACGATTTTGATAGTAAAAAAGCCGATATAAATTTCGTTTGACCGTCAAACTAAGGCTCTTTATGATAAAGGTATCGAAAACATAAAGCGAGTTTTCGGTAAAGTTGAAGAAGGCTGATGGGGTAGGTGAAACGGCGAAGTTTCACTGAAAACATCATTAATTACCAGCTGTTAGATATGTAACTGGCTGATATACCTTTCGAAACTTTCGTAAATCGCGGATCGGTTTCATGCTGGTCAAGAACAATAAGGAGACGATAATGAAGTTCAAGTCCGTGGCCGCCGCACTTCTGGCGGCGGTAACCTGTGTCAGCATGGCCGCTTGCGGGAGCGGCGGCGACACGAACGCCGATGGCAAGGTGGAAATCACCATGTGGCACAACTCCACCACTGGCGACGGCAAGGCATACTGGGAATCCGCCGCCAAGGCGTCGAGAAGGAAAACCCGAACGTTACCATCAAGATCGAAGCCATTCAGAACGAGGATATGGACGGCAAGCTGCAGACCGCTCTGCAGGACCCGAATTCCGCCCCCGATATCTTTATGGCGCGTGGTGGCCAGAAGCTACGTGATGTGGTCGAAGCTGGGCAAGCCATGGACCTGACCGACAAGATCTCCGACACCGTCAAGAACCAGATGGCCACTGCTGAAGCCACCGGCACCATCGATGGCAAGATCTACAGCGTGCAGCAGTCAGTGCTTCCCGGCGGCATCTGGTATTCCAAGGATCTGTTCGAGAAGGCCGGTATTACTGAAACTCCGAAGACCTGGGATGAGTTCAAGACCGTGGTGCAGAAGCTGAAGGACGCCGGCATCACGCCGATTGCCGTAGGCGGTAAGGACGCCTGGCCGGCCGCCCACTGGTGGTACTGGTTCGCACTGCGCGAATGCTCTGCTGACACCTTCGACAAGGCCCAGTCCGATAAGGACTTCAGCGATAAGTGCTGGACCCGTACCGGTGATGATGTGCAGGCGCTGCTCGACCTCGATGCCTTCAACGATGGCTTCCTGACCACTCCGGCCCAGCAGGGCGCAAGCTCCTCCGCCGGCCTGCTCGCCAACCACATGGCAGCTATGGAACTCATGGGCGGCTGGGAGCCCGGCGTGATCAAGGACCTGACTCCGGACAAGAAGGACATGGCCGACCTCGGCTACTTCGCATTCCCGACCATGGACGGTGGCGAAGGCGATCCAACTGCATCATGGGTGGTTCCGATGGCATGGCCGTGGGCGAGTGGGCGCCTGAAGAGGCTGTGGACTTCCTCAACTTCGTCTCCGAGAAGGAATGGCAGGAGAAGTACGCTGAGGCGTTCTCCACCATCCCGGCCAACAAGGAAGCCCAGGATGTGGTGACCAACGAGGCTCTGAAGCAGGTGCTGACCGTCTACAACGACGCATCCTCCGTGTCCATGTGGCTCGACACCGTGTTCGGTCAGAACATCGGCAACGCACTCAACGAAGGCGTGGTCAACATGATGGCCGGTCAAGGTTCCGCCCAAGACATTGTCAAGGGTGTTGAAACCGCTGCGGCCAAGGCTGATTCGCTCTGCCCCGACCGTAATTCCCGGGCCGCGGCGAATGCTTGCACAGCAACAACCGCGGCCCAATTTGTTTTCTTAGGAAGGCCTCAACAATGTCAGTTTCAGCAGGCGCGAAGGTACAGCGCCGCACGTCGGGCTTAAGCGACAAGGTTCGCAAACGTATCGAAATCACCATCCTTTCGCTTCCTGCCTGATCATGTTCCTCGGATTCGTCATCCTGCCGGTGTTCATGGCCGGCTACTACGGATTCTTCAAGTGGAAGGGCTATGGCAAGCCCACCGTCAACGGCCAGTTCATCGGTTTTGAAAACTACAAGGTCATTCTGACCGACCCGAACTTCCAGCAGGCATTGGGACACACGCTATTCGTGGTCGTCGCTTCGCTCGTCATCCAGGGGCCGCTGGCCATCCTCTTCGCCCTGCTGCTCAACCAGAAATTCAAGGGCCGCGCACTGATTCGTACCCTGATTTTCGTGCCGTACGTCGTTTCCGAAGTCATCGTTGGCACCGGCTGGAGTCTCATCCTCCAGACCACAGGCGCATTGAACGCGCTACTCAAGAAAATAGGACTTGGCGGGGCGGACTGGATCTCCGATCCGAAAATCGCCATCTGGACATTGATGTTCATCATTTCGTGGAAGTACATCGGCTTCGCCGTCATCCTGATGATTGCCGGCATGCAGTCGATTCCCGAAGACCTCTATGAAGCCGCGAAGGTGGATGGTGCTGGATTCTGGCGTCAGCAGTGGAGCATCACCCTGCCACTGCTCGGCCCCACCATTCGTATCTGGGCATTCATGTCGATTATCGGTTCTCTTCAGCTGTTCGACTTGGTCTACATCATCTGGGGCCAGTACGTGTCGTCTACCGCAGGAACGTCCACCATGGCAACCTACATGGTGCGCGAAGGTCGACTCGCCAACAACTATGGTTACGGTTCCGCCGTGGCGTGGTGATCTTCATCATCTCGCTGGTCATTGCCTTGACCTACCAGCGGTTCGTACTTAACCGAGATCTCGAAGGTGCGCTCACCGACGAGAAGGATGCCAAGCGTCGTGCCAAGCGTGCGGCGAAGGAAGCGGCCAAGCTTGCCAAGGCCAATGGCAATGCCGCAGCAGTTGCAAATGAGGTGGTTTCACAATGACGACCGCAGTCTCCCCGTCCGTGGGCAAGGGCAAGAACAAGACCTATGATCCGTATGCATTGAGAAAATCCGCAAAGACCCCGTGGGGCAACCCGGTCGTCTACTTCTTCTCACTGCTGCTTGTGGCGCTGTGCGTTGGCCCGGTGCTGTACATCATTATCGGCGGCTTCCGCACCAATGCGCAGATTACGAGGGACCCGGCCGGCTGGCCCGATCCATGGAACTTTGAGAATTACAAGACGGTGTTCACTTCGAACATCTTCTGCCGGAACTCGTCAACTCCCTGATCGTCTCCATTGGCACAATGGTGGGCATCGTGGTGCTGGCCTTGATGGTGAGCTTCGTCATTGCCCGATACGAGTTCAAATTCAACAAACTGCTGTACTCGCTGTTCGCCGCCGGCATGATGTTCCCCATCACCGTGGCCATCACCCCGTTGTATCTGCTGCTGCGCAATCTGCACCTGATCAACTCGCATCTGGCATTATTCTGCCCCAGATAGCATTCGGCCTGCCACAGGCCATCATCATCCTGGTGCCATTCCTCAAGTCCATTCCTAAGGAACTGGAAGAAGCGGCAGAGCTGGACGGCTGTTCTCGCATCGGCTTCTTCGGCCGTATGGTGCTGCCGTTGAGCTGGCCCGGCGTGGCCACCGTCGGCATCCTGAGCTTCGTGAGCAGCTGGAACGCCTACATGCTGCCGCTGTTCCTGCTCAACGATTCCAGCAAGTACACCTTGCCGCTCGGCGTGCAGATGTTCAGCTCCCAGCATTCGGTCGATACCGCTCAGGTACTGGCCTTCACCTCGCTGTCGATGATCCCCGCGCTGATCTGCTTCACCATTTTCCAGAAGAAGATCGTTGGCGGCCTGACCGGTGCTGTCAAGGGCTAGTCGCAGCAACCATAAACGTGCCGTGGAAAGGTACATGGCTCTTTGGGCCGATTCCTTTCAACCTCTTCCTTTCCTCCTTCCCACGGCACCCATTCTTTTCAATGAGGAGAAAACCATGAAGATCTCCAATCCCGTACTCCCCGGATTCAACGCAGATCCCTCGATGATTCGCGTCGGCGACACCTACTACATCGCCAATTCCACATTTGACTGGTGGCCGGGAGTCCGTTTGCACGAATCCCGCGACATGGTTCACTGGAATCTGCTGCCCGGGCCCTTAAACCGCGTTTCCCAGTTGGACATGAAGGGCAACCCGTCTGGCGGCGGCATCTGGGCGCCTGACCTGTCCTACGCGGACGGCAAATTCTGGCTCATCTACACGGATGTGAAGATCGTCAACGGCGCGTTCAAGGATTGCGCGAACTATCTGGTCACTGCCGAGGACATCCGCGGCCCGTGGAGCGAGCCAATCCGTGTCAATGGCGTGGCTTCGACGCCAGCCTGTTCCATGATACCGATGGACGCAAGTATCTGGTGCAGCAAACCTGGGACTTCCGTGAATATCATCATCCGTTCGACGGCATCACCTTGACTGAATTCGATGTCAAGACCATGCAATTGAAGCCGGAAACAGCCCGCACCATCTGGCGCGGCACCGATGTGAAATTAGTCGAAGGGCCGCACCTCTACACCATCAATGGCTGGTACTACCTGTTTTGTGCGGAAGGCGGCACCCAATACGAGCATCAGGAGTCCGTGGCCCGTTCGCGAACCTTGGATGAGCTTTCGTTCGAAAGCATGCCGAGCAATCCGTTCATCTCCAACTTCGATACCCCCGGCACCTACCTGCAAAAGCAGGGGCATGGAGCACTCGTGGATACGCCCGGCGGCGAATGGTATTACGCTTCACTGTGCGGCAGGCCCTGGCGGCACGAGAACGAGCCGGCTCATGGCGTGCGCGGCTGGTGCACGCTCGGCCGAGAGACTTCGATTCAGAAGGTCGAGTGGGATGGCGATGGCTGGCCGTATGTGGTCGGCGGCCATGGGGGAGAGCGTTATGTCGAAGCCCCGGCCGACGCCATCGCAACCGAGGCCCCTACGGATCATAGCCAGCATGACGAGTTCGAATCGAGCGAACTCGACCTCAACTGGAACACCCTGCGTGTGCCATTCACCGAGACCATGGGCCGCGTGGGCGGCGGCTCGCTGACCTTGCGTGGTCAAGGGTCGCTGGCAAACCTGTTTGAACTGTCGCTGGTAGGACGCCGTTGGCAGGCGTTCGATTTCAACGCCGAAACCAAGGTGACGTTCGAGCCGAGCAACTACATGCAGATGGCCGGCCTGACCAACTTCTACAACCACCTATGCTGGTCGTGGGTGTTCGTCACTTGGGACGAGAAGCGCAACAAACGTGTAATTGAAGTGGCTCAGAACGACTTCGACACATATACCTCGTATCTGAAGGACAAGGCAATCGAAGTGCCGGACGACGTGAATGGCGTGTGGTTACGCACCAAGGTACGTACTGGCACCTACACGTACGAGTACTCGTTCGACGGCGATATCTGGCATCAGATTCCGGTCACGTTGGATGCGGCCGTGCTCTCCGACGACCATGTGGCCCGCAACTACGGTGGATTCTTCACTGGCGCGTTCGTGGGACTTGCGGCCGTGGACCTTTCCGGATACGGAAAGGAGGCGACGTTCGACCACTTCGACTATAAGGAACTGTAAAACGCACTGCATTTCGGCTGGCATCTTCTCAATATGAGGAACCGGTCGATTTCGCCCATTGATACCTGTCAATGTTGCTATATACGTGAGATGCGCCCGTATTAATGCAGCCATTGGAATAGCGATGCCAACCAATTTCAAGTGAAGGAGCTTCGAATGCTGCATCTGCCGAAACTGCTGGACAATGGATGCGTATTGCAATCATCCATGCCAATAACAATCTGGGGATGGGCGACATCTGGCGAGATTGTGTCAGTAAGCGTGCAGGGGCAGTCCGTCTCAAGTGCCGTAGCCGAGGACGGTTCGTGGTCCGTCAGCCTTGAAGCACTAGAGACTGGCGGACCGTACGTATTGAATATCAGCACATCCAGTGAAGAACAGGTCAGCCGTCAAGTTTACGTGGGTGAAGTCTACCTGTGCACAGGCCAGTCCAATATGGAATTACCCATGGCATGGGTAGGTGAAGAATATGCTGCCGAATTTGAGCGCGAGCCTGATTTGCTGCTCCGGCAGTACAAGGTGGTTCCTTGCTATGATTTTAACGGCCCTTGCGCCGATCATGAGGAAGCTGGCTGGACGGCATGCGATGAGCAAGGACTGCCTGGTTTTTCCGCTGTTGGGTACTTCTTCGGCCGTTTGCTGCGTAAGCATCTTGGAGTTCCGGTGGGTCTGCTAAACGTTTCCTTAGGAGGTTCGCCCATCGAATCGTGGATGGATAAGCAATCATTGGAAGCTTTTCCTGAAGTGCTGCGCACATTGCAGCCTTATCTGGGTGAAGGTGTCGCCTCAGAGCGAAGTGCCAACAGCATAATGGCCCGGGACCAGTGGTATCAGCATCTCGGATATGCCGAGTCACCTAAGACTGACAGGCCGTTGCCACTAGGACAGTGGCCTTGGGCGCGAATTGGAAGAATACGGACAGCTATGGAATTGACGAGAAGTGTTGGCGGACAATCGAATTGCCGAACTTCTTCGCAGCCCAGGGATTAAACGGGTTTCGGGGTGAACTCGAACTGCGCAAAACCGTATACGTGCCGGCCTGTGCAGCTGGACGACCGGCCAAGTTGCGGCTGGGAACCATGACCGATGCCGATCACACATGGATCAATGGATATTTGCTGGGTGGTCGCACGAATCAATACGAACCTCGTGACTATCATATCGCTGCCGGAATGCTGCGGGAAGGTAGCAACGAGCTGCGCATTCGACTGGTATGCGAACATGACACCGGTCGTGTGACACCCGGTAAAGCCATGACGCTGACCATTGGCGACGATGTGTTTGACCTGAGCGGAGCATGGCGGTGTGCTGTCGTGCGTGAAGTGAAAAGCGACTGCCCGGGTGAGGATTTCGTACGATGGAAACCGACCGGACTGTACAATGCCATGCTCGCTCCCTGCTTCTTTTACCGTGTTCGCGCGGCGTTGTGGTATCAAGGAGAGTCAAACACTGGCGATTTTGCACCGTTGTATCGGGACATGCTTGTCTCCATGATTGAACTGTGGCGGCGGCAATGGAATCAGGATCGATTGCCGTTTTTGATTGTGCAGCTGCCGAATTTTGCCATCGATTGTATTGAGGATGGTGGTTGGTCGGTAGTGCGTGAGGCGCAGTGGCAGGTCGCTCAGATAGTGCATGACGCGGCGACGGTCGTTACTATCGACGCCGGTGATTGGAATGATCTGCATCCGGCACACAAGAAGCCGATTGCACAGCGACTATTCCAGGCTGCGCGACAGTTGGTCTACGGGGAATCTGTCACGGTTCGTCAGCCAGTGTTGGCTGAAGCCCGGATAGTAAATGGGGCGGTCGTTCTCTCCTTTAGTGATTATCCAATTTCCAGTTGTTCGTGTGATGCGGCGTCGCATATCTCGCCAAGCCAATTGAACACCGTAGATGGATGCGAGCCCGGCGAGTTCATGTTCTTCTGGGCAGACGGGAGCCAAGCTCCAGCAAAAGCTGCGATTGTTGACAATCAAGTGATGATTCGTCTACCGGGTCGAATGCCGACGGAATTACGTTACGCGTGGCGCAATAATCCCAGCACCGGCTTACTGTGCAATGAAAACGGTACCATGGTTTCGCCGTTGCGTGTGATTCTGAATACTCTATCTCGCGACAAGCAGTGAAAAGGAGTCATCGTGATGATAAGTACGCAACATTCGTTGTTCGCCGAATGCGGATACAGCCAGCTTGAGATTGATGCGCGCGTGCACAAGTCTGGCACGAGATTTTCGAGGGGCCCAATAAATTCTATTGGGAGACGGAAAACGGACTTGGCTATGTGATGGACACCGGTAACAATGATGTACGTACCGAGGGCATGAGCTACGCGATGATGCTCGCAGTGCAATATGGCCGACAAGATGTGTTCGATCGTCTGTGGGGATGGGTCATGAAGCACATGTACATGATGGACGGTCATCATGCTCATTACTTCTCCTGGTCGGTAAGTCCCGACGGTTCCGATCGTGCGGATGGTCCTGCGCCGGATGGCGAGGAGTACTTCGCCATGGATTTGTTCCTTGCCGACCGACGCTGGGGCAGCAGTGGCATCCACGATTATGCCGCTCAAGCCCGTGAACTGTTGCACTACTGCGTGCATAAGGGAAGAGACGAGGACGGCGAACCGATGTGGAATGCCGACAACAAGCTCATCAAGTTCATTCCTGAAACCGAGTGGAGCGACCCCTCCTACCATCTGCCGCATTTCTATGAAGTATTTGCCGAGTGTGCCGATGGACAGGATCGAGCATTCTGGAGTGAAGCCGCTTCAGCCAGCCGTGCATATCTGAAGACGGCATGCAATGCGTATACCGGTATGAATGGCGAATACGCCCTTTACGATGGCACTCCTTATACGGAGGAGCGATTCGGACGTCATGACTGGTTCTATTCCGATGCTTATCGGACCGTCGCGAACATCGGATTGGATGCGAGTTGGAACAATGTGCCTGATGTTGCGCTTTGTGACCGAGCAGCTGCATTGCAGCGCTTCTTCCTAACTCACGACCGCACCTGCGTTTATGAGGTGGATGGTACACCCGTGATGAGCGCGTGCTACATCCGGTAGGCTTCTTGGCGGCTACAGCCCAAGGCTCTCTGGCCGCAATGCACTCCGTCTCCGAGCCAGACGCCGTGCGTAACGCCCGCGCGTGGGTGCACATGCTGTGGAATACCCCCATGCGAGTGGGACGCCGGCGTTACTATGACAATTTCCTCTATGCTTTCGCCATTCTGGCACTCAGCGGCCAGTACCGTCGTGAATGGTAATTTTCGCTCCGAGCGATGACAATGCTCTTACATGTTGATATGACCTGATCCAAGGAGAGTGGCAATGGTGCTGCGACGAGTATGTACCCGGTACGGTGAGATTGAAGGCATGGCCGTCGAAGATCCAGTCATTACTGTGTTCCGCGGTGTTCCTTTTGCCAAAGCGCCGATGAACGAATTGCGTTGGCGCGCGCCCCAGTCCGTTGAACCGTGGGATGGCGTGCTCTATGCACATGATTTCGCTCCAAGCGCCATGCAGCCCCGATGGGATTCGGATGATTTCTATGGTCGCGAATGGCAGATGGATCCGGACTCGCCCCGTAACGAGGATTGTCTGTATGTCAATGTTTGGACGCCGGCATTGCATGGAAGCGGTGCGGCACAATATGACGAACGGATTGCTTCGCAAGGTGGCTTACCGGTCATGGTCTGGATTCACGGCGGAGCTACCAGTGTGGATCTGCTGCAGAGAAGGAATTCGACGGCAGCGCGCTCGCACGTCTTGGCGTGGTCGTAGTTAGCGTGACGTATCGACTCAATGTGTTCGGCTTCTTTACGCATACTGATTTGCAGCATGAATCGGATGGCATTGACGTCGCCGAGCCGTGCGCGAACTTTGGTCTTCTGGATCAGCGCGCCGCAATCGAATGGGTGAAGAACAACGTCGCCGTATTCGGCGGCAATCCCGAAGCGATTACGATTTTCGGGCAATCAGCCGGTGCAGCAAGCGTATTGGCGCAAATCTGCTCGCCGATGAATGAGAATCTGTTCCAACGCGCGATTATGCAGTCCGGCGCAGGCTTGGGCATGTTCAACCGACACCTGCGTTCATTGAACGATGCACAACGTCTTGGCAGTCGTTTTCTCGACTTTATTGGCGTCCGTTCAGTGGAGGAAGCGCGAACCGTGCCGGCTGCGGAATTGCTGGATGCAGCCGAACAGTTCCCGGCTTTGAACCAGAATCATGAATTATTTGAAGGCTGGCCCATGCCGATCAACTGGGTGCCTTGCGTGGACGGACGATTCCTTACCGATCAGTACGGCGTAACCCTTGCACAAGGCTCGCAGCAGCCGGTCGATATCATTGTGGGCAACACCACCGGTGAATTCATGGAAACTGCTGCGGACGGCACGGTCATTGCAGCTGGGGAACAAGGTAATCTTGAGTTGATGCAGGCATGGGTGCAGGGAGCTCCAATCCGCCTTTTTATTACCGTTTTGACGTTGCCATGCCGGGCGACGATGCCGGCGCATTTCACTCCTCGGATTTATGGTTCACATTCAACAATCTCGGAAAATGCTGGCGTCCTTTCTCCGGCTGGCACTATGAACTGGCAAACATGATGAGCCGGTATTGGTCGAACTTCGCGGCGACCGGCAATCCCAATGAATCTTTCGGTATCGCAGATCGTGACGTGCTATTGCCTGAATGGACTCGTTTTGAGCCGGCAACTCAAGCAGCCATGCTTTTCGGCAAATCCGTAAGTATGCAGAAGAACTGCTAAGAAATCACTATTCGCAATGGTCTGAAGCAAAGGAGCATAATTGGCTGTGAACGGCAACGCTGGTATTGCGCAGAAGGTGCAGAAGGTTACTGGTAGTAATCCCGTCATCCATAGCGATTTTCCCGATCCCGATATCATCAGGCGTGGAGCGCTGGGACGTGTGCCACCATCATGCCCATGAGATTCGGGGAGATGGATTTCCGATATTAGGCAACGATGGTAGGGTGCCGACTGAGGTGAGCGTTCCGACTGCGTATGCGGATTATCGGTATAAGCCATTGAATGGGGATGGTTTCTGTTGTGCAACTGATAGTGATGAGTCTGCTGAAGACGTTGTGGCATTCGAGTATTCGGATTTGGCGGCATCCGCGCCGCACTGGATCCGATTGGGGAATACCTATGACCTGTATTACACGCTGGATTACTTCATCGGATGTCGAATAGGCCTGTTCTTGCTACCTACCGAAAAGTGTGGTGGTGCTGCTGCCTTCAGTGAATTCAAGTTCTTCGGACCTGAAGAGACGCCTGAGCTTCCATAGCCAAACCTCGATACGCCATGACCGTACAGAAAGGCCAGAATCAATATGTGTGATAGGAAAGATCAATCAACGTTCAAGGCAAGAGCGTGTGTCATTACCAACCCGGTGCTGCGCGGCATGTACCCGGACCCGTCCTGGATCTGGGATGCGACGCGCGAGGAAATCGTGCTGGTCAACTCCTCGTTTGAATTGGTGCCGGGGTTGCCCATTCATACGACCCGTGATCTTGTGACGTGGACGCACACGGCGAATGCGGTGGATGAGGCGATGTCTCATCGACTGCTCATTGATGGCGTCGAGGATTCCGGCGGCCTGTACGCGCCGACCATTCGCCGTATCGGCGGGCGATATGTGATCGTATGCACCGTGGCCCGCGTGAATGAGGTGAAGGCGCTCGCTGCAGGATGCTCGCAGAAGGATGTCGATGGCTGTCGCGCCGCCCAAGGCAATTTCGTCATCGAGGCCGATGAGTTGACCGGACCATGGCGCGGTCCGTACTGGGTGGCCGGGGCCGAAGGCATTGACCCGGACATCTTTGAAGACGGCGATGGCACAGTGTGGTGGACGCAAACGCGCCCGGCATTACACCCGCAGTGGGATGGTCAAACCGAGATCTGGACGCAGCCCATCGCCCCAGGCACGTGGACGTTGCAAGACCATAAAACCGTGATTTGGCGCGGCTATGGCATGGATGCGGTATGGGCTGAAGGGCCGCATTTGTACCGGGTGGGCGATTACCTCTACCTGATGACCGCCGAGGGCGGCACCAGCTTCGAGCACAGTGAGATGATAATGCGCACGCACGCACCGCGCGGATTCGCGGCGGCGCTCGCCGGTTTTGAGAAGAACCTTGCCGCGCAAGATATCTGGATTGAGCCGGCGCGTGACGGTGAACGAAGCGTGGTGGGTCACGATAACCGGCTGTTTGAGCTTGCAAACGCAATCCGATCCTCACACACCGTCATTTGGGAGCGGGGGAGCCGGTCCAATGCGTTGGGCACGCCGATCTGCTGCTGCATCCGACCGTCGGCTGGCTGCTCGCGTGTCTTGGCATACGCGAGACTCCGGGCGAGGAACCCGGAGAAACGTTCAGCTACTGTGGCCGGGAAACGTTCGTGGCACCGGTCGTATGGCAGCACAATCCGGTCTCGTGGAAGCTGGACGGTGGGGAGCCGAATAAGCGTATCGATATCGTCGATCCCGGTTGGCCGGTCGTGGCTCCGGGGCTTGGCCGGCTTCCCGAGAAGTTGGTCGTGGACGTTGACGAGGATGGATTGCCATGTGCAGTGAGGGGTGTGGATTCTGCGGGGTGCGATTGCGCTGCTGGTAATAATGCCGCATGCCCTGCTGAGCTCATCCAGCTCGACGATACCCGCCTAGTCGGCGTTCGAGGCCGTGACGATTACCGGTTCCTGCGTGTCGACGGGCAGGAATATGCCGCGTTCACCCGGCCCGAATACACGATGATGATGCATCAGGATTCCACCCATGCTGTCATGGTCATGGCGGAAGCGGAATCCGGCCAATTGACGGCCGAAATCACCGATAGGGAGATAAGCGGTGCATTGCGCTTGGAGCGCTTGGGGCCAACGAATGGTTCGGATTGCGCTTGCATGGCAATCGTTTGGAATTCCTTGCCGGGCAGCCTGCACCTGACAGCATTGATGAGGGAACAATGCCTGATATTGCACTAATTGCGCACGCGGACGTTACTTATGCTCGTATCATGGCAGATTGTGATGCGCGATTCCTCAGTACCGAATGGGCCGGCGGATTCGTGGGTTGCCTGATCGGCGTAAAACGGCGGTAATGGTCTCAGCCCGCTCTACAATATTGTACAATCATATTGTTTAATCGTTAAACAAATGCAAGGGGGCAATCGATGGCGCACGATCTCGAACAACTCAAGCAAGATCACCCGGATGTGGCGAAACTGTTCGCCGATGACTGGTTGCAGTACCGTAAGTCGGAGATTTTGCCGGAACTTACGCGCGAGGCGCAGTCCACGTGCGACCGCATCAATCGCATCTACTTTGAAGACACCGCCGAAGCTGAGCGACTGTTCCGCGAACTCGTGCCCGAGGCCGGCGAGGGCGTGGACTTCCGCCCGCCAATCCGGCTTGATTACGGGCTGGGCCTGAAAATCGGAGACCGTACGTTCATCAACATGGACCTGCTGATTGTGGGCGGCGGCCCGATCTCCATCGGCTCCGATTGCCTGATCGGCCCGCGCGTGAGCATCTATACGCCAAACCACGCCATCGCCCGCAAGCCTCGACTGGAAGGCTGGCAGCACAACGCCGACGTGACCATCGGCAACAATGTGTGGCTGGGCGGCAATGTGGTGATCTGCCCCGGCGTCACCATCGGAGACAACTCGATTATCGGTGCGGGCGCAGTCGTCACCCACGACATTCCCGCCGATTCCATCGCTGTGGGCAATCCGTGCCATGTGATTGCCGAAGTCCCGGATGACTGGACTCCTGAAGAGCGGGCCGCTGCCGAGGGTCGGTAGGTTTGCTGCTCTGGCCAACTGTCACGGCGAAACCGGGATACAGGAGAGAAAGGAACAATGCAATGACGCAATATCATGTTTCCGCGCAGGCGGCGAAGACGAACGGCGCCGGCAGCGCGGCCGACCCGTTTCTGACCATCGGCCAAGCGGCGGCCATCGCCCGAGCCGGCGATGAGGTGGTTGTGCATGCCGGCACCTATCGGGAATCTGTCGACCCCCGATTCGGCGGAGAGAGCGCCACGAACCGCATCGTCTACCGCGCGGCCGCGGGCGAACCGCGCCCCGGTAATCACCGGCTCCGAACGTATCGACACATGGCAGCCCGAAGGCGATGGCGTGTGGAAAGCCGTAATCCCGAACGCATTCTTCAACGGATACAACCCGTACGTGGAAACCGTATTCGGCGATTGGACCGTATACCCGGACCCAAAGGTGAGGTACGCCACCTGGGCGATGTGTATCTGAATGGCAAATCCTTCTACGAAGTCTCCTCGCTGGACAAGGTGCGCAACCCACAGCGTTGGGATACCGGCCGTGACGCCGCCACCGATTCCATCGTGCCGCTGATTGATCCGGATGCCACCGTGAACGTGTGGTGCTGTGCGGTCGATGATGAGGCCACAACCATTTGGGCCAATTTCCATGAAGCGACCCGAATGCGGAACTTACCGAAATCAACGTGCGCGAGACCTGTTTCTACCCGAGCCGCCCGTTCGTCAATTACATTACGGTCTCCAGCTTTGAAATGGCGCAGGCGGCCTGCCCTTACACGCCGCCGACTGCCGATCAGGTCGGGCTGGTGGGCCCGCATTGGTCCCGCGGGTGGGTTATCGAAAACAATCGCATTCATGACGCGAAATGTTCGGCGATCTCGCTGGGCAAGGAGATTTCCACCGGCGACAACGAATCGACGCGCACCCATCGTAAGTCCGGGTACCAATACCAAAAAGAGGCCGTCTACAAGGCGCTGCATGCCGGCTGGGAGAAAGGCGTAGTCGGCGGGCACGTGGTGCGCGGCAACGTAATCTACGACTGCGGCCAGAATGGTGTGGTTGGTCATATGGCTGCGCCTCTCGCTGATTGAAGCAACCACATATACCGCATCGGCGCAAGCGCGAGTTCTTCGGCTGGGAAGTGGCCGCCATTAAAATGCACGCAGCCGTCGACACGGTGGTGCGCGGCAACCGGGTGCATGATTCGGTGCTGGGTATGTGGCTCGACTGGCAGGCGCAGGGCACCGTGGTGGATTCGAACGTGTTCTACCGCAACACGCGAGATGTGATGACCGAGGTGACCCACGGGCCGATTACGTTTATGAACAACGTGTTTGCCTCCGAGTTCAGTTTCGACGATTATGCGCAAGGCGCGGCGTTCGTCAACAATCTGTTCGCCGGTCGCATTCGTCACACCGCCGTCTTGGACCGATCCACGCCATACCATTTCCCGCACGTCACCGATGTGGCCGGCGAGGCATTCGTCTACGGTGGCGATGATCGGTACGTCAACAACCTGTTCTTGGCTGTGGACGATTCCGCCAAACCGTTGTGTACCGCGGATGCCGCCGGTGCGGCCGGTATGGCGGAAGCTGGAACCGCGTTCTTTGACGGCTATCCGCGCTCGCTTGAGGAGTATGAACAGCTGATTGAAGAGGCTGGCCTTGGCGATGAGGAGTTGTATCGCAGCGTGAAGCAGCCGGTATTGCTGGCTTCGAACGCCTATGTTTCGGGCGCGAAGGCCGCTTCCGGCGAAGCCGAGGCCGTGGTGAGTGGTGACGGCTCTTCGTTGGCATTGCGCGAAACCGATGATGAGCTATGGATGACCGTTTCGTTGCCCGAATCGATTCGGTCGGCAACTGGACCGGTGATCTCCACTGCTGATCTTGGCCAACCGCGTATTGTCGAGGAGTATTTCGAGAATCCTGACGGTTCGCCGATTGTTGTGGACCGGGATATCACCGGTGCTGCGCGCGGCGCATGCTCGGCTCGAGGCCCATTGGCGGCGTATGGCGATGGGAGGTGCTCATCTGGTCGAAGTGACGGGATCGCGGTTTCGACTGTTGCCTCTGCCTCGGCCTTTGTGTGGCACTGAGTGGGGCTGGGCTGCCAGTATTTGGCAGGCCGGCCCCTTTTCGATTTGCATTGGTAACAAATATGATATATGGTTAAATCATTAAACTAAATACTGTAAGTCCATGCATACCTACGCAACGTCAATGGAGATACTGCTATGCGCGCACATCATGTTCTGCTGCTGTCGCTCTGCCTGTTGGCCGCAGCCTACGCCGTACTGCTATTCGTTTCACCAGCCGCTGCGCCGATTGGCGTCACGCTAACCGTTGTTGGTCTGGTGCTGGTCTCGACGCGCTATGCGTGGCGCGCCAAATTCCTGGCTCTATTCAACGAAGCATGATTTGATGAATCTTCTTCCTCTCTTCTCCTTTTAAGCCCGGCCGCTCGCCGGGCTTTTTCTTTTGACCGAGGTCGAAGTGGGGAAGGGTGTGCTATGGGCACTTTCGTGTCGGGGGTGCCGTGTTCTCGACAACGGCCTACCGACTTGGGGTGTATTTCGACAATATGATTCGGCGATGTGCCTCAGCGGATATGTGCGGCCAATGAAAAAGCGGGATACCGATGTCGATATCCCGCTTTCAGCGAATAGGTAAGGCCAGAGCTTACTTCTTCCTGGCTTTCTTGACGCGCTTGGGGGTGGGAGCCATTTTCTTGGGTTCGAAGAACGGCCACTTGTGCAAAGCCCAGGCGTGCAGTGCGGGGATCTTGGCAACGGCGAAGCCGATGACCAGACCGATTACCATGGCCCAGGTCTCCAGATCATGGCCTGCGACCAGCAAGCCGATGAACACTATGGCAACGATGAAGCTCACCATCTGCGAGGCCTTTGACTGCTTGGCGGTCACCAGGTCGGCCTTCATGGGAACAAGCCCCAGAAACAGGCCGCAAGGTGTGCAGATGACGGCCAATATCGCGCTGAGGGTTATTGACAATGTGGTTGCATCCATGATGTTCCTTTAGTGCTGTGGGTTGTGGTTTTCTTTGGCGTCTGCGGTGTCGGTGTCTGCGGTGTCGGCAACGTCGTCGTGTTCGTTTTCTTCGGCTTGTTCGGCTTCGGCCTCGGCGTCCGTGCTGTCGGTTTCGTCGTCATCAGCCGCGTCATCCTTGCCGGGCTGGCGCCACCACAGGATTAGCGCGTTGGCCGCGCAGTAGATGGCCGCGATGCCAATGCATACCAGAAAAATGATGTTCGAAGTGCTGATGATCGTGCCGTCGTTCATCGACTCTTTGACAGACTGCCATATCCACATCACGCAGGCGACGGCGGTCAGGGCGTACAGCATCATACGGGAGCGGTCGTTCATAGGATCATCTCCAGACTTGTTCAAACGACTTGATTATAGCCGTATTTGTGGATTGCGTGGGAAACGAAAAATGCCGCCATGTGTGCTTCAGCGAGGAGCGCGGTATAACAGCGGCTCTTCGCGATGCTCGCCATGGCGGCATTCATCAGGAATCGTTATTCAGTTGTTATCTCATGGATTTGCTGGCAGCGTATCAGCGCGGGCTGGCGTACGCCTCGTACACGGCTTCGGTGGGCTCGCCGGTCTCCACGCCCTCGATGGTGAGCTGCCAGTCGGCGGTTCGGCCTCGCCGG
>ENA-OQBT01000472-OQBT01000472.1-human-gut-metagenome-genome-assembly--contig:-NODE-472-length-24537-cov-3.035969_pt1 | contig 24537 bp, 39 predicted proteins | sample MGYA00242749_ERZ504557 | MGnify/ENA primary metagenome ERZ504557 (study PRJEB26092, sample SAMD00036243) | human gut metagenome | host: Homo sapiens | study: EMG produced TPA metagenomics assembly of... | reverse complement strand
CAGTCGCTCGATCGCTCCCTGCTGCGCCTGACGGCCCTCGAGCTCGACGACTACGTTACGCTCGCCGACATTACCGGTATTTTCTCGAGTTTCGAGATCATGCAGCAGGCAAAGACCGAGCTTAAGGATTGCATCGTCAAGCTGGGCAACCAGGCAAGCTCGTGCAGATGCAGCTCGAACAGCTCGCGGGCTCCAGCATGGATACCGAATACGATCTGATGATCCGCGACTACGCGAGCGATTCCTCCGAGCCAATGCCGAGAAGATCCGCGCCGAGCTTAGCCGCATGACGCCTAAGGACCTGTCCGACCCGCAGCACGTGGCGGCGGTTTTGGGTTACGACGACCTGGATGAGACTCCGTCATGACGCCGCTGGGCCTGCGCACGCTTTCGCGCGTGTCCGTCGTGCGCGACGGCGTGGCCGAGAAGATTGTCGACGAGTACGGCTCGCTGCAGGAACTCATGGACGACATCAGCGAGGATCCGGAACGCCTGGGCGACTTTGGTGTCAACAACCCTGCCATTCTTGCGGACTCCCTGTACCGCATGAAGGCACCAAACAGGGGAACGCATAATGGCGCCCGTGTGCGCCGTGGTCGTTGCCGGTGGCAGCGGCCAGCCGCTTTGGTAACCCCGGTGGCAAGCAGCTCGTCAACGTTGCGGGCCGTCCGCTTATGAGCTGGTCCATCCGCGCGTTTGATCGGAGCGATAAGGTCGGCCACATCGTGGTGGTGTGTCCTGCCGAGCGTCGTGCGAGATGCGCCGCCTGGCCATCGACCCGTTTGACTATGACACGCCCATCAGCTTTGCCGATGCCGGCAATACCCGTCAGGATTCCACCCGTGCCGGCGTGCATGCGGTTCCGGCAGGCTTTGAATACGTCGCCATTCACGACGGCGCTCGTCCGCTCATCACGACCGAGGCCATCGATCATGCGATCGACGTGCTTGTGGGCGACCGCTCGCTCGACGGTGTCGTGTGCGGTCAACCCGCGATCGACACGCTCAAGATCGTTGACGGCGATAACATCGTCGAGACGCCGCCGCGTGAGCTTTATTGGGCTGCGCAGACGCCGCAGATCTTTAGCGTCGATGCTATGAAGCGCGCCCACGCTGCAGCCATTGCCGAGGGCTTTATCGGCACCGATGATTCTTCGCTGGTTGAGCGCATGGGAGGACGCGTTCGCTGCGTCCAGAGCCCACGCGACAACCTTAAGGTGACGGTGCCCGAGGACCTGCGTCCCGTAACCGCGATTCTGCTCGGCCGCATGGCCGAGGGAGAGGACCTTCCCCATGTTCAGTAACCTGCGCATTGGCCATGGCTACGACGTTCACCGCCTGGTGGAGGGGCGTCGATGTATTATCGGCGGGGTTGACATTCCCTACGAGCGCGGTCTGCTGGGACACTCGGATGCCGATGTGCTCGCGCACGCGTTGGCCGACGCCATTCTGGGCGCCTGCCGCGGGGGAGACATCGGCAAACTGTTCCCCGACACCGATCCCGCCTACGAGGGCGCCGATTCGATGGTGCTGCTTGCCCGTGTGATGGACTATGCGCGCGAGCTGGGCTTTGAGTTTGTCGATGCCGACTGCACCATTGCCTGCCAGCAGCCCAAGATCACCCCACACCGCGATGCCATGCGCGCCAACCTGGCCCATGCTCTGGGCGTTGACGTCGAAAACGTGGGCGTCGCCGCCACTACGACCGAAAAGCTCGGTTGGGAAGGCCAAGGCGAGGGAATTGGCGCCTGGGCCGTCTGCCTGCTACAGAAAACCGTTAAGGAGTAACGAATGCGTATCTACAACAGCGCTACCCATAAAAAGGAAGAGTTCCAGCCCATCGAGTCCGGCAAGGTCCGCATGTACGTGTGCGGCCCCACGGTCTACGACAACATTCACATCGGCAATGCCCGCACGTTCATCAGCTTTGACGTGATTCGTCGCTGGCTCATCGCGAGCGGCTACGAGGTCACGTTCGCCCAGAACCTCACCGATGTCGATGACAAGATCATCAAGCGCGCCAACGAGCAGGGCCGTACGGCTGCCGAGGTCGCGACGGAGTTCTCCGACAAGTTCATCGGCGTCATGCGCGCTGCCAACGTGCTCGATCCCGACGTGCGCCCCCGCGCTACCAAGGAGATCGGCCCCATGATCGCCATGATCAAGACGCTTATCGAGCAGGGCCACGCTTACGCAGCCGATAACGGCGATGTGTACTTTGCCGTGCGCAGCATCCCAACTATGGTCAGGTCTCGGGCCGCAACATCGACGACCTTATGGTTGCGCGCGCATCGAGGAGAACGAGGACAAGAACGACCCGCTCGACTTTGCCCTGTGGAAGGCCGCCAAGCCCGGCGAGCCAGCTGGCCGAGCCCCTGGGGCGAGGGCCGTCCCGGTTGGCACACCGAGTGCGCCGCCATGGTGCATCGCTACCTGGGTACTCCGATCGACATCCACGCGGCGGCTCCGACCTTGCCTTCCCGCATCACGAGAACGAGTGCGCCCAGGCCACCTGCGCTTGGCACCAGCTTCTCCAACACCTGGATGCACACGGGCATGCTGCTGGTCGACGGCGAGAAGATGTCCAAGTCGCTCGGTAACTTCTTTACGCTGGCCGAGGTCCTCGAGCAGCACTCTGCCGCGGCTCTGCGTCTGCTGATGCTGCAGACGAGCTATCGCTCACCGCTCGACTTCTCTTGGGAGCGCCTGGAGGGTGCCGAGAACTCGCTCACGCGTATCGCCGGAACGGTCGAGAACCTGCGCTGGGCTGCAAGCCACGCGACGGCCGACGCCGATGAGGTAGCATCCGAGGCGTTTGCCGCCAAGGCCGCCGAGACCCGTGCCGCCTTTAAGGAGTGCATGGACGACGACTTTAACACCGCCGGTGCCATGGGTGCCGTCTTTGGCTTTGTCACCGAGTGCAATCAATATTTGGAGCAGGCGGGCGATGCTGCCGACAAGGCGCAGTCTTGGCTGCCGCCGATACGCTGACCGAGCTGCTCGATACGTTTGGCGTCGAGCTTCCCGAGCCCAAGGTCGAGCTGCCGCTGGGGCTGCTGGGCGTTGCCGCCGGTCTTGTTGCCTACACGGGTGACGATGTGTACGAGGCAGCTGCCAAGATTCTCGAGGCCCGCGCCGAGGCCCGTGCCGCCAAGAACTGGGATCTGGCAGATGCCATCCGCGACCAGCTCAAGGACCTGGGCCTCACCATTGAAGATACGGCCGCGGGCACTCGTATTAAGAGTCTCTAGTATTTGTCGACCGTTTGAGGTGCGGCAGATTGCCTTGAAAGAGGAGGCATAGACCTGGTGGTCATGCCCGACGATTGAAAGGCAAGGTGCCGTGGCTCGGACGGTCGATTCTTGTTCGTTATCTATTTAAGGAGGCCGTCTTATGGCCGACAATCGCAAGCGTGCACCTCGTGGTGGCAAGCAGGCTGCTTCTGGCTCGCGTCCGATTCGCCGCAATGACCGCGCTACCGCTCCCAAGGGCCGGCGCGATCGCACCCAGGCCGCACGTCCGCAGCACGATCGCAACCGCGACGCTGTCCAGGCTCCCAAGGGCGAGTTTATCGAAGGCCGTCGTGCTGCCGCCGAGGCGCTACGCACCGGTTTCCCATCAAGTGCGCGCTCATTGCCGAGGGCGGGGAGCGCGATGCAGCCTTGTCGCGCCTGGTCGACGACCTCAACGCCGCGGGTGTCCGCATTAAGTATGTGCAGCGCGCGCAGCTCGACGCACTGTCGAGCCATGGTGCTCACCAGGGCATTGCGCTCGAGGTGGGTAATTTCCCCTATGCCGATGTCGTCGATATCCTCGACCGCGCGGGCGACGGTCCGGCACTTGTCGTGGTGCTCGACCACGTGACCGACGACGGCAACTTTGGCGCCATCGTGCGCTCTGCCGAGGTTGTGGGCGCCGCGGGCGTCGTCATCGCCAACAAGCGTGCCGCCGGCGTGACCGTGGGCAGCTACAAGACTCAGCCGGCGCCGTCATGCATCTGCCTATCGCTCAGGTTCCCAATATCGCCCGTGCACTCGATGACCTCAAGGCGCTGGCTTTTGGGGTGGGCGGTGCCTCCGAGCACGCCGAAGGCAGTTGCTGGGATGCTCCCTTCGAGGGCCGCGTGGCGCTCGTCATGGGGTCCGAGGGCGACGGCATCTCGCGTCTGGTGCTCGAGAAATGCGACTTTTTGACCAAGCTTCCCCAGCGCGGCATGACCGAGAGCTCAATGTTGCCCAGGCGACCACGGCGCTGTGCTTTGAGTGGCTGCGCCGCAACGCCGGCGAGCTCATGGGGGAGGAGTAGCGCATGTCCAAAAAGAACCGTGCCAAGTCCAAGGCCAAGCGCTTTGGCGAAGGCTCGGCCAAGCCGATTGTTTCGGCCGCGACCTACGGCGTGGGCGGCAATGCGTTTGCGCAGGCCATCGCCGATCCGGTCTCGACGGTGCACTCCAATAAGCCCGAGCTGCTGGTGGTCGACGGCTACAACGTGATCCACTGCACGCCACGCTACGAAAAGCTCGTCTACGACCATTCCGACGATCCGTATTCCAACGACGTTCACGATATGGCGCGCACCGCCTCATCAACGACGTCGCCGCCTTTGCCCAGGGCCGCTACGAGGCCGTGATCGTGTTCGACGGCGCGGGCAATATCTCCAGCGAGCGCCCCAACCTGCCGGCCGTGGCGTGCGCATTGAGTTTTCGCCGACGGCGTCTCTGCCGATACCGTGGTGCAGAAGCTCTGCATCGAGGCACGCGAGGAAGGCCGTGCGTGCTCCGTGGTATCGAGCGACGGCACGATTCAAGCCGTCGTCATGGGCAAGGGTGTCACGCGCATCTCGAGCCGCATGCTGGTGGACGAGATCAAACAGATCGATAGCGACGTTCACGAGGCAGAGGAGCTCCGCAGATCAAGATGACTCTGGCAGTCGCCTGAGCCCGATGCCCTGGCCAAGCTCAAGGCCCTGCGCGGGAGGTAGGGGAGCTGCCGGCGTGGCGCTGTCTCGCTAACTCCATTCAGCGATGTCGATCATTCTACGGAGGCGCCATGTAAGCGCCTCTTTTAGATATGGCAGCCTTGCCGTGAGCGCGTCGTTTCTGGACAGAATCTCGATTGCCTCGTCAACGAAGCCTTCGAGTTTGTCGCCGTCAAACCAGCCCATGTCCTCGACGAGCAACATTTGTTTGGCGGGGCTTGAATGAAATTGTGCGCTGGTAAAACTGTGCTCTCCCGCCCTAAGCTCCTCTAGTGATATGTTGCACCAGAGTGATGAGCCCGAATCGAAGATGGGGGCTGGTCTGCAGGCCAGTGAGTTGACGTTTCGCACGAGGCCGAAGTTGCGCCAATGACGATCGTAGTTGGCAATGATGTCATCGCATACGATCATGCGGTCAAGGGCATCCTTGACGCCTGTCACCCCGAGCTCCTCGCAGTTTGCTACGTATCGCTCGTAGTCGGCTAGTCGTTCACCTGCGTTTGCGTACTGGTTTACATAGAACGCAGGGACATACTCTTCTTCATCAGTTAAGAAGACATCGCATATGCTCAGGGCGGAAGTGCCCGTGCCCTCGAGCGAGTAAGGCACAAAATCGCTGGCATTTAGGATGCGACGATGGAGCGCGGTCGCCACCAGCTCGTTATAAGGTTCCTGGTTCAGGTGCGCTCCTGCCTTATGCAGAATTCGACGCCCGCCCTCGCATGTCCAGTACTTTTGAAGATTGCCGTCCGAGGTGTTGTCGGGCTTTGCGGCAGCTGCCTTGCCCTCTGGGGCGAAGGACGCGATGGACAGAGAGACGTCGTCAAAAGCATTATTGAAGAAGTTAATATCTTCCCACGCGAGACCGGAGCCTTGGGGTCTAATCCAATACTGGTCGGATAAGGAGAGGCCAAGATTTCGCTGTACGAGTTCATCGGGAACATCGACTGCGGCTTCTGCAAGCAGGGAGCTAGCCCAATGCGTGCGAGCGGGATACCGCGGCCGCGCCACCAGATGCGGAAGGAGTCGAGCGATATGGGACTATTAGGGCCAAATACTCCAATAGGGGCGTGGGCACGATCGACGTCGGCGCCGATGTGGGTAAAGTCTTTTCGCGATGTGCTGTAGACCAGCTGAGCGACTTCGTGTGTGCGATTCATGAGGGTGAATGCGATCTCGCTCTTACCGTGGCCGCGGCGGGACGTCCCCCCGTTTTGGTCACGGAACGGAGTCGCGTGTCGACGCTGTCTTTGTCGATGAGCCATACACCAGAAGCCTTGCGGGCCTCAAGTGCTCCGTTTTTTATGAGCTCCTGCACCCTGCGCGGGGTGATGTCGAGTAGTTCGGCTGCTTCCTTCGTGGTCAACATCGCGAAACCCTTCGCCAGAACGAATAGTTTTATATATTCCATTGTAATTAAAACTATTCGTTCTGACGAATAGTTTTGAGATGTGGTCGGTCAAAGGGCCTGTTGCGCCTCGTCCGCAATTCCTTTATTCTAAACAGGCTTCGCGCGAAAGCGCCAAGTGTGCCAGTGTGGCGCAACGGTAGCGCAACTGATTTGTAATCAGTGGGTTGCAGGTTCGATTCCTGTCACTGGCTCCATGAGTTTCCGCAGATCAGAGGCGATATAGCCTCTGATGCTGCCTTCTCATGCAACAGCTCACGCAACAAACATGCAACAATTAAATCGAAATTGTACTTGGATATGTTTTACGACCGATAGTCATTGTCAATAAACGCGTGCAATGAAGCGGGAAAAGCCAAGCTTACAGTTGCTGTCTCCATTAGGGTTTTGGGCTTTGTCTCTACAACTGGGATGGGGGTGAAAAGTGACCAAAGCGCTGAGAGCTCCGATGCCGCTTCTCGAAAGACCGTGCGCCGTGCACGGCTCTCTTTCCTGTAGCCCATGGGTATTACTATGGTTTAGATTTAATTCGGCGTGAGAGGTCAAGAGCGACAAGGATTTCCCGTCGTTTGTGAGCAAGCCGGTTGAAAGGACTCATGATGATTAATAACGTAGAGGACCCAACGGTTGCCAATATTTTGTCGACCGATATGCTAAAAATCTATGACATTCCTCGTTACCAGCGCGAATACACTTGGAATCAGCGTGACTGGGCGAATCTCTATGACGATATCACCCAAAACGACGCTGGCTACTTTCTGGGTTCGTTTATTGTCGTGAACGGGACTGTGAATTCCAAGATGGATACTATTCACTATGAAGTTATCGATGGCCAGCAACGCCTGACGACACTCAGTCTTCTCCTTGCCGCCCTCTATACTCGCATCATGGAGCATAAGGATTCTATCGATGACGACATGATGTTGGATGATGTCCGACCCCTGCGCAATCGTCTGATCTTGAAATCTGACAAGTCAATGACACGCGTTATTCCTCAGGTCCAGAATCATAATCTTGAGGATTACCGCTGGATCTTGAAGGAACATATCGGCCTAGATGCGGTTATGCAAAAGCCGAAGTTCCTTGGTCTGAGAAAGATGTCTAAGGCATTCAACTATTTTTACGATCGACTGGGTGAGGACGTTGGGGGCAGGGATGGAATTGAGTGCGTTCGCTGCCTCCTTGATATCTGCAGGCTGGTATGCTCGGCGGTCGTGGTCCAGATTACCGTCGATAGCCATGCTGACGCCTACACCTTGTTCGCGTCCCTTAACAACCGCGGTGTTCCCTTGAGCGCCGTCGACCTTATCAAGAACATGCTTCTCGCAAGGTTGCCGGGGTGGATGACGGACAGCTCAACTATTACTTTGAACGCTGGCAGGAAGTGCTCCACAATCTCGGCGATGACTACAAGACGCAGGAGCGCTTCTTCCGCCAGAACTACGATGCCTTCCGCCGTGAGGTGAACAAGCCATTTATCGGCGAATCTGGTTCCCAGCTTCCCCTCGGTTCCGTTGCCACGCGGTCCAACCTTCTGAAAATCTACGAGAAGCGGATGGAAACTGATGACGGCGCCCTTAAGGTGTTGGACGAGCTGACCGAGAATTCTGCGCTCTACTCGAAGATCATTGGGCTCGATCAAGAGAGCCCGGATTCCGAGCTTACGCATCAGCTTTTGGAGCTTTCGAGAGCGCAGGGCGTCGCATCTTACCTGATGCTGCTGTTCCTCTTCAAGAAGCAGAACCAGTTGGAGCTAAAAGATGAAACCCTCGCGCTTCTTGTCAAGCTCCTCGTCCGTTTCTTTGTCCGACGCAACCTCACCGATACACCTCCCACACGTGACCTTGAGAGACTCTTCATCAATATTTGTGAGAGCCTCGAAAGCGAGGGTCTCAAGGGCATTGCAGCCGCGGAGTACATCAAGAAGCGCCTCGTCGACGTGTCTGCCAGTGACGCTTCCTTCAAAGAACGTCTTGAGGGGCCGATTTACGACGTCAATCCCGATATGACGCGCTACATCCTTACTGTTGTTGCATCTCCGAGCGTTACGAAAGAGATGAAGCCACTTTGGGAACGATACGCCTCCGGAAACTACGTCTGGACAATCGAGCACATCTTCCCTCAGGGCAAGAACATTCCAGATGAATGGGTGAAGATGGTTGCGGACGGCGACATGTCTAAGGCGATTGAGGTTCAGGAGAAACAGGTCCACACGCTTGGAAATTTAACCATCACCGGGTATAACTCAAAGCTGAGCAACATGCCCTTTGTGACCAAGCGAGACCGCAAGGATGTCAACGGGGCGAATGTCGGATACCGCAACGGGTTGAACCTGAACGACGAGTTGGTAAACACGGATACCTGGACCAGCGAGCAGATTCAAGAGCGCACAGACAAGCTCGTTGGACTCACTTTGAAAGCTTTTGACTTTGACGAGATTGAGTTCTAGTGACCGCCAGCCAATATCTTGGGGACATTCAGCCCAAACGATTCAATCACAATCTGTAACATCCAGACCGGTATTTGTCTTCAAGCTGTTACAGATTGAGATGTTAAGACGGGTTAGCGGCTAATATCTCAATCTGTAACACGAAGGGAAGGAAAACCGTTCTTACTGTTACAGAATGAGACGTAAACTGGGGTCGCTGCGTAAAATCTCGATTTGTAACAGATAGGGGAGAAAATGTTCTCTAAATGTTACAAATCGAGACAAAGGCCGGACCGGTCCCAGTCATCCTGGTCGAGCGTGGATTATCGGACGAACGAGCGTGGAAAATCTCCTGCCTAGTGAATGAGCGTGGATAATCTGCCACTTTGGGCCCAGTGACACGCCAAAAGTGGGAGATTATCCACGCTCGATTTTGCCTGGGAAGAGCATCCTCTGTCTGGGAAGCCCAATCTCGACCTATATATAGGTGCAAATGAGTCGTTATCGAAGTGATATTCTGCAGGCTCACTCCACTACACCAAAGTGTTACCTTAGGAAACGTCACCTCTGTATCCAAAACCACCGTCCTTCATATCTAAACTCAACAAAAACGCAGGTCAAAGGCATATAGATACGCCCGGCACCGTGTATCTAGAGGTTTTCGTTGACAGCCCCCAAGGTTGCATCGTATTATCTTTTTCGTTCGCGGGGGCGGCGGTCCAAAAGACCAAAGAACCTGCGGATACTTGAACGATTGGGAGTTTGCCCGAGTGGTTAATGGGGACGGGCTGTAAACCCGTTGGCTCTGCCTACATAGGTTCGAATCCTATAGCTCCCACCCGTCAAGTGCCTGTATAGCTCAGTCGGTAGAGCACTTCGTTGGTAACGAAGAGGTCACCAGTTCAAGTCTGGTTGCAGGCTCCATCCGGCGGTGTAGCTCAGTTGGTTAGAGCACACGGTTCATACCCGTGGCGTCACTGGTTCGAATCCAGTCACCGCTACCATAGGTAACACGGTGGCTTCTCAATAGTATGTTGAGAGGCCACTATGGTATAAAGGCAAAGTCCCGTCCGGGGACGACCTGTTAAGAGGAGGGCTTTATGGCCAAAGAGAAGTTTGAGCGCACTAAGCCGCATGTTAACATCGGCACCATTGGTCACGTCGACCACGGCAAGACCACGCTGACCGCCGCCATCACCAAGGTTCTCTCTGAGACCGAGGGCTGCAAGGCTGACTTCACTGCGTTCGAGAACATCGACAAGCTCCCGAGGAGCGCGAGCGCGGCATTACGATCTCCGTCTCCCACGTTGAGTACGAGACTGCTGCCCGTCACTACGCTCACGTTGACTGCCCGGGCCACGCTACTACGTCAAGAACATGATCTCCGGTGCTGCTCAGATGGACGGCGCTATCCTGGTCATCGCCGCTACCGACGGCCCCATGGCTCAGACCCGCGAGCACATCCTGCTCGCCCGTCAGGTCGGCGTTCCCTACATCGTCGTCTTCCTGAACAAGTGCGACATGGTCGACGATGACGAGCTCATCGACCTCGTCGAGATGGAGACCCGTGAGCTCCTCTCCGAGTACGATTTCCCCGGCGACGACATCCCCGTCATCCGTGGTTCCGCTCTGGGCGCTCTCGAGGCGACGCCAAGTGGATGGACGCCATTCGCGAGCTCATGAAGCTGTCGACGAGTACATCCCGACGCCTGCTCGTAACAACGACCTCCCCTTCCTGATGGCCGTTGAGGACGTTATGACCATCTCCGGCCGTGGTACCGTTGCTACCGGTCGTGTTGAGCGCGGTGAGCTCAAGCTCAACGAGCCCGTCGAGATCGTCGGCATCAAGGATACCCAGAACACCGTCGTTACCGGTATCGAGATGTTCCGTAAGTCCATGGACTTCTGCGAGGCTGGCGACAACGTCGGTCTGCTGCTCCGCGGCATCAAGCGCGAGGACATCGAGCGCGGCCAGGTTCTCTGCAAGCCCGGTTCGGTTACCCCGCACACCAAGTTCACCGGCGAGATCTACGTTCTGACCAAGGAGGAGGGCGGCCGTCACACCCCGTTCTTCGATGGTTATCGTCCTCAGTTCTACTTCCGTACCACCGATGTTACCGGTACGGTCAAGCTGCCCGAGGGCACCGAGATGGCTATGCCTGGTGACCACATCACCATCGAGGGCGACCTCATTCACCCGATCGCCATGGAGGAGGGCCTGCGCTTCGCTATCCGCGAGGGTGGCCACACCGTCGGTTCGGGCATCGTCTCCACGATCATTGAGTAAATTAGCTCTTTGATATAGCTGACTTAGAGAGAACCCGGCACTTATAGGGTGCCGGGTTCTTTTCTACGCGGGGCTTGTTCCCTGACGATTGCGCTTCGCTCGCTCTTAAGCCGAGCGTGAGGGATCGATTAGATCTCGCTGGCTTCATTGATGTGTTCCAAATATGAATGGATCCAGCGAGAACCAATTGATTCGAGGTTTTCATTGACAGCACTTACGTAGAGCTGATAAAGTACCAACTCGTGCCCGTACGGGGCGGAAATGAAAGGTTCAGGATAAATGCGTACTCTAGTTACTCTTGCGTGCACTGAGTGCAAGCGCCGCAACTATACGACCACCAAGAACAAGTCGAACATGCCTGATCGTATGGAGATCAAGAAGTATTGCCCCTGGTGCCGTCACCACACGCTGCACAAAGAGACTCGCTAGTCTCTAGTCACATACGCCAGTAGTTCAATTGGTAGAGCATCGGTCTCCAAAACCGAGTGTTGAGGGTTCGAGTCCTTCCTGGCGTGCCAGTCATTATTCCGTAAGCTCCCAATTGGGGCTTACGGTTTACTCATGTATAAGCGCATTGCGCGGAGGTAACCCAAATGGCCAACAAGAAGAACAAGAAGAAGGCTCAGCAGCCGGCACCTGCCAACAACGCTGCTGCCAACTCCAAGGTTGAGGCCAAGAAGGCCGTTGCCAAGAAGGCCGTTGCCAAGAAGAACGAGAAGGCTGCGAAGTCCAAGAAGAACGAGAAGCCTGGTTTCTTCGCCCGCACCAAGAAGTATTTCGCTTCGGTCAAGTCCGAGATGAAGCGTGTCACGTGGCTGATAAGAAGGAGCTCGTGAACTACTCGGTCGTCGTTTGCGCTTCTCTGGTCGTCGTCGGCGTCGTCATCGCTCTGCTCGATGCTGGCTTTGGCGAGGCTCTTGCTCTGTTCTCTGGATTGAGGGGCTAAACCATGTCTAAGCGTTGGTACGTCGTTCACACTTACTCCGGATACGAGAACCGCGTAAAGTCCGATCTCGAGCATCGTATCGAGACCATGGGCATGCAGGACCGTATCTTTGATATCGAGATTCCTATGGAGCGCGTCACCGAGATCAAAGAGGGTGGCAAGCGCGAGACCAAGGATTCCAAGATCTTTCCGGGTTATGTCCTGGTTCGCATGGAGATGGATGACGATGCGTGGACGTGTGTTCGCAACACGCCCGGCGTCACCGGTTTCCTAGGCGGCAACGGCAAGCCCGCTCCGCTTTCCCGCGACGAGTACAACAAGATGACTCGTCGTCCCGGTAAGGGCGATTCGCCCAAGCGCACCTCGGTTGATATTCAGGTCGGCACGTCCGTCCGCGTCACCGATGGCCCGCTTACCGACTTTGATGGCAAGGTCTCCGAGGTTAACACCGAGCTGGCAAGCTCAAGGTCACGCTGATGATCTTTGGCCGCGAGACGCCGGTCGAGCTCGACTTTAACCAGGTCGCTGTCATCGCTTAAGTTTTCGTCCGTTCGCGCGAGCGTGCTTCTTCTGTGACTGCTCATCTCAGGAGTGCTTCTAACACGTGCGTGCTTACGATATAGCAAGTACTTCACACTCGTGATTCGAAAGGAATGACCATGGCTGAGAAGAAGGTTGCCAACGTCATTAAGCTCCAGATTCCTGCTGGTGCAGCTAACCCCGCTCCTCCCGTCGGCCCCGCTCTGGGCGCTGCTGGCGTGAACATCATGCAGTTCTGCCAGGCCTTTAACGCCGAGACGCAGGACAAGAAGGGCGACATCATCCCCGTTGAGATCTCTGTCTACGAGGATAAGTCCTTCTCCTTCATCACCAAGACCCCGCCGGCGGCTCACCTCATCAAGAAGGAGCTGAACCTCAAGTCTGGTTCCGCTAAGCCCCAGGCCGACAAGGTTGGTCAGCTCTCCCAGGAGCAGCTCACCAAGATCGCCGAGATCAAGATGCCGGACCTCAATGCCAACGACATTGACGCCGCCAAGAAGATCATCGCCGGTACCGCCCGTTCCATGGGCGTCACCATCGCTGAGTAGCGATTTCTTATGGTAACGACGGGTGCTCCGACCTGGGCGCCCGTTAAATGTGTGCAATAGGGCACACGATACGATGTGGGAGGGCTCACGCCCGTTTAACCACAGGAGGTAATGCACATGGCTAAGCATGGTAAGAGCTATAACGCCGCTGCGAGAAGATCGATCGCGCCACGCTCTACACCCCCCTTCAGGCTGCCAAGCTCATTAAGGAGCTCGACACCGCCAAGTTCGACGAGACCGTCGAGGCCCACTTCCGTCTGGGCATCGATACTCGTAAGGCTGACCAGAACATCCGTGGTTCCATCTCCCTGCCCCACGGCACCGGCAAGACCGTTCGTGTTGCCGTCTTCGCCGAGGGCGAGAAGGCCCGCGAGGCTGAGGCTGCCGGCGCCGACATCATCGGTTCCGACGAGCTTGTCGCCCAGATTCAGAAGGGCGAGATCAACTTCGACGCCGCTATCGCTACGCCGAACATGATGGCCAAGGTTGGCCGCATCGGTAAGATCCTTGGTCCCCGTGGCCTCATGCCGAACCCCAAGCTCGGCACCGTGACCATGGACGTCGCCAAGATGGTCTCCGAGCTCAAGGCTGGCCGCGTTGAGTACCGCGCCGACCGCTACGGCATCTGCACGTGCCCCTGGGCAAGAAGTCCTTCTCTGAGCAGCAGCTCGTCGAGAACTACGCTGCCCTGTACACCGAGATCCTGCGCGTCAAGCCCTCTTCTGCTAAGGGCAAGTACGTCAAGTCCATCTCCGTGTCTTCCACCATGGGCCCTGGCGTCAAGGTCGATCCCGCTATCCAGCGCGACTTCCTGGCTGAGTAACTAACAGTTACTGCCTGAGCAAAGCAAGCATTGCTAAAGAGACCCGGTTCTGCCTCGTGCAGGACCGGGTCTCTTGCTTTTGAGTCAACGAAACCACCACGAAGGGGACAGGCACCCTTGTGGTGGTTTTACTTGTGTTGTACTTTAGCGCGATGTAGTACTACCCGAGGCCGAAGGGAGCCCAACATGTTTAAGAACACGCAACAGCTCCTAGGCCTAGCGCTACTAGATTGGATAGCGCGCTAGGGTTGTAATCTCGCTATAACGATTTGTTGTACCGGGTGCGCTATCGTCTGCCGCTTTCAGGCGTGATGAGCGACACGGGTATTTTTCTATCTCTAGGCCTTCTCTCTCTCCTGAAAGCCATCTGTCATAAAACGGTCAATCAGGAGGAACATATAAGCCGCAAAATCACAATCTTTGACGCCACCCTGTGCGACGGTGAGCAGTCGCCGGGCGCCAGCATGAATACCGAGGAAAAGCTCTTCATCGCCCGCCAGCTGGTGCGCATGAACGTGGACGTTATCGAGGCGGGCTTTCCCATCTCGAGTCCTGGTGACTTTCGCTCCGTACAGGAGATTGGCAAGATTGCGGGCGACCGATGCACGGTATGCGGCCTGACGCGCGCTGTCGACAGGGATATCGAAGTGGCTGCAGAGGCGCTCAAAACGGCCCAGAGGCCCCGTATCCATACAGGGCTGGGTGTGAGCACCAGTCACCTGCGCGACAAGCTCCATATGACTGAGGAAAGGGCAATTGAGTGAGCGATCCATGCCGTCAAACATGCTCGCAAGTTCGTTGACGATGTTGAGTTTTATGCCGAGGATGCCGGCCGCTCCGATCAGGAGTTTCTGGTGCGCATTATCGAGGCGGCCGTAAAGGCCGGTGCCACGGTCGTGAACATCCCCGATACGATGGGCTACAACATGCCGTGGGACTTTGGCGCCCGCATCCGTGACCTGCGCGGGCGCTGCGGGTGCGGCCGGTCAGCGTGCGGTCGACGTGATGGAGTATCGCGAGTACGAGATTGAACGCATTGCGCGCCAGGCATTTGAGGCGGCGCGCAAACGTCGCGGCAAGGTGACGAGCGTTGATAAGCGCAACGTGCTGGAGACGAGCCGCATGTGGCGCGAGATCGTGCATCGCGTGCAAGACGAGGAGTACTCCGACGTGGAGCTTGAGGACCTGCTCGTCGACAACGCCGCCATGCAGCTCATCAGTCGACCGGCAGACTTTGACGTCGTGGTGACGGAGAACATGTTCGGCGACATCCTGTCCGATGAGGCGGCTCAGATTACCGGATCGCTCGGTATGCTTGCCTCTGCCTCGCTGGATGATGGCGTATCGCTGTTTGGGCCGAGCGCTGGCAGCGCTCCTGACATCGCGGGGGCTCGGCGTGGCCAATCCGCTGGCTCAAATCTTGTCGGTGGCGATGCTGCTGACCGTACGCGCTCGACATGGGCGAGCAAGCCGCGTGGATCGAGAGCGCCGTGGCGCGCGTGCTCGACGAGGGCTGGCGCACCCGTGACATCGCCGATGTCAACACCCCGGCAGATAAGATCCTCGGCACCACGACGATGGGCGACAAGGTCGTCGCCGCGCTGTAGGCGATGCCGATTCAAGCTGTCAAATATCTCAATCTGTAACATCTAAGGGGCAAAATCGTTCCTACCTGTTACAGATTGAGATTTTCGGCTGAGCATCCGTGGTCTGTCTCGATCTGTAACAGCTAACCGATTATTTGGGCCCTACCTGTTACAGATTGAGACAAACCGTTGGGACAGGTCGGACGAGTCAGCAAAACCACCACAAAGGTGCCGGTCCCCTTCGTGGTGGTTTTTAGCGCAACGAGGTGTTCCCAGCCGACCATACGGGCGGCCTTGCGCTCACGCTGCTCGATGACAGCGCATCTTTGACGCGAAGTGCGGAACCGGGTGCATATACGAGCCGCGTAGCGTTACGAATTCATGGGAATGACCGTATCGCCAATTTGTACGCTTGCAATCTTGTCTGTGTCACAAACTTGCGAGAACGGCCAGGTCTTGTGGACATCAGTGGTGCCGTTATCCAGTTTATTTGCGAAATAGCCGCTGTGGCTGGTTGCGTCCTCAACATGACCGTCTTTGAACGTCACGATGAGGGGTATGTTGCCAACGGCATCCATAGACTCCTCCATGTTTTGAGACATCTTGCCGCTGTTGTTGTCGTGTTCGATGGAACGATCTATGTTGTAGCGGACTGAAACGCCAACGCAGGATACGGTGGCCTCTTGAATCGTCGCCTTGGTGCCGTTAAAGTTGACCGATTTGGGCGCGGGAATCGTAACGGATGTATCTTCGTAATTCAGCTGGAACTTAAGATCCCATGGCCCGTAAGTATTTTCTTATACTCGGGAAGCTCTTTGCCAGCACGTGGCACAACGAGAGAGTTGATATGCGTGCGGACGGTCCTGCCCATAAGGCCGGGTGATTCAACGCTGAACTGTGCAAAGTATTGAATGCTGGAGTCATTGGGGTTCTTGTCAATGAGCCATGATTGGCCTTGGCCGCCATGCTCGCCATCAACGTATACGTTCCATCGACACTTCCGGCGATAGTTCCGTTCTCGCCCGGCTCGGAAAGCTTTTTCAGGGCAGCGGGATCGTCGAACGTAAGCGTATAGGCGATGGTAACCATATCCTTGTCGCCCATGATGGCGTCGGCGGTCACGGTGACTCCGTTGTTGGAGCAGCTAGCACCGACGGGCCGGCCAATACGGTCGATGATCTCGGTTTGAGAAGCAGGTCCGTCAAAGATGTCGGAAAGCATGTCAGAAGGAAGCGGCAGGACGCCTGTTGCCATAGCCGTGCCAGCGCCTCCAATGACGATAGCGAGGACTGCCGTTACAGCGGCAATGCGAGCGACTGTTCTTACGGGATGGCGGGCGATGCGCGGCTTGCGTCGCGTGCCATTAAAGTTGCTTTGAGCGGTCGCCGCATGCTTGAGGCGACGGACTGAGCAATCGAGTTTGCCATGTGCTGCTTCGCATTATCGGTAAACGAAATGTGCTCCAGGGCGTGGCGATAGTCATTCGAATTCGTAGTCATTGTGGTCTCCTTTCAAGGAAAGCCGAAGTGACGCACGTCCGCGGCTAAGGTGCTGGGCGGTTGCAGCTGGCGTCGCGTGAACGGCGTCTGCGATTTCCCTGATGCTCATGCCTGCGTAGTAGTGCAAAAAGATGGCGATGCGCTGTGCTTGAGGCAGGGCCGTGACAGCGGAAAGAATGGCGCAGTCGCGTTGCGCGAATTCTTGCTCGGTATGTGTTACGGGTGCGCAGAAATCGGGGAGCGAATCGAGGTCGACAACCGGGTGATTCGCGTGCGTACGGCCGATATCGCGACATGCGTTCAGTGCGACTCGGATCACCCAAGCACGTTCGTGTTCGAGCGAGTCGAACGGTTGAGTGCGTTGGAGAATCTTGATCAGCGTGTCCTGGCAGATGTCTTGAGCGTCGTCAGCGGATCCAAGGGCCGAATAGCACAATCGAAGGATGAGGTCGGAATACGTGTCGACCAAGCGCTTTGCTTCCCGCTCGATCTGATCGGCATCGCATCGGAGCGTGCTATTGCGGTTACGGCGTGCAGGCATAGTGTCACCTCCAATTGGTCGTGGTGGATATAGGGAAGGCGTCTCGCGAGGTCCCTCTACATACAACACGGTCGAGACTGCATAAGTTGACAAAAAAAGACGGCACGTGAGCGCCGTCCTTACAAAACAATGAGTGTTCTCGTTAATTACACAAGCACCGTGATGGACAGGTCGGACGAGTCAGCAAAACCACCATAAAGGTGCCTATCCCCTTCGTGGTGGTTGTTGGCAGTTACCAGGGGGTTCTGGCGGTTGAAGACTCGATTGCTTCGTGGCGTTTGAGCTCGCGGCGCATGGTTTGCGAGTTGAGCCAAGCGGCCTTCCAACCGCGCGTGGGGTAGCGCGCCTCGTCAATTTCGATCTTGGTATAGCCGCAGGCGTTGACAATCTTCGTTCCGCATGGGTGTTGGCGCTCGCGTTGAAAGTTGGGGCCGTAGCTTTGGTGCACATGCCCGTGAATCATATAGTCGGGACCCCAAGACTCAAGAGCCGCATTAAAGCACTCGAATCCTCGATGCGGCAGGTCGTCCAGGTCGCCATGCCTGCGACGGGTGCATGGGTAAGTAGAATATCGCATCCGTCTACCAGTGCGATTTTTCGCGATAGCTTGCGCATACGTTTTGCCATCTCGCGCTCGGTATACATGTTCGCGCCGTCGCGGTAGCGCATGGAACCGCCCAGACCCGCAATGCGAATACCTCGGTACACATATACGCTGTCCTCAACACAAATGCACCCGCCCGGTGCATGGCGCGCGTAGCGGTCGTCGTGGTTGCCACGAACGTACACAAGCGGTTTGTTGATGACAGTGACCAAAAACTCAAGATAGTCCGGATCCAGGTCGCCTGCGGATAGAATCAGGTCAACGTCCTCAAAGCGCTCCTTGCGAAAGCACTCCCACAGGCATCGCTCTTCGGTATCGGCTATGGCAAGGATTTTCATAGGGCGCGGACCTTCGGCTCATCGTCGAGTTGCGGAATGGTGCCCACCACGTTGTCGGCCAGCCAGTCCATCTCGACGATCTGCGTGCTCGGCAGTGGGGGAAAGCCCTCGATCTGCACCACGCCGTCTTGGCTATGGAGCTCGCCGCCAAATGGATTGATGGAGCCTCGACGATGCCATTGCGCAGTAGCTGAACAAGCTTGCGCGTCTGATAGGGCAGGCCCGGAGCGTAGCGAATGTCGATAACGCCCGAGCTCATACCATACCAGTAGTTGACGGCGCGAACCTGGCTGTTGTCACTGGTCTCATCCAGGTGCCATGCAGCAGGCTTCGCACGATAAGCTCGTAGTAACGGCCCCAGTTCCATACCGGCATGGCGATGCCGACGACCTTGCCATCGACCAGGCGGTGGAGTCCGTAGGCCGTGGGGTCCTCCAGCGACTTGGACATGTCGACACCGGTCATAACACTCACGCCTTCGCGGCACATGGCCTCGGCAAGACCGCCGGCGGGTACATCGCCCCAGGTGAGGATTACCTGCGCGCGAGGGTCGAGCAGCGAGGCGCCGATGGCAAAGGCGTTGATCTCGCTAAGCGCGCCCGACGCAAAGACCGACGCGTGGTAGCCAATGCGATGGTTGTCCGCCATGCTAGCCGCAAGGGCGCCCAGGAGGAACTTGGCCTCGTACATCTTGCCAAAGTACGAACGGACGCTTTGGTGGGGAAGGCCGATAGAACAGTTAAGGAACCGAACCTGGGGATACTCAACGGCTGCCCTGAGCGTGTATTCCATCAGGCGGTGCGAGGTCGAGAAGATGACGTTGTCTCCATGTTTGACAGCCGTTTCCACGGCGGCGTAGAACACGTCCGGATCGTGGCAGTCCTCGAACGCTCGGTGCGCACGATACCGCCAAAGTGCTCGTCGAGATACTGACGCCCTTGGTCGTGTAGGCTGTCCCAGCTCGACGTTGCACAAGGGAATTCATGGATAAAGGCGATGCGCAGGGGATTGCCGCCGAATAGACGGTCTTGCCCATAAAGAAGTTGAGCACACCGGAGGTGGACTTGGCGGGCGACTCTTCCTCATCGACACTCGGCGCTTCGACAAGATCGACCTTGTCCTCGTCATTTTTGCCGGCAATGACCAGCTCGCGCCAAATTGTGCACAGGCGGTTTACGACGATATCCGTCGGCGTATCCAGCAGGCGGTCCTGGTTGTACACATTGAGGTAGACGAGCATGGCGTCGGCGGGCGTAATGTCCAGGTGGTCGCCGCCCGCGCGAAGGTAGGCGCGCTTAAAGAGTAGGAAGGTGTGGCGCAGGTAGTCGACCTTTTTCTGCGGCCATTTTTCGATAAGGTCCTGACCGAGCATCTTGGCGAGCGTCTCGTAGCTTCCCTCGCGCGAGAACTCGATCTCGTATAGGGGACAGACGCGCCAAAACGCGCAGAACTCACCGTACAGGCGGCTTTCGACGGAATCCCATGTGCCGGGGTAGAGACGGGTGACCTTGGCCGAAACCGTCGGGGCGTCCAGGAATTTGAGGACACTGACGCGCTTGTTGCCCTCTTGGACGTAAAACCGATGCATGAACTCGGTGACGATGACGGGATCGCGATAGCCCTCGGTCACCTGGATGTCGTAGAGGTTGGACACTTGCGGGCGAACTCCGTGCTAAACGGCAGCAAGGGCATAAAGTTGCATGAAAAGGCCGACTGACGGCCCTTGGTAACCGTACCGACGACCATTTCGAGTGGAATGTCTCTCAGGCCGACATTCTCTCGCTGGCCTAAGGGGAGCTGGGCAACCAAGCTATCGAGGTCCGTGAGATACGGATGCTCGCTTTGACTAATGGCGCGTCGACGTCCTTGCTCGCCGCGCTTGCGTGCTTGACGATAGGCTCTTCCATAGTTTTGCTCCCTTAGTCGTTTAAACAACTATATGAACCATGGTATCACGAATGAAAACCACCACAAAGGTGCCCCTTTGTGGTGGTTTAGGCGATGATGGGGGCGATGGCGCGGATGCAGGCGTCGGCCGCCGTAAAGGTGGTGCTGTCGTCGCTGACGATAAAGATGATTTTGCCCTTAATGCCAAAGTCGCCGATCTCGCTAAAGAGCACGTAGGGTTCCTTGTCAAAGCCTGAGATGGGTGAGACGGCCGTTTTGGTGGCGCTGACGAGCTCGTCTGCTAGCACATCGAGCGATGCCCATTTGGAGGGGTCTTTGACCGCGACGGGGACGGCCACGCGCCCAAAGGGCATCAAATGCACGAGTGTGTTCTTGGAAATGTTGGAGTTGGGGACGATGACGGTCTGCCCGCAGGCATCTTCGATGGTCGTGTGGCGCCAAGTGATGTCCTGGACCACGCCCGACACGCCGCCGACCTCGATATTGTCGCCGGGCTTGATAATGCCCATAAAGGTCACCTGCATGCCGCCGATAAGGTTTGATAGCGTGTCCTGAAAGCCGAGCGAGATGGCGATGCCGCCGACGCCAAGAGCGGCGACGAGCGCGTTTGCGTTAATGCCAAAGCAGTTGTCGAGGATAAAGCTGCCGCCGATCACCCAGATGACGGCGCGCGCGATATTGATGAAGATACTCGATGCCGGAAGCGGGTTATCGTCGCGGTTGAGTAGGTGACGCAGAGTCTTGGATGCGACCTTGGCGGCGACGGCGGTGCCTATCGCCAAGATGACGGCCCAGATGATGTTGTGGACCCACCGTTGCTCAAAGAAATGAAGAATCGGCTCAAACAATTCCATGTAGGGAAAACCTCCTAATGATCATTCAACCATGATACCCACCAAAAAGCCCGTCCGATCACATCGGACGGGCTTCTGTGCTCGATATAAGGTTTGCACGGAGGGGCTGCAAGGCCCGGCGGTGTAGCTTAGCGGCGGCGCATCCAGATAATGCCGAGCATGATGACGATGATGCCGCCGATGAGGCATGCGCCGACCACGGCCGGCGTGCGGTCTCCCGTTGCGACAAGCTTGCCGGTTGTCTTCTTGGCGCTGGTTTTCGTGGTCGTAGTAGTCGTGCCGGGCTTGGGCGAGGCTTAGGCGTTGGATTCGGATTGGGCGTGGGGTCCACGGCTGCGGAGCTGAAGCTGATGGTGCCGGCGAGCCCGGCCATCTTGTTCTCCCAGTCGCTCTTCCCGATCAGCGCTCTGATCGCCGCCTCGCATGTGCCCACTCGGTGCGCTTGGTGGCATTTGCGAAAGTGGGAAAGTCGGTCGTGTTGGTAATGATGTAGTTGTTGGTGGCGACGGTGTAGTTCTTGGCGGGATCGAGCGTGCTGCCATCCTTGGTGAGCGTGGCGCTCACAATGCGCTTGCCTTCGGGCTGCGTCCAATCAATCGTCACGTTAATGCCGCCAAAGGAGAGAACGCTGCCAGAGTCATCGCGCCACTTGTACTTGTCTTGCGCCTCCTGCTCGGTGTGGCCGGCTGCCACATAGCTTGCTGAAGCTCGTAGCTGTCGTTGCAATCGTCGCTGATCTGCAGTGAGTGCTCAAGCGCTGCGAGGAAGTTTGCGCCGGTCATGCCCCAGGTCTCCACGGTGTTGCCATAGGGCGAGATGGCGACGACGTTGCCGGCGGTCACATCGCCCGCCGCGATGCCGCCGCGGATGCCGCCCGCGTTTTCGATGGCGAGGTCTGCCCCCGTCAGAGCAAGATAGGAGCCGCAGATAACATGCCCGATGGTCTGGGCTTTGGTGCGTCGCCCGCTTTACTGGGGCGCAGATCGGTGGTGCGCACCATCTCCCAGCCATGCGTACCCGCGGCGTCCTCGCCGTAGAAATAGTTGGTGGAGGATGTGCCGAGCACCTTGTTCGATTCGCTTTCAAAGGCATCGTCGAGTGGCTTGATTTTGTTGTTGCGAACCTCGTCAAGGATGTTCTGGTTGTTAGAGTCTGCCAAAAGGTCGTCGACGTCCTTGGCGGTGTAGAGCTTCTCGTCGCTGTCGCCTGCGGAGACCGTCACCATGTCGTCGTTGGTGGTTTCGGTACCCCTGGTGTCGTACTCATAGGGAATGGAAAGCAGACCAACCTCGGCAAAGGCGCTGCCTGCCTCGACGACGCGGACCGGCTTGCCGTCGGCCCCCGTCACGTTTTCGTCTAAGTTGATGTGCTCGTGGCCCGCGACCAGTGTATCGACCCCAACGAGCTTTGCGGCAAAGGTCTTGGCGTTGAGCGTGTGCGCGATGCAGACGATAACGTTGCAGCCCTCATCCTCGCGCAGTCGCTTGGCCTCGGCATTGATGGCGTCCGCCGCACCCGAGAACGACGTGCCCGCGACCAGGTCCGCGCGTAGCGAGGAGCCCAGCGACTCATCCATGCTCCGACGACGCCGACCTTAATCTTGTAGTTAAACGTGGGGCTGCCCTCGCCGTCCTTCCAAGTGCGATTGAGCGTCTTGGTGATGCTCGAGCTCCATACGCCGTTCGAGGACGTTGCATTCGCGCAGAGCATGGCGAAAGGTGTACTGGTGGCACCATTGCCGGCCATCGTGCGAAGCTTGTCCGCGCCGTAGCTCCAGTCATGGTTGCCGGTGTGGTCGCGTCGTAGCCGTTTGCGTAGAAGGTGTTCATGAGTTCGGCGATGCTCTTGCCCTCGCTCATGGTGGCAAAGGACTGCCCGTGGAAGGTGTCGCCTGCATCGAGCAGAAAGTCGGGGGCGTTGCTTTGAGCGCTATAGAGAACCGCCAGCCCGTCAAAGCCAATGGTGCCCGTGCCCTTGCTTGCGTTGTAGCTGTACTTGTAGCTGCCGTGGATGTCGTTGGTGTGCATGACGGTTACGGCGCCGTCAATAGCGGCGGGCAGGTTCCCCGCGAAAGCGAGGCTTGGGATGCCTGTGAGCGCGCCGGCAAACAACGCGGCAGCTAACGCAAGGCGGGGGAGTCTTTTCATGGCTGTCTCCTTACTCTTTAATAAAAACCACCACAAAGGTGCCTGTCCCCTTTGTGGTGGTTTTCTAGGTCGTTAGCTCAGCAGCATGCGGTCGTTGGCGAGCTCGCCGCCCGAGACCTCCTCGAACTTCTGCAGTAGGTCGGCGACGGTGAGCGACTTCTTCTCATCGCCCGCCACGTCGTAGATCACGTGGCCTTCGTGCATCATGATCAGACGGTTGCCCAGACGGATGGCGTCGTTCATGTTGTGCGTGACCATGAGCGTGGTCAGGTGGTTCTCGTCGACGATCTCCTCGGTCAGGTTGAGCACCTTCGATGCCGTCTTGGGGTCGAGGGCTGCCGTGTGCTCGTCGAGCAGCAGCAGGCGCGGCTTGGTGAGCGTGGCCATCAGCAGGGTGAGTGCCTGGCGCTGGCCGCCCGAGAGCAGGCCGACCTTAGCGTTGAGACGCGTATCCAGACCAAGGTCCAGGCGCTTGAGCAGCTCAACGTACTCGTCCTTCTCGGCCTTGGTGACGCCCCACGAAAGGCCGCGACGCTGGCCGCGACGCTTGGCGAGGGCCAGGTTCTCGGCGATCTGCATGTCGGCAGCGGTACCGCGCATGGGTCCTGAAACACGCGGCCAGGTACTTGGCGCGCTGCGACTCGCTCAGGCGCGAGATATCGGTGCGTCGAGCTCAATACGCCCGAATCGAGCGGGTACACGCCGGCGATCATGTTGAGCAGCGTGGACTTGCCGGCGCCATTGCCGCCGATCACGGTTACAAAGTCGCCATCGTTGAGGGTAAGGTCGACGCCGGTGAGCGCGCGCTTCTCGGTGACGGTGCCTTTGTTAAAGGTTTTCTTGACGTGCGAGAGCTTAAGCATCTGCCTCATCCCCCTTCGTGTAGGAGCTGCGGAGCTTATAGCGCTCCCAAACCACGGGCACGCACAGGGCCACGGCGACGATCACGGCGGAAAGCAGCTTCATGTCGTTGCGTCCATGCCCAACTGCAGCACGATGCGCGGATAAGGAAGTACACCACGGAGCCAAAGACGGCGGACGCAAGACGGAACGCTAAACTGCCGTGAAGACCGGCCGGGCAACAGGCGGCCGAGCACTTCCGCC
>ENA-OQBT01000470-OQBT01000470.1-human-gut-metagenome-genome-assembly--contig:-NODE-470-length-24563-cov-2.586757_pt1 | contig 24563 bp, 40 predicted proteins | sample MGYA00242749_ERZ504557 | MGnify/ENA primary metagenome ERZ504557 (study PRJEB26092, sample SAMD00036243) | human gut metagenome | host: Homo sapiens | study: EMG produced TPA metagenomics assembly of... | reverse complement strand
TTTTACAGCTTCCATTGTATTTACAGCTCCATTTCCTTTAATCACCATAATGTACCCTCCGGTTCAGCATAGACACCGATAAATTGATCAGCAGGATAAAGACAAACAGCACAACACCCGTTGCAATCAGCGCTTCCCGGTGAAGTCCGGATGCATATCCCATCTCCAGTACAATATTGGCTGTCATGGTACGAAGGCCTTCTGTGATTCCTTTTGGCATACGAGGCTGGTTTCCGGCAATCATAATCACTGCCATCGTCTCTCCGATGGCGCGTCCGATGCCAAGAACGATGCCGGCCAGGATTCCGGATTTTGCCGCCGGGACAACTGCAAAGAAAACGCTCTGGGAATGCGTTGCACCAAGGCCAAGGCTTGCTTCATAGTAGGATTCTGGAACGCTTGTAATGGCGGATTCTGTTACACCGACCACGGTCGGAAGAATCATAACGGCCAGAAGAATAGATGCCGTCAGCATTGTGTTTCCGTTTTTGCCGGTCAGCTGTGCCATCAATGGGACGATCACGACCAGTCCGAAAAATCCATATACGATAGACGGAATACCGGCCATCAGGTTAATACCTGATTTGCAGATGCCGTAAAACTTTTTCGGACAGTAACGGGAAAGAAACACCGAAGTAAGAATGGCAACCGGCACACCCATCAGGATTGCAAGGCCGGTCACGCAGATACTGCCGACAATCATCGGCAGGATACCGAAAATGTTGTTTCCCGGTTTCCACACGGTACCGGTCAAAAATTTCAGCGGTCCGATTTTAAAAATAGCAGGAACGCCATTCATGAACAGGAAAATGCAGATCAGTGCAACAGCCAGTACGGAGCAGCACGCCGCAATCAGGAATACAAGTTTCATGATCGTTTCTCTTAGTTTCATAAGATAAATCCTTTCATTTCATTGTTTCGCGGAGCGTGTTTGAAAAAGACTTTCGTTTTTTTCCTTACGAACTGCTTTTTCAAGCACGTTCCGAAAGACAGCTTCTTTTTCTGAACATTTTCGGATACGGAAGTAAGAGCGATTTTCCATTGTTCGCCCTTACTTCTTTTTCCATTGCTTTATACATTCTTTATTTTACATCTGCCCAGTCGGTTGTGTCGCAACATAGATGCTCTTTACCTGATCACTGGTCAGCCCATCGGTCGGGTTCTCTTTGTTTACGATGACAGCAATACCGTCGGTTGCGATTACGGTTGCGGTAAGCCCTGAGGATTTCTCCTCATCCTTTAAGTCACGGGATGCCATACCAATGTCACAGAGGCCATCGCTTGCGGAAGTGATACCTGTTGTGGAATCGCTCTGCTGTACTTCGATGTTAGCGTTTGAATTTACTTTTGTATAAGCCTCTTTTAATTTTTCCATCAGTGGTGTTACAGAGGAAGATCCTGCTACCACAACCTTTTCACCGCTGCAGTTTCCTTCGTAGGCTTTGGTATCTTTGATTGCAATATATCCGTCATCTGAAACAACCTGCTGTCCGTCGGTGCTTAAGATGTAGTCCATGAAATCCTGCGCATCTGCGGAAAGACCGTCTTTTGTTACAATGTTGAACGGACGGCTTACTTTATAGGAACCGTTTTCTACGTTCTCTGCGCTTGCCTCTGCTCCGTCGATTTTCAGTGCTTTGACTTCATCATTTAAGGATCCAAGGGAGATATAACCGATTGCGTGCTGGTTACCTGCCACTGTGCTCATCATAACGGAAGTATTGTTGGTGATCTGTGCATCAACGGTGGTATTATCCACTTTCTCACCTGCATCGTTTTTCTCTTCTACACCGAACAGCTCGATGAATGCACCTCTGGTACCGGAACCATCCTCACGGGAGATCACGCTGATCTGTCCGGAAAAATCTCCGCCTGCTGCGGTGCTGTCACCGTCTGTGCTGCCATCTGCCTCTGTTGCAGAAGCCTCTTTTGTAGTGTCTGCTGTGGAAGAACTGCTGCTATCGCTGCTTCCACATCCTGCAAGCATTCCTGCAGCCATCATTGCGGTTAAGGTGATTGCAATTACTTTTCTCTTCATAATATTCTTTTCTCCTCTTTTCACACGGGATTTTTGTGATTTCTATTTTGTAAAATCGCAATCCCGACGTTTTTTACATTTCGTTTTTACAGGTTTCATCATAACAACGGCGTGTAAAATGCAAAATCTCAGAGATGTTAAGTTTATGTAAAACATGAGTTTTTTCTTTTTTACATTCCATTTTTCCGGTCGTAAACCGCTCCGTCACATCTCTCGCAAGTGGCACATTTTTTCCGCGCAGTGCAATCCTGCCCAAAGGATCTTTTTCTCCGCAGGAAATTCCAACAAGATTTCCCATAGAAAAAAAGGCTCCCCGGAATACTCTTTTTTCAGAGTATTCGGGGAGCCTTTTTCTAAAGCATATGCAAAAGCGGATATTCGCAATCCTCTTATTCCGTCACCGGCACGTCAAGCTTTTCGGACGCTTCTTTTAACAGGTCAATGATCGGCAGATGCTGCGGGCATACACTCTCACACTGACCGCACTGCACGCAGTCTTCTGCTTTTCCCGATGTTTCCAGCAGCTTTTTATAATAATTTTTCGCGCGGTCTTCTTCTCCATACAGGCGGATGGTATTCAATGCCTTGAACACATCCGAATCGCGATTCCCATCGGACATCCGTCGCAGCAGTAACGACAGGCGGTACATGGAACCGCCGGACTCTTTTTCAGCGCTTCCTGTGCTTTGGCGATCACTGCTTTTTCTTCCTCGTTTAACGGTACAAAATTTCGGAAGGTTTTGATATTATCCTCCATCTGTTCCTCGTTTGACATACCGGAGAGCACGGTTGCAACACCCGGGAGGGAAGCCGCAAAGCGGAGTGCCCAGGACGCAATCGATGCATCCGGATGAACACGTTTCATCTCTGCTTCAATCTCTTTGCCTGCTGATGCAAGGGAACCGCCCTTTACCGGCTCCATAACAAGGAACGGCATATCGTATTTCCGAAGCACCTCATACAGACGTCCGGACTGGATCAGCGGATTGTCCCAGTCAGCATAGTTCATCTGGATCTGGACAATTTCAACCTCCGGATGCTCGGAGAGAATCTTGTCAAGCAGCTCCGGCGTTCCGTGGAAGGAGAAACCAAAGTGTTTGATCAGTCCCTCTTCTTTTTTCTTCTTGGCCCAGTTAAAACAGTCGTATTTCACATAGCCGTCATAGTTTGCGCCGTCCTCGACACTGTGCAGCAGGTAATAATCAAAGTAGCCTGCTCCGGTGCGCGCGAGCTGATCGTTGAAAATGCGGTCACGGCCTTCGATGCCCTCGTCCATCATCACTGCGGAAGTTTGGTTGTCAGAGTAAAGCTTTCTCTCGGATGACGCTCTACCAGCGCTTTTTTCACGATGCTCTCCGATTTTCCGCCGCAGTACATATAGGCGGTGTCAAAATAGTTCATTCCGGAGGCAAGGTACGCATCGACCATTTTACAGATCTGCTCCAAATCCAGTTCTCCGTCCTTCTCCGGAAGGCGCATCATGCCAAATCCTAATTTCGGCATTTTTGTTACATCTACACTCATGTTAAAATATCCCCTTTCTTTTCCGCAGAAAACCTTCGTTTCCTCAGTATTGTTGAAAAAATTGTAGCATTAAAGTATACTTGAAAGTCAATAGTTTTTTTTATTTTTGTCAAAATTTTTCTTTGACTTTTTCCGTTTCCGGTGGTATTCTGGTAAAAAATTATGATTACAAAAGGAGTAGCACTATGATCTGGAAAAACCAGTTTCTTCACCTCACAAATGGCGATGTTTCAGCTGTTTATGGGGATAGTGCGCTCTTTTTTAAGTAAACTTCACATCTTGTATTCTTAAAATCACACAGAAAATGCACGTATCTCCCCATCAGAATTTTACTATATTTTGACAAGGAGATTTTTTTATGTCTGAGAAAAATACCAGAAAACAAATACGAACTTTATATCTTATGACCACGGTCGGCTATTTTCAGATTGCGGCGGCTTCGTGGGTTGCACTGCTCGCACTCCGTGGATTTTCGCTGCCGCAGATCGGGATGCTCGAAAGTATTTTCCATATCGTGAGCCTCTGCTTTGAACTCCCCTCCGGCGTTGTCGCCGATGTTTTCGGGCGACGGAAAACGCTGATTGCAAGTCAGATGGCCTCCCTGATTTCCGGTACGCTGATGATTTTTTCCACCGGCTTTGCTACAACGGCGCTTGCGCTTGGATGCAGTGCGCTCAGCTATAACCTTGCATCCGGCACACGGGAGGCACTTGCGTATGACAATCTGAAGCAGAACGGGGACGAATGGTTTTATGCCCGTTTTTCTTCTACCGAAATGATGCTGTACCGTATCACCAATTCCACCGCAACGCTCTGCGCAGGCCTTGCCCTGTGGCTGGGATACCGGCGCGCGTATGCGATTGATCTCTTCTTCGGGCTGATTGCGCTTGGCATTTCATTCCGCCTTGCGGAAGTAAAAACGGACGCAACACCAGTTCATTATCCTGTTGGACAGGAAATCGTTTCGGTTGTGCAGGAAAGCTGGCAGTTTCTTGTCCGTGAGAAAAAAGCAAGAAATATTATGCTGGTGAACGCACTCATCGGTGCCGTTTCTACGCTGGTTCTCTTCTTTTTACAGGCGAAGCTACCACTCACCGGCATGAACAGCGCGCTGCTTGGACCTGCCCTCTTCGTGATGGGACTCGGCGCGGCACTGGGATCGCGGATGACGGCATACTTTCACAAATACCGCTACCGCGCGATTCTGCTGTTTGGCACGATCGGTGTACTTTTCGCCTTTCTTATGAGCTTTACCGGACTGCCGGCACTTATGGTCTTCGGCGGATTTATCGGATCCTTTTCCGATGATTTTCTTGAAGTCCGGACCGATATTCTGCTCAATGACATGATCCCGTCCAGGCAGCGGGCGACGCTGATGTCGGTGAACTCGTTTGTCTTTTCTATGATTATGATCGTCCTTTCCACCGTATTTGGATGGATCATGTGATCGTCAAAAATTTACTTACATTGAAAAAAACGCTCATCAGTTTTTTGCTGATGAGCGTTTTTCAAAAAATGATCAAACACCGCCGCTCCCTGCCAGAGCGCCGTCCGGGGTCTGCGGGGGTGTGCTTCCCCCCTCCACATTCTCCACCACTTTCTCTCTCTTCAACCACTTCCAGACATCGCCATACACGCGGTACTTCTCTTTCTCATTCAGTATTTCATGCCGCATTCCCGGATACAGCTTTCCTCTGACATTGCGGTACCCGATCAGCCGCATATGGTCAATGGATTTTTTAAAGCGCCGCACATTCACATAACACGGATCATCCCCGCCGGACAAAAACAGCACCGGCAGCTTCCGGTTTGTGCAATGCCATCCATGGAATCCATACGTCTCCTTCAGCAGGTCATTCAGCGCAAAAAAAGCATCATCCGAAAACGTAAAGCCACAGAGTGGGTTTTCTTCATACTCCCGCACCACCTCCGGGTCCGAACAGCACCAGGCGAACCGGCTCTTCTCATCCGCAAACCGCGCCGCAAACGATCCAAACGACATCGCCTCCAGAAGATTGCTCCGATGCTCATCCCCGAGCACCGCCGCTTCTGCGTGTCCTACAGCCGCACCCAGCGGCCGCAGATAATTCTTGCTCGGTGAACCGCACACAATCAACGCATCCAGCTCCCTATCATGTTCCTTCGCATACGTGCGCACAACCAGGGATCCATACTGTGTCCCATCAGAATAAACGGCAGATCCGGGTACTCTTTTTTTGCCCATACCGTAACCTGAAACAGATCCTCCACAAGCCCTGCGCCGCCTGCGCCGTACATAAATCCGAGATCCTGCTCCGACTTCACACTCTTTCCGTGCCCGCGGTGATCATGAATCACACACACTATACCGTGTTCCGCCATAAACTCCATAAACGGCAGATACCGCTCCTTGTATTCGCTCATTCCATGGCTGAGCTGCAGAAGCGCCGTCCGCTGTACGCCCTCCTCCGGCTCCACCACAAGCCCGTCAAGCATCAGTCCATCCACCTTCGACTGAATCGTAAAACCTCTTTGCATTGCACCTTCCCCTTTCTTCCAGAACGATGCCGAACTGCCCGAAATTCTAAACCTCCGTGTCCTCCGAAATTTCCGGCGGAACCGCAAACGACAATGTAATCCGATCGTAGCACTCCTCGCACAGATCAAACTCATGCTTTTCCAGGTCCTTCCCGGAAAAGTACCCCCACGTCGTGTCGACCGAGCAGATCCCCTCCAGCAGCATTCCATTCTGTATTTTCATGCTTTTTCCGCAGCAGTTACACACCGCCGCTTCCAGCTCATTTGTGTTTTTGTTGTATTTCCGCATTTTTCTTCCTCCCGTGTATCAAAAAAACGTTTCTTTCTTCGTTCCTGACACAAAACAGAAATCAGATTCTCCTGTGTCCTGTCGATTGTAACACATCTTTCCCGCCATTCCTACTGGGAATGAAAGGAAAGTCCTGTGCGTTAAATGCGTATACAATAACGATTTCTCTCTACCTCTTCGGAACCGATTCATCCGTCCGGCTCATCAGCACCGCATCCTCCTTTGGAAGATCGTAGTACCCCTTCCTGAGGCCGTCCTGCACAAAGCCAAGACTCTCATACAGATTCCGCGCCGGCGTATTGCCGATGCGCACATCCAGATGAATGACGCGCACCTTTCTCTCCTGCATCCGACGGAACAGCTCTTCCATCAGTGCACGGCCGATGCCGCGTCTTCTCGCTTTTTCTGCCACGCAGACATTTGTGATCTCACTTTCATCAAAGGAAATCAGGATTCCGAGATATCCTAAAATTTCACCGTCCTCCTCTGCTACAAGAAACAGTGCGTCGTCACGGATCAGAAATGTAAAAAATCCGGTTTCTGTCCACGGAATCGAAAAGTTGGCCTCCTCAATCGGCATCACCTGCTCCAGATCATCGATCTGCATTTCACGTATTGTGATCATTCGCTTTTTTCTCCGTTCTCCTGTTTTTTCACCACATCGGCATGCTTCACAGATTCCCGCTCCGCTCTTTCACGCTCCGCCTGCGATTTTCTCAGGTATTCCGGCTCGTGCTCTTCTGCCGTCTGAATCTTACCTTCTTTGTAATAAACCTCAGCCAGTGCTCCGACGGCTGCCGCTCTCTGGCGGTTGACGTGTGCCGGTGCAAAGGAAAACGGAATCGTCAGCAGTGCCTCTAATTTTTCCCGGTAAACCGCAACGCCGTCCCCGAGGAAAATCACTTCGTGGTCGAGGCAGTTCAGGCCCTCCGCCAGTGCCTCAATGCTCATCGTATCCTGTTCCCAGACCGTATCGAGACGATGATCCGTGTAGCAGTAAACTCCGGTATAGACCTGGTTTCTTCTCGCATCCATGATCGGGCAGACAAATTTGTCAGTATCCCAGATATTGTACGCGATTGCCGCCGTCGTTGGAATGGAAATCAGTGGTTTTTCAAGTGCCAGACCAAGTCCCTTGGCTGTTGCAGAACCGATGCGAAGACCGGTAAACGAGCCCGGACCTCCAGCAACTGCAATCGCATCGATCGTCGAAAGATCCAGCTCTGTCATGTTCGAGATTTCATCCAGCATCGGAAGCAGAGTCTGGGAATGTGTTTTTTTATAATTTACGGTGTATTCCGCAAGCAGTGTGTCATTTTCAACAACAGCCACCGAAGCCACCAGGCCGGAGCTGTCCAGTGCAAGTATTTTCATAATTTTTTGTTTCCTTTCCGATATTTCCTTCCTGTGCAACTCATTTTGGCAGTCTGCCGGAAACAGGAATCTTTACGATTTCCTTTTGTTTTTCCACCACATTCAGGATTTTTTTCTTTTATTCCACCGTAATTTTCCGGTAATCAAACCCTTTTTCGAGGTCTTTTTCTATCGTAATCGAAATCGCACCCTCCGGGATCAGCTCTTCAATCAGTTCTGCCATTCGATCAGGCAGACACCCTCACCGAAAAAATAATCATCGTATCCGATTTCTTCCATTTCTTCTATATCACCGATCCGGTAAACATCGAAATGATAAAATGGCAGACGTCCTTCAGTATATTCCTGAATAATGGTAAATGTGGGACTGTTGACTGCCTCTGTGATGCCAAGTCCTTTTGCAAAGCCCTGCGTCAGAACGGTTTTTCCAACACCAAGGTCTCCGTTTAATGTATAAATCTGGCCAGGCTTCGCCGCTTTTCCCAGCTTTTCGCCAAGGGCAAGCGTCTCCGACGCAGAATTTGTTTCTATGATCATATGCTTTCTTCTCCTCTTTTTCTGCCTATCATTTTAACACAAACAAAAAGGTAATACAACCGCAGAACGAAACCGCTTTTCCTTGTGCTTTTCCTTGTGCTTTTCCTTGCTTTTTCTATCTGTTTTCGCTATACTATGTATCAGAGTTTCGCGGCCCAAAAACGTCCCACTCCTGTTTTTTCGGCCCGGAAAACGCGGTAAAACACGCTCTGCGCTTTTGTCCGCGTAAATCAAAAAGGAAAGAGATCAAAACTGTTATGCTGACTGTAATGAAATTTGGCGGAAGCTCCGTCGCAGATCTTGCGCACATCCGCAATGTAGCACAGCGCTGCATCGAAAAACAGCAGGCCGGAAGCCAGGTCGTTGTCGTTCTCTCCGCGATGGGAAAAACGACGGACGGACTGATTGCAACCGCAAAACAGATTACGGAAAAACCGTCCCGCCGCGAGATGGATATGCTTCTTGCCACCGGTGAACAGGTTTCCGTTTCCCTGATGGCCATAACCATGATTCAGATGGGCGTCAGTGCTGTTTCTTTAAATGCCTGGCAGGTACCGATGCACACGACCTCCGATTATCAGAACGCGCGCTTCAAACGGATCGACACCGAGCGCATCCGTAAAGAGCTGGATGACAACAAAATTGTCATTGTCACCGGCTTCCAGGGGATCAACAAATACGATGATATCACAACGCTCGGACGCGGCGGCTCCGATACGACTGCGGTTGCCCTCGCTGCAGAGCTGCACGCGGATGTCTGTGAAATCTACACGGATGTAGACGGCGTCTACACCGCAGATCCGCGGATTGTACCGAATGCGCGCAAAATGGAAGAGGTAACTTACGATGAAATGCTGGAGATGGCTTCGCTCGGCGCAAAAGTCCTTCACAGCAGATGCGTGGAAATCGCAAAAAAATACGGCGTGGAACTTCTGGTCTGCTCCAGTCTGAACCGGAATTCCGGAACGATGGTAAGGGAGAAAACCAAAATGGAAAAAATGTTAATCAGCGGCGTGGCTGCCGACAAAAATGTGGCAAAAATCCGTGTTGCAGGCCTTGGCAACGATCCGGAGAGCACGTTCCGCCTCTTAAATTTACTGGATCGGAACAATCTGAACATCGATGTCATGATCCAGTCACTCGGAAAGGACGGCACAAAGTCCGTTTCCTTTACCGTTGCAAAGCCGGATATGCTGCGCACGATCGATGTGCTGAACGACAATAAGGATTCGCTCGGCATCAAAAAGCTGGATTATGATGAGAACGTGGCAAAGATTTCCGTCATCGGAGCCGGTGTCCGCTCCCATTCGGGCGTGGCTGCCAAAATGTTCGGCGCGCTCGCCAATGCAGGAATCAATACCGAGATGATTACCACCTCAGAAATCCGCATCACTGCCCTGATCGACGAAGCATACGCAGATCAGGCAATGCGTGCGATCCATGAGACATTCCTGGAGCGTGTCTGAAAAAAAGGGGGTTGACCCCTTTGATACCAGATTGCTACGTGCTTTGCACTCCGGCAATCATCAAAAACATTCGTAATTCGCTCATTTTTCTTCGAAAAATGGCTGCTTACGTCTTATCAAGAAATCGTTTAAAAATCAGGAGGAAAACAATGATGTCTAACCCAATCGTTACAATTACTATGGAAAACGGCGATGTGATGAAAGCAGAGCTTTACCCGGAAATCGCCCCGAACACCGTAAACAACTTCATCAGTCTGGTAAAAAAAGGCTTCTATGACGGCCTGATCTTCCACCGCGTCATCCCGGGATTCATGATCCAGGGCGGAGATCCTGCAGGCACAGGCGCCGGCGGCCCGGATTACTGCATCAAGGGTGAGTTCTCCCAGAACGGATTTGAGAACAACCTCGCACACACCCCAGGCGTTCTCTCCATGGCACGTACCATGTTCCCGGACAGCGCAGGAAGCCAGTTCTTCATCATGCACAAAGCTGCTCCGCATCTGGACGGCGCATACGCTGCTTTCGGAAAAGTAACAGAAGGCCTGGAAGTCGTAGATAAAATCGCATCTGTCAACACCGACTACAGCGACAAACCGCTGCAGCCGCAGAGAATGGCTACCGTTACCGTTGAGACCTTCGGCGTCGAGTATCCGGAACCGGAGAAATGCTAAGGATGAACGATGAACTGATGTTAGTTGAACCGTCGGAGGAATACTTCGCCGAGCTCGCCGCCTACCGGAACGATTTTCTGGAAAACAGCGATTCCATGGACGGCTGCGGACCGCTTCGCCGGTTTGATGATATGAAGGCGTATCTTGAAGATACCATGCGGTATACCAGAGAGGAGACTCTGCCGGAGGGCATGGTTCTCGCAACACAGTTTCTGTGCATCCGCAAATCAGACAACCGCCTTGTCGGCATGATTCAGGTGCGCCACTACCTGAACGATTTTCTGCGCACCTTGGGCGGCCATATCGGCTACTCCGTCCGCCCGTCGGAACGCAGAAAAGGCTATGCTCCTGGATGCTGAAAAATGTGCAGCCGTACTGCAAAAGCCTCGGCCTTTCCGAAATTCTGGTCTGCTGCCTGGATACCAACGAGGGAAGCCGCAGAACGATCCTGAAAAATGGCGGCCGGTTCGACGGCACCGCTTATCGTGCCGATGAAAACAAAACACTGGAGCGTTACTGGATCACCCTGTGATTTTTAATCTTCCATTTCGCATAGCTCTGAATAGTTTCACAAATTTTTCTTGACATCCATGTCATTTCACTTTATAATTTGGAACTGCAAGCGAACAATTCTGTTCTTATGCAAAATATATGCCCCTGGTAAAAAACCGACGGACAGGCAGGGGTAGTTGCCGAGCGTGGTTAAGAGCCACATTATTGATTGCGTTAAAAGCGCAAATTTTATGAGTTGATTACTTTATAATCGATGCTCTACGACGAGCACATCATCTTATGAAACGGTCAATAAGAGTACGTGACTATATATTTCTGCATAGGAAAACAGGGAGAAGCCTGGATTTTTGTCCATCCCCTGAAGTTTGCACAATACGATCATGTATAAATTTCGATTTTTAGACAGATGATGCACGTCATCTGTCTTTTTTCGTGCTTATAGCCAAAGATGAACCCAACACCATTTTCTGAAAAAGGAGAACCAAACAATGTCAAAAGTTATGATCATCGGATGCGGCGGTGTTGCATCCGTAGCCATTCACAAATGCTGCCAGAACAGCGAAGTATTTTCTGAAATTATGATTGCAAGCCGCACCCTTTCCAAGTGCGATGCTTTAAAAGAAAAGCTGGCTCCGACCACAAAAACCATTATCACAACAGCAAAGGTGGATGCCGACTGTACAGAAGAATTAATCGCCTTAATCAAACAGTATCAGCCGGACGCTGTATTGAACCTGGCTCTTCCTTATCAGGATCTTACCATTATGGATGCCTGCCTTGCATGTAAGGTTCCTTACATTGATACTGCAAACTACGAAGCAGAAAACACGGATGATCCGGCATGGCGTGCGATCTACGAAAAGAGATGCGAAGAGCTTGGCTTTTCTGCTTACTTTGATTACTCCTGCAGTGGGCCTATATGGACCGTTTCAAGGAAGCCGGCATCACCGGTCTTCTCGGAACCGGCTTTGACCCTGGTGTCACCAGCGTTTTTTGCAGCCTATGCACAGAAACACTATTTCGATGAAATTCACACGATTGATATTCTGGACTGCAACGGCGGCGATCATGGATATCCGTTTGCAACCAACTTCAATCCGGAAATCAACCTCCGCGAGGTATCCGCTCCCGGTTCTTACTGGGAAAACGGCCACTGGTGGAAATTCCGCCAATGTCGATCAAACGGGAATATAACTTCGATGAGGTAGGCGAGAAGGATATGTACCTTCTTCACCATGAAGAAATTGAGGCTCTTGCCAAAAACATCCCGGGCGTAAAAAGAATCCGCTTTTTCATGACCTTCGGCCAGAGCTATCTGACCCATATGAAATGTCTGGAAAATGTAGGACTTCTCTCGACCACTCCGATTACCTTCAATGGACAGCAGATCGTACCGATCCAGTTTTTAAAAGAGCTTCTTCCGGATCCTTCCACTCTTGGTCCGCGCACCGTGGGTAAAACCAACATCGGCTGTATTTTTACCGGTATCAAGGATGGAAAAGAAAGAAGCATTTACATTTACAATGTCTGTGACCACCAGGAATGCTACCGGGAAGTAGAGTCTCAGGCGATTTCCTACACAACCGGCGTTCCGGCCATGATCGGAACCATGATGGTCGTGAACGGCCTCTGGAACAAGCCGGGTGTCTACACCACAGATGAATTCGATCCGGATCCGTACATGGAAGCACTCAACAAGTGGGGTCTTCCGTGGAAGGTCGTAGAAAATCCTGTTTTAGTAGATTAAGCCTATGTATAAGATAAACGAACTGCCAACTCCCTGTTTTGTCATTGATGAAGGCAAACTGGAAGAAAACTTAAAGATCCTGCACCAGGTAGAAGAACGCACCGGTGCAAAAATTCTGCTGGCTCAGAAATGCTTTTCCTGCTTTTCGGAATATCCGCTGATTGGAAAATATATCAGCGGAACAACTGCCAGCGGACTCTATGAGGCGCGGCTTGGAAAGGAAGAAATGGGGCTGGAGAATCATGTGTATTCTCCGGCCTACCGCCCGCAGGATATGGAAGAGCTCGCACAGATCTGCGATCACATTATTTTCAATTCAGAAAAGCAGCTCCGAACGTACCTCCCTGTACTTAAGGCTTCCGGAACCGCAAAAGCCGGACTTCGCATCAACCCGGAATGCTCCACGCAGGAAGGCCATGCGATTTATGATCCTGTGCGCCCGGCTCCCGCATGGGCATCCGCGCCTGCGATTTTACAGACGAACTGGCTGATCTTGTGGACGGTCTTCATTTTCATACCCTCTGTGAACAGAATTCGGATGATCTGGAAACCACGCTGCGCGCCGTGGAAGAAAAATTCGGCAAGTGGCTTTTTAAAATGAACTGGCTTAACATGGGAGGCGGACATCATATCACCCGTGAGGATTACGATATCGAACGCCTGATTTCCTGTATCAACCATATGAAAGAAACGTATGGTCTTCAGATTTACCTGGAGCCCGGGGAAGCAGTTGCCTTAAACGCAGGCTACAATGTCACGGAAGTTCTCGATATTGTTGAAAATAACGGAAAAATTTTAATTCTTGACACTTCCGCTGCCTGCCATATGCCGGATGTGCTTGAGATGCCGTACCGCCCTCCGCTCAAAGGCAGCGGACTGCCTGGGGAAAAGCCTTATACCTACCGCCTTTCCTGCAATACCTGCCTGGCGGGCGACGTAATCGGCGAATATTCCTTCGATTCCCAAATCCGGATCGGTGACAGACTGTATTTTGAAGATATGGCGATTTATTCGATGGTAAAAACCAATACCTTTAACGGAATCCCACTCCCTTCCATCGCGGTGATGGACAAAGCTGGAAACTGCCGAATCATAAAGGAGTTTGGATATGAAGATTTCAAAAACCGATTGTCTTAGAACCCCAAAAGCCGATGGCTTTTACATGCCGGGCGAATTTGAGCCCCACGAAGGCACGCTGATGATCTGGCCGTGGCGCCCCGGCTCCTGGAATTACGGAGCAAAAGCGGCAAGAGCGGCATTTGCAGAAATTGCAGAAGCAATTGCCGCTTATGAGCAGGTTTATCTTTTCGTCCGGCCACAGGATAAAGCATCGGCACAGGAACTGCTTTCCTCCGACCGGATTCATCTGATCGAAGCCCCGACAGAGGATGCCTGGGCAAGAGATACCGGCGCTACGTTTGTGGTCAACGATCAGGCGGGCGAAGAGGCATTCAATGGGAATTCAACGCCTGGGGCGGCCAGTATGACGGTCTGTACTCCCACTTTGAACATGACCGTGAGGTTCCGGAACGAATCTGCAATTTTCTCGGAGATTCCTTCTATAATGCCCGCCCCTTTGTTCTGGAAGGCGGCTCCATCCATGTTGACGGGGAAGGAACCCTGCTTACGACCGAAGAATGTCTGCTGAGTCCGGGGCGCAATCCTTTTCTTACAAGAGCGGAAATTGAAGAAAAGCTGCGTCAGTATCTTTCGGTTGAAAAAATCATCTGGCTGCCTTTTGGTATTTACAACGATGAAACCAACGGCCATATTGATAATATGTGCTGCTTTGTAAAGCCAGGAGAAGTGCTTCTTGCCTGGACAGATGACGAAAACGATCCTCAGTATGCCAGAAGCAGGGCCGCTTTTGATCTTCTCTCCCATACCGTTGACGCGAAGGACGAAGCTTTGTGATTCACAAGCTGCCCATTCCAAAGCATCCCATCTGTATTACAGAAGAAGATCTTCTCGGCTATAATTTTGAAGCTGGCGAAGACCAGCGGGAAGCCGGCGAACGTCTTGCCGCCAGTTATATCAATTTTTACCTTGCCAATCACTGTGTCCTTCTTCCCCGGTTCGGCGATGAAAACGACACCGTGGCTGCAGAAATTCTCGGAAAATGCTTCCCGGATCGACGAATCCTCTGTCGATGCACGCGTCATTCTGACCGGCGGAGGCAACATTCACTGTATTACCCAGCAGATTCCGGCAAAGAAAAGAGGAAACAGATTATGAGAAATATAAAAATTGCCGCACTGCAGTTTTCATGCTGCAGCCAGGTACAGGAAAATATAGACAAAGCAGAGACCATGGTCCGTGAAGCCGCTTCCAACGGTGCCAATCTCATCCTTCTTCCTGAATTATTTGAAAGACCGTATTTTTGTCAGGAAAAGCGATACGATTATTATGATTATGCCCTGCCTTTGACAGAAAATCCCGCCATCCGGCGTTTTCAGGCCGTTGCCGGAGAACTTGGGGTCGTGATTCCGGTCAGCTTTTATGAAAGGGATGTTCAGCGCCTGTTTAATTCCATTGCCATGATCGATGCAGACGGATCCATTCTTGGTGTTTACCGCAAGACCCATATCCCGGACGATCATTTTTATCAGGAAAAATTCTATTTCACTCCGGGAGATACGGGATTCAAAGTCTTTGAAACACGTTTTGGAACCGTCGGCGTCGGCATCTGCTGGGATCAGTGGTTTCCGGAAACAGCACGATGTATGGCTGTGCAGGGAGCTGAAATCCTGCTCTATCCTACCGCGATCGGAAGTGAGCCGATCCTGAATGTAGACAGCAGCGGGCACTGGCGACGCGTCATGCAGGGACATGCTGCCGCAAATCTTATTCCGGTTGCTGCTGCAAACCGGATTGGTACCGAAACCGTAACGCCCTGTGAAGAAAATGGCGGCCAGTCCTCTTCTCTTACTTTCTACGGCTCTTCCTTTATTGCCGATGCAACCGGTGAACTTGTGGCATCTGCCGGAAGAGATACCGAGGAAATCCTGTACGCCTCCTTCGATCTGGATGCCTGCGCGAAGAACGTTTTTCCTGGGGGCTTTTCCGTGACCGACGGCCGGAAACTTATCGTATCATGACGAAACAGTAAAGCTCTGTCTCTTCCTGTTGTAACTCTTCCTACAGCGGTGCGCTGCATCACATATTCTAACTACAAAGGAGAACCGCTATGCAATATGGAGTTTTATGTCTGCTGCCGCCTGCGGCGATGCTGATTTTTGCATTAAAAAACGAAAAAATCTTTCGAAGCTCTGATTTTCGGAACCCTGGTTGCCTATCTCATCATGTACAAAGCGGCTTTTATCGGACCCTGGTGTGATCTGCTGCTTTCGGAGATCAGCAACGCAGATAACCAGTATATTCTTCTTCTCTGCGGACTGTTCGGAGGCTTCATCTTCCTGCTCCGCGAGGCAAAAGGAACACTTGGTTTTTCCAACCTGTTAAGCCGTTTCTGTAAAAATGAACGGATCACCATGATGATGTCGGTATTTCTCGGAATCATTATTTTTGTCGATGATTATCTTAACATCATGACCGTTGGAACCTGTATGAAGGATGTCTGTGATAAACGAAAAGTCCCACGCCAGGCCCTTGCTATATCATTGACTCAACCGGTGCACCTGTCTGTGCACTGATTCCCTTTTCCACCTGGGTAGTTTTTTATTCCGGTGTTTTTATTCAGGAACCGGACATTCTCAATATGGGCTTTTCCACCGGTATGAGTGTTTACTTAAAAGTGCTTCCTTATATGTTTTATCCCATGGCTGCACTTCTGGTTGTGGTTCTGTTTGCCTGCAAACTGATGCCAAAGCTCGGAAAAATGAAAGATGCCTATACCGATCTGGAAAAGAAAGAGCAGACACCGGAGCATCCCAAAATGCACAATGCCCCTTCCGTTGACATTGCCATGGCCGGAATGAGCGTTGATTACCCGCCCGAAAATACCAATGCCGGAAATATACTGGATTTTCTGATCCCCATCGGAATTCTGATCGGTGTGACAGTAGCCACACAGGATATGATGCAGGCGATTATTCTTGCTCTTGCTTCCTGTATGATTCTTTATCTTCCGCGGAAAAAAATGACCTTTACGCGGTACGTGGAACTGTTCTTTGCCGGCTTTGCAGATATTCTTCCGGTTCTCGCCATTCTTCTTGCATCCTTTATGATCAAGACTGCCTGCGGCGAAATGGGACTCTCGGAATACGTCATCAACCTGTGTGTTCCGTATATGAATGCCAAAACACTGGCAGCTATTATTTTTGTTGTCATTGCAGTTCTGACCTTTGTCACCAGCTCTTTCTGGGGAATTGAGGCCGTAGCCGTTTCCATCGTTGTTCCGCTTGCCATCGCCCTTGATGCCAATGTACTCCTGGCCCTTGGTGCTGTCGTATCCGGCGGTGTTTTCGGAAGCCATGCATGCTTCTATTCCGACGCAACGGTTCTTTCCTCCGCGACCTGCGAGATTGACAATATGTCACATGCCGTGTCGCAGTTTCCTTACGTCCTGATCAGTGCTGCTCTCGCCGTAGCAGGATTCTTAATCTGCGGAATTTTTGCTCTTTAAAAAGCACCCTTAAAATAAAAAAAGTCTTCGACGATCGGATTTTTCCAGATTCATCGAAGGCTTTTTTTGTTTTTTTATTCTTTTACACTCAACCGCACCAGCGCACGCTGCAGCTTGCTTCGGCAATACGGTATTCTTTGTCTGTCAGACCGCCGTTTGCCAGCGCCTGCTCGGCCTGTGTTTGGCAGCCTCGGCGCGCTCTGCATCAATATCCTCTTCCCACTCCCAGGTTGTTGCCAGGACACGGCAGACCCCGTTCATCATGGAAAGCATTCCGCCGATGCAGGCGGCATTTCTTCTCGTTCCGTCCTCCAGCACAATATGCGCCTCGCCCATACCGAGTGCAGTGCAGTAATTGCAGTGCCCAGCAGAATTGCCAGGTCGCCGCTGATGGTTCTGCAGACAACGCGCGCTACGTCACCCTCATAGAGAAGTCCGTCCGGCGTGCCGACACGTAAAGGAAATGTACTCATACGTCATTCCTCCTTTACTGATTCAGTGCTTTTGCTTTTTCAAATACCTCGTCGATGGTACCTGCAAACAGGAAGCAGCTCTCCGGAAGATCATCGCACTCGCCGTCAAGGATCATGCGGAATCCGCGCAGAGTTTCTTTTAACGGCACGTATTTTCCTTCCATACCGGTAAACTGTTCCGCTACTGAGAAGCTCTGAGACAGGAAACGCTGTACCTTACGGGCACGGCTGACCGTCAGCTTATCCTCCTCGGACAGCTCGTCCATACCCATGATGGCGATGATATCCTGCAGCTCTTTGTATCTCTGCAGCACCTGCTGTACGGCACGTGCTACCTCATAGTGCTCATGGCCTACGATTTCCGGTGTCAGGATACGCTGGTAGAATCGAGCGGATCAACAGCCGGGTAAATACCCTGGCTGGAGATTTCACGGGAAAGTACCGTCGTGGCATCCAGATGGGGTAAACGTTGTTGCCGGAGCCGGGTCGGTCAGGTCATCGGCCGGCACGTAAACAGCCTGTACCGATGTGATGGATCCCTTTCTTGTGGAAGTAATACGCTCCTGCAGTGCGCCCATCTCGGTTGCCAGCGTCGGCTGGTATCCTACTGCGGACGGCATACGGCCAAGCAGAGCCGAAACCTCGGAACCTGCCTGCGTAAATCGGAAAATATTATCGATGAACAGCAGCACATCCTGATTTTTCACATCACGGAAATATTCTGCCATGGTAAGGCCGGAAAGTCCGACACGCATACGCGCTCCCGGCGGCTCGTTCATCTGTCCATAGACCAGTGCTGTCTTGTCGATAACACCGCTCTCTTTCATCTCGTTGTAAAGGTCATTTCCTTCACGGGTACGCTCTCCGACACCGGTGAAAACGGAAAGTCCGCCGTGTGCCGTTGCCACGTTGTGGATCAGCTCCATGATAAGGACTGTTTTTCCAACGCCGGCACCACCGAACAGACCGATTTTTCCGCCCTTGGCATACGGGCAGATCAGGTCAACGACCTTGATTCCGGTTTCGAGGATCTCCGTTGCCGGAACCTGTTCCTCATAGGACGGCGGATCGCGGTGGATCGGCCATTTTTCTGCTGTTTCCGGTGCCGGCTTATTGTCTACGGTCTCACCGAGCAGGTTGAACACGCGGCCTAAGCACTCCTCTCCGACCGGAACGGCGATCGGGCCGCCCGTGTCAACTGCTTTTGTTCCGCGGACAAGTCCGTCTGTGGACTTCATGGCAATGCAGCGGACCATGTTGTCGCCCGTCTGCTGCGCCACTTCCACAACCAGCTTCTCGCCGTGGTTGTCTATCTCGATGCATTCAGAAGTGCCGGCAGCTCTCCTTCCGGAAAACGGATGTCCAGAACAGGACCCGTTACCTGCACAACCTCGCCAATGTGTTTTTCACTCATTTAACGACTTCTCCTCACTTTTCTTGTTTCCACTCTTACACGCCTTCCGCACCGCCGACGATCTCCGTGATCTCCTGCGTAATGCTTGCCTGACGGGCACGGTTGTAATACAGATTGAGCTGTTCAATCATCTCCTCTGCATTTCCCGTTGCCGCCTCCATTGCGGTACGGCGTGCCGCAAGCTCACTTGCCACACTCTCACAGATACCGCCGTAGATCAGGCCGCCTAAGTATTCCGGCACAATCGCTTCGAATACCTCGACACCGTTTGGCTCATACAGGATCAGATTTCGGATTTTTTTCGCTTCCGGATCCTCTCCATCCTCTTTTGCAATGTCAATCAGAGGCAGGATCGGCACGGAAACCGGCATCTGCGACAGCATCGACACGAATTTTGTGTAACAAAGCTCACATGTCCGAAGGTCCCTTTCCGGAACTCACGGCACAGCGCGCGCGCGATCTCAAAGCTGTCTGCCACGGAAAGATTTGCGATCTCGGCAAAGCTGTCCGTCAGAATGTCCAGCTTCCGGGATTTTGCATACTCCACTGCCTTTTTGCCGACCGGAACCACACAGATCTCTTTTCCTTTGGCATCTGCCTCAAAGCATCGGAACAGATTCGCGTTGTATCCGCCCGCAAGGCCGCGGTCTCCGGCAACCAGCACGTAGCAGCATTTCTCGTTTTTTGCCTCTTTTGCATAAATGGAATAAAATTCCGTGTTTCCTTTTGCAATATCCTGCAAAGTGCGGTACAGCTCCTGAAAATACGGACGCAGGTATCAGCCCGCTCCTTCGCTTTTCGCAGCTTGGAGGACGCTACAAGTTCCATCGCCTTGGTAATCTGCATCGTGCTTTCGACACTTTTGATCCGCAGCTTTACGGCTTTCATGTTTGCAGCCATAGGCTCCTCCTTCTTTCCTTATTTTGCAGGTCTTGTATTGATAAAGTTTTCGGTGTACGATTCGAGCGCACTTTTCAGCTTCTCTTCGGTATCTGCCTCGAGTTTTCCGGTTGCGGAAATCTCCTGCATCACGGCAGCACCCTCTGCGTCGGTATCAAGCCAGGTATACAGTCCGTCCTCATAGGCGCGGACATCCTCAGCTGCAACCTTTGACAGAATTCCTTTCGTTACCGCATAAAGAATGGCCACTTGTTTTTCTACCGGAACCGGTGCATTCTGGTTCTGTTTTAATACTTCCACGATACGCACACCCTGCTCCAGACGCGCCTTTGTATCGGCATCCAGATCGGATCCGAACTGTGCAAAGCTTGCCAGCTCGCGGTACTGGGAATAGATCAGTTTCAGAGTTCCGGCTACCTTCTTCATCGCCTTAATCTGCGCATTTCCACCGACACGGGATACGGATACGCCAGGGTTTACCGCCGGCATAACGCCCGAGTGGAACAGCTCTGTCTCAAGGAAAATCTGTCCGTCTGTGATGGAGATAACGTTCGTCGGAATATAGGCGGAAATATCGCCCGCCTGGGTCTCAATGATCGGCAGGGCCGTCATGGATCCGCCGCCGTGTTCATCGTCCAGCTTTGCGGCACGCTCCAGAAGTCTGGAATGGAGATAGAAAACATCTCCCGGATAAGCCTCACGTCCCGGTGGACGGCGGATCAGCAGGGAGAGTGCACGGTATGCAACCGCGTGCTTACTTAAGTCATCATAAATGATCAGCACATCTTTTCCCTGATACATAAAGTACTCGCCCATGGCACAGCCGGAATACGGTACGATATACTGCAGCGGGCTCGCTTCGGATGCCGTCGCTGCCACGACGATGGTGTACGCCATTGCGCCGTTCTTCTCAAGATTTTCTACTAAGGACGCTACTGTCGAACGTTTCTGTCCGATGGCAACGTAGATACAGATCACATCCTTGCCTTTCTGGTTCAGAATGGTATCGGTTGCAATCGTTGTCTTTCCGGTCTGACGGTCTCCGATGATCAGCTCTCGCTGACCTCTTCCGATCGGAACCATGGAATCGATCGCTTTAATACCGGTCTGCAGCGGCTGATTAACACCTTTTCTCTCACAGATGCCCGGTGCCGGCTTTCAATCGGACGGTACTCTGCTGCCGTAATCGGGCCTGCGCCGTCGATTGGCTGGCCGAGCGCGTTGACAACGCGTCCGATCATGCCTTCTCCGACCGGAACCGAAACAACTTTTCCCGTTCTTTTTACAAGCTGTCCCTCGCTGATGTTCTCGCCGGAACCGAATAAAACGACAGATACGCTGTTTTCCTCGAGGTTCTGTGCCATTCCATAGCTTCCATCCTCAAATTCCAGCAGCTCGCCTGCCATGCAGTTCGAAAGACCGCTGGCTCTTGCGATTCCGTCTCCGACCATCAGAACGGTGCCTGTCTCATCCTGCCGGATCGCATTTTCATAATATTTGATCTGGCTGCGGATGACCTTGGATATTTCTTCTGGTTTCAGTTGCATTTTTTCCTCCTACACCACTGTATCGCTGATTCTTCTGGAAAGCTCGGCCAAACGTCCCTTTACGGTTCCGTCAAACAGCTTTCCGTCGAGCTCCACACGGACACCCGCCAGAACGGACGGATCGGTTTTCAGTTCCATCACGACCGTTTTTCCGCTCATCGTTTCCAGTTTTTCTTCAGAAGCTCTTCCTGTTCCTTCGACAGGGATGCTGCGCTCGTCACAACTGCCTCGGCAATATTGTGGGCTGCGTAGTATCTGCGCTGGAATGCTTCCTGGCATCCGCCGAATTCACGGAGAAGATTTTTTTCACACAGCAGTTTGATAAAATTGACCAAATACGGTTCCGCCTGGCTGCCAAATGCCGCGTCGATCAGCCCGATCCGCTCTTTTCGCGGAATCGAAGGCTCCGATAAAAGGCGCGGATACTCCGGGTTTTCCCGGAACAGAGCTCGGATCTCCTTCATCTCGGAAAGGATTTCCTCTTCGAGATGCTCCTCTGCGGCCAGCTCATACAGGCTCCCACCGTATACTCTGGCAGTTTCTGTCATGATGCTTCACCTACATTCGATATAAATTCATCTATCAGCTTCTCATGGTCTTTTTCATTAATCTCACGTTCAATGACCTTTCCGGCAATATCCATGGCAATGCCACCGATCTCGCCTTTGACTTCATTGACCGCTTTCTTTTTCTCCTGGGCAATCTCTTTTTCTGCCTTGTTTTCAGGCAGCCGCCTGTTCGGAAGCCTCTTTTACGATTTTCTCGCTCTGCAGCGTTGCTGTCTTTCTGGCGCTTTCGAGAATCTCGTTGGCCTTTGCCTTGGCCTCCTGCATATTCTGCTCATATTCCTCTTTGATGGCGTTGCTTCTTTTTTTTGCCGCCTCTGCGTCTGTGATCTCCGCATCGGCTGCCGCACGCCGTTTTTCCAGCATCTCATTGATCGGTTTGAAAAGGAACCGTTTGATCAGATACATCTGGATGAAGAGGTTGCAGATCTGCGCGATAAAAGTCCAGGGGACAATTCCTACCAGTTCCTGAACCTGCATAGTTTCTTTCCTCCTAGCAATCATTTACTCCTTGCAACTATTTCAGGAAGTTCATGAACATTCCCGGTGCTACGAAGATCAAAAGCAGGCCGGTTACGAAACCGTAAATACCTGTGGTCTCTGCGATCGCACAGCCAAGAAGCATGGTGCTTGTTACATCGCCTTTGCATTCCGGCTGACGTCCGATTGCCTCAAGTGCCTTTGCTACGGCGTTACCTTCACCGATACCAGGTCCGATACCTGCGATCAGGGAGCATCCTGCGCCGATTGCGCATCCTGCGAGAGCGATACCTTTTGCTAAAATCTGAAAATCCATCTTGTTTTCCTCCTGTATTTTCTTTTTGTAAACCTCATTTTTTAATCTCTTTAGCCTTCCTCTGCTGCATTCGCAATGTACATGACAGTCAGCATACAGAAAATAAAGGCCTGCATCACGCCGGAGAACCAGTCAAAATAGACCGACAGAACAGCCGGAACACCGACGTCCAGAATCGGGATCTGTGAAAGGGTTCTTCCGAGCACGCCGGGAAGCAGTCCCAGCAGCTTTCCGCTTGCCAGTGCCAGCGATCCGTAAATCAGGCATTGATGACAACGCCGGAAAGGATGTTTCCAAAGTGACGGCACGCCATACTGATCGGCGTTGCGAGCTCCGACAAAACGTTAAACGGTGTCATAACCGCAATCGGAGTCGTGAAGCCCTTCAGATATCCGCCAAAACCGTTGGTTTTGATCTTCTGTGTGGTGATCATGATGAAAACCACAACAGCCCAGGACGCCTCGGTAGAAAGATCTGCTGTCGGACTTCGAAGTCCGATCAGGCTGATCAGGTTCGAGACAACGCTGGTCGCGAAAAGCGCCGACACAAAAGGAATCAGATACCGGAATTTTTCTCCCATGTTGCCGATGACGAATTTATTTGCGGTCTCCACAATCATTTCTGCCACCGCCTGGCGTTTGGAGATGTTCCGTATCTTCAAATCTCTTGTGAGCCAGATGCAAAGTCCGGTAATGAGTGCCATTACAATCCAGCTTACCACCAGCGTTTCGCTGATCTGAATTTTCCCGAACAGCGGAAAATCGATCGGGATCGTAAAAAAGACTTTTGCACCGGAGATATCAACCTCCATTCTCTTTTCTCACCTCCTCTGTATGAGATAAAATAAAAAAATTTGAACCTTTTGTCAAAGCGGATCTTCACAATCCGCTTCGCTGCTTGCTCATAACCGAATCGCTGCTTCGCTGTTTCGGTTTCAAAACGCCGTCCCGTCTTTTGCGGCTTTCGCCAAAGATCAGGTTCAGCGCTTTATGCTGTTTTTTATGCCCTTCAGCTTGATGGCCGTTCCCGGAATTAAAAGCGGCAGGATTCCTGCGGCAAACTGGAAGCATGGAGCACAATCGCCAGAACTGCCCAGAGCATCTGCATCAGGTTTCTCTGCGAATAGCTTGCCTGCATCCGCCGTTTTGCTCCCGCCTCGTCTGTCTCGGACACTGCTTTTTGTACTGCCATGCCCATCAGGAAAAAGTTCAGCACAGCAACGGCACCGCCTCCGATTCCCCCGAGGATCACCCGATAGTCAAATGGGATTTTTTCCGGCCAGATCAGGTGCAGGATCAGAAACCCGACCCACATCACAACCACGCCGACAACAGTATAGATGGCAACATTTTTCGTCTCCTTTTTTACGGCCGGCTGGACCTTGTCTCCGAAATTGCTCATATCGCCTTGTTTCCTTTCTAAGGGATTTTCCCCTTAAAATCAGTCTGAAATCTTTTCTCTGCCACTTGATCTTCGTCAACTGTGAAACTTTTTCAGACACGTTCTAAATATGTCGGTTGAAAGACACCCGCTTTTTCTTCTTTTTCCGTCCGGCTCCGTCTCGATGCGTTTCTGATGCCGCAGAACGCTCTGCCCGAATTTCCAG
>ENA-OQBT01000467-OQBT01000467.1-human-gut-metagenome-genome-assembly--contig:-NODE-467-length-24711-cov-3.918972_pt1 | contig 24711 bp, 31 predicted proteins | sample MGYA00242749_ERZ504557 | MGnify/ENA primary metagenome ERZ504557 (study PRJEB26092, sample SAMD00036243) | human gut metagenome | host: Homo sapiens | study: EMG produced TPA metagenomics assembly of... | reverse complement strand
GATTTAATAAGGTTCATTAGCCTACTTGAGTAGTCACCCTATTATTTAAGAGTAACTATACACACCCAAATAATGCGTACACGATAGTAGAAAACATTGTAAATAAGCATTCGTTCGATAGAACTATATCGATTTGTAAGGTAAAATATCAAAAGTTTTAAACTTATGCCCCTTTTTTGCCCCTTGTTTTGATTTTCCTTATAACCACAATTTGCCAATAGGTCCGTTATAACGGAAACAAAAAGCCCTAGCTTGTGCTAGGGTGTTAATGTTTATACAAATCAAATGTTGTATCAATAGCCAGTATATAAAATGTCTTATCTATCATCTTTCCAATTACTCTGCCTTGATTTTTTAAGCGAAACACGAAGAATTTATCAGTGCAATAGTCATCTCGTCTATCCTTGAATTCAGGAGGTATAGTGAATCTTTTTAACGCATGGGAGCTAAGCGTCTCAATTCCTTGCTCCTTCCTAAGAGCCAACACTTGAACCCAGTCCATAGAAGATAAATAATAAATTTTTTCTAGTAAAAGCGTATGGATTGAATTATTATTTTCTAGATTATATTTCTCATGTTTAGTAATAAATGAAAAATTAAATTGAACATATTCTGGTTTAAAATCTTCAAGTTTATTAGATTTTATTTTTGGTTTTGCTTTTACTTTTTGACTTCTTATTTTTTTCATTCAACTATTTCTCTGACAAAAAAATCTTTGATTAGATCAACATCAATTTCCTGACTTTGACTCGTTTCTAACCATGGAGCCTCTTCATGTGTTTGCTCCATCAACTCTATTGCAGACATATCGCCATACGCATCAACAACTGCATTTAAAATAAGTGCCACTTTTTGGTTAGAGTTTACTTCTTGGTAATCTCTTATTTCTTCGTCGCTCATTCCATCGCTTGTGAAATCAACTATTGCTCTTGAACCTTTATATACATCATGCACTTCTTGAACAGCTGGTCCATATTTCCAAGCTAGAATTTTTTCTGAAAATAATACTTTATCATATAAGGCTAACGATACACCTTGAGCATAGTACAATAATTTCATTACTTTTAATTGAGTCAAAGCTTCAACATTATCGTTAGTTTTCATGTCTGAATAATTTCGAACTTTGAACCAATTGACAATTTTTAATACATCAATCATCGTATTACTCCATAACTAAATATTTTTTTGAAAGCCCTCCGATCATATTGTACATTATTTAAAATAAATATTCAATCACTTTTTTTCGGATTTGTCAAATTAATTTTTCTTGACATAACAAAAAAACGCTCCCAGCAAAAACCGAGAGCTTGTTAAAGTGTTTGCTATTTTATTATACCATTATTTTGATTCTAGCAATGCTTTTCCTTCATCGAGTGTTAGGTCTTTACCGTCTGTTTCAACTTTCTGACCTGCTTTCAGTTGGTTAAACATTGCGATAACATCATTTTCTGCTGTGTTTAATTGTTCTTTACCTGCCATAGTATCACCAGTTTCTATCGACTTTCTTCATACCAGTTGCGCCCATAACACGCAAAATAGGTGCACCCGTTTCGTATTCTGCCATTGGAATGTCTCGACCAGTCGTTTGCTTAACAACCTCGTTCAGGTAAACGAGTTCGTCTGGGTCTTTGGCGGGATAAATTGTGTTAGTGCCAAAATTAGCAATAAAAATCGCACCGCTTGGAAATGATTTGTCATTCAATACGTGATAAAATTTGTACATTTGGTTAAATCCTTTCGTTATTTGAGCCGTTGATGGTGTTTGCGTACTTGTTGTGTCGTCGCAATCCAGCAAGACCACGTTCTTATCAAGCCCACCAGCAATACCAGTTGATGTAAATTGCCACCAGCGAATACCATCAAGTGCTGGGAAGATACTCCAGATTGGGTCTGGTGTGACGTCGTAATTTGGATAGGCTGCAATCCATAAGCTGTTTGGATACTTAGCAATAATTTGTTCATAGTAAACATTAGCCAGTGTATAAGGCTTATAGCTGTAGTATATCGGCTGATAACCAGCTTGTGAGCATTTATCCATAAATGCCAAAACAGCGTCTGTATTGGCTTGTTTTGACGTGCTAGCGCTATCCTCGTAGTCACAGACAAGGTAAGTTGCTTAGTTGGTAAGTTAGCCAAGAAATAATTAGCTTCTGCTACTGCTTGACTGACATTACCGCCAAAACGCGCAAAGTGGTAATATCCTACTGGTTCGCTCGTACTTGCTTGTGTGAATCGTGCTGGTGATAAGTAGCCAGTACCTTCGGACACCTTGATAATCGTTTTACGTGTGCCTGCAGCTTGGCAAATAGCTGTTAAATCTGCCGACTGATAAGACGATACGTCGATAAAATAATCATTCTTCTTCATTAGCTTTACCCGCCTTTTGCAGTTCTGTTACAGCTTTTTCAATCGCACCGTAAACTTGTTCAGTGCTAAATTTGCCAATTAAATTGTTGGCACGAAGTCGTTTTACAATAAAATTGTAAGCTGCATTTCGTTTTTCTGGACCAGTCTTATAAGTGTATTCAGCGTAATTGACTGCTTGTTCTGCCCATGATGTAAACATGGTAATATTCTTATTTTTAGTATGAGCTTTTAGTAGCTTAATGCCAAAATAAGCAACAGCTGTAATAATTCCGCTATCCCAAAGAGCTGCTAAAATTTTAAGTGCATCTGTCATGATAGCTCCTCCAATTTATTATCAATTTTTTCGACTTTCTCACTCAAGTTAGTAATTTCGGTGGTTAGTCGGATAAGTGCTTCATTTTGTTTGTCGTGATTGTCTAATCGTTTTTTGATTTCGATTAGTTCTTTGTCATGTTGTTTGTCCTTTTCTTCTAAAATCGTCGTACGACGTTCACTGTTAGTCATACGACTTTGAAAAAAAGTAAAGAGCGTCAATACTGAGACTGACGCACTTAAAAACATGCTAATAATTTCAGGTTTCCACATAATAAAACAACCTCATTTCTAAGGTTGTTGCGTATCTGAGTTTTTATTTTGATTAGATAAATCAACATAATACTGTGTTCGCTCTTTGAATTGTTCTGGAACATCATCAATTGTAATCCAGCCCATTTCAATTTGTAGAGCATAATATTTAGCGAATGATTCAATTAGTTTTTCAGGGAATTTAATTTTCATTTGTTTTTCCTCCACTTTCTTCTTCGGTTGTTTCATTTGTTGACATATCAATCAATGACAAAATTTCCATTAATTGATTTACACTGTCAGTTGCATTTTTTACTAAAATAACAGTTTTAGCTGTTTCTTCTTTAGCTTCTGCTACTGCGGTCGTTACAGTTGTGACCATTGATTTTAGATTGTTAATTGCTGATTCTACTTCAACTAATTTTTTGTTGGCCTCATCAACGCTCACTGACATCTCATCAACTTTTTGAACAGCTTCTGGCATAGCTTTGTCAGCATATTCTACTTTAAAATATGCATCACGAGCTAATTCAATAAGTTCATCATTACTTTTGCTTGTTTGGTCACCAATGACACGTTCAGTGAATGTGCCATAGCTACCAGACAATGTAGCTAATGTGATTTCAGTGTGTGTGATCACACCATCAGTGTAGATTGGGTATTTCCCAACAACTTGCCATGTTCTCATTCGTCATCACCCCCTTTCAAATCATCATCTTTGGGCATCAACGTAGCTAACTTATCTTCAAGTTCATTGTTATGCTGATTAGCAACTGTCAATTCAGCACGTAATTGTACTGCTTCGTATTGTGCAGTTGCTAGTTTTTGTAGTAACTCATTAATAATTAATTGATTTTTATCCATATTAAACTCCTGAAATATCTTTTAGTGCATTTCTAATAGCATTTTTGGCATCATTTGACGTTCCACCATTAAGAAAATGTTGAAAACAATTTCTTAAAACTTGGATGCAACCACGAACCCAATAACCACTACCATCTCCGTTATCAAGTCGAACATCACCTGTTACAATATCTGCGTATCGTGAATTAATCCCAAAGGGTTTCATAACAACATGTCCTGTGTAAGTAGAGTTAGGACTGAATGTTTCCATTTTCCAACCTGCGGCAGATGTGTTGGTTACAACGTCTTTGTTATAACTATGTCCAAAATAAATATTATCGGCAATTACACGCAAAGAGTCAGCTCTTTCATGGTCATTTGCAGCAATACCATTAATGGTTTCAACTACAATCCCTGAAAATCCACCTTGGTCCCATTTGCCATCATCAAGCGTTGTTTCACGACGGTCACCGCCTAAAATAACTCGTGATAAGATTCGGCTAGTTCCACTAACTGTGATACTAGTATTTGAAAATTTAAGTCCCATTGTACTAGCGTTTGCTTGAACACGAAAAATACCAGTGTTGTTGTTATTGTAAAAAAGCTTACCAGTGTCGAGTTCAAAATTAGTTGCGTTAGATAGTGATTGTAATTTACCACCTTTAATGACGTTCGCTGTAATACCACTTGATACAATTTTGCTTGAATTAATAGAATTAGCAGCTATTTTATCTGTGGTAATCGCACCTGCGGCGATATTCGCTGCACTAATCGTGCCCGTTTTGATTTGTGCGCTAGTAATTGTGCCACTTGCAATTTGACTAGCTGTAATGCTACCAGCTTTGATTTTGGCAGCGTCTAACGTACCAGCTGTTATACGGTCACCATTGATACTATTGGCTGACATAGCACTTGTAGTTACTGCTCCTGCTTTAATGGCATTTGCTGTGATGGCACCGGTGGAAATCACGTCAGCAGTAATGATTTTACCGTTCAAATGTGCCGTATTAATCGATTTGCTGGCTATTTTGGTACTTGTGATAGCACCGTCAACAATCATACTGCCTTTGACATTAATCTTGTCAGAAAACAGATTAATAGCGTTTTGGTTAACAGCAAAATAAGAACCAATCGCATTCGCAACATCAGTCGTTGACTTGCCAGCCTTCATGACGATTCCATCTGTATTAATCGTCAAACTAGCACTCTTAACCGTTGATTTATCCAACGCAGATACGCTCGCTTTGATTGAGTCTGTTGTCTGCTTGATTTCTGACTGTGCAGTGGCTAACTTACTGTCATAGTCTTCGGGAGCAGGTGTCCAGTCTGTGGTTATGTTGCCTTTTTCGAGCTTAACACCGTAAAGCCACACTTCGGATTTAGCAGTAGAAACTTGACGGCACGGCAACACGTTTTTGAGTCCGTTTGCGGTGGGTAGTGTCTTCCAAGTTATCCAATATCGTTCCCAATTCGATTTCAGCGTATGAGTAATAAATCCATCAGCTGCTGTAGTAGTTTTACCATCACTATTAATACCGTATGCTACACAGCTTGGGAAGAAATGACTGTATATAGTTCCACTACCTTTTACCCAAAACGATAAAGTGTATTCAGTATCAGGGAGAACAGTTAAAGCGTTGTCAAAACGAACATCATAGTTATTCGAAGCTGTATCTGTACCGGTAGACGTACCATGATATACGTTGAACTTATCGATAATGTCCGTAATGGTCGCAACCTTAGTATTCCAAGCCCAACCCGAAGAAAAGTTAGCAGTACCTCTAACTAAATTCCGCCCGCCAACGCTTGTAGGTATTCTTCCCTCCACACTCGTAATCTTACTGCTCAACTCATTAGCTTTAGCTATGATATTGTTTTCAGCAGTTGTCACACGACCGCTTAACGTATTGAAATCTGTTTGTGATACTTTGGCACTTAGACCAGTTGATAATGAATTAATCGAGTTAGTGTGTGATGTAATTGTGTTGCCTTGCGACGTTACTTGCGTGCTAAGCTGTTCAAGACCGTTAGCGGTTTGAGTGAGAGTAGTGTTTAGTTTAGTGATGTCTGATTCGGTGTCTTCAACTGCTGGTTTTGGCGCAGTGGCGATTGTACCATCTTCTAATTGAACATCACGCAAATAGACAACATCTCCAACTTCCCAAGCATTGTTATTACTTACTGAATAAAATACGAAGGAATAACTTTTTCTAAAATTAGTTGTACTTGAATACGAAAAACGTTGCCAATCAGTAGAAACACCAAAAGATTGTACACTTTCGGTAAAAACTTCGACACCTAAGTTCATCTGAATAGACTTACTCGCTTTAACATCTATTGAGTAAGTCATTTTTTTGTTTTGCCACTCCGTCCCACGCAAATCAATAAGAACTTTGTGAATTCCACCTGCTCCCGATTGAGTACATGTAGCTCTTAAACATTGACCGCTCTTTGATGTGTTATCTGGAATGATTTCAAATTCCCATTGACTAAGAACGCTTTTCCACCCTGATGTTGTTAAACCATAATTTTGAATATAATTCCGTCCACCAATTGTTGTCGGTATCTTACCCTCGACTGCTGAAATGCTAGTCTTTAATTGACTAGCTGTTTGGTCGAACTCCGACTTATTCTGTTTGACCGTACCGTCTAACGTTTGTAAGTTGGACTGTAAGCTAGCGTAGTTTTGGTCTGCAGTTTGCTTGTATTTAGCAACTTTCGATTCAATGTCGGCTTCATTTTGGTTATAATCTTCGACTACTGCAGATAAGTAGAGGTTAAAGTTTTCAAGACTTACAGCTGTGTTAAGTGGAAGAGTATTATTTAAACGAATGAATACATTATCCGTTTTGTAGCTGTTACCAGCACCACTCAAGTCAAACTTCAAATCAAAGTGTTGTAAGGCAGTTGTGCCACCTTTGAATGTGATGCCACCGCTGTTATACCAAGGACTAGCACTAAAATGCACATACGTTTTAAAATTTGATGGCAAAGCTGGATTAAAAGCAATATCAAAAGACATTCTCACGTAGTTTTTAGTAAAACGAGTATCATTTTGCCAAAAGTCATCATCAATATAAGTTCTGACGTCTTGTATTTCTGTACTGTTAATGTAGTATTTACGTGATTTTGAATTTTTGAAATAGTTTCGACTACCGATTTTCAAAGTTTCAAACTTCGCATTAAGCCCATTCAAATCCAGTTTCTAAAGTAGCTGTTTTTTGATTGGCGCTATTAGCTGTCGTTTTAACTTGTGATAGCGTTGTCTTCGTGCTCGTCAAATCATCTTCAACGGTTTTAGTCTGGCAGTAACGCTAGTGATATTTTGGGTATTACTATCTACTGTCTTGCTTAACTCGCTGACAGTCGTCTTCGTACCGTTTGCAGTTTCTTCAACTGTTGAGACACGTTTAGTTAGTTCAGACTGTGCGCTAGCTTGTGCAGTCAACTGACTAGCTTGTGCTTGCAAGTCCTGCTTAGCTGTGCTCAAATCATTAGCTACTGTGGTGAGTTGCTGTTTGGCTTCACTCGCTGACGTCTTAGCACTGTTAGCAGTATTTGACACTGTGGTTAAATCAGTTTGCACTTTGGCTAAGTCAGATTTTAAACTGTTGACAGCTGTACTCGCTTGTTCTGCGACTTCTGCTGTTGCCTGGTTGATTTCATCAGCGTATGCTTTAGCGTTAGTTTCTGCTTGTGTTTTAGCTGTGTCAATCTGTGTTTCAAGTTCTGCTTTTGACGTGGCGAGTTTTTCTGTAATAGTCGCTTCAAATTCTTCACGATCTGGAACGTCTTTTAGTTCATCAGCAATCTGTTCTTTGAATGCTTCAACATCATTAACGATAGGTAGCTCTTCCCAATCTGCACCAGTCCAGTAATACATTTTCGTTGTGTCACCGACTGTCAAATAAAGTGAGTCACCTTTATGTAGTGTACCTTTAGGCTCATCTTTTGGAAATTCATTACCAAAATAAACAGTACTTTTACCATCTGCAGATACTAAAGCTTTATTTGCTGTCTCTACTGCTTGTGCAATAGAATCTGATGCATTCTGTGCTTGCTCTTTTGCGAGCGTGTAACTTGCTGATAATTTTTTAACAGCACCAATATCATTACAAGTCACTTCATGTTTAACAAGCTGACCAGTAATATCATATTCGCTAGTAAAGGATACAATTCTAATTTTTTCTTTAAAGCCAAGTGTCTCATTGATTGCCATGATATAATCGCCCGCTGTTGGTTGAGTATAATCATAACCAGCACGAGTTAAATCTTCCATGTCAAGAGTAATCGAGATACTATAAGAATTATCAACGTTTTCTTTTAAAGCAGCAGTCATACTATCGGCTTTAGTGTAACGCTCGTCAACAAGTGGTTCGGCTTCCAATTTGCCATAAACACTAGCTAATGGACTTGTATATTCAACTGTTAAGCGACCTTTGGTATGGTCATTCTCATCAACCCACGCACCAAAACCTTTTTGATAAGTAACAAAATCACTGATATTTTTTTCAATCCCTAGTTCGTTCATGTTGAAGTTCTTGCGAACAACCGTTGATAAATCAGTTCCTGTTTTTTCTAGGATTCTGACAACTTTGCCATTTACTTGAAATTCAACACCTGATGAAGTGATGATATCGTTAAATAATTTTAGACGGCTTTTATATCCAAAAGACTGCTTTTCAAAAGCATAAACTTTCAATAGAGGCTCAATTGTGTAAGTATAACCACTATCTTTAAAGATAAAATCAAGGTAAGTGACAAATGTGTGTGAACCATCATTTAGTTGTTCATGCACTGATGACTTATCAAAATCCCAAAAGAACTGATGAACAGCATCAAAGGTAACGTGAGTACTTGTACCTTCATCAACTGGCTTAGCATAAGTCACTGCATAGTACTCATCATCAAAACGCAACCGCCAGCCACGTTCGATATTTTCCAGGACATAATCACCTGATTCAATTTCACCACTAAGTGAGCGTTCACCATTAACTGCGTTAGTTATTTTAATACTAGCAAGTGCACCATGCTCAACACCTTTTTCGTTTAAAAATGTAATCAATTCATCACCCCCTATTTATAAAGTTCTTTAAAGTTTAAAATTTTAATTGTGCCATTGAAATTAGTCTTATAGCTAACTTTTTTCGTTGGACTAGGTTTTATAGCAAAATAGGCATAATTTGTACGTGCATTAACATTAGCTAAATTCTTAGTTGTCTCAATACCCGTAATCTTAAAAACATCACCTGCGTTGATGTCACCAGTTTGAGAGTAAGTAAAACGGCAGTCACCGATTTCAATGTAAAATCCCGACTGATTTCCTGTTGATGTCATTTCAATAACAAAGGGAACTTCCAATTGCGACAATTTCGCTGTGCCTGCATAGGCAAAGCTGCCACCGCTTAACGTTATGTCTTTAGCTTCCGTTTCACCATATGGCATTTCTGCTGTGGTAAATACCACGGAAAAGTCATATTTTAACCCTTGCCCAGAATTTCCAACAAATGAGAATATCGGCTCACTAGCAGTTACTTTCCAACGATAATGCCAAGCTGTGTGTGGTTGATTCACAAAATCCAAATCCCCAGCCGTTTGTCCAGGAACTTGATAATCATAAAAATCAGCATTGTTAGGATACATTTTGGTGATATAAAAAGCTCGTCATCTAATAACAAGCCAAATATATCATCTTTCATACTTAAGAATCCTTGGACATTTGCAACTGCTACACGTCCAGTTACTTTAATAACTTTAGCAGTAAACGTTGCACCGCCAAACACTGTACCATTACGACCAGCTACAGACCGCTTATCAAAAGAGATTTCAGGTGCACTATCGTCAATATCAATATTATAAAAACCGTAGTCAGAAAGTTTGACTGACGTTGTTCCTTTCGTAATTAATAAATCCATGTTTCACCTTTCTAATAATTAAAATAATCATTTTTAGTATCTTCTCTCGCTTCGCGTTCTTTTACTGTCGTGTAAATCTTATCGCCAATTAATTCATTGTGTACTTCAAAGACTGGTTCTGATAAGCTAGTATTTTTCACTTCATCTGACAAGCTATCAAGTGATGATGATAAGCCAGATGTGCTAACACTACCAGCAATTGTCATAGTGCTGTTGACACCCCAGCTTTGGTCTGTAACAGCTAACGCATACTCTTTGCTGATGTCGTTGATTCTACTATCCAGTCAGACATGCCAATAGCGAAGCCTTCACCAGTATAGCCACCGAGTGATTTCATCACACGAGATGGTGAGTGAATGTCTAATGCTCTACGAATTGTTGCTGTTACTCGTGCTGCTATTCCAGCTGCAACAGCGTAAATATAACCTGCCGAACCTGCAAGACCACTAGCAAAACCAGCACCAGCATAATAACCAGCTGATTGCATACCACCTGCAGTACTATACATGATTGATACCATGTGATTACCTGCACTGCTTGCTACTGCAACAGCACCATTCATACCATTTTGAACAGCTGAACGGACACCATTCATACCAGATTGTGCAGCACTTTTCGCTTTGTTAAACGAATTAGTGAACGTTGAATTCATCTTGTTTCCAGCAGATTGAACGGCACTGTTGATTTTATTCATTCCGCTAGTAACTGTTGAGCCTAAACCATTCATAGCAGATGTTGCAGATGACTTAGCCTTATTGAAATTGTTAGTGATATTTGACGCCATTTGTGATGACGCTGAGTTGGCAGATGAAGCAGCTGAATTAAGCTCAGATGTCACATTGTTTGATAAACCGCTAGCTGAACTATTCGCATTTGCTTGCATTGCGTTAAAGTTTGCTGTAACACCGCTATTTGCCGCTTGTGCTGCGCTCGTTGCATTAGCCTGTGCATTTTGCATGTTACTAGACACACCTGCTGACAAGCTAAGCGCTTGATTAACAGCATCAAGATTCATACTAGATGTTGCAGCATTAACACCGTTAGCCATGTTCTGTGCATTGGTTGTGGCGTTTGTACTTGCTTGTGCTGTATTAGTATTGATGCCATTAGCCATAGCAATGGAATCATTAAGGGCTTGAACGCTCATAATACCAGTCTGTGCATTAACATTCGAAGCCATTTGTGTAGCATTGTTCGTTGCATTCAAATTGGCAAGACCCGTATTTTGACTAATACTATTGAGAGCTGACATTGTATCAGCGCTAGTTTGTGCGCTCATTTGACTGGTTTGAGTACCGACATTTGTTGTCATTGTTGTAACATCAGTGCTAACTTTTGCAGTCGTTTCAGAACTCTTACCAGTGATTGTGTCCCACAACGAAGTGAAACCAGACTTAATGCCTTCCCATACACCAGAAAGTGCATTAGGAATAGCTTCAAGCATTGCCTGACCAAGTCCAGCAATAAGTTGAACCCCAGCTGCAAGAATTTGTGGAATATTTTGAATGATTGTAACAGCCAACTGTCCAACAAGTTGAATACCTGCTGCAATGATTTGTGGTAAGTTTTGTGTAATTCCTTGGATCAATGATTGAATGATTTGAACCGCAGATTGCACAATTTGTGGCAAGTTCTGAAGAATACCTTGTACCAACATTACAATGATTTGAATACCACCTTGTAAAATTTGTGGTAAATAACTAGCTAAGCCTGTGATGAATCCAGTAATAACCTGCGTAGCGATTGAAATCATCGCTGGTAGTCTCTGAATGATACCTTGAACTAAGTTAGTGATAATCTCAATACCTTTAGAAATGATGTTTGGCATGTTAGCAGATAAACTTTGACCAAAATTATCAACAATCTGTTGCGCATATTGTAAAAGCAAAGGTAAATTTTGAACCAAACCATTGACGACATTTGCAATAAAGTCCATACCTACAGACAATAGTTGTGGTAATGCACTAGCAATCGAACTAACAAATGTACCAATCACTTGAATAGCTGACGCAATCAAACTACCTGCATTAGCACCTACACCTTGAACAAGACTAGAAATCAGTTGAACACCAGCTTGTACAAGCACTGGGAACATGACAGTAAATGCATTAGCAAATTTAGCAATTAATTCTGTACCTGATGCAATCAAAAGTGGAATTTCACCTGTAATACCATTGACCAGATTCATGATGATTTGTGGTCCCTTGGTTGTAACTGTTGCTAATAATTGGTCAATCTGTGCACCAAATTGACTATTAATCAAACCAAGACCAGCAACAACTAATCCGAGAATTGCTGCAGGACCAATAACCGCTAACGCCATACTAGCAACTGATGTAATACCATTCGCCATAGTAGACATAGCAGATAAACCTGTACTTGCCGCGCCACTGAATGCACTAGCCATTCCAGAACTGCCAGCGCTTAATTTAGCCATACCAGCTGAAGCAATACCAAAGGCATTGCCAATAACAGAACCAGAAGTTTGAGCTTTAACAGCAAGACCGCCCATAACCTTACCAAGGTTACCTAAATGTTTCATAGCAGGGCCGAATGCAAACGAACCGACTAAGCCTGCGATTGCTGGCATTGCATTCATTGCTGCAGCTTTAAGACGTTCAATTGGTTCAATTTTAGTTTCTAGTTTCTTAGCGTCAGCATCTGCACCAGAAAACATTTCATCAATTTTCTTTTTAGTCTCATCTGCACCGAATGCAATTTGATAAAGTGCAAGTGAGACGTCTTGAACTTTCTTGACGAATTGGTCGACAACCTTACTTTTACTAAAACTGTCAATCATTCTATCAAGAATCTTAACCACACCTTGCAAACCAGGAAGCATTGCACTACCGATTTGGATTTGCAAGGTTTCAAACGAACCACTTAAATATTCAACAGCACCTTTTAAGTTGTTAAGTTTTTGAATAGCCACATCTGCTGCAGTTACCTTACTAATTGCAGCTTGCATGGCATCTGCACCAGCAGCACCCTCTTTCATAGCTATGTTAGCAGCACGAATGGCGTCAGTACCAAACATTGTCTTAAGAGCGTTCTGTTGTTGCTCAGCAGTCAAACCTTTCAAGCTATCTTGTAAGATTTGTGAGATTTCACTAAATGACTTAAGCTTACCTTCTGCTGTATAGAATTGATTGGCTCCATCAGCAGTAATAATGCCCAATTGTTGCATTTGAGCTGCCGCTTTATCGGTTTGTGGCGACAAATTCAAAAGCATTGTTTTAAGAGATGTACCTGCATCAGAACCTTTAAGACCGTTTTGAGCAAATACGGCAAGAGCGTTAGTTGTATCATTAAATGACATACCAACACCAGAGGCAACCGCCGCAACGGCAGAAAGTCCGTATTTCAATTCGTGGACATCTGTTGCTGAAGCATTCGCTGCACCCGCTAACTGGTTAGCTGCATCGGTAACACTTAAATTATCAGATTTAAAGGCGTTAAGCGCTGTTGAAGCCACTTCCGCTGCTTCCGTCAAACTAAGTTCACCAGCAGTGGCTAAGTTAAGAGCACCAGTCAAACCACCATTTAAAATAGAGGCTGTATCAACCCCTGCTTTACTCAACTCAGCGATAGCGTCTGCTGCTTCACTGGCTGAAAATGCAGTATCCGCACCAGCTTTTTGAGCAGCAGCATTGAATTGCTTCATTGTTTCAGAACTAGCACCAGTAAGAGCCTTGATGTTGCTCATTTTTCTTCGAATTCTGCTGCTTTTGAAACTGAACCAACAACCGCAGCCTTAAACCCTTGAAAAACTGCAAATGCTGCACCAAGAGCTGTAACTGTCAAAGTAGTTTTAGTAATACTATTTCCCAGCTCTCCCATTTTTGAACTAATACCATTTAGTGCAGTAGTCGCTCTGCTCGATAAATTCGAAAAGCCAGAACCAAGCGAACTAGCCATTTTAGTCGCAACACTTGCAGCTTTACTACTTAAGCTAGTAAGACTACTTCCTACTTTCCCAACAAAAGAATTACTGATTGTATTTGAAGCACTGCTTACTTTTGAACTAATCGTGCTAAATGCTGAGCTAACCTTGCTAGTCGCCGATGTAGCAAAGCTAGAAACTGAGCTAGTTGCTTTTGTAAAAGCGTTTTGAATAGGCTGAGGGATTTTATTAGCTATTGAGTTGACACCACTCTGTATAGCTGTTAAAGCGGTATTAAACCCATTTTTTATGGCTGAGGAATCTTTTCGCCAATTGATGAAGCTATACGCTGAATTTCGCCAATAGACAGATTTAAGCCTGTGCTAAATGCTGTTCCTAAACGTTTACCAAGTGATTCGCCATTGTTTGCCAGCTGTGCCATAATTTGACCAACACGTTGAACTAAACGATTAGAATTATTCACAGCTGCATCCTGTGCTTTCTCAAAAGCACGCTGTGTTGCAGTTGTAATCTTATTCATTGCCGCTTGATAATCAGCAATATCAGCACCGACATAGGCATAAATTGAGCCATCAAATTCTGCCATATAACTCCCCCTTTCTGTGTTATCTGTTCATGAAATGGTCATTGACTTTTTGCAGACGTTCAGCAAGACTACTATTAGTCGTTTGCTTATTGTTATTTGCATGAAAGGCTTGTTTAACTTTATTTCTGTCTTTTTTCTTGCTAAGTTTATTTGCACTAGCACGTTTAGCATTCATAGTGTAGCGCATTTCCATAGCAAGCTCTGACAGATTCGCGAAATCAATCTGTCTGTAATGAAGCCCTTCTAAAATTGCGTCAAGTTCCCATTTGTTGCAAGAGTAGATTGTTTCTAAGTCTGTTAAACCAAGACGTGCACACTCAGTTAAGATAATGCACTTTTCATCTTGCCAATAAGTTTTTCGGTAATTTCGACTTGAAGCACTTCGCTGTCCTCTTGCGCTTTCATGTATTCTACTGCTGTTTCCAAGTTTTCGATATATTTCAAAATCTTGTTCTTGAAAAAACCAGAGTCAACCATTTCTTGTTGAATTTCTTCAAACAAGCTTTCCGTGTCATCAGCGTCATTATCCACTAGCCAGGTTTCAATCGCTGTGATAGCGTCATCTTCTGAAATAGCTTTACTAAACGCTTTGTTAGCTGACAAAAGAATTAAATCAACAAGTCCCTCATCATTACGATTTAGAATGTTGTTAAACAATGTACCGACGCGTCGTTGTTACTTGCACCAGTGTCTTTATTTTTAGTGGCAAGTTGTTTGTCAACCTTAAACATTGTGCGGTAATCAAACTTAATTTCAATGATTTTATTTTTAACTTTAAATTCCATAAAGTGAGTTATCTCCTAACTAAAAAATAAAGGCTGGATTTAATATCCAACCTTTGACGTGTTATTCGCTTGTTTTGATGTTATCGTAATCGCCAGTTGTTTCACCTGGGTTTTGATAGTTATAAACCTCATCAAGCAAAGCAATTTCTTCGGCAGTCAATGGAAATTTACCATTTTTTAGCTTACCGACAATACTTGCTGTGTAGCTAGTTTCGATAATATCTTCAATACCTTCATTATATTCAATATCACCAATCTTAGCATAGCCAAATTTGGCAGGATAAAAATCTTTTTTAGGTTCACCATCTTGTGTTTTCAATGTTTCATCAACAAGCACACGCCAAATTTTGACTGATTCACCAGTGTCATTCGCTTGTTCAAGTACATCAACTGATGGGTCCTTCGGTGCAAATTTAGTCGTCAACTCAATTTCGTGGCTGGTACTTGTTTTATCAAGTAAAAGCCCTTGTTGTGTTTGTTCGTCTGAATATTCAGCACCAAGTGTCAAACTGCCGTCTGTACGATAAGCTGGTAAGATAGCATTGCTGCCAAGTGCAGCATGAATAGACTGAATGAAATAAAAGACTTTTTTACCTGCTAACGGCTTAGCAGTTGTTACTGTAATTTGTCCTGTCATGTAGTAACTTCTCCTTTAATTAATAAATAGTATCAGATACAGTAATAGAGACGTGGTATACTTCACGTCCTATGCTATCATCTGGAATGATATTAGCTGTTACATTTCGACGTCCTAACGCCCTTAAAGCTTTTGCTTTAACTTCTTCAGCATCAGTTCTGCTTGAGCCATCTAAAAAGATGTCAATATTTACCGTAATATCTTCAATAACAGCCCCTGTTTGTGCTGTTCGTGAAGTATCTGATGAATTAGAGCCAATCACAATAAAAGGCTCTAAAACGTCAGAATTTGGCAAATAAAAATAGATTGGAATAGCTAACACTTCCAATCTATCGTGTAGTTCTTTTAAAAATAAAGTTGATGGTGAATAAGTCGTCATATATCACCTATCTTTCGTATAATTTGCGTAAATTGCTGATTAATTTTGGTCGTTCAGCATCAAGTGCTGGTTTTAAGTATGGCTGTGCTCGCATTTTTCGGGTTCCTTTTTCCACATATATCGCATAATGCTGTGGTGCAGTAACTTTATAGGTTAGATTGCCTGCTTTTGCTGAAAAAATTGTATTTTTCAGTGCACCAGTATCAACTGGTACCTTTACCTTAGCCATGCGTTCGATACGTTTGCTAGATAAATCTAATTCACGATCAGTAGCTATACGCGCCTTTTTGCCTTTATTAGCAATCAATCTAACCATCTGGTCAACACCACGAACTTTGAATTTAATGCTCAAATGTATATTACCGTCGAATTTTTGTGATGTTTTTTACCCTGTATTTTGCGTTTTTTACCATCATAGATAATTTCAGAAAAACCATCATAGCGTCCTTGCAAATGCAACTTAAAACTATCAAGATTGTATTTCCCGAAGATGCCCATCTGTTCTGCATTGGTCAAATCGTCTTCCTGACAAGGAATTGGTTCAGATTGTTTCTTAACGACTTTATCACCCAAAAATCAGCTTCAGTCGTTTCAACGATTAAAATAACACGTTTTGTTATATATCATATAAATCTTGTAATTCCTTTCGCTTGATAATTTCGACCAACTGCAGCACTTTTTAATGTAGTTTCGTATTCATCTAAATACTTATCCCAGTTAAACGAACGACCTTCTTCGCTATCAGCACTAGCACCCTCTGAATTCAAACGATTGTAGCGTTTAATAGCTACATCTCGAATGATGAAAGTTAAACGGTTTGGAACTTCTGCCAATTCAGTCTCACTAAATTCATTCAACTTAGCAAGAACACGGTCAACACTTTCATTGATTGCTAGTTCAATCAACTTATCCTGCGTTGTATCTTTATCAGAAATTCCTTTAAATAATTTAACTTCCTCTAAAATCAACGCTTTGTCCATAATCTAGGTTATCCTCCTACCGTTGGTGTCGAAACAGCTGGTACCTCGATTGTAGCCTCAATAACACCTTTAGGAATTTCAGCGAACAATTTAAGAGCGCCGAAAAATACTGACTCATATGTAAGGTTATTAAGACTACGGTCACGACCTGAAGCAATCAAACCAGTTTCGTCAGTATAATCGGCAAACATACCACCGAGGTCTGAACTGTTCACGTCCAGGTAAGCAAGTACAAGGTTTTCCACTGCTGTTGAATATACTTTACCTTGCGGCACGTTTGGCAATACAATAACGTTTTGCATGCTAGGAAGTTCTTAAGCAATGTCATACCAAAAACGTTAGAACCGTCTGCACCGACCGCTTTATCGCCAAGATAGTCAGCTACGTCAAGTGAGCTTACGAATGATACAATTGGGGCACCGTCAAATTCTGAAAATGTTTGCAGTTTACCCCAAGATTGAGCTAATGCACCTTGAAGACCTGTTCCTTTAACTTTTGTGGGATCTGTTTTAAGGAAAGTAAAGAAATTAGTTTTGATACCATTTTGGATTTCGCGCATAACACGTTGGTCCGCTTTGTCAATTGCTAGTGACGCACCATGACGCGCAATAGCTTCAGCAGAAACAGCACGACGTTTTTTGAACCATTCAACTTGATATTCTTTATCTAGTGCACGAGTCACTTTAGAAAGCGGAATAGTTTCACCTTCACCAACATTAGTGTTGTTGATGTCTGTTTCCCATTTGTAAGTACGAATTTTCATATCAGCTGACAACGGTTCTTTACGTGTCACACCGAGTAATTTCAAAAGTTCAGAGATGTTAGTACTAAATTTGTTAACGAAATCAATTGATTTAATTTCGCCCAAATCGTTCATAACGGTTAATTTTTCTTCAGCCATAAATTAGCCCTTTCTAAATAATTCTAAGTTTTCTGCAATGAGTTTCTGACGTTCATTTACGTCTTTAACAGCCATAATTTCAGCTTTACTCATTGCACCTGCTGTTGAACCACGACGTGGTTTATCCTGTGTTAGACGCTCATTCACACGCTTTTCAACAGCTTCATCAAATACCTTTCGAACACTTGCAATGTTGTCTTTAACAGCTTCTGCAGTATCTGCCATGACCACATCAAGAAATTCAATTGGTAAACCTTCATCTGACAAAAGACTTTGTGTTTCAATGCGTAGTTCTTTAACTGCGATTGCTTTTTCACGAGCTTCAATGTCCGCTAAGCGCTTAGCTTCTTCCTCTTTAGCACGTTCATCTTTTGTCATTTTCGCTAAACGTTCACCCTCTGATTGCGCCTGCTTAATTTTGTCTTCAGCTTCTTTTTCAGCATTAGCCACAGCACGTTGAACACGTTCTTGTACAATGTGGTTAAGCTCAGCTTGAGTGAATGTTTTGTCTGCTTCGGTAGTTTCTGGATTGTCGACTGTTTCCGTTTCAACTACTTCAGTGTTAGTTTCTTCTGCCATGTTGGCTACCTCCGTTTTAAGTCTGTAGTTAGACTGATAACCTTCACCTTTTAACGTCATGAGTAGTTTTGGACAAAATCAAAAGCCGTATTACACGACTTAAAATATCTTTATTTTTTTAATTCTTTAACAAAGCTTTTTACTGCAATAGCAATAAAACCACAAATAATCACTAAGGCTAATAAGCTAGTGCATTTAATATCAACCACAAAATTAACATTTTTTCTCCTTTTTGGGTACAAAAAAAGCGCCTAGATTAACTCTAAGCGCAAATAGTAATAAGATAGGCGGGACTGTCGAGCTCCCGCATTTCTGGCCCGCTAGCTAAGCGGCGTGTTGGTGACAGATTCTCAACCTCTATCTTTTCTCACCTACATTATACTATTCTTTGCTTTTTTCGTAAAGTATTTCGTTGTTTTTCCTATTTTTCTTCTCTTGTCTAATACCCACTTTGTTAAAATGAATCATCATCATTGCATCACGAGGGATAATAACTGCTTCCATCACTAAACGATCTTTATTAGGGATTTTAGCATAAAGAAGAAGTGAGCCTTCCACCTTGAAGAATTATCAAGGGCTAAATAAGGTTTTTTAATTACATCTTCAATCAATTTAAATTCATCTAAAGTATACTGTTGACCATGAGACTTCAATGATGAAGATAAACTATTTGCGTCTATATAAACATTATTAAATGCCGTATATTGACTAATTTTAGGCGATAAAATACCTATGTCATACCTATCTTGCAGCCTATTTCTTATTTGATCTCTATCTACCACGCCTTGAGAAATTTCGTCCCAAATTTTTGATACATCTTCAAATAAGTTATCTACATTTGCTTTTTCGATATTTTTAAATGATTTTTCGTCCAGCTCCTCTTCATCAGGAATAACAGCGGACCGACAATTATAATGAAAAGGCGGTGCAGTGACACCAGTCGAAAACTCATCAATACGGTAACGTTTATCTTCGCTGTGAATGTTCTTACAAATCTGTGATGTCCTGTTATCCATCTGTACAGATATACGATAAAATTCTAAACCAGATTCTTCATAACGTTTAATGGCTGAACGATTGACAATCGCCGTACCATCAGTCCTAATAAGTGTTTGCGCTCGTGAACGTGCTACATTGTACTTCTTAGCAAGTTCACCAGCCATCCTTCGAACATCATCACCACGAATAAAACCACGTTTTAGAACATCTCTCAAATCCCTGGCTAAATCATCAGTATTGCCCCACAATTGCTGCGAATAATTTCGACCATTAAACGGTGTATTGATAAGTTCTTTCAGCGCTGGTTCATTTAAAGCCCCATTATTGCCACCCATGGCTTTCTTATAAGCATATTTAGCAGTTGACTTCAGATAATTTTCAAACGACGTTTCAAGAACACCTTGCATGACACCAACTTTGTACGTCATTTCAAGATTTAGTGCATCCAGTCGTGTCACTTTCGAGCCAGCATACTGTTCATTCAGTCGTTTGAGCAATTCTGGGTCTTTCTCAGCTTGTTTACGGTACTTCTTAGCGTTAGCTTGATAATTTGATAGGTCAACTCCTCTAAGGCGCTGTAGGGCGTCAGAATAGCTCATTTTATTATCATCTGCATATTTAGTCACAAATGCAAACAAATCACGTTGGAGCTCTGCTGATTGCTCAACATAAACCTTTTGCAATTCAGCAAACATATCAACGTCCGTACTATCAACATAACGCATAATATCATTGCTGCGCTTTTGCCAATAATTATTGTGCTTCTTCGTCATCAGCAGTCACCTCACCAATTCTTGGCTCTGGTTCTTGTGGTTCTTCAGACTTCAGACGTTTCATTTCATCTTCTGCATCAATACCAGTTACTTGTTCTAATAACTCGTAAACTGTCTGGTCACTAACTACACCAAACAGCGACTTAGCAATATTTGTTAGTTCCGTTTCGTTTTGTGGCAAGTTAGGACTGAAGATAATAGCGGTTTGATTAATGGCTTGGTAATTCGTTGCATCATTACCTTTTATTTTCCAAATATTGACTGCTAAGCGTAACCGTCGCATAAGCCTTTTTTGAACAAGCGCTCTTGTTTGCTGCGGTAGTTATCTGATGCCATAAGTTTGTATTTCATAGATTCGCCAGACTGGATACCGCTAAAATTGTTATCTAATATATCAGGCGTGAATGTGAAACGTAAAATATCGTTAACTAAACGTTGCTTATACGCTTCAGCACCAGCCGAATCATATTGCTTAACTAAGTATTTTGCGTCTGGTTGTGAACCACCAGGATTAGGATTATCGTCAAGTACAGCAATTTGCGCTTTTTTAAACCCAAGCGCTACGCCTAAACGCCCATTTGGATTGACACGACCGTCGTCAAGATAATCGTTATCATCTGAACCAGTGTAAGGATTACCAGTAATTACCAAGATAGCGTCATTGCTGTTTTGTTGAAAATTGGCTAGTTCTGATTGTGATAAATCGTAAGCGTCAATGTCATCAAGAACTGATTCATAAGCGCCTGTGCGGTCCTCGTTATTCTTAAATTCGTTGATCGGAACACCTTTAAGATAATGTTGTACTGGTTCATCAACTAAACGAAGACCAAACTCGTTTTGATTATCGTCAACATACGTGTAAATCATGTTGTCTGAATAGACACGCACTACCATTTTGCGGTGACCACTACCATAATCAACTTCATAATAATTGACACCTAATAATGATTTTTGTTGGTAGGTATCATCATAAATAACAAACGTCTGTTCTGGTGCCAAATGATACAGCTTTAAAACGACATTACCGTTTTCATCTTCTTCTGGATTTAGCAACTCATAAGCACGCCCATAGATAGACAAGTCAGTCTTAATCAAGATATTGTGATAGGCTTCGTTTGTTTGTTCAGAAAACGTATCAATCAATTCTTGCAATGTTTTATCTTCGTTCGTGTACTTAACAGGATTGCCAAGCATATAACCTTGTTCAAATACTGTGATGTATTTTGCAAAATCACTTGAAATACGATTATCAGCCGCAAACTCGTCTGTTTTATCAGGACGGTATTTGATGTTATTATCGCCTAGATAATAACGTTTAAGCTCTTTCAAACGCGCAATCTGTAGCTTGTGTGTGTTGATGTATTGTTTTAATTGTTCAATCCATTTTTGAGACGCAAAATCAATGCTTTCATAATCCTCAGTCAGCATGATAATTTGGTCGTTACTGTGTGGATTAAACCTGGTTTTAGATAGGAATTTTACCATGTGTTACCTCAAAATAAATAACTTGCTTTCTTAGTTTTCTCTCTCGTGTTGCTGTTTGCTCTCATATCGTCAGCAAACGCGTATCTTGTTGCGTCAATCGTGTGGTTATCCTTATCCTCTAGTCTTGGTTTAGGATTACCGTCACGGTCAACTTGATAGTCAATATTTTCAAATTCTCGTGCAATATTCGGTGTACGTTTTGGGTCAATGCAAATAAAATCTAAATCATCAAGCCAACGTTCACCAAATTCGACTGAATCAGGACCTTTCTTGACACCATATACGTTTGGCAGATTGAAATCACCATGCAGTTCAGCAATACTTTTTGGTTCAGCACTATCTGCGCCAATTCTATCTGACTGATAACCTCGTGATTTAATCCAGTTGGCAGCTTGACGGTTGCTGATTTTCTGACCGTAAAACTCATCAATCGCATATATACCGTTATGTTTCTTGTCATAATGCCAACGAACGAATGCCAGCGGGTCAGTAGCATAACCAAAGTCAAGACCGTTACGAATATTGTCAAAGTTAGCTATTAAATCATCTGGTATTCTTTCAAAGCGTAAATTATCGAACGGAACTACACCAGAACCGATAGCCTCACCAAGGTATTCCCAACGATAACGCCGCTCATCTCTAGCTTTGGTTGCCTCAGCTTCCTCGACAAACTCTTTAGCAATGTAAGGATTATCAAGATAGGTCGAATGGTGAACGAATGTATTCGCTGGTTGAAACTGTGTGCCATATTTCTTGTTAACCCAGCTTTGTTTTCGTTTCGGCGGATTGTATGTGTAGAAAAACTTATAAAAAAGACCACTACCAAGCTCACCACGTAAGAGTGAGTTAGTAATCGTCTTAACTTCATCTTCAGTTTTAAACTCAGCTAATTCTTCAATCCAACCAATTGCAAACGGAAACTGACTATCTTTTAACGACTTAATACGCTCTGGATACTGCGCACCACGAAAGACAATATAATTACCACGAGGAAGATAAGTAATGCGTAACGGTGATTTATTGAATTTAAACAAATGCGTCACATGTTGCTCACTGATTGCCCATTTTAGTTGCTCATAAACTGACTGTTCAAGTGTGTTATCTGTCTTACGAATACACACAGCGTTAACTGCATAGCGCATAATAAGCTGAATAATAATATGTGCAACATCTGATGACTTACCAGAACCACGTCCGCCCTCACACACAACATGCAGAATACTTTGATTGAGACTAGCACGCCAGACATCATGAAACTTTGGTGGTATCAAACTTGAAAGCTTAATTGATGTCATCTTCAAACACCACCTGCTCGACAGTTGCGTCTAATTCAACTTTATCAGTAAACAATCTATAACGTTTTCCAAGCAATTCAGCAGCCTTAGTTCGTGCCTGCACTGGCGGAACAGCGTTAACGACTTTTTGTGTACCCTCACCGTCTAAGACAAGCAATGGTTCAGTCTTTTCACCACGCATGACAGCTGTCAGGTATTCCATGACTTCTTGCTGGTCGGCTACTTTTTGAGATTGCAACTCTGCTAGTTTTTCATCAATGTAAGATTTCACACTCACATTTTCCAACAATTTTACTACATTACCTTTAGCGTAATTTTCTGAATAACCAGCCGTTATAGCCGATTGATAAGCATTTCCAGAGATGATGTACTCATCTGCAAAACGTTGTTGTTTTAAAGTTAATTTAGTGATTTTCCATCACCTCCAATCCAAAATAAAAAGCCACACAACGCGTGACTGTTAGAGGAATAGCGGGAGCTGCACCCGCATATCTAAAGTAAAAAATTTAGTGCACTATCTATTTGTGCTATATTCCAACAGTTTGCCCAAAAGGCTGTACAGGCAAACACCGATATACTCAACCTGGATTGTATACCGTTTTTCAGCTATCCGCTCACGGGATATTTTCACTTCCATTTATTTTTCAATGACAGCCGACGTGGCTCAGCTCATTGCAGGACTGTAAACCGTAACAAATAAGGACGAGAAAGACCCTCAATAATCCTCGTCCTTATCTTCAAAACCTTGATGATAACATAATATCGCATTTTAGGTGACAAAAATATCGTGTTTTTTGTCATTTTTACGAAAAACCATAAAAATCAGCAAAAATTTCTAAAATTCGTTGACGTTTTCGGTAAATTGTCTTGATTGACATGTGCATTTTACCAGCAATGGCGTCCCAGGTATTCACACTACCTCTTGCCCAACGTAACCAGAAAATGCGTTCCATGTCATCATCTAACATATTCAACGTATTCTCCACTGCGTGTTTTTGCGCATATAAGCTATTTAGACGCTGGTCGCTATCCCATTTAGTAACTAAGTTCTCAGTTGGTTTAGACACAACATTAGACCGTCCACCACCAATATTTTCATCCGTGTTTGGAACGTCGCTAATTTCTAGCTTACGTACTGCGATTTTATGGTCGATGCTCACATAATCAAACAACAGTTCATCAAGTGCTTTTAGTTGTGAATTACTTAACTTCCCCACTTTTACATCTCCTTTGTGATATAATAAATGTAAGCGTTAATATCATTTACCAAGGGTCTGCGAAAGCGGGCTTTTTTGCATAATCCTAAAAAAGATAGCTCCTTTCATTTTTTATAAAAAATTGGGCAGGCGCACGACCCAAACATTGAGTTACCACGAAGAATAAACGGCGCCTTGCAGAATTACGAACGACTGATAATTCGCTTTAGAATGTTTTACAGAAAGAATTTTAAGGAATACCTCGTTTCTAAATATTTCAGTCTGTTGCTAGCAAGTAACCCGATAAACTTACTAACTATATACTAATTTGTGTGAGAAGGAGTTTTTTTCACCTCACAAAACCATATAAAATATTTCGGGTTATGCCTATGCGTGAAATCGAATCACGCTCAAGACCATCATAGGCACCGAATGATTAATTTTTAAAATCTGGAAATACAAAGGAGTTCTAGACTGCCGACTAGAAAACAGTCATCATTGAACCTACTTTCTTTTTTTATTT
>ENA-OQBT01000466-OQBT01000466.1-human-gut-metagenome-genome-assembly--contig:-NODE-466-length-24714-cov-2.000203_pt1 | contig 24714 bp, 26 predicted proteins | sample MGYA00242749_ERZ504557 | MGnify/ENA primary metagenome ERZ504557 (study PRJEB26092, sample SAMD00036243) | human gut metagenome | host: Homo sapiens | study: EMG produced TPA metagenomics assembly of... | reverse complement strand
AGAAAAAGAAAGTGAGCGGGCGGAAAAAAGAAGGGATCTGTGAGAAGTAGAAGAACAGATCGGGAAGAAAAAGCGTGTCTGGAACTGCTGCGGAAAATGAAGCAGGAACAGGAAACGATGACGCAGCTGCAAAAGGAACTGCAGGAAACAGCGGAAACAAAAGCAAAACTGCAGGAAGAGCAGGAAAATGCGAAAAAAGTGCTGGAACAGCAGAAAGCACGAAAAGAAAAACTATCCGGTACGGAAGCGGAACTGGCACGGACGGAACAAAAAGAAACGTATGCCGCAGAGCAGGTGCAGCAGCTGAGCGCGTACTGTGAGAAAATTGGAAAGACAGCCGCTGAGGAAGCTGCAAAAAAAGAAGAGGAAAGTGCTCTTTGCGAAAAAATAAAAGAAGCAGAGCATACGGAAGGCAAGGCAGCCGAAGAGGCAGAAAAGCTGGCAGGGCAGGATAAAGTCTGCGAAAAGTTTCAGGAAGAAAAGGAAAGCATCAGGCGCAAAATCCTCACTTTGGCAGAAGCGAAAAAGCAGCTGGAAAAAAAGACGGATGAAGTGCAGCGGCTCGCAAAACGGCTGAAACAGTTACAAAGAGAAGAAGAGAAACTGCAGGCGGACAGAACAGTGACAGCAGAGCAGATGGCCAAAAGAGGCAGTGCTGCGCTGCTGCAGGAAAAATACCGTCAGGAGCGGGAAACACTGGAAAATCTGCTGAGAGGCTGGGAACAGGCCTGCCAAGAGCTGGAAGAGAAACAAAGTGCATACCGCGACGGAATCTGGAAGAGAGACGATCTGCGGAAAAATTATCAGGCGATGGATCGTTATTTCTGGATGCGCAGGCGGGAATTCTGGCGGAAAAACTGACAGAAGGAAAGCCATGACCCGGTCTGCGGCGCGATTCATCACCCACAGCCTGCAAAACGGGCGGAGCATACGCCGGACAAAGCGACGCTGGATCAGAAAAAGGAAGAACTGCGGGAGCAGGAAGAAACAGCGGCAGGACAGAGCGAAGCGGCCGGAAACTGCGGCAGACGGGTAAAAGAACTGCGGGAGCAGCTGACTGTGTGTCTGGTAAAAGAGATGCCGTATGCGAAAAAAGAAAAGCAGGAAAGTGGTCTGACGGAAACTGACTTTATGAAATCAGCCCCGTATGCCAAAAGAAATGAAACGGATAGGAAATCAAATGAAACACAAAGATTTCTTCAAATGTCAGACTCCCTGTTCCGCCAGAAGGTAGAAAAGAAAGCAGAGCAGCTCCGGGAAGAAGAAAGTAAGCAGAAAGTGCGTCAGGCAGAATATGCGGAACTGGAAAAAACACAGACCAGTCAGCAGGAAAAACTGGAAACGCTGAAACAGGCAATCGCCGGGGCGCAGGCAGATCTTGGCCGGGCGGAAGGAACACAGAAAGCGCTGGAAGAACAGCTGAATAAAGAAATTTCAGAAGCAGAAAAGGAGCCAGGTTTTGAAGAAACAATAGTTTCTGCGGAGAAAAAGGTTTCTGCAGAGAAAAAGGGTTCTGCAGAGGATAAGGATTACGCAGAGACGGACGACAGAAACTTCCTTGCTGGTCAGATCGAAAAAGTGCTGCTCTTCTGGGAAAACAGGCAGAAACAGTGTGGAGAAGAATTCGCTGTGGCACAGGCAAAGATGAAACGCCGCACAGAATGCATTGCACTGCAAAAAGAGGCAGAATCCAGTCAGAAAAAGGATCAGGAACAGCTTCAGCGTGTGCGGAGTTGTCTTGAAGTCCTGCAAAGTGACCGGAAAAGATGGAATGAAAAGGAAGAGAAACTGCTGGAAACTCTGGAGCAGCAGAGAAAAGAAATAAAGTCGGCGGATCAGTTTGAGAATATTGCAGAGATTTCATTCACAGAAAAACAATTCCTGGAAATCCTGACAGATACAGAAAAACAACTTTGGGTTCGTTCGATGCAGGAACAGCGTTATTGGAAAGAAAAACAGGAGACGTTAGAAAAGCAGAAACGGAACCTTCTTGCGCAGAAAGAAGAGTTACAGAGAATCCAGCTGGAAATCCAGGCAGAAACGCAGAAAATAGAGCAGAGAGAAAAAACAATCCGCGAGAAGGAATTGCTGGAAGCAAAACGAAAGGCGGAGCAAAAGGCACTGCAGGAAAGAATTCAGGAAAAGAAACCAAACTGGCGGGAAAAGAAGAAAAAGAACTGCTGGAGCATATCAAAGGATGGGAGACGCAGAAAGAACAGCGGAAAGCGGCGCAGAAAACGGCAAAAGAAGAACTGGACGCTGTGCAGAAAAAGCTGACGGAAGTACAGGCGGCTCTTGCGGCCATCAAGACGCTGGAAGCAGCGGATGAGGAAGCGGATTTACAGGGGCAGCAGCTCCCTTCAGAAACGGAGCTGCAGGAGAATCTTGAGATGCTTTCCGGGCGGAAGCAGGAACTGGATCAGCGTTACAACGAACAGTATCATGCGGCAAATACGAATCAGAACGTATACCAGGCTGTGCAAACGCAGCAAAGCCAGATGCAGGAGGTAGAGGAAGAATATAAATGGGTCAACACGCTTGCGGATACCGCAACGGGAAATGTGACCGGAAAGCGGAAGATTGATTTGGAAACGTATGCGCAGATGGCGTATTTTGACCGGATTCTGCGCAAAGCCAATGTGCGTTTCCTGACGATGAGTCAGGGACAGTATGAGCTAAAACGGCAGGAAGACGGCGGAAATATAAAGAGCAAAGCCGGACTGGAACTGAATGTGATTGACCACTATAACGGGACGGAGCGAAGTGTCCGCACGCTTTCCGGCGGAGAATCTTTCCAGGCTTCCCTTTCCCTGGCGCTTGGCCTGTCGGATGAAATCCAGTCGTATGCGGGCGGCATTCAGTTAGACTCTATGTTTGTGGATGAAGGTTTTGGATCGCTCGATGCAGAGTCTCTGAACCAGGCCGTAAAAGCACTGGAAGGTCTGGCAGAAGGAAACTGTCTGGTCGGAATTATTTCTCACGTACCGGAGTTAAAAGACAGGATTGAGAAAAAAATTGTTGTGACGAAAAACCGGAGCGGGATGGAGTAGGCAGCCGGGCTGTGATAGAATAAACGGCACAATCTGAAAATGCACCAGAAGTGTAAAAAAGTGAAAAAGAAAATGTTACAGCTTGCGGGTTGCCAGTGAGCTGTAACAAGAATGCAGCAAGAGATCAGCTGGATTCGAGAGAATTCCTTGTCAGAAGGAATAGGAAATGCTATAATGGGTCCGTTGGGCAAAAAAAGTTGAACAAACAGAGCAAATCCGGCGAACTTGTGCCGGCTGCCATAGAATGGAGGAAACAAATGAGAACATCAGATTTTTATTATGATCTGCCAAAAGAACTGATTGCACAGGATCCGCTGGAAGACCGCAGCGCTTCCCGCCTGATGCATCTGGATAAAACGACAGGTGAATATAAGCATGGTCATTTCCGTGATATTCTGCAGTATCTGAAACCAGGCGACTGTCTGGTCATCAATGATACGAAGGTAATTCCGGCGCGTCTTTATGGTTCCAAAGTCGGAACGGATGCGGCAATTGAGATTCTTCTTTTAAAGAGAAAAGAAAACGACATCTGGGAAACGCTGGTAAAACCGGGCAAAAAATGCAAGGTCGGAACCGTAATCTCATTTGGAGACGGAATTCTGACAGGCGAAGTAGTCGATATCGTGGATGAAGGAAACCGCCTGATCAAGTTTCACTATGAAGGCATTTTTGAAGAAATTCTGGATCAGCTTGGTGAAATGCCGCTGCCGCCATATATCACACATAAACTGCAGGACAAGAACCGTTATCAGACGGTATACGCAAAACACGAAGGCTCCGCAGCAGCTCCGACCGCCGGACTGCATTTTACGAAAGAGCTTTTGCAGCAGGTGCAGGATGCCGGTGTGAAAATTGCACACGTTACCCTGCATGTCGGCCTTGGCACCTTCCGTCCGGTGAAAGTGGAGGATGTCACCCAGCATCACATGCACTCTGAGTTCTATGTGGTAGAAGAAGATCAGGCAAAACTGATCAACGATACGAAAGCAGCAGGCGGCCGTGTGATCGCAGTCGGAACAACGAGCTGCCGTACTCTGGAGTCGGCAACCGGCGAGGACGGCATTTTAAAAGCCGGAAGCGGCTGGACCGAGATCTTTATCTATCCGGGTTACCGCTTCAAGATGATCGACGGACTGATCACCAATTTCCATCTGCCGGAGTCCACACTGGTGATGCTGGTATCGGCACTGGCTGGAAAAGAGCATATTATGGCAGCTTATGAAGAGGCTGTAAGAGAAAAATACCGCTTTTTCTCCTTCGGCGATGCATGATGATTGAATAAAAAATTCGTTTATGACAAAAATACGATGCTGAAAGAAAACGACCATATAGGAACACCCGTGAAGCCCTATATGGTCGTTTTTTTCTCTGCGAATCTTCTAAATTCTTTTCTTTCCTGCCGAAAAACAGAAGATTTTATTAAGGTTTCTGAAAACGAGCGGAACTGGGTTGTGTCAGGGAATGTTTTTGCGTATACTGATACGTGTTTGAGACAAGGGAGGACGGATTTTGAAGAGAGACGAGAGAAGAAGTTTCCATACTATGGTATCCTGCCGCTAATTCTGACGCTGACAGCGAATTTTATCGCTTATTTTGGAACGCGGCCGTTTACCAGTTCGTGGAAACATTACAATATAGAAACGGTGCTGGACCAGCAGATCCCGGTGATCCCGTGGACGATCGTGATTTATTTTGGCTGTTATCTGGTCTGGATTGTAAATTATCTGATTGCCGCAAGCAGAGAGAAAGAATTTGTCTGGCGGTTCTTTGCAGCAGATGTTCTGGCGCGGCTTGTCTGTATGGCATTTTATCTGCTGCTGCCGACAACGAACGTAAGGCCGTCGATCCCGGAACAGGGATTCTGGAATCAGATGCTTGCCTTGCTCTACCAGATGGATGCGGCGGACAATTTGTTCCCATCGATTCACTGCCTGAACAGCTGGTTCTGCTATATCGCAGTCCGCAGCAGACGGGAGATTCCGCGCTGGTATCAGCGGTTCTCTTTCTGGGCGGCACTTGCCGTGTTTGTCTCTACGCTGACAACAAAGCAGCATGTGATTGCAGATGTGATTGGCGGAGCGCTTCTGGCAGAAGTGACGTGGCAGATCGCGGGACGCACGCATCTTGGTGCATGGTATGGCATGATATTGGAACGAAGGAGGTGGAAACGCCGTGCAGAGTAAGAAAAAAATGATCGTGAATACCGTTTTTCTCGTTGTGATTTTTGCGTTGACGATATACGGTGTTTTCCACGGCGAAGACCTTGGCGCAATGATGGAAGCAATGCGGCGGGCAGATGTGCGGTGCTGTTGCCGGGACTGTTCTGTGTCGTGTTTTTTATCTGGGGAGAATCGATCATCATCTGGTACATGATGCATTCCTTCCAGATTCCGGTGAAGAAGCGGACATGTTTTCTGTTTTCTTCCGTCGGATTCTTTTTCAGCTGTATCACACCGTCCGCAAGCGGCGGCCAGCCGATGCAGCTCTACTATATGAAAAAGGAGAAAATATCTCTTCCGGTATCAACGGTGATTCTGATGATCGTCACGATCACCTACAAAGCGGTGCTGGTCGTGGTGGGACTTGGGCTTGTTCTGTTCGGACAGGGCTTCCTGCACCGGTATCTGACGGAAATCCTTCCGGTTTTCTATCTGGGAATCGGTCTGAATGTCTTCTGTGTCACAGCCATGCTTATTCTGGTTTTTCATCCGGCGCTTGCGCGGACAATTCTGGTTTTGGGACTGAAAATCGTGGAAAAACTGCATTTGATGAAACGAAAAGAAAGCCGCCTGAAAAAACTGGAAGCTTCCATGGAAGTCTACCAGAATACGGCAGCGTATCTTGGCACCCACAAAATGGTGCTGGTCAATGTCCTTGCGATTACCTTTGCACAGAGGTTTGCTTTATTTGCAGCAACATGGTTTGTATACCGCGCTTTTCATTTATCAGGCATTTCCTTTATTGCCATTGTGCTGCTGCAGGCGGTCATTTCCGTATCGGTTGACATGCTGCCGCTTCCGGGAGGAATGGGAATCAGCGAGACACTGTTCCTGAAAATTTTCCCGCCGGTCTTTGGAAGCACGCTGCTTCTTCCGGCAATGGTGCTTTCCAGAGGGCTCGGCTACTACGGGGAACTGCTGGTGAGTGCAGTCTTTACCATCGTCGCACAGCTTACGATCGGGAATACGAAAAGAGAAAAAAGAGGGGGAACTACATATGATAGGGTTCTATGATTATACCGTAATATTAACATATATCAGCTTTGCATCGTCCATCAGCGGCATTTTTCTTGCAACGCGGGGACACTTTAACTGGGCGATTTTTTGTCTTGCTTTTTCCGGACTGTGCGATATGTTCGATGGAAAATTGCGCGGACGAAAGAAAAACAGGACCGAAGATGAAAAGCGGTTCGGCATTCAGATCGATTCGCTCTGCGATGTGGTTTGTTTCGGCGTCTTTCCGATCGTGCTCTGCTATGAGCTTGGCATGACACATTTTTACAGCATTCCGATTCTTGTTTTCTACGGTCTTGCGGGCGTGATCCGTCTGGGATATTTTAACGTGATGGAAGAGAAGCGTCAGAATGAAACTTCGGAGAACCGGAAATATTACCAGGGACTGCCGATTACCTCGATGTCAGTAGCTCTGCCGCTGCTGTTCGTCTTTGCACCGCTCTGCCGCGGATACTTTCTGATCTGGCTGCATCTGCTGGTGCTGGCGGTCGGCATTCTGTTTATCACGGATTTCCGCTTCCGCAAGCCGACGAATAAAGAGCTTGCTGTGCTGGTAGCGGTCGTTGGAGTGGCTGTGCTCCGCGGACTTCTGATCTGGAAGGGAGGAAGAACGGTTTGAGACTCTGCGCTTATCCTTACCGAAAACAGGGGAAAAATTATCCAAAGCTTGATTTGATCCGCGAGGAAAATGATCTGCAGGACCGTTTTCTACACATGATGTACAGCCATGCCGCCGGAAGAGCCGCGATGCAGCCGCTGGTTCAGTCATTTGTATCTCGTGCGGCAGGCTGCTTTCTGGACAGCCGCTTATCGGTGCCGCTGGTTGCACCGTTTGTAAAGAAAAATCATATTTCACTGAAGGAATGTACCGCAAAGCAGTTTATCTCGTTCAATGATTTCTTTGTGCGGAAGCTGAAAATGGATGCACGTCCGTTTTCCAATGCGCCGCAGGATTTTATCAGCCCGTGTGATGCGCGGCTTACGGTTTATCCGATTCATGAGAACGGGAAGTTTGAGATCAAGAACACAGAATATACGCTGGAACAGCTTCTGCGCGACCGGAAGCTGGCAAAACGGTATGAGGGCGGAACGTTATTTCTGTTTCGGCTTTCTGTGGACGATTATCACCGGTATCTCTTTGTGGATGACGGCGTCTGTTCGACGGAACGGCGGATTGAGGGTGTGCTCCACACGGTCAATCCGGCGGCGAATGATTTTTGCCCGATCTATAAAGAAAATACGAGAACCTACACGCTGCTGCAGTCCGCAAATTTCGGCACACTGCTGCAGATGGAGGTCGGCGCGATGATGGTCGGAAAGATTGTCAATGAAAATGCCGGAGCGGCGAGACGTGTACAGCGCGGCGAAGAGAAAGGCTATTTTGCCTTCGGTGGTTCGACAGTGATCATTCTGGCACAGAAGGGAAGCGCAGTGCCGGAAAAACGGATCTGGAATTATTCGCGGCTTGGAATCGAAACGCGGGTACGGCAGGGAGAAACGGTTGGAACGGCCGGAAGAACAGGGTAAAAGCAAAAAAATGGATTGTGAGGAAATGATCTTCACAATCCATTTTTGTTTAAACGTTTTTTATGCCTGCAGCCGTGCCAGATCTTGGTAGAATGTCGGATACGAGATATCCACATAGCCGGCGCGCAGGATTTCCGTCGGTGTCTCTGCGGCAAGCGAAGCGATTGCAAACGACATCGCAATGCGGTGGTCGAGGCGGCTGTCGATTTGGGCGCGTGGAACGGTTTTCCGCCCTCAATGATCATGCCGTCGTCCGTGCCTTCCAGGGAAACACCCATCGCGGTGAGTTCGTTTACCATGATATCAAGACGGTTCGATTCTTTGACTTTCAGCTCCTCCGCATTCCGGATCACGGTTGTACCGTTCGCTGTGGCGGCAAGAACCGCGATGATCGGGATTTCATCGATCAGGGTCGGGATCAGTTCGCCCTCGATGACGGTGCCGGAAAGAGACGGCGTATAGCGCACGAGAAGGTCTGCAACCGGTTCTCCGCCGGAGTTCTGCTCATTCAGAAGTGTGATGTCAGCACCCATGGCGCGGCAGACGCGGAGCATACCGTCGCGGGTCGGGTTGATGCCGACATTTTTCAGGAGCACCTCAGAGCCTGGAACTATCAGCGCGGCGGCGATGAAGTAGGCGGCGGAGGAAATATCTCCCGGCACACGGACGAGATTTCCATGGAGATCCGGGTCCGACAGAACCGATGCGGTCAGCCCTTCGGAGGCAACGTCGGCGCCGAAGAATTTCAGCATCAGCTCCGTATGGTTTCTGGAAAGAGCCGGTTCGGTAACGCTTGTTTTTCCGTCAGCATACAGTCCGGCAAGCAGGACACACGATTTGACCTGTGCGGATGCGACCGGCGAAAGATAGGAGATGGCGTGGAGCGGATGGCCGTTGATCGCAAGCGGCGCACAGCCGTTTTCTGGAATACTGCGGATGGAAGCGCTCATCTGGGTCAGCGGATTGATGATGCGTCCCATCGGCCGTTTTTGAATAGAGCGTCACCGGTCAGTGTACTGGAAAGTTCTGGCCGGCAAGAATGCCGGAGATCAGGCGTGTCGTTGTTCCGCTGTTTCCGCAGTCGAGAACGGCGGACGGAGCCGAAAGCCCGTGCAGGCCTTTCCATGAACGAGGATGCGCTCCGGCGTGTTCTCGATCTCAATGCCCATACTGCGGAAGCAGGAGATGGTGGAGAGACAGTCGGCACCCTGTAAAAAGTTTGTGACTTCTGTGGTTCCCTCTGAAATGGCACCGAACATGACGGCGCGGTGGGAAATGGATTTATCGCCCGGCACGGAGATTTCTCCGCGCAGAGGTCGTACTGCTTTCTGGAACTGCATAACGTAACTTCCTCCTGTCAAGATATACGCGCTTTTAATTGCGGATATGAATGGTATAGCCATGGTCTTTTAAGACCTTCCGGGCAAGAATGCCTGCCTGCTCTTCATAAAATTCAATGCGGAGAGCACCCTCTTCGAACTCGCGGTTATGCGTAATGCCGATATTTTTAATACTGATCTGGTTGATGGCAAGAATTGTTGTAACGGCTGCGATTCCGCCGGCTTCATCGAGCAGGTCGCAGTAAACGACGTATTCTTTCTTTGTCGGTCCATAGGAAGAATCTTCCATGGAATTCCGGTATTCGCGGGAACTCTCAAACATATTGTAGAGCTCGTGGCCTTTTTTGTTGTCAACCAGGTATTTTGCCTGGACGAGAAGGCGGATATAGGAATCCAGCACATTCGAGAGCTGCTTCTGGTTTGAGAGACAGATCTGCTGCCATACCTCCGGGGAGGAGGAAGCGATGCGGGTGATGTCCTTGAAGCCGCCTGCAGCAACGGTTTTCATCTGCTCTTCCGGTGTGTCCAGGGATGCGAGTGCATTGACCAGGGTAGCGGCAACGATATGCGGCAGATGACTGACACCTGCGGTGATGTAGTCGTGCTCTTCGTATGTTAAAACCATCGGGATCGCCTTTAAGGACTGGACAAGATCAACGAAAGCGGAAACTGTCGCGATCTCAACATCTGGTCCGGGTGTAATCATATAGTAAGCATTTTCCAGCAGGTAATCGGTGGCGCTGGAATATCCCGTCTTTTCGGAGCCTGCCATCGGATGGCCGCCGATAAACTGGTGCGTCATGCCGAGGGTCTCAACCGCCTGATGGATTTCTCCTTTTACACTTCCGACGTCTGTGATGATACAGCCCGGTTTTGCGATGCCTTTCACGAACGGAAGATAGGAGATGTTGGTGCTGACAGGAGCACATAAGAAGATATAGTCACAGTCGGCAAAGCGGTCGTCCCGTTCTTCCAGCGCGATATCAATCACGCCTTCCTGAATTGCCTCTTCGATCGTCGCTTTGGTGCGGCAGTAGGCCATCAGTTTATACTCCGGGTGAACCTTTCTGAGGGTTTTTGCAATGGAGCCGCCGATGAGGCCAAGGCCGATAAAGCCGATACAGATTTTTTCGGATGTATCACACATAATTCAAGTAGTCCTTTCTGACAATTTTCGTAGGTAAATCGTATAAAAGACATTGTAAGCATCTGAAATCAAATGTCAAAGATTTCTTGCTTTAAAGTGACAAGTATTTTTGAAAGGCAGCAATTTTGCTTGTTTTGCAAAATCCGGCAGATTCCACAGAAAAGCCAGACAGAAAAGCGGAAGAAAGTCAGAATAACCAGCTAAAATACATATAAAATTTAAAAATTCAGAAATATATTGTGAAACATGAATAATATACTTGCAAAAAAGCAAAAACTTTAGTAGAATGGTGACTATGATAAGAGGAACGGAAGACGTGAATCTTGATAAAAAGCAGAAAGGCGAATAAGAGCGGCCTTGCAATCTGCAAATTTACTTACATGGGAGGTATTACATATGGACGTTTTTAGAACTGACCGAATCAGAAATGTGGTGCTGCTGGGGCACAGCGGCTCCGGAAAGACAAGTCTGACCGAAGCTATGGCTTATCTTTCCGGTATGACAAACCGTCTCGGAAAAGTGACGGACGGAAATACCGTCAGCGATTTTGACAAAGAAGAAATCAAGCGCAAATGCTCTATTTCCACAACGCTTGTCCCGGTCGTATGGGGAAAAAATAAGATCAATGTTCTGGATACTCCTGGAATGTTTGATTTCGTAGGAGAAGCACAGGAAGCCGCTTCCGCAGCAGATGCCGCTGTAATCGTGGTATCCGGAAAGGCCGGCGTGCAGGTCGGAACCCAGAAAGCATGGGAACTCTGCGAGAAATACAATCTTCCGCGTATGATCTTCGTAACGGAAATGGATCAGACGATGTCAGCTACCGAGAAGTCGTTGAGCAGCTCACCGAACTGTACGGAAAACGAATCGCACCGCTTCATATGCCTCTGCGTGAAAACGGTAAATTTGTAGGATATATCAATATTGTAAAGAACAAAGGCCGCAGATATATCGAAAAAGATAAAAAAGAAGAATGCCCGATTCCGGATTACTCCGTAGAATATCTGGAAAAGTACCGTGAAACCCTGATGGAATCCGTGGCAGAAACAAGTGAAGAGTTTATGGACCGCTACTTTGGCGGAGAAGAGTTCTCGGTAGCAGAGATTTCCGCAGCGCTTGCCATGAACGTAGGAGACGGCACCATCGTTCCGGTATGCATGGGCTCCCCGGTCAATCTGCAGGGCGTATCGAACCTTCTTGATGATATCTGCGGATACTTCCCGGATCCGTCCACCCGTCCGTGTGCCGGCATCAATCTCAATACGAACGAAATTTTCGAGGCAAATTACGACTTTGCGAAACCGAAGAGCGCGACCATTTTCAAGACGATCGTGGATCCGTTCCTTGGAAAATATTCAATGATTAAGGTTTGCTCCGGCGTTATTAAAAGCGATGATGTGCTCTATAATGTAGATCAGGAATCCGAAGAAAAACTGAGCAAGCTGTACGTGCTCGAAGGCTCCAAGCCGATCGAAGTACCGGAGCTTCATGCAGGAGATATCGGTGCCATCGCAAAACTCGGCGATGCAAGAACCGGCGATTCCCTTGCGACAAAGAACAATCAGGTCCGCTACGGAAAACCGGATGTTTCGACTCCGTACACCGCAAAACGATATAAACCGAAGAACAAAGCCGATGTAGATAAGATCTCCCAGGCATTTGCCAAGATGATGCAGGAAGACCTGACTATGAAGGCAGTCAATGATTCTGCAAACCATCAGACATTGCTGTACGGCATGGGCGACCAGCACATCGATATTATCGTCAGCAAGCTGCTGGAGCGCTACAAAGTAGAAGTAGAGCTGTCCCGTCCGAAGGTAGCCTTTCGCGAGACGATCCGCAAAAATTCGGATGTAGAAGCAAAATACAAAAAACAGTCCGGCGGCCACGGCCAGTACGGTCATGTAAAAATGCGCTTCTCAGCTTCCGGAGATCTCGAGAAACCATACGTTTTCGAGCAGGAAGTTGTCGGCGGCGCCGTTCCGAAGAACTACTTCCCGGCTGTTGAAAAAGGTATCCAGGAAGCCGTACAGAAAGGCCCTCTGGCTGCTTATCCGGTAGTCGCGTCAAAGCCGTTCTGTATGATGGTTCTTATCATCCGGTAGACTCCTCCGAGATGGCATTCAAGACCGCAGCGATCCAGGCGTTCAAGAAAGGCTTTATGGAAGCATCCCCGGTTCTCCTTGAGCCGATCGTTTCGATGAAGATCACTGTAGACGATAAATACACCGGCGATATCATGGGCGATCTCAACAAACGCCGCGGCCGTGTGCTCGGCATGAATCCGGATCACAAGGGCCATACGATTATCGAGGCTGATGTTCCGGAACTTGAGATCTACGGATACGGCACAACACTCCGCTCCATGACAGGCGGAAGCGGTGATTTCTCCTATGAGTTTGCGAGATATGAGCAGGCTCCGTCCGATATCCAGGCAAAAGAGATTGAGGCAAGAGCTTCGAAGGTTGAAAAAGCAGAAGAATAAAGCTTTATAAAATAGTGTGATAAAACAGAGAAAATCCGGTTTCGGGAGCAGAATTCGCCCGGAAACCGGATTTTTCTGCGGTTTTTGAAGAAAAACGGAGGATATAGGAAAAAATAAATTGTAAAAACAGGGAAAGAGTGATAGAATACAGCTATATGTTCAAATGTGCATGCTGTCCTAGGCGGCGGTGTGAGAAAAAAGAACTTTGAACTTGAACATGCAGGAGGTTACCTATGAGTAAAAGATATGAGCCACAGGACATTGAAAAAAAGTGGCAGAAGATCTGGCAGGATGAAAAAGCCTTTGCCGCCACAGATGATTATACAAAACCGAAATACTACGCACTCGTTGAATTTCCGTATCCGTCAGGACAGGGACTTCACGTAGGCCATCCGCGTCCGTACACTGCACTGGACATTGTAGCCAGAAAGCGCAGAATGCAGGGTTACAACGTTCTGTATCCGATGGGCTGGGATGCATTTGGTCTTCCAACGGAGAACTATGCGATCAAAAACCACATTCATCCGAAGATCGTTACCAAAAACAACGTACATCACTTCAAAGACCAGCTTCAGTCTCTTGGATATTCCTTCGACTGGGACAGAGAGATCAACACGACGGATCCGGAATACTATCACTGGACCCAGTGGATTTTCCTGAAACTTTTCAAAGCCGGACTGGCATATAAAAAAGAGATGCCGATCAACTGGTGTACCTCCTGTAAGGTAGGCCTTGCAAACGAGGAAGTTGTAAACGGCGTGTGCGAGCGCTGCGGAAGCCCGGTTGTCCGCAAAGTAAAGAGCGAGTGGATGCTGAAGATTACCGAGTATGCAGACAAGCTGATCGACGGTCTGGACGGCGTTGACTATATTGAGCGTGTCAAAACTTCCCAGAAAAACTGGATCGGACGTTCCCACGGAGCAGAGGTTGATTTCTCCCTGAAAGATAAACCGGAGAAGCTGACTATCTACACCACACGCCCGGATACCCTGTTCGGTGTTACGTACATGGTACTCTCCCCGGAGCATCCGTACATCGACCAGTACAAAGATGAGATCAAGAACTGGGATGAGGTCTGCGCATACCGTGAGATGGCAGCCAGAAAATCCGATTTCGAGCGTTCCGAGCTTGCAAAAGACAAGACCGGTGTCATGATCGACGGACTTTCCGCAGTCAACCCGGTTAATGGAAAAGAGATCCCGATCTGGATTTCCGATTATGTACTGATGAGCTACGGCACCGGCGCATCATGGCAGTACCGGCACACGATGAGCGTGACTGGGAGTTCGCAAAGAAATTCAACATGCCGATCATCGAGGTCGTTGCAGGCGGCGACGTACAGAACGAAGTTTACACCGACGTTGCAGAGGGAACTCTTGTCAACTCCGGTTTCCTGAACGGACTTTCCGTTGCGGAGCAAAAAAGAAAAATTCTTGAGTGGCTCGAAGAGAACCACGTTGGAAAAGCAAAAACAAACTATAAGCTGCGTGACTGGGTATTCTCCCGTCAGCGTTACTGGGGTGAGCCGATTCCGATCGTACACTGCGACAAATGCGGTTACGTTCCGGTTCCGGAAGAATCCCTTCCGCTGGAGCTGCCGGATGTAGAGAGCTACATGCCGACCGATAACGGCGAGTCTCCGCTGGCTGCCATGACAGACTGGGTCAACACCACCTGCCGTGCTGCGGAGGACCTGCAAAACGTGAGACCGATACCATGCCGCAGTGGGCTGGTTCTTCCTGGTATTACATCCGCTATACCGATCCGAAGAACAAAGAGGCTCTGGCAAGCAAAGAAGCTATGAAATACTGGCTGCCGGTTGACTGGTACAACGGAGGAATGGAGCACACCACCCTTCACCTTCTGTATTCCCGTTTCTGGCATAAATTCCTGTACGATCAGGCGTAGTTACCTGCCCGGAACCGTATCAGAAACGTACTTCCCACGGAATGATCCTCGGCGAGAACGGCGAGAAGATGAGTAAATCCCGTGGAAACGTTGTCAACCCGGATGATATCGTAGCTGAGTTCGGTGCAGATACCCTGCGTACGTACGAGATGTTCATCGGTGCCTTCGACTTAAGTGCATCCTGGTCTCAGGAAGGCGTAAAAGGATGCCGTCGTTTCCTCGAACGTGTATGGAAACTGCAGGACAGCCTGGTAGACGGAGATCCTACTCCAAAGAGCTGGAGTCCAAAATGCACCAGACCATCAAGAAAGTATCCAACGACTATGAGTCCCTGAAATACAACACAGCGATCGCAGCCATGATGACCCTGGTCAACGAGTTCTACAAAGCCGGAAAAGTAACGAGAAAAGAGTTCGAAACCCTTCTGATCCTGCTAAATCCGGTTGCACCGCATATGACCGAGGAACTGTGGGCAGACCTTGGATACGAAGGCCGTCTGTATCAGACCGCATGGCCGGAGTTTGACGAGGAGAAGACCGTAGAGGCAGTAGCCGAGATCGCTGTTCAGATCAACGGCAAAATGCGCGGAACGATCAAAATCGCCAAAGATGCAGATAAAGAGACCGCAATCGCCGCTGCAAAAGAGGCAGTTGCAGACAAACTGACCGGAAACATCGTAAAAGAAATTTACGTACCGGGAAGAATTGTGAATATCGTTCAGAAATAATAATTATGTAAGCTGAAGAAAGGAGGCTGATTCTTGGAAAAAGAGTCAGTCTCCTTTTGCATAAATATTGCTGTTTAGCAAGGAGGGATACAAAATGGATCTTGAAACAATCAGACAGGAAGCGCGTGCCGTTGCAGAGGAGCTGATTACGACGGCGCAGATGAAACCGGGACAGATTCTGGTAGTGGGATGTTCTTCGAGTGAAATTCACAACAGTAAGCTCGGAACGGATTCCAGCCAGGAGATCGGGCAGGCGGTGTTTGAGGCGCTGTATGCGTGTACGAAGGAGCACGGGCTGTATCTGGCGGCGCAGTGCTGTGAGCATCTGAACCGCGCGGTTGTTCTGGAGCGTGCGGCGGCAGAAAAATACGGTTACGAGCCGGTCTGCGCGGTACCGTGGCTGCATGGCGGCGGATCGTTTGCGATGGCGGCATACTATGGATTGGAGGACGCTGTCACCGTAGAGCGTGTGCAGGCGCATGCAGGTATTGATATCGGTGATGTGCTGATCGGCATGCAGCTTAAGGCAGTAGCCGTTCCGGTCCGGGTATCGCAGAAAACGATCGGAGATGCGCACGTTGTCTGCGCGCGGACAAGACCGAAATACATCGGCGGCGAGCGGACACATTACGCGGAAGATCCGGAGATGAGAAAGTAAGAAACTGTGATTGGTAAATCAAAAAATGCCGTACAGGCGGAGAAAAATTTCCAACGCTGTACGGCATTTTTGATGTTTGGTTTTACGTTTTATTTCGCTTTTCTCGCTTCCCGTTTTCGCAGGAAGAAAATTTTCTGTTTCCGGTAAAAAGAGGAAATGGAATCCACGAGGATGCTCAAATATCGCAGAACCGGCTCTGTTGCGACAGAGAATACGACCAGCAGCATGATACATTTTCTGGACATATCAGAAATGGCGAACAGCTGGTTCAGATAGGTACTGCAGAAAATGAAGGCAATAATCGAGCCGATCAGGATCGTCCAGCGCATCCAGTTGAGCGGCTTGCTGATCCGGTAGAGAATCATAAAACCGACAATGGCGAGCAGTACGGTGGCAGCGGTCGAAATATCTTCCGAGCCGACCGCAAATTCCTGGCCGAAGACGACGAGTGTTGCGACCATCAAAAAGTCGGTCAGCGCCGCAGGCAGGGCCCGTGTCAGAATGTTCGTGATAAAGTGGCCCTCGATCCGGTTTTTGTTCGGCATTAGCGAGAGCAGGAAGCCTGGAATACCGATCGTAAACATACTGATCAGCGAGATCTGGGACGGCTCCAGCGGATACGTCACCATCGAGATCAGTGAGAAGATGGACAGCAGGAACGAGAAAATGTTCTTTACCAGGAACAGCGTTCCCGAGCGCTGCAGGTTGTTGACAACGCGGCGGCCTTCCAGTACGACAGAAGGCATCTTCGAAAAGTCGTTGTCCAGCAGAACGAGCTGTGCAGCCTGTGCGGCAGCGTCACTTCCGGATGCCATCGCAACGGAGCAGTCGGCATCCTTTAATGCGAGCACATCGTTGACACCATCGCCGGTCATCGCAACGGTCTTGCCGTTTTTCTTTAAAGCCTGGACAAACTGGCGTTTTTGGTCTGGTGTGACACGGCCGAACACGGTGTATTTCAGGATTGCTTCTTCGAGCTCTTCCGGTGTCTTTAGAGTGGAAGCATCAATATAATCCTCTGCGTGTGCAATCCCTGCCTGGCGGGCAACCTCAGATACCGTTACCGGAGTATCACCGGAGATGACCTTGACATGGACACCCTGATCTTCAAAGTAGCGGAACGTTTCCGGTGCTTCTTTTCGGATCGGATTGGAGAGAAGCACGTAGCCAAGCGGCGTGACACGGCTGGAGAGTGCTTTTCCATCCGGTACAGTTTCGGATGTGCCGAAGACGAGGAGACGGAATCCCTTTGAGGTATACGCTTCAATTTCACTCTGATAGCGTGCAAAATCATCGCGGAGAACGAACTCCGGGGCACCGAGCACGTAGGAGACATCCGAAAATGTCACACTGGAATACTTGAATTCCGAGGAGAACGAAGTCATCGAACGGCAGTTCTGCCGTTGTTGTCTTTAAAATATTCTTTCAGTGCCGCCATAGTAATGTTGTCGTTTGACATGGCAGATGCGAAATCACCGACCGCAAGGGAAAGCTCTTCTTTCTGCGGTGCGGGAGCATTTTCGCCGGATTCTGTATCAGGGACTGAACTGGAGCCGACCAGAATCAGGTCATGTACTTTCATATTTGTCTCGGTGATGGTTCCCGTCTTATCGACACAGAGCACGTTGACGCGAGCCAGCGTCTCGATACATTTCATATCATGCACGAGAACCTTCTGCGAAGCCAGACGCATAACGCTGACGGCAAGGGCAACGCTCGCAAGCAGGTAAAGACCTTCTGGGATCATGCCGAGCACGGCGGCCACCATCGAGGTAATGCTCTCACGGAACGCTTCGTGGGAGACGAAAAACTGCTGGCCGAAGAGCAGAAGACCGATCGGAATGATCAGAATGCCGACAACCTTTACCAGCTTGTTGAGGGAGCGGATCATCTCGGACTGTTCGCCCTCTTTCATGGCCTTTGCCTCGAGGGTCAGACGGGAAATGTAGGAATCTTCACCGACCTGGGTCAGACGGCTCTTGCAGCTTCCAGAGACGATAAAACTTCCGGACATCAGCTCGTCGCCCGGGCGCTTGGTAATCTCATCGGATTCACCGGTAAGCAGCGATTCGTTGACCTGTACCTCACCTTCAAGCACGACAGCATCAGCGCAGATCTGTTTTCCTGCGGTAAATACAACAATATCATCGAGTACGAGATCCTCCGCGGCGAGTGTTACCTCAGCACCGTCACGGATCGCAGTAGCCTTCGGCGCGTTTAAAACAGACAGCTTTTCCAGCGTCTTTTTCGCCTTGATTTCCTGTACAATGCCGATCAGCGTGTTCGCGATGATGACCGGCAGAAACGTAAGATCCCGGAACGAACCGGCAAGGATCAGAAAGATGGCAATAATCAGAAAAATCAGGTTGAAATACGTACAGACATTGCTCTTTACGATCTCGGCCGTTGTCTTGGACGGAGGTTCCACCGCGCAGTTGGTCCAGCCGTTCTCGCGGTACTCGGCAACCTGCTCGGCGGAAAGGCCTTTGGAAGGGTCTGCCTCATAGCGCGTCGTTGGAACACGGCGGTGAATGATTTCGGGAATTGTTTTGTTCATAACAGTTATATTCCTCTCCGGCTGTCCTGATAAAGAAGAGACAGCCTCACTGTGGTTTGGTTGAAAAAGATCACGTCTGGAATCTTTTTCCATACTAAGAAGTATACCATAGAGCATCGAAAAAGAAATGAAGGAAGTATTAAATTTTACGAAAAAAAGACTTTTCGCAAAGAGGAACAGATAGGAATGTGCGAAAAGTCTTTTGTATTCTGAATTCAGTCCTGTATTTCCTGAAGATTGCGGATGTTCGGCTCCGCCATCATGGAGTAATTGGTGTAATAAACAACGAAACCCGGTTTGCTTCCGTTTGGTTTGCGCAGGTTTTTCTTTAAGGTGTAGTCGATTTCCACCTTCGGTGCCTGTCTGCCTTTCGAGTAATAGGCGGCGAGAGCAGCGGCCTCTTCGTAGACGGAATCCGGCAGCTCTTTACCGTTCGTCTTTACGATGACATGGCTGCCCGGCTGGCCTTTCGCGTGGAACCACCAGTCGTTGCCGGAGGCGAATTTAAACGAAAGTTCCTCGTTCTGGAAGTTGTTCTTGCCGACATAAATGTCAAAGCCCTCGGAAGAGCGGTAGTGGAACGGATGGGAGGTGATTTTCTGCTTTTTCCCTGTCGGTCCCTTGCGGCGGATGTAGCCGTACTCGATCAGCTCTTCTTTTAACTGCACCAGATCCGCCTCATCGAGCGCAATATCAAGCGCCGTGCTGATGGATTCGAGATGGTCGATTTCCTCTTTCGTCTCGACAAGAAGTTCTTCGAGTGCCTCACGGGTCCGCTTCAGCTTTCCGTAGCGGTCGAAGTATTTTTCGCATTTTCGCCGGCAGAGAGCGTTCCGTCGAGCGGAATCGTGATTTCCTCGCCGTTATAGTAATTGACGGCTTTCAGCGAAGTATCGCCCGGCTGGCAGCTGTAGCCGTACGTATTTAAAAGCTCACCGTAAATCCGGTATTTTTCCCGCTTGTCGGTGTCTTTTAACTGTTTCTGCTGCAGGTCGTATTTTTTGACATTCCGTTCGAGTGCGGTATTGACGACACGGCGCAGATCGGAAGATTTCTGACGGATGCGGGTGATGCGGTTTTTCATGGCATAGTATGTTTCCAGTACACCGGAGATCGAATCGTATGTTTCCTCCCGCAAATCCTGATACTGCGTCAGTTTCAGTGCGGAAAATTCTTTCGGCTCATCGCCTGGTATACGATGTTCGGCGTAAATGCGCCGTTTTTGATATCCTCAATCAGATAAGAGAAGGTGCGGAACAGATGAAGCTTTGCATTTTCTTCGAGTGCATTGACCGCAAATCCGCCGTCGATGCCGGCGCGGCAGCAGACTTCCTCCGCCATCAGCGGGCTGAAGCCGGTAAGGGAAGTGTAGATTGCCTTTGCGGCAGCCATTGGTTTCGTGCAGACGAAATCGAAAAATTCTTCTTCTGTGATCGTGAGCGGATCTTTCTTATCCTGCGTGTGCGGAATGAACCAGGTGCGGCCCGGAAGAACCTCACGGACAGAACTCATGTTGGCGGAAATATGTTTGATACTGTCAAGGATCGTATTGTCCTCCTGACAGAAGATCAGGTTGCTGTGTTTTCCCATGATCTCCACAATCAGCTTCTTGCGGCAGATATCGCCGAGTTCGTTCAAATGCTCGAGCTCAAAAATAAGAATACGCTCGAGTCCCGGCTGGGTAACGGAGAGAATGCGGGCGCTGCCGATGTGTTTGCGGAGCAGCATACAGAAATTCGGTGCGGTCATCGGGCCGGGCTTATTGTTGTCCGTCAGGTAGATCAGCGGAAGCGAAGCACTTGCGAGAGGAGAAGACGGTAAACGGTACGGTTGTTTTTTATTGTAATCATCAGCTCGTCGTTTTCCGGCTGTGCGATCTTGTTGATCTTTCCGCCGACGATGGTCTGATTCAGTTCCTGTGCAATATTTGCATGGTAATTCCATCAAAAGCCATAGAAAATATCTCCTTTGTTTGAAATTCTGGTATTTTCATTATAATACAGAAAAAAAGATTTGACTAGGCTTTCTGAATGAATTATAATAAATCTGTATGGGTAGATGTATTTTCTGAAAAAGACTTCAGAAGGTACAGGAAAGGACGGATTGTGGCAAAACTGATCAACATCGGATTCGGCAATGTCGTAAATTCGGATAAAATAATAGCAGTGGTGAGTCCCGAGGCGGCACCCGTCAAGCGTATGGTGCAGCGTGCAAAGGAAAGCAACCGCATCATCGATGCGACGCAGGGAAGACGCACGAAAGCAGTGCTCATCACCGGAGAAGAATTTATCATCCTTTCGGCTTTGCAGCCGGAAACGATCAGCCGCAGATTCAACGGCGGCTGGGAAACAGAAAAAGAGCGAGGGGAATCTGAAAATGAGTAGAGGAATACTTACTGTAGTATCCGGTTTTTCCGGAGCAGGAAAAGGAACACTGATGAAACGCCTGATGGAGGAGTACGACAACTATGCGCTGTCCATCTCCGTCACCACAAGAGACCCGCGTCCGGGCGAGGAAGACGGCGTATCGTACTTTTTCCGTACAGAAGAAGAGTTTGACCGCATGGTAGAAGAGGATGCCTTCCTCGAGTATGCGCGTTACGTAAAACATTCCTACGGAACGCCGAAGGCATACGTAGAGGAGCAGCTGGATGCCGGAAAAGATGTTCTGCTTGAGATTGAAATCCAGGGAGCACTTCAGGTCAAGGAAAAACGTCCGGACACCCTTCTTGTGTTCATCACACCGCCGACCGCCGAGGAGCTGGAACGACGCTCCGGGGACGCGGAACGGAAACAGAAGAAGTCATCAAAGGCAGAATGGAGCGTGCAAAAGAGGAAGCACAGGGCATGGACCAGTACGATTATGTCCTGATCAACGACGACCTCGAAACCTGCGTAAAACAGATGCATGAGACCATTCAGAGCCAGCATTTCATGAGCAGCAACCAGAAAGACTTTATACGAACAGAATGAAAAAAAGTCTGGAAAAATAGAAAGGAGCATTTATTATGATTCATCCATCTTATCAGGAACTGATTGCAACTATTAACGAGGGCCAGGATCTGGACGAGGCACCGGTTGTCAGCAGCCGTTACTCTCTGGTACTTGCAACAAGCAAACGTGCAAGACAGATCATCGGCGGAGCTGAACCGCTTGTAAAAGTGAAAAAAGGCATGAAACCGCTTTCCATCGCCGTAGAGGAGATGTACAAAGGAGAGGTTACAATCCTTCCGGAATCTGAAGTTGAAGCGGAAGAGGAAACAAAAGAGGAGCCAGTAATTGAATAATATGAAAATTCTGTTTATTTCCCTTGGATGCGATAAAAACCTGGTAGATTCCGAGCATATGCTGGGTCTTCTGGTAGAGCATGGCTTCGAGATCACCGATTCCGAGGAAGATGCAGAGGTTATCGTGATAAACACATGCTGCTTTATCCACGACGCCAAAGAAGAAAGCATTCAAAATATTCTTGAAATGGCGAAGTACCGTACAGCGGGAAGCTGTAAGGTTCTTCTGGTAACGGGCTGTATGGCAGAGCGCTACCGCGATGAAATCATTGAGGAGATTCCGGAGGTTGACGCCGTACTTGGAACGAACAGCTATGACAAAATTCTGGATGCCATTCAGGATGTCCTCGGCGGCGACCGCTTCCAGGAGTATGCCGATCTGAAAGGACTGCCGAAAATTGACGCACAGCGCGTTGTAACGACAGGCGGCCATTACGAATATCTGAAAATTGCAGAGGGCTGTGACAAGCACTGTACCTACTGCATCATTCCGAAGCTGCGCGGACCGTACCGCTCCGTTCCGATGGAGGAACTGATAGCAGAAGCGAAGACGATGGCAGAACAGGGTGTCAAAGAGCTCGTTCTCGTTGCGCAGGAGACAACCATTTATGGTATCGATCTGTACGGAAAGCCGTCTCTCCACCTTCTGTTAAAAGAGCTCTGCAAAATTCAGGAGCTCTACTGGATCCGGATTCTGTACTGCTATCCGGAGGACATCTATCCGGAACTCGTTCAGACGATGAAGGAAGAGCCGAAAGTCTGTCACTACCTGGATCTGCCGATTCAGCATGCCAACGATGAGATCCTGCGCCGCATGGGTCGCAGAACATCCAAACAGGAGCTGATCGACAAAATTGATTTCCTGAGAAGCGAGATGCCGGATATCACACTGCGCACCACGCTGATCACAGGATTCCCGGGAGAGACAAAAGAGCAGCACAAAGAACTCCTCGAGTTTATCAACGACATGGAGTTCGACCGTCTCGGCGTATTCACCTACTCTCCGGAGGAGGGAACACCGGCTGCTGCGATGGAGCATCAGATCGACGAGGAGGTAAAACTGGACCGTCAGGCAGAACTGATGGAGCTGCAGCAGGATATCTCTGCAGAACTCGGCGAGCGCAGGATCGGCCAGGAGCTTCTTGTTATGATCGAGGGCAAAGTGGCGGATGAGATGCCTATGTGGCAGAAGCCAGGCGGACGCACCGGGTGTAGACGGCTATGTATTTGTCAATACACCGGAAACACTCGTATCCGGCGACTTCGTAAGAGTGAAAATTACCGGCGCTCTGGAATATGATCTGATAGGAGAGATAAGCCAATGAATTTACCAAACAAATTAACGATTCTGCGGGTAATTATTGATTCCGTTTTTCGTGTTCTTCCTGCTGTCTGGCGTGGGCGGAAGCGCGTCCAAATGGATTGCACTGGTAATCTTTGCCGCTGCCAGCATCACGGATACGCTGGACGGCTACATTGCAAGACGTGACAATCTGATTACCGATTTCGGAAAGTTTATGGATCCGCTGGCAGATAAGCTGCTGGTATGCTCTGCACTGATTTGCTTTGTAGAGCTGGACAAGCTTCCGGCGTGGATGGTTATTATTATCATCGCAAGAGAATTTATCATCAGCGGTTTCCGCCTGGTTGCTTCGGACAATGGAATTGTCATCGCAGCAAGCTGGTGGGGAAAATCGAAAACAATCAGTCAGATGATTATGATCATTCTTCTGATCGCCGACATTCCGGCACTTTCCGTGCTGAATACCGTGCTGATCTGGGTTGCACTGATTCTGACCGTTGTTTCTCTGATTGATTACCTGGTAAAAAATAAAAACGTGCTTTCCATGCAGAACTAGGCAGGAAAAAGCACAGAATAAAAACGCTGACCGGTTTGGGATTCCAGACCGGCAGCGTTTTTTGGTTTGTAGTTTTTCAGCGTTTTTTCCCGGAAGCAGCGGAGCGGAAGAGGCGTACCATCTGGTCAATTTTTGCCGCTTCCTGTTTGGATTTTCCGGCTTTGATGGCAGAGATGATCAGGTCCGCCTCGGAGGCGGAAAACTGTGCGCCGCCCTGATTTCCCTGCATCAGGGAGAGAAGAAACGGCATCATTTCCGCCTGGGATTTTCCGCGGCTCTGAGAGGCCATCTGCTGCAGTGCCTGAAGCCGGGCAAAGTCAATTCCGGAAAGAGAGGGGTCCTGCGACCAGTCGTTTTGCTTATCATCCGAACTCATAGCAGATCCTCCTCATTTCCGGGATTTATATTCTGAAGCATCTGGACCATCTGCATGGTCTGAAACATCTGGGAGAGAAGATCCCGCTGCGGACCGGCGGCAAAACGGGAAATATCCTGCAGCATCTCAAGCGGAGAGACGTGCGGGGCATCAACAGACATCATGGAAAGGTCGGCCGGACGGGAAAAAAGCTGAATGGTCCGCTGGAGCTCGAGCCATTTGCTCAAAATCGCAAGGGAGGGCTGCAGGCCGAAGGAGGCGTAGGGAATGGCAGCCTTCAGCATCTGAAGCTGATCCTGTGCGATCATCTGGTCCAGCGGTGTCATCTGTTCCACATTTTGTTCCTGTTCCTGATTCAAATTAAGATCCTTCCTGGCAGCATTCCTGCATTTGTCTTTTTATTTCTCTTTATCTTATGTTCCAGGCCGGAAAAAATGACAGAAGGTGGGAAAAAACATATGATAAGAGGAAGAAAGAAAAAGGAGACCGCCGGAAAATGGATGGAAAAGAAACAGCAAAAAGAAAACAGGTACTCGAAGGGAATGCCTTTTATGAAATAGA
>ENA-OQBT01000465-OQBT01000465.1-human-gut-metagenome-genome-assembly--contig:-NODE-465-length-24751-cov-5.950495_pt1 | contig 24751 bp, 25 predicted proteins | sample MGYA00242749_ERZ504557 | MGnify/ENA primary metagenome ERZ504557 (study PRJEB26092, sample SAMD00036243) | human gut metagenome | host: Homo sapiens | study: EMG produced TPA metagenomics assembly of... | reverse complement strand
ATAATATAAAAGTTAGTGCAGAAGAGATTATATTGAAAAACATGGTATATGTGTGAGTGTGAGAGAAGAGATCGCGTTACTGTTCACATGCCACTGTCCCGCGAGGTGTTTTTGGCATGAATATGCCAAAATCCCGAGACATACAAGCCAAAATTCCATTGCCGCAGGCAATCTGGAATGAATTTTGGCTACGTTACTGTGAACGGAGTGAACAGTAACATAGTTTGGAAAATCTATTTTACAACTCTTGTACACAAAACAAATACAGGATATAATATTACAAATAAAATACTTTCAAAAAAGGGGGAGCCTATATGACTAAGACAAGAACAGTTCCACTTTTTTACAAAAGAAAAACAGCAGATCAAAAAAAAGAATGGAGAGTATGTATTCAAGATCCATTTGAAAATTGTGAAAAGATATATCCTATACAACAGAAAAAAGTAAAACAAATGATAAATAATATAAAAGAAGACTCTAATGTGGAAAAAATAGTTGTATTTGGATCAAGTGTACAGGATACATGTCACATGGGAAGTGATGTGGATTTTTACATTGTACTGAAACAGGATCAGAAAATTACTTTTAAAGAAACACTGTCATTTATGTATGATATATGGACAAACTATACGGTGGATTCCCGTATGTATGAAGAAATAACAAAGAAAGGAGTTACCGTATATGAGCGAGACATTGCTGGATAAATCGATAAGCAATTATAATGTTGCTGTTATGATTCGTAATCAAATGGGGAGTGACGAAGCATATTTAAATTACATTGGTTATCATTTACAGCAAGCAGTAGAACTGAATCTGAAATATCAGTTAGAGATGTCAGGAATTGAATACCCTAAAACACATGATATAGATCAGTTACTGCGAATAGGAAAAGAGAATGGTGCAGACCTTTTGGTGACAGAATATATAGAAGACCATAGTGAAATGTTTTCCCTGTGGGAGGCAAGAACTCGTTATGTATTAAATTACCATCTGGAAGAACGGAAAATTGATGTAGCACTAAAAGGAGTAAAGGAACTTCTTGATAAGACATCAGATCTATAAAAGCGACAACTTCAATGTGGGTTTACAAATCCACCAAAATGTGCTATATTTTCCCTATAACAGGAAATAACTATTTCCTATAGCTAACAGCGTTCCACGATCACAGAGCGGAGTGCTGTCACGAAATAACACAAACTCATTGAAGAAGAGAGTAGATCCGCAGACCGTATTACAGAGAAATCCCCATGGATCACATATCACAGATTCAAAGGCTGAGAGGGATATGCAAGGAGCAGGTTGAAGATGGCTTCCGAGAGGCACTGCTGAGAGCCAACAGCTTTAGGCAGCGACAGGCACGCCTGTTACAGCGTAGAGGTATCACAACGTACCTCTCAAGGTTTCCCCGCGCGAGCCCGGAAACGAACAGAAGTGGTAACACGGGTAATACTCGTCTTCTCAGATAATCTGAGGAGACGTTTTTATGTTATAGGAAATTACTCTGTAATGTTCCTATAACATAAAAAGCCCTCCGGGCAGGATTACACTGCGACAGAGAGGAATTATTTCCCCAAACACCAGTTCCTTCCTACCATGAAGAATTTATGTTTTTCTTCCATAAATAAGGAGCAGTTGTTACCATTTTTAAACACCAGCTTCGGAAAATATAATTGTTTTCTGTGCATTTGCAGGGAGTGTAGCAACTCTTAGTGCCTGGAAATCTGCGTTATTCGAAAAAATCTCACTGTCTGAGCGAAGCGAGTTTGATATTTTTTCGAATGGTTTTAGCTGATTTTCAGACACTTAGAGTTCCTAGCTCCCGAAACCGCACAGAAAACAATTATATTTTCCGGAGCGTCCACATTCAAAAAAGGAGACAACAACCCATGGAAAAACAGAAATACTACATCACCACCGCCATCGCCTACACATCCGGCAAACCCCATATCGGCAACACCTATGAAGTCGTCCTTGCCGACGCCATCGCCCGCTACAAACGCCAGCAGGGCTACGACGTATTCTTCCAGACAGGAACCGACGAACATGGTCAGAAAATCGAATTAAAAGCCGAAGAAGCCGGAATCACTCCAAAAGAATTCGTAGACAACGTATCCGGTGAGATCAAAAGAATCTGGGATCTGATGAACACATCCTACGACAAATTCATCCGTACCACAGATGAAGACCACGAAAAACAGGTCAAAAAAATCTTCAAAAAAATGTACGCAAAAGGCGACATCTACAAAGGACACTACGAAGGAATGTATTGTACACCATGCGAATCTTTCTTTACAGAATCTCAGCTTGTAGACGGCAAATGTCCGGACTGCGGCCGCCCATGTGTACCTGCAAAAGAAGAAGCATACTTCTTCAAAATGAGCAAATATGCTGACAAACTTATCGACTACATCAATACACATCCGGATTTCATCCAGCCGGAATCCCGTAAAAACGAGATGATGAACAACTTCCTTCTCCCGGGACTTCAGGATCTTTGCGTATCCAGAACTTCCTTCAAGTGGGGAATCCCGGTAGACTTTGATCCGAAACACGTAGTATATGTATGCTTGATGCCCTTACAAACTATATTACAGGAATCGGCTACGACTGCGATGGCGAAAGCACAGAACAGTTTAACAAACTCTGGCCTGCAGACCTGCATCTGATCGGTAAAGACATTATCCGTTTCCATACAATTTACTGGCCGATTTTCCTGATGTCACTGGATCTGCCGCTTCCGAAACAGGTATTCGGACATCCATGCTTCTCCAGGGTGATGGAAAGATGAGTAAATCCAAAGGAAACGTAATCTATGCAGATGAACTGGTAGACTTCTTCGGTGTAGATGCAGTCCGCTACTTCGTACTTCATGAAATGCCATTCGAGAATGATGGTGTGATCACATGGGAACTGATGGTAGAGCGTCTCAATTCTGAACTCGCTAACACCCTTGGAAACCTTGTAAACCGTACCATTTCCATGTCAAACAAATATTTCGGCGGTGTGGTAGAAAACAAAGGCGTTACAGAACCTGTAGATGATGATCTGAAGAACTTCATTCTCTCCGTACCTGCCAAAGTAAACGAAAAAATGGATAAACTCCGCGTGGCAGATGCAATGACAGAAGTATTCACAATCTTCAAACGCTGCAACAAATACATCGACGAAACAATGCCATGGGCTCTTGCTAAGGATGAAGAGAAAAAAGACCGTCTTGCAACAGTTCTCTACAATCTGGTTGAGGGAATCTGCATTGGTGCGGTTCTGCTGAAATCCTTTATGCCGGAAACAACAGAGAGAATCCTTGCCCAGTTAAATGCACAGGACAGAGAACTGGAAGACCTTAAGACCTTTGGCCTCTATCCGTCAGGAAATAAAGTAACTGAAAAACCGGAGATTCTTTTCGCCCGCCTTGACCTGAAAGAGGTACTTGCAAAGGTGGCAGAGCTTCATCCGCCGAAAGCAGAAGAACCTGCAAAAGAAGAAAAAGAAGACGTAATTGATATCGAAGCAAAACCGGAGATCACATTTGAAGATTTCGGCAAGCTTCAGTTCCAGGTTGGTAAGATCATCAAATGTGAAGAAGTAAAGAAATCAAAGAAACTTCTCTGCTCACAGGTACAGATCGGCAGCCAGGTGCGTCAGATCGTATCCGGAATCAAAGCACACTACAGTGCAGAAGAAATGGTAGGTAAGAGGGTTATGGTAGTCACAAACCTGAAACCAGCCAAACTTGCCGGTGTACTCAGTGAAGGAATGATCCTCTGCGCAGAAGATGCAGACGGAAACCTTTCCCTGATGGTACCGGAAAAGGAAATGCCTGCAGGTGCAGAAATCTGCTGATCTTTGTATTACTGAGAACAAAGCGAATGGTAGCGAAAATGTGTGAAAACTTACGAATATTATCTTGACAAATACACTCTCAAAAGCTATATTAATATTTAGATAAAGGGGAGTGACTGACTCATGAGTATTCATGATGTCGTCAATTTCGGTGGGTAAAGACTCCAACCGTATCGTGATGAACAGGCGAGGCTTTTATTGTATGTTCCCGTACAATAAGAGCCTCGCTTTTTGTAAAAACTTAAACAGGGGGATTTTGATCATGTCACAGGGTTTTAATCATTTTGATGAGAACGGAAACGCAGTATGGTAGACGTTTCCGGGAAAAATATCACTTACAGAACAGCAGTTGCCACAGGTGAGATTCATGTAGGAGAAGCAATCATGGAGGCTGTGAAAGAGGTTCTGTGAAAAAGGGAGATGTGCTTGGAGTAGCACGTGTAGCGGGGATTATGGGAGTGAAAAGGACTTCTGAGTTGATTCCCATGTGCCATCCGCTTCCGATCCAGAAATGTTCCGTAGACTATGAACTGGATGAGATAAACGGAATTATCCGCGCTTTCTGTACAGTGAAAACAGAAGGCAAGACCGGTGTGGAAATGGAGGCACTGACAGGGGTTCAGGTGACGCTTCTGACGATTTATGATATGTGTAAGGCAATTGACAAGCATATGGTAATGTCCAATATTCATCTGGTTGAAAAGACGGGTGGTAAGAGTGGAGATTTTCATTTTTGATATCCACGAATTGCTCTGCAATTTGCAAAATATTTGTTGGGTAAAATGAAAGAAATGTGTATAATGGAAATACAGAATGGCAGATAACGAAAAAAATTATCTGCCCGACAGGGAGGTTTTTATAAAATGAAAAGAGTAGCGATCATTACATCCAGTGATACGGGATATCGCGGAGAACGTGAGGATTTAAGCGGACCTGCGATCCGAGAGATTGTTGAGAAGAATGGATATGAGGTTGTGTCTGAAGATGTTCTGCCGGATGACAGAAAGATGTTGTCAGAGAGAATGGCGGAAATTGCAGACAGCGGCACAGCGGAACTGATCCTGACAACAGGCGGAACCGGTTTTTCACCCAGAGATATTACACCGGAGGCAACGGAGGATATTATTGACAGACGTGTACCGGGGATTCCGGAGGCAATGCGTGCGTACAGCATGACTATCACGAAACGCGCCATGCTCAGCCGTTCTACGGCAGGTATCCGCAAAAAAACACTGATCATCAATCTTCCGGGAAGTCCGAAAGCTGTAAAAGAGAGCCTGGAGTATATTATTGATGCGCTTGGACATGGCATTGAGATCATGACAGGGGAAGCAGGGAACTGCGCAAGATAACCGATGGCGATAACAGGGATAAGAAAGCAGAGAATATAAGCTGACGGCAATAAACGGAAGAGCAGGTACGAAAACAGTATCTGAAACTAAAACAGGAAGGTAAAAGGGATAATCTTATGGGAAAAGTAATTGCGGTTTGTACAAGTGAAAGAAAGGGAATACAGAAGACAAGTGTTCCGGAGATTAAAGTAATTGAGGACTGGGGAATCGAGGGTGATGCCCATGCCGGCAAATGGCACCGTCAGGTAAGTCTGCTCTCTTTTGACAAGATTGAAGATTTTCGCGCCAGAGGTGCAGAGGTAGAAGACGGGGCATTCGGAGAGAACCTGGTGGTTCAGGGAATCGACTTTGCCACACTTCCGATTGGTACGAAATTTCAGTGCAATGATGTAGTCCTGGAGCTGACACAGATTGGAAAAGAATGCCACAGCGGATGTGCGATCTTTAAGAAAATGGGAGAGTGCATTATGCCGAAACAGGGAGTTTTTACGAAGGTTCTCCACGGAGGTGTGATCCACCCGGGGGATGAGCTGGTAATTTTGTAACAGATTTTTTAACCGGATTATAGCAATCCTCATAAATAATGTATATTGATCCGGCTTATCAGAGCGCGAAATCCTGCGTCAGATATCCTTGACGTGTGTTGTTTACAGGGAGTGCTATAAATTAAGATTACATGAGGAGATTGGAAAAAATGATTATTGATACACATGCACACTATGATGACGAGGCCTTTGACACAGACAGGGAAGCGCTTCTTACGTCTATGTACGATGGAGGGATTGAGAAAATTGTGAATGTCTGTGCATCTGTAGGCGGTTTTCAGGATACTGTGGATCTGATGGAGAAATATCCTTTTATATATGGAGCAGTGGGAATCCATCCGGATGATGCAGATAAGATGACACAGGAGACTCTGGATGAGATTCGCAGATTATCCCATATGGACAAGATGGTGGCAATCGGTGAGATCGGGCTGGACTATTACTGGCATAAGGAAGAAGAGGAACATCAGATCCAGAAGAAAATGTTTCGCGCCCAGCTTGACATTGCCAGAGAAGAGAAGCTTCCGTTTATGATCCACAGCAGAGAAGCTGCCGAGGATACTCTGAATATCGTCAGAGAATATATGCAGGGTGGTATGTATGGCGGTATCATTCATTGTTTTTCATACAGCAGGGAGATTGCGGCAGAATATCTGAAAATGGGACTGTATCTGGGAATCGGCGGAGTTGTCACTTTTAAGAACGCAAAGAAACTGAAAGAGACGGTTCAGTATGCACCCCTGTCTCAGCTTGTTCTGGAAACAGACTGTCCCTATATGTCTCCAGAGCCAAACAGAGGTAAGAGAAATTCGTCATTAAATCTGCCTTATGTAGCACAGGCAATCGCAGAACTGAAGGGAATTACAGCAGAAGAGGTCATTGATGTAACCAGACAAAATGCAGAGAAACTGCTGGGAGTTTAACCGAATTAAGTAAGTCCCCTGCGGAGGTTGTGAAAAGCAATAAGCAGTTATTCGGTATAGAGCTACGTAGCGAAGTGGATTGCTATAAAAAAGATGCCGACTGATTACAGTCAGCATCTTTTTTGCTATATACAAATAGGGAATTCATCAATAATCACTGTCATATTCGTTTGAAGAATCATCGGAACTTTCATCCGAAGAGCTGTCAGAACTGTCGGAAGAGTCTTCGGTTCCGTCTGATGTGTCTGCCTGATATTCCCAGGAGTGGATGGATTCTGTATCTTCCACTACATTTCCGGTAGTTTTGTCGATCATGTTGCCCTCCCAGTCAAACTTGACGTTCAGCAGGTTTGTATTTGTGGAAGGCTTCACATTCATGGACATGATTTCCTTAAATTTAGCTTTCAGGTTATCGAGAGTAAACTCATCACCGATCACATTTCTTACACTGTGGGAAGAAGCAAGTTCTTCTGTATAATCATCCAGCATATATGGTCCGTATTCTCCGTTATCGTGATTATAATGCATGACCATAGGTTTCACTTCCGGAGAAAGGATCTGGATGGTTGATTTGCCGTTCAGAGTTGATTTCTGTATGGTAAAACTTGCCATTCCTTCCAGAAGTTCCGGGAGTTCCTGCTGGGTGGAAACGAAGTTTCCGAGGGAGTAGAATATGGTGGTATTGTGTCCCTGGTCATCAGAAAGCTGTCCGTAAGGCTGAAGCACATGCGGATGACCGCCAATGATCACATCAACACCCTGCTGCATCAGAAAAGCGGCCCATTGTTTCTCGTATTCATTTGGCATGGTTTCATCTTCTGTTCCCCAGTGAGCCACAAAGATGATGCAGTCGCTGATTTCTTTGGCTTTCTGGATCATTGTGGTGATCTTATCCTTATCAAAGATATCGATCATGTACTCATATCCTTCGCCTGCACCGGAATTATTGGTGCCGTATGTATAGTCAAGAAAAGCAATCTTAATACCATTCACTTCTTTTACTTTGACAGTGTCTGCATCTTCCTGGGTGGCGTGGATGCCAAGTACAGGAATATCCGGATAATTGGTGCTCCAGAAATCCAGAGTACTTTTCAGATAGTCATATCCATAATCATCGGCGTGATTTGTGGCAGATTCCACTACATCAAACCCTGCTTTGATAATGGCATCTCCCACTTCCTGGGGAGTGGCAAAAGAAGGATAAGTGCTGACAGCATCGTGGCTTGGAGCAAAAACCGTTTCCTGGTCGATCATGGCTACGTCTGCAGCCTGGATCTGGTCCAGAACATGAGTGTAGATATGGTCATAATTCCATATACCGGAGTCATTTTCGCCGGATTCATACAGCTTGCTGTGATAAAGATTATCTCCAACAGCAATTACACTTGCAGTGGAGATGACAGGTGTTTCAGCTTTGATCTTATCCTGCTGTTCCTTGAGAGCCGCTGCTTCTGCTGCTTCTTTCTGCGGTTTACGGATCAGGGTGTAATCCATCTGATGCATCACCAGAACGAGCAGAACCAGAACAATAACAGAACACAGAAGACTGATCCGGGAGTTGATTCTCTCCCGTAAATTAAGTGGCATATTATTTTTTTTCATAGAAAATTCCCTTTAACTAAAATAGTTCTTAACAGTGAGAGTGCTGAACAGTTACAGCAATCTGCAGCCTGTATTGCTGTCCTCAGTACCGTATCTCAAATTCATTGCAGACTGCATACGGAAATGAGACAGGAGCGTATGAACTGTAATCTATCTATTCATTATAACAAATTTCATGGTTCAAAGAAAGAATTAAGAGAGAAATTCTTTGAAAACCTGCCAGAAATGCTTTGTGAGACAAAGTATTTTAGTGTATAATAGGTAGCAATATAACCATAATGTACAAACATGCTACAGCAATGCTATATGGAATTGCTTAAGCAAAAAGAGGGAGGTAACCGGATGAACCATTATGAGGCAATTAATGATGTACTGGTCAATTTATTTAATGAGATTCTGGACCTGGAAGAACGGGCATTGATTACGGGAGAATATAAGAATATTTCCGTCAATGATATGCACCTTATTAATGCAGTAGGTATCCGGGAACAGAAGAATATGTCAACAGTAGCCAGAGAACTGAATGTGACTGTGGGTACATTGACGATCGCTGTGAATAATCTTGTAAAGAAGGGATATATCCAGCGTATGAGAAGTCAGGAGGACCGAAGGGTTGTGCTGATCTCCCTGACAGAACAGGGGAAGAAAGCTTATTACCATCATAAAGATTTCCATGAGAAGATGGTACTGGCTGTACTTAAAGGCCTAAATGTGGAGGAGACAGAGGCACTGACGAAAGCTCTGACCAAGCTGCAGGCATTTTTCAGATCATATCAGTAGAAGGAGTAAAGATGGAATATACTGAGAAGGATTTAGTAAAGATCGCAAAAAGGGAAAATAATACGAAGAGAAACTATCTGGTAGTGGATCCGCTTCAGGGAAAGCATATTCCGGTAGTGCCATCAAAGGCACTGGATTTATTTGCTGCTCTGGCAGATACTTTCAGGGAGAAATACAAAGATGAAAAACTTTTGCTGGTGGGCTTTGCGGAGACAGCAACTGCCATAGGTGCTCAGGCAGCGATTACTGTGGGGGCAGATTATATTCAGACCACCAGAGAAGTTATTCCCGGCGTGAATTATCTGTTTTTTTCCGAGGAACACAGCCATGCCACAGAGCAGAAGCTGGTAAAAGATGATCTTGACAGAGCAGCGGCGGAGACGGATCGGATCATATTTATTGAGGATGAAGTAACTACCGGAAAAACAATTCGGAATATCATCAGTATTCTTGACAGGGAATATGACGGAAAATTTAAATATTCAGTAGCATCTCTGTTAAACGGAATGAGCGAGGAGAATCTGGAACGTTATAAGAGACAGGGGATTTCTCTGTATTATCTGGTAAAAACGGATCACAGTACTTACGGAGACAGAGCAGAAACATTTAAGGGAGACGGATTTTATTATAAATGTCCGGATAAGGCCGCAGAGTATACAACGATTTATGTTAAAAACCGGATGGATGCCCGCAGACTGATTGATTCCGGGAAATATGAAGAAGCATGTGAGAATCTGTGGAGAGAAATCCGGGAGAAAACCGGAAACATGGCTGATAATATATCTGGCAAAAGAATACTGGTGATCGGCACTGAGGAGTTTATGTTCCCTGCACTTTATATCGGAAGAAAGATGGAAAAAGAGGGAGCCGAAGTAAGGTGCCATTCGACTACAAGAAGTCCCATTGCTGTGAGTCTGGAAAAAGAGTATCCCCTTCACAGCAGATATGAACTGAAAAGTTATATGATCCGGACAGGAGAACGTTTATTTACGATATAGGAAAATATGACAAGGTATTGATTGTCACAGATTCCCCGGAAATAAAGGAGAGTCAGGAAACGCTGATAAATGCTGTCCAGATGCAGAACAAGGATATTACAGTTGTAAGGTGGTGCTGATTTGAGAAGTTCCTATTCAGAAGAAGATGTGATTTTATTATTGAAGGATATTACCGGGATGGTAGAACCTCAGCCTGCCAAAGTGCGGGAAAAACTGATTCAGTCCGGAAAACATTACAGCGAGATGCTGCCTGTTGAATATGTTCCTACAGATCAGTATATGCAGGTATATCATAATGCGCTGAAACATTATGCGAAGCCGGTTGCCAATGCAGTAGGAATGCTGGCAGATAAGATCATAGAGAATAAGGGAAAGAAAATTGTCCTGGTATCCCTTGCCAGAGCGGGAATCCCAATTGGTATCCTTGTGAAGCGATACATCAAATTCAAATATGGTATAAATGTGCCTCATTATTCCATTTCAATTATCAGAGGAAGAGGGATTGACGATAATGCCATGAAGTATCTGCTTGAAAAGTATAGACCGCAGCAGATTTTATTTGTGGACGGATGGATTGGCAAGGGTGCGATCCTGAATGAATTGAAGAAAGATATCTCTGCATATGAAGGGGTTTCTGCTGACATAGCGGTAGTGGCAGATCCGGCAAATGTTACGGAGCTTTGCGGAACACATGAAGATATCCTGATCCCAAGTTCCTGCCTGAACAGTACAGTATCCGGCCTTATCAGCCGTACTTTTCTGAGAGATGACATAATAGGCAGAGATGATTTCCATGGGGCAGTCTATTACGGAGAACTGACAGATTCTGATCTGTCATATGACTTTATTGAAACCATTGAAAAGGAATTTAATATGGAGAATACACCTGATCTGGAAAAAAGAGTGGAAAGTCAGGGTATTGATGAGGTAATAAATATAGGAAAGAATTTCGGTATTGACGATATTAATCTGATCAAACCGGGGATCGGAGAGACAACAAGAGTATTACTGAGGAGAATTCCCTGGAAGGTGCTGATCGATGAGCGATATAAGGGAAATCCTCAGTTGGAGCATATTGTCAGACTTGCCGAAGAGAAACATACACCTGTAGAATACTATCCACTTACACATTATAAATGCTGTGGAATCATTAAGAAGCTTGCGGATGCGTGAGAAGGGTAATACTTATTCTGTTATTCCGAAAACTTCTGAAAGATAAACTGTTTTCTTAGCCCAGTTCAGATGGGTTTTATATTCATTCATTCTTTCTCTGGTTTTGCTTCCTGCAACAAGGGAAGCAGAATCAGCATTCCAGTTTAAAATCGCCCGTGCGTCAAGGTAGTCATTTCGTGAAATCTGATAAGCTCTGTTTACTACAGGGATCTGTGAAGGGTGGATAACGGTTTTTCCGATGAAACCGCAAAGTCTGTCCTCCCGGATTTCCTGAATCATTCCTTCTTTCCAGCTGTCACCGGCATAATATTCCCATACAGGACCGGAAATCACATAATCCATACCATATACAGTGATAATATCTGAGAAAATATCTGAAACAGGTCTGATGCTGTGAATAGATTCATTGGCATGTCTGCGAAACCCAAACATATGGCATAGATCATTTCCGCCAACACGTATATTCAATATAAGATCTTCAATTCTGGCTAAAGAATCCCTTAACAAATAGAGAATATCAATTCTGTTTCGCAAATCTATAATGGAAGGACTTTCGTAAATAGGCATCATGTAAAGCTTTTTTGCGACAAGTTCATTGACGAGGATCATCTGCTCAATATAACTTTGTGCGTTATCCGGGCTGAATTTAGGGACGATGAAACCGGTAACAATCTTAATGGATTGCCCAAGAGCTTTTGTTAATCTCTGAATCTGCTGTGGATTCCGAACCCGGATAAATATTTTGGGCAGATAGAATGGCTTTTGTTCATGCTGTATGAATATCTGGCTGAGAGAAGAAATCAGTATCTGCTCGGCTTCTTCAACATGATCGTCGTTTATGGTATCTTCAAGACAGAGAGCAAGAGAAAATCTGTTCCCGAATCTTTCATTTATCAGAGAATCAGTGATGGATATTCTGTTGGCAGGACAATAGAGTAATGGACCTACACTGTAATATAAAACATTATTTTTCATAACACTCCTTTTGACATATCTACAAAAATTCCCGTAAATAGGTACCTTATAGAAATTCAATAAAATACTGCAGGTAATCCGGCCCATCACAGTGTGAAGGACCGAGTCAGCAGCTACATCATAGCACATTTCAGGGGAATAAGCCATAGAAAGAACAGGGGAATTTTCTTGAAATATAAATAGCAATATGATACAATTTTGAGGTAGAATTTATACGAAAATTTGGAGAAAATTATGGTTCCGCATTATTTTATGAAATTACTGTAGAACTTATCATGAACAGAAATAAGATAAGCAGATATTGAAGGTGAGATACTTATATGTTGGAACACAAAAAAATTCAAAACCTCAGTGATTATTTTGTCGAACTGAACAGCAGGCGGGAGAAAGGTGTTTATTTCTACCGTATCAACGGATATTCTGAAGAAGTCGGCGAATTTATAAAGAAATATTATGATACAGCAAGAAGAACCGGAGTGGTTATCGAAGGGAAGATACCTAATCCCGATGAGGGGAATCTTGCATATTATAATGAAATAATGGGAATGGATTTTCAGATGAGTATGGATTTTATCCATGTCAGTCTGAGAAAATGGCTGCCAAGGATGAATGAGTTTCAGAGACAGAATGTGGCAGCCTCCATTTATGACTCTCTGGATTCCCTGCGAAAAGCCGGGAAAACCGAGAATATGCTCAGGAACGCATATATCAAGTTCATGTGCTGGCTGTATTATAAATTTGAACGCATTGTAAATCAGCTTGGAGAGAACATATCCCTAAAATATTATATGAAGGCAGATAAGCAATTATGAGTTAATGCTCATATCGGTTCTTTCCAATGCAGGCTGTGATGTAGTACTGCTTCAGTATGCAGGGGATCAGGGATATCTGAAAACAGATCCGGGTTCCGTTCTCTCAGACAGTTTGCAGATGGAAGGTTTGCAGCCATTTCCGCAGGGATATTGTGTGAAAAAGGTCAGAGATGAGATTCAGAATGAACTTAACAATGAGAGACTGTATGGAATCAGACCTTCGCTTACAAATTGTACAAATGCATGGATAAAGGGAAACGGCCTGGATGATATCCGCGAGAGCATTCTGTTAAGGGGAAATGACAGCCGTTTTTTTTATAACTGTTTCTGCAGGATAAACGGGGCAGAAGATAAGCTTACTTATGCAAATGAGTTATTCAGATTGCAGCAGGAACTGAGAAATTCAAAGAGAAATACAGTGATCGTAAGTAAAGAGATTCCAAGACCAACGCCGCAGGAAATTTCAGAGATAAAGAGGTCAAACTATACATCCGGAGATCAGATGCTCCTGGGACTTGCGTGTAATATACAGTATGGAGCCAATCCGGAGCTTCAGCGGATCCTGCATAAAACATTTGTGGATGTTATGCTGGCTGAATCTCAGAAGGAAGGGGAAAATCTTAACAGACTGACAAACAGGGCAGTGTATCTGCTGTGCTGGCTGAGAAGATATCTGCCGAAGCTGTTCATAAACTGGAAATCACCGGAGATTGGATGCTTTATTTATCTGGGGGCTGCCGGAATGAAAACGAAGCTCTGTTTATGAGTTTCCTTGGACGGCTGCCACTGGATGTGCTGATCTTATGTCCTGATCTGAACATTAAGTGCTGTCTGGAAGATAAACTTCTGTATGAGGTCAACTATCCGGAGAGTCTGGCGATCACAGAATATCCGGAAGAGAGTTCTCAGGTAAAGATTGGAACAGCCGCTTATCATGCGGAAAGAGAACTTGATACTCTGATGTATCAGGACAGTGGGATATACAGAAATCAGCAGTATGTGAAGGCGAATGTTATCAATCTGCAGACCATGTATGAAGAGATAAAACTACTGTGGGATCAGGAATTGAAATACAGACCTAATTTCAGCACAGTTAACGGTGTGGTAAATATTCCGGTTATTTTTTCAAAAATCTCAGGAGTGAAGGATGGAAGTGTTTCTCAGTACTGGGAATCAATAGCAGCACTGATCACAGAGGATACTGTTGTTGTGAAAAGTGCTCCGTACATTGAACCAACTGCCTCCGGTCCAATGAAAGCCTTTGCCGTAGAATTTTATAAAAACGGAAAGCTTCTGCGGAATAAAATAAAGAATCATCCCAGATATCCTTATCATCTTCTTCGGGAGGAAATGCAGGAATTTATACTTGACAAGCTGCAGCTTCTGATCGAGCGGAAACTGATAAAGGGTATTGGGGAAAATGGTACAGAATATACAGTGATCGCGCAGATTCTGGATCTGCCGAAGGAGATTCTGCGTCTGATCCAGAAATTTGATTTTACAAAAAAGAATCCGAAACTGATATATATTAATACAGGGGAGACGATGATTTCACTTCAGGATTCGATTCTTGTAACATTCCTGAACCTGGCAGGATTTGACATTCTGTTTTTTGTCCCTACAGGCTATCAGAGTGTGGAGAACTACTTTGCAGAAAAACTGATGGAAGAGCACCAGATCGGGGAATATAAATACGATATGCAGGTTCCGGATCTGAATAACATTTCGACAAACAGTACCCGCCCCTCATGGCGGAGAAAACTTTTCAGGAGAGGTTAGTAGATTATGGGACTTGATTTCGGTAAATCATCTATGGGAAATCCTGCTCAGGCCGGTAATGGTCTTCAGGAGAAAAATGAGATTGAAGTTGTGGAGAAATATGATATTGTCGCTGACAGGCAGCAGATGAATGCTGAGCTGGTCAATTCAAAAGAAGTGGACGATATTGTCAGCACGATCGAAGTTTATAATATGGATACCATTGTATCTTTTGGTGCGAAAGCAGCAGAGGAGATTTCCAAGGCATCTGATGTGTCCTCAACAGCATGAATATGTCGCAGCTTAATGAGACAAGCGAGATGCTTAAATCGCTGGCAAAGATCATGGATCAGTTTGACATTAATGAAATTAAGGATAATCCGGGACTTTTCGGAAAGCTTTTCGGAATTTCAGAAACAGCTGGATAAGATACTGGCCAAGTATCACACAATGGGCGAAGAAGTTGATAAGATTTATGTTCAGCTTAAAGGATATGAGTCTGAAATCAAACAGTCCAACAAAAAGCTGGATACCATGTTTAAGACCAATGTGGATTATTATCATGAACTGGTGAAATATATCCTTGCAGGAGAACAGGCATGTAAAGAGATTGAAGCCTACATTGCCCAGAGACAGCAGGATATGGAGAATACGGGAGATCAGTCTATTCAGTTTGAACTTACCAGTCTGAATCAGGCACTGATGATGCTGGAACAGAGGACACAGGATCTGAGAACAGCAGAGAATGTGGCAATGCAGTCCATTCCCATGATAAAGACTATGGAGTTCAGCAATTACAATCTGGTGAGAAAAATCAATTCTGCGTTTATCGTTACGCTTCCTGTATTTAAGCAGGCACTTGCGCAGGCAATTCTTCTGAAAAGGCAGAAGATACAGGCAGAATCTATTGCAGAACTGGATAAGAAAACAAATGAGATGCTTCTTAAGAATGCCCAGAATACAGTAGATGTATCGAAGATGACAGCTAAAATGGCATCCGGAAGTTCCATTCAGATTGAGACTCTTGAGAAGACATGGGCAACCATTACAAATGGAATCGAAGAGACAAGAAGGATCCAGGAAGATGCCAGAAAGAAACGCCAGGAGGATCAGGTTCGTCTGGAGGCAATCAAACAGGATTTTAACAAACAATACAATGTGCCACCGGTAAGAAAATAAAAACACAGAAAAAAGGGAGGATGAATGATATGCCTATTAATTTATCAAAAGGACAGAAGGTAGATTTAACAAAGAAGAATCCGGGACTTAAGAAGATCATGGCAGGACTTGGATGGGATGTAAACGCTTTTGATTCAGGTTCGGATTTTGACCTGGATGCAGCAGCATTTATGCTTGGTGCCAACGGAAAATGCCCTACAGAGAAAGAATTCATTTTCTATGGCAATCTGAAGCATGCCAGTGAATCAGTCATCCACATGGGAGATAACCTTACCGGTGAGGGTGAAGGTGATGATGAGCAGATCATGATCGATCTGTCAAAGGTTCCGGCGAATATTGAGAGAATTGCGTTTACAGTTACCATTTATGATGCAGAAGCAAGACGTCAGAACTTCGGACAGGTTTCAAACTCTTATATCCGTCTGGTAGATGAATCCAATGAGATGGAACTGATCCATTATGATCTTGGGGAGGACTTCTCCATTGAAACAGCAGTAGTTGTAGGAGAACTTTACAGACATAACGGAGAGTGGAAGTTTAATGCCATCGGAAGCGGATTCCAAGGTGGACTTGCAGCACTCTGCGGTCATTATGGTATTGAAGTAGCGTAATGTAAGAGACAGTCGGCTGTTTGGTAAAAATACTAAACAGTTATCAGGTATGGAGCTGTATAGCGAAGCGGATAAGACAATATGGGAGGAAAAATATATGCCAGTTAGTTTAAAAAAAGGACAGAAGGTCAGTCTTACAAAAGGTAACCCGGGACTTAAGAATGTAGTTGTAGGTATCGGATGGGATATCAATGCTTTTGATACAGGCGGAGATTTCGATCTGGATGCAGCAGCGTTCTGTCTGACAGATTCCGGAAGGGTTTCTGATTCGAACGATTTTGTATTCTATGGAAATCTTGTACATCCGTCCGGAGCAGTCCAGCATATGGGAGACAACCTTACAGGTGCCGGAGACGGAGATGATGAGCAGATTAAGATCGATCTGTCAAAGATTCCTGCCAATATCACAAAGATTGCATTTACAGTTACCATCTATGATGCAGAGGCAAGACGCCAGAATTTCGGACAGGTTTCCAATGCCTTTGTGAGAATCTTCAATGAAGTGACAGGAGAAGAAATCCTCAGATATGATCTTGGAGAAGATTTCTCTATTGAAACAGCAGTTGTATTTGGTGAACTGTACAAGAATGGTGACGAATGGAAATTTAATGCCATTGGAAGCGGTTATCAGGGTGGTCTGGCTGCTTTGTGCAACAGTTATGGTGTAGACGTAGAATAGTGCCGGAGGGCAACAGGAGGGACGAAAATGTCAGTAAGCTTACAGAAAGGACAGAAGGTAAATCTGTCAAAGGAGCATGCAGGATTAGCAAAGGTGATCGTGGGACTTGGCTGGGATGAGGCGAAGCCATCCGGCGGTGGTGGATTGTTTGGTGCATTATTTGGTTCTTCATCACATCAGGCAATCGACTGCGATGCTTCTGCAATCATGTTGAAAAATGGTAAATTTACAGATAAAACAGACCTGGTATATTTCGGCAACCTGAAACATAAATCCGGGACAGTCAATCATATGGGAGACAATCTTACAGGAGCAGGCGAGGGAGATGATGAGCAGATCGTTATTGATCTGTCAAGAGTTCCGGCTGAATATGATAAGATTGTCATTGTTGTCAATATCTATCAGGCAGTAAAGAGAAAACAGCATTTTGGAATGATCCAGAATGCATTTATCCGTCTGGTTGATGCCAGAAACAATAAAGAAATGTGCAAATATAATTTAACTGAGAATTATTCAGGTATGACTGCGATGATTTTTGGGGAAATATACAGGTATAACGGTGAATGGAAATTCAACGCCGTAGGAAATGGCACAACAGATCCCGGACTTGGGGAACTCTGCCAGAGATTTGTGTGAAAATAAAAAGAGGAGCTGTTATGGTTCCTCGTTTTATATAAAATCCGGTAACTGTCTGTCCATGATTGAACAGTTGCAAAACCCGAAAGAGGAGGTTAATTATTATGAATGAAATAAACAAAGAGGAGCGAATGCAGGGCCTGTCCGGACAGCAGGTCAGCGAGAGCAAGGCGAAGTACGGCACCAATGAGCTGGCGAAGAAAGAGACTGAATCACTCTGGTCCATGTTTATCGGTGCATTTGATGATATCTGGATCAAGGTATTATGTGCGGCTCTGGCACTTAAAGTTATCCTGGCTGTGCTGGGAATCTTTGTCCCTGCATTATCCGGCGGAAATGATGTTGTGGAGATCATCAGTATTGTGATCGCAATCGCACTTGCTACCGGTTTCAGTACCCTGTCAGAGTACAGAAATACTTCAAGAAGTGAGGCGCTTCAGGAAGAATACAGCAAGACTTATGCCAAAGTTGTAAGAGACGGAAAGCTGGTCAATATTCTTACCAGTGAAATCGTTAAAGGTGATACGATCCTTATCCAGGCAGGAGATAAGGTTCCGGCAGATGGTCTGTTATTTGAAGGTAAGATCAAAGTATCTCAGGCGGCATTAAACGGTGAATCAAGAGATGAGAACAAAGCAGCAGTAACCAATATGGACGAGGCAGAATCTACGGATTACTCCTCACATGGAAAAGTCTTTATGGGTTCTGTTGTGACTTCAGGCGAAGGTTACATGATTGCAACTGTTATCGGAGACAGTTCTGAATTAGGAAAGATAAACAAAGCTCTGACAGATACCTCCGAGGAAGAAGAGCGAAAAGATACTTCCAGCCTGAAGCTGGAGGGTGTGGCAGCAGGTATCGGTAAACTGGGTGTGTCAGCTGCAGCGATCGCAGGTATCCTTCATGTTGTCCTGACTCTGATCAGGGCAGATCAGGCAATCACTGTTGTTTCCGTTCTCCTTGTAATAGCAGAAGCAGTTATGCTTATGGCTTCTATCGTGATCATGCAGTTCCGGAGGGACTCCCGATGATGAACAGTCTGGTTCAGTCAATGAATACAGAGTCCATGTATAAAAAGAATATCCTTGTCAGCCACAAGGCGGCATTTTCAGATTCTGCTTACATGAACGTGCTGTTCAGTGATAAAACCGGAACGATCACACAGGGTAACCTGTCACTGGTAGAATTTATCACAGGTAACGGTGAGATTGTGGATTCCATTCAGAGCAGGGAGTTTATAGAAGCTATCACTCTGAATAACCTTGCAAAGATTTCCTCAGAGGGAAAGGCAATCGGAAGTAACAACATGGACAGAGCACTGCTCTCTTATGCCATTGATCATGGTTATAATGATTATGACAATGATCCGGAGAAGGTAGAAGAGATCAGCGGATTTGATTCCGAGAAGAAATGTGCCACTGTAAAACTGAAAAACGGACTTGTTTACTGGAAGGGTGCTACAGAGAATATCATTGATAAAGTAACACATTACATGCTTCCGGACGGGGAAGAAAGAGAGTTTACAAAGGCAGATAAAGATAAAGTAGAAGAACAGATGCATGCACAGGCAAAGAGAACCATGAAGCTTCTCTCTGTAGCGAAAATCAGCGATGGAAAGACTGTTCTTATGGCAGTTCTGTGTCTGCGTGATAATGTCAGAACAGATGCGGTTGAGACTGTTCAGATTCTCAATGATGCAGGAATCCAGGTAGTTATGGTTACCGGTGATGCAGAGGAAACTGCAGTAGCCATTGCAAAAGAGGCAGGTATTCTTGCAGATGAGAAGAAGGATGTGGTTCTTACCCATGAAGAAATGGAGAAATTATCAGATGAAGAGCTGAAGAAAGTTCTCCCGAACCTGAGAGTGGTAAGCCGCGCGAAACCGCTTGATAAGAAAAGACTGGTATCTCTTTCACAGCAGATTGATAATGTCTGTGGTATGACTGGTGACGGTGTGAACGATGCTCCCGCATTAAAACAGGCAGACATTGGTTTTGCAATGGGAGATGGTACAGCAGTTGCACAGGAGGCAGGAGATGTTGTTATCCTTAATAACAGTCTGACTTCCATTAAAGACTGTGTGCTTAACAGCAGGACTATGGCGAAATCTGTTGGAAAATTCCTCATTTTCCAGCTTACTGTAAATATCAGTACTCTGTTAATGAATATCATTGCACCGATCCTGGGATGGACAGAGCCGTTTTCCATTGTCCAGATCCTTTGGATCAACCTGATCATGGATACACTGGCTGCCATGGCGTTTGGTGGAGAACCTATTCTTGACAGATATATGAAAGATCAGCCGGCAAAGAGAACAGATAATATTCTGACTCCGTACATCAAGTCAGCGATCGGAGTAAGTGCAATATTTATTACCCTTGGTTCTATCCTGATACTTGAGAATATCGGCGGCATTACCAGTTGGGTAATCCCTGCGGGCTGTGCAGATCCGGAGCTTTATGAGAAAACATTTATGTTTGCGTTCTTCATTTATGCGATTATCTTTAACAGTCTGAATACCAGATCTGAGAAGTTTAATCTATTTGAGCATATCGGGGAGAATAAGAACTTCGTACTGGTAATGGGAGCAATCTTTGTTCTTCAGACCATTATCATTGAAATCGGCGGAAAAGTATTTAACACAACTCTGCTTGAGCCAAAGGCATTACTGGTATCCATGGTACTTGCAGTACTTATTATACCGGTGGATCTTATCAGAAAAGCAATCATGAGCAGGTAAACAATACGTATGAAATAATAATTATGGGGCTGTCGCAGGTAATAACAGTGCGGCAGTCCCATTTTTGGAGGAAGCGAATGAATGGCATTTTATGCGCGGACATGGACAATACCATAATAGATTCGTATAAGCGCAATATCGGTGAAAATAAATTAAATGTTGAGTTATATAATGGAAGAGAAATCTCGTTTATTTCTGAAAAAACGCATGATCTGTTGAAAAAAGTAAGTGAGAAGATGACTATCATACCAACATCCACAAGGACGGAAGAACAGTATAAACGTATTGATCTGGATATAGGAATCGTACCCTATGCCCTTGTCTGTAATGGAGGAGTACTGCTGGTAAATGGTAAGCGCGACAGAGAGTGGTATCTGGAGTCGCTGCAAATGATCCGGAACAGCAGACCGGAAATGGAAAAAGCGCAGCAGATTCTTGCCGGGGATTCCAGACGAAAGTTTGAGCTGAGATTTCTAGATGAGCTTTTTATTTTTACAAAATGTGAAAAGCCAGAGGAAGTGGTTGAAGATCTGCAGGCAAAACTGACTACGAAGCTGGTGGACGTATTTCATAATGGAGAGAAGGTATATGTTGTTCCTGTAAATCTGAGTAAGGGAATGGCTGTGAGAAGACTTCGAAAGAGGTTGCAGCTGCATATATCATAGCAGCCGGAGACAGCGAATTCGATGTTTCATGGTGGAAGAAAGCGACCTGGGATTAGTTCCGTCCGGATTTAAAAAAGATTTACGGTAATGGTAGCGACAGATTCAAAGAGACAGTGATGGAAATGGAGGCAGGAAGACTGTTTTCGGAAACATTACTTGAGAAATGTTTGGTTTTATATTTTAAAGAGCCGGACTGACTGCAATTCTATAAAATATTGCAGTCAGTCTGGCTCTTTGTTATATCAGGCTGTTAATCCATACTGACGCGGATTCCGCTCTGACGTTCAGATGGCTGAATGATAACCGTAACATTATCTCCTCCATGCCACTCAAACTGATAAGACTCTCCGGAAGTCTGGCCGATGAAAGTTTTCCAGTAATTCGTTTATTTCATGTATTTTTCCAGAACCGGAAACTGTACAGGTCCGATGTCCAGAATCCGGCGGTGAAATTCTTTCAGGTCGAAATCATCTCCAAGTCTTTTCTGACAGACTGTTTTCAAGTCAAGGAAATTCAGATATCCCCAATAGTATTTCAGATAGTTACCGGGAGTTTCCACAATATACTGATAGATTTCGGCAGCAGTGGAAGCATTGTTGATGCCAAATGCTTTCAGAAAGACAGCAGTGCGGGCTGCATCCCAGCCCCTGTAATGAATGCCGATATCGATCAGGGAGTAAATGCACAGATTCATACTCCTGTTTAACCAGGCAAACCGGACGGCATTTTTGGCGGAATCCGGATCATTCATAAGGGAGGCGGCATATTCATAGCCGTATGATTCCACGTAGGTTGCCCAGCCTTCCACGTAGCCGGAGGAGGTGACCAGATATCTGATGTCAGAGGGATTGTTTTCGGCAAAAGAAACTGTCTGATAAAGGTGACCGGGAAATCCTTCATGTGCCAGTGTGCCGAAAAGCTCCAGAGAAGAGGTACGTCCGGAATCGTTGATATAGATTACGTTGGGGGTTCGGGTATCCACAGGCGGTGTGAGGTAAAAAGCAGGACTTAAAAATTTTTTCATGGAAGGATGAACGGTGCGGAGTTCGTAAGTGGCATCTTTCAGTTCCGGGAAATCTTTTTTCATCAATTCCGGAAGCTTCTCCAGCATCTGAGTCGGTGTCAGCGTAAGTTCACCGGAACATTGATTCAGCCTGTCGATCAGGGAGGAATTCTGTTTCAGCAGGGAAGATATCTCCCGATAGTCGGACAAAAGCTGAGCTGACAGCCTTTTTTCAATTTGTCCGACAGGTACATAGGTTCCTGTCTGGCTTTGCAGCAGGTAGAGGTAATATTCACGCCCACCCTCAAAAAATGCCAGGCCCCGGCTGCTTTTGCCTGTACCGCGAAGACTTTCCAGACTGTCTGCCAGTTCCTGATAAGCAGGGATCACTTCGGTTAAGATCAGTTTATGATGATATGTACAGAGTTTTTTCTGATCTTCGCTGCTAAATGCAGGGTTGGAGAAAGCTTTCAGTTTCTGCGCAAAAATATCATCCATGTAGTTGGAATCAGGATTCGCGACAAAAGACTGACATTGTTTCAGGATACGGTCCAGAGTTGTGTCGCTCATGAAAAGCCCTGACTGGGATTTCTGCTTTTCCAGTTTTATAATACTTTGAAAATATGGCCTGACGGTACTCAGAAGTTTCAGATAATCAGAGATATCTTCTTTTGTCCGGAAAGTATATTCCGCCAGAAGAATGGGAAGTTGTGCCTGCACACCCAGGCCTGGTCCCAGCGGCTCATCCAGGGCGCTGTTTTTTCCAAGGGAGGCTCTGGTGTGAAAATAGAGAAGAAGCATATCACAGGTAAGCCGGTTTTCTTCGGAGAGTCTGGAATAGGCAAAGGATTTCAGCTCTTTCTCATATTCCTGACAGAGACTGGTGGTCTTAGCCGGGTCAGAAAGTGCAGTTCCAAGAGTTGCCTCGGGCTTTCTGATACCTTTTTTTTCAGGGTGTGCAAGAGTGTAGTGAAGGGTGAGGGTATTGCTGCATACTTCGGACCGGAATAATTTTTCCGTAAAGGTCTGAAAACGGGAGTTTTCAGAAACAAAGTGGTCGGAGAGAACACCCATGCTGATGCCAATGGCAAAGACCAGACACAGGCTGAGGATTCTTTTAGGGATATTTTTATAAATACGCATATCCACCTCGGAATCTGCTTTTTACTATCTTATTGAAGGAAAGCATGAAGTATGCTTTCAGTAACATAACATCCTTTCAAATGCTCGTCACACTTTTTTCATTTGACAAAATTGGGATGCTATGTTAACATACACAAATGCGTAACAAAATGTAATAAAAATGTAATAATTTTACAGCGATGTATAACAGGAGTTGATTAGTAAAATGAATAATAAAATAAAGACAATTTTGATGGCAGCAATTATGAGCTCTGTGGTTCTGACACAGGGGGTATGTGTAAGCGCAGCACAGTTTGATGATGGCGCATCAGCGTTTTCTGATGGAACAGGAAGTGTAAGTGCTCTGGCAAGTACACTGGCGAAGCAGACAGAGGAACAGACACAGGAGTTTGTTGCGAAAGAAGAGGAAGCAGCTCAGATTCGTGAAGAACGAAGAGTAGAGAAAGCGGAAAAGGCTTCTGAGAAGGCAGAGCAGGAAAAAACAGACGCGTTGGAGAGTATTCAGCAGACAGTTGAGGATACAAAGAAAAAAATTGCCGAAGAAGCAGAAGCGAAACGTCTGGCAAAGAGACAGGAAGTGGTAAACTTTGCGCTGCAGTTTGAAGGAAATCCTTATGTTTATGCGGAACAAGTCTTACAAACGGTGCAGACTGCTCAGGATTTGTAATGTCTGTATTTGCCAATTTCGGTTACAGTCTTCCACGTGTGGCTGCAGCGCAGTGTGAGGCCTCCACAAAGAAAGATATCAGCCAGCTTGAGCCGGGAGATCTGGTATTCTACGGAAGCGGATATATTGATCATGTGGCACTTTATATCGGAGATGGAAAGATTATCCATGCCAGCAATGCTGCTACAGGAATCAAGATTTCCGATTATGATTATGAGAAGCCGGCAGCTGTAGGTACGTTCATGGAATAGCTGTAACGCCTAAAATTATATGATTCGACAAATTGCACAAAGAATGTCGAGAGGTGGGAAAAGTGGATAAAGTCATACACACTCTATCCACATACCCGGTTATTGAAAAATCCCGTAAATTAAAGTTATACACAAAGTTATCCACATTATCCACATTTTATGTATGTGGAATACTCGATTTACATAAGGAAAAAAGAAACAAATGTTTTGTGTAAAATGATAAATCGACATTTTTGGACGAAAAAATCCACAAATCTATTTGACTTTTTTTATATTCTAAAAAAACATATAATATTGTACAAAAAAGACAAAATATAACAATATATAATATAAATAATCAGAATATTCAAAAAGATATTCTAACTAAAAAATAACAACAACAATGAAAAAAAGAATAACATTTGACAGAAACAGGA
>ENA-OQBT01000462-OQBT01000462.1-human-gut-metagenome-genome-assembly--contig:-NODE-462-length-24922-cov-5.622505_pt1 | contig 24922 bp, 28 predicted proteins | sample MGYA00242749_ERZ504557 | MGnify/ENA primary metagenome ERZ504557 (study PRJEB26092, sample SAMD00036243) | human gut metagenome | host: Homo sapiens | study: EMG produced TPA metagenomics assembly of... | reverse complement strand
AAAAAGTTAGACTTTCGATGTCTAACTTTTGTGGTGTAGTTAAGGTATGATGTTGTTCTCTAATAAGGGTATAATATAAAAAAGACTCTATGATTTCTGTAGTAGGTAAAACCACTATAGAGATTATAGAGCTTTTTGAGTGTATACAAAAACTAGTTCTTTATTGGAACAAAGTCAACAACTAATCTAGTATTGGTTGCAGCGGCAATTTCTTCCAATGTTTTATATGTTGGATTAGTGGTGCCATTCTCTATACGTCACTTTGAGAAGGTAAATTTTAAAATCCTCTTTATCATAACTTTTTACTAAAATAGCCAGAACATCACATTCTACTATCATTCTTATTTCTCATCTTCGTCCATTGAAAGCACAGACAAGAAGGCTTCTTGTGGTACCTCCACCGAACCAATGGCTTTCATACGTTTCTTACCAGCTTTTTGTTTTTCGAGGAGTTTACGTTTACGTGAAACGTCACCACCGTAACATTTAGCCAAGACGTTTTTACGAAGAGCTTTGATATCTGTACGGGCAACAATTTTTTGACAATAGCCGCTTGGATAGGAACTTCAAATTGTTGACGTGGAATAATTTTCTTAAGTTTATCAACGATAAGTTTTCCACGTTCGTAGGCAAATTCTCTATGGACAATAAAGCTAAGGGCATCGACCTTATCACCATTAAGGAGAATATCCATTTTCACCAATTGTGAACGACGGTACTCTGACAATTCATAGTCAAAACTTGCATAACCACGAGTTGATGACTTCAATTTATCAAAGAAGTCAAAGACGATTTCAGCAAGTGGAATTTGATAGATAACGTTAACACGATTATCATCAATATATTCCATGGTTTCAAAATCACCACGTTTACGTTGCGCCAACTCCATAACAGCACCAACATACTCTTGAGGAACCATAATTTGAGCTTTGATATAAGGCTCTTCAATGGTATCAATACGTGTAGGATCTGGAAATTCAGATGGGTTGGACACTTCAAGCATTTCACCGTCAGTAGTGTTAACATGGTAAACTACTGATGGTGCAGTCATGATGAGATCGATGTTAAACTCACGTTCCAAACGCTCTTGGATAACATCCATGTGAAGAAGGCCCAAGAAACCACAACGGAAACCAAAACCAAGGGCTTGAGACGTTTCAGGCTCAAATTGAAGACTGGCATCATTCAATTGGAGCTTTTCAAGAGCCTCACGCAAGTCGTTATATTTATTTGACTCAATTGGATAAAGACCAGCAAAGACCATTGGTTCATTTGCTTATAACCATGAAGTGGTTCTGCGGCTGGATTATCCGCAAGTGTCACTGTATCACCGACACGAGTATCCGCAACTGTCTTAATTGAAGCTGCTACATAACCAACATCTCCAGTCGCAAGGTAGTCACGGCCAACAGCTTTAGGAGTGAAAATACCAACCTCAGTAACGTCAAAGGTCTTGCCATTAGACATCATTTGAATCTTATCGCCCGTTTTAACCATTCCGTTAACCACACGCACTTGGAGTATGACGCCACGATACGCATCATAAACAGAGTCAAAGATAAGGCTTGGAGAGGTGCTTCCACATCACCTTGGGGCGCAGGAACTTTCTCAACAATTTGTTCGAGAATCTCTTCGATACCAATGCCAGCCTTAGCTGATGCAAGCACAGCTTCCGAGGCATCTAATCCGATAACATCTTCAATCTCTGTACGTACACGCTCAGGATCTGCCGCTGGAAGGTCGATTTTATTGATAACTGGTAAGATTTCCAAGTCATTATCAAGTGCCAAGTAAACATTGGCAAGTGTTTGTGCTTCAATCCCTTGAGCTGCATCTACCACCAAGATAGCACCCTCACAGGCGGCAAGGGAACGTGACACCTCATAAGTAAAGTCCACATGTCCCGGTGTGTCGATAAGGTGGAAAATATAAGTCTCGCCGTCTTTAGCTTTGTAGTTAAGCTCAATGGCATTCAGTTTGATAGTGATACCACGTTCGCGCTCAAGATCCATACTATCAAGGAGTTGTGCCTGCATCTCACGACTTGATACAGTCTCAGTCTTTTCCAAGATACGGTCAGCAAGCGTTGATTTACCATGGTCAATATGAGCAATAATCGAGAAGTTGCGAATCTTCTCCTGTCTTTGTTTTAATTCTTCAATATTTGGCATTTTATTCTTTCCTAATTCTTACTTGTGATTGTTAAAAAACGAACCGTCACCTCCTATTATACAAAAAAGACAGGCATTTGCCTATCTCTAATATCTGCTTTATGACTGCATTTAGTCCTTCTTATTTCTTAAAATTATCATTGTAGTGCTTATTAATAATAGCTGAACGCTTGTTCTCTATTGAACTACTTGAAAATGGAGCTAAACCAAAGGCTAGTACAATAATTCCCAATAGAATAAGACTAAAAAATGGGTGCTCAGCAATATAGTGTAAGATGTCTGATATGGGAATCCACCTTTAAAAACATAATTATTTATAACTATATTATCAGAAACATTATGTTTTATCAAGCAAAAAAAGAGAGCCATTCGCTCTCCCTTTTAACATTAATGGAATTGCATACCACCATCAACGATGATTGTTTGACCTGTGATGTAGTTTGAGTCAGGTCCAGCTAGGAAGCTAACTGCTGCTGCAACATCTTCAGGTTCTGACAAACGTTTGAGGGTAATATCTTTAGCAAAAGTTTGCATACCCCACTCATCATCTTTACCAGCATTTTACCAACTTCGTGGGCAATGTCAAACATCATTGGAGTCTTAACGATACCTGGTGCATAAGCATTTACAGTTATACCTGAATCAGCTAAGTCACGCGCCAAAGTTTGAGTAATACCACGAACTACGAATTTAGTTCCACCATATACAGTTAAGTTAGAGTTCCCTACGACACCTGCTTGTAAAGTTGCATTGATAATTTTACCACCATGACCAAGTGATTTAAATTGTGCTTGGGCAGCTTGTGCACCTCAGATAACTCCACCAATATTAATGTTAAATGTACGTTGAAACTGTTCTTCAGTAATAGTGTCAAGGGATTTTGTTGGTGCCACACCAGCATTATTAACAACAACATTCAAGTCGCCAAAGTGATCAACTACTTTTTGGAAAGCTGCTGCTACCTCAGCTTGTTTAGACACATCTGCTACAACGGAAAATGCCTTGTCTTCTGACAACTCAGCAACTGCTTTTTCAGCAGTTTCAGCGTCATAGTCCAATACCCCGACTTTAACACCATCTTCAACCAAGCGTTTTGAAATCGCAAAACCAATACCTTGACCTGCACCTGTAACAATAGCAACTTTTGACATACGAAATCCTCCTCTACCAATTGTAGTCACAAGCTTAACCACAAGCCCTATCTCAATTGGAATATGCTAAGTTAATCAAGTTCTGGCAAAGTCATTTTCATAGGCTTTTTCTTAACTCATTTAGAATCTTACCACTTTATGAAAGCGTTGTTAATAATTTGTCATGCTTTTTGAAAGCAAATAAGATCACCACTAGTGACCTTATGTGTATTATTTTTCAAACTTAAACCCTAGTGCTTCCATATCACCTAGGCCACCTAAGGTGGTAACCTTAGTATATCCTCGTTCTTTCAGTACTCCTGCAGCAAATTCAGCACGAGATCCCATTTTACAATAGAGGTAAATGGAGGCGTCTTTTTTAGCTGGAATGTCAGCTGTGAAAAACTGCGTGTGAGGTATTAATAAAGCATCCTTAACATGACCTTCTGCGTACTCTTCTGGAGTCCTGACATCAATTAATAGTCCATCCTGAGCTAATTCTGATTGAATCTGTGCTATATCCATCCTACTCACCAAACCAAATCTTAATTTCTCGAGCCGCAGATTCTTCTGAATCAGAGCCATGAACGATATTTGGAATCATGTCACCATCTGGTGCTGTTGCAAAGTCTCCACGAATCGTTCCAGGAGCAGCATCCCCAGGATTAGTTGCTCCCATCATATCACGCCATGACTTAATAACTCCTGGGCCGGACATAATACCAATAACTGCTGGACCACTCATCATGAATTCAGAAATACTAGGGAAAAAAGGTTTATCAGCCAATTGGGCATAATGTTCTTTAAGACGTTCTTCGTCAAGCATCAGCATCTCCATACGCTCAATAACGAAGCCACGTCGCTCAATTCGATCAAGCACTTGACCAATTAGATGACGTTTAACAGCATCTGGTTTAATAATAAAGAATGTTTTTTGCATATTCCCAACCTTCATCGTTTTCTTTCCATTTTATCATAAGAAGTATCATTTTGCAGAGCTAAACCTTGTATAGTCTAAAACTATATACACAGCAAGAAATTAACTATTTTTCATTAGTTCCCATAAGAAATAATATAGATGTAAATAGACATTTCGAGGTAAATTTAATGACAAAATCTAAATTCCAATTAGTCGGTTCTCTTCTTCGTCCTGCGGATCTCCGTAAATACAAGGACGAAATCGAGCATCGTGACGACATCCAGTATCCTTTCTATGATGCCCTTCCTGGTTATCAAGAAACTGAAACTGCATCTATTAAGCGAATGTGGCTGACCAAAAAGCTAACGGAATTGACATCCTTACCGATGGGAAGTTTGGACGTTCTATGTGGCACTTGGACTTTGTCTGGGGACTCAAAGGTATTGAACGCTACATTGCTGAGCATGGTTATACTTTTAAAGACCATGATGGTGGTCAATATGAAACACGTAAAGATATCGGTATTCGTATCACTGAGCCTCTATCAGGTAAAAACCACCACTACCTAGATATTTACAAATTGGTTAAGGCTGAAGCTGGTGATGAAGATACCAAACAAACTATCTGGGGACCTGCTCATGCCTACACTGAACTTGCTATCTTTGATCGATTGGCTGTTCCTGGACAAGTCTATGAAACAAACGAAGAACTCAAAAAAGGTTTGATTAATGCCTATAAAGAATTCTTGGATGAATACAAGGCTGTTGGTGGTAAAATCGTTCAATTTGACGACTGCCTCTGGGAACTTTTTGACCCATCAAACCCTACAAGTTTCTACTCAGACGGCAATGGTGATTTGGCAGAATTGGCCGATGAATTTGTTGCTATCAATAATGAGGTTGTTGACTATACTCACGAACTTGGTTTAACGGTTTGGACACACAACTGTCGTGGTAATTATGAAATCCGTTCTGCTTCTGAAGGAACTTACGAAGACATCGCTAAGAAATTCTTGGCAGAGCAACACTATGACCGCTTCTTCCTTGAATGGGATAGCGATACAGCTGGTGATATCAAAGCTCTGGAAGCCCTTAAAGACAGTAAAGCTGAAGTTGTATTTGGGCTATTGTCTTCTTAAACGACTGACCTAGATGACGAAGAACGTGTTCTCGATTTGCTTGAAAAAGCGAGTCAAATCCTTCCAAAAAAACGTCTCTTCCCCTTTCACCAATGTGGTTTCGCCTCATGTGACTCAGGTAATGAGCTGGCAACACCTCAACAATGGGCTAAAATCAAACAAGGTCAAGAAATCGCTAAGAAATTCTTTGGCTAATCGATATTTCTATTCGCTCCTCTCTAAAACGAAAAGCCTTCACTCTTGTGAGGGCTTTTTATGTTAGCATCAAGCATCTATAAAAGTTTGCAAATCCTTAAGAGCTCTTTCTGCGATTTTTTCATAACGCTCTTTCTTGTCACGAATACGTGGGCCTTCTAATTCTTTGATAATACCAAAGTTAACATTCATTGGTTGAAAATGTTTGCTTTCAGCATGTGTCACATAATATGGAAGGCTACCGATTGCTGTTGTATGAGGGAAAATAACTTCATCTTCACCCTTAAAGAGACGGGCTGCATTGATTCCAGCAACCAAACCTGAGGCAGCTGATTCAACATAACCTTCAACACCAGTCATTTGTCCAGCAAAGAACAGATTAGGGTTTGATTTTGATTGGAAGGTCTGTTTAAGCAAGTTTGGCGAATCCATGTAAGAGTTACGGTGCATTACCCCATAACGAACAAATTCTGCATTTTCAAGACCTGGAATCATTTGGAAGACACGTTTTTGCTCTCCCCATTTGAGGTGGGTTTGGAAACCAACGATATTGTAGAGGCTACCAGCCGCATTGTCCTGACGAAGCTGAACAACCGCATAAGGTGTCTTGAAGTCACCATCACGTGGACCCATATAATCTTCAGGATACTCCAAACCAACTGGTTTCATAGGACCGTAGAGCATTGTTTTAATACCACGTTTAGCCATAACCTCGATAGGCATACACCCTTCGAAATACTTTTCTTTTTCAAAAGAATTCAAAGGAGCTTCTTCAGCTGTAGTCAAGGCCTCATAGAAGGCCATGAACTCTTCCTTGGTCATTGGACAGTTTAGATAAGCTGCTTCACCCTTATCATAGCGTGACTTAAGGTAAACCTTGTTCATGTCGATAGTTGCTTTATCAACGATTGGTGCAGCGGCATCATAGAAATAGAACCCGTCTCCACCGTTAAGCTCATGAATCTTTTCAGCTAAAGCATCAGAAGTTAGGGGACCTGAAGCAATAACTGTAATAGCATCATCAGGAATTTCTGTGATTTCTTTACGGATAACTTCAATTAAGGGATGACTTTCAATTTCAGCTGTCACTGCTTCTGCATAGCCCTCACGGTCCACCGCCATGGCACCACCTGCTGGCACACGGTGAGCTTCTCCATTACGCATAATGATAGAGTCCAAACGACGCATTTCTTCTTTTAGAAGCCCTACAGCATTGGTCAAGCTATCTCCACGGAAAGAGTTAGAGCAAACCAATTCTGCAAAATTTGTTGTCTTATGCTGTGGTGTTGCTTTGACCCCACGCATTTCATAAAGTTTTACTGGAATACCACGTTTGGCAATCTGATAAGCCGCCTCGGATCCGGCCAAACCAGCTCCAATCACGTTAATATAATCTGCTTTTGATTGAGACATGACACTAATACCTCTTCGGAAACAAGATGAAATCCTGCTCCCACAAATCTTTCTTCATTTTTACTCTTAGTAGTATAGCAAAAAACTCCTCATCTGGCGACTAGGAGTCATCTGTATTTAAAAGGGGTAAAATGATAGTCACTTTAGCACCACCCGTGCCATTGTCATTTGCAAGAGAAAGACTACCATAGTGTAAACGAATAATATCATTAGCAATAGTCAGACCAAGGCCACTATGATTGCGACTCTGTCTGCTTTTATCCTCTTGATAAAATAGCTGAGTAGCGTTTTCAAGAGATTCAAGGGAAAATCCAGGACCAGAATCAAGGCATATAAACTTGAATTCATCTTCTTCTACCCTAGCGGCCAGGAGCAACTGACTGCCACTGGGTGTATGCTCTACGGCATTTGAAACAATATTCATAATAGCTCGATTCAACAAGGACTTATCCCAATTGCCTATGCTTTCTTTCGCAATTTCCTTCTTGTCAAATACCACATTGATTTGTTTCGTTTGAGCTAATGACAAGGTTTGATCGTAAATGTCTTCAACAAATTCCTTAACTGGAACTTCTTCAAGCGTCAGGGTCTTCTTCAAACTCATTTTGTTGAGTTCTGACAACTCTTTTACATAAGCATCAACCTGTGCAATACCTTTTTGAAAATGCTCTAACAAGTCCGTTTGATTTTCATCCAAGGACGTCATAGCTAAGAGTTCCGCATTTCCACGAGCAACTGTTAGGGGCGTCTTTAAGTCATGTGTTAGGGCAGAAATCTGATTTTGTTTATCTTGCTCTGCCTTCCAATTTTCCATCAAAGACTCACGAAGTGCTATACGCATATGATCCAAACCACTTAAAACCTGATTAAATTCCTTAATTGTAGACTGAGAAGTTTGAAAATCCAAATCTTGTTGGGAAATTTTTTCAGTAACCCTTAATATAGGTTTAAGTTGCTGACTCAATTTATTTGCATAATAAAAAGTTAAAATAATAAATATTATTAAGATAGATACAAACATTGAACCAATCATCATAAGATCAGCATTGGGAAAATGCTGGTTCATCCACTCATTACGGTACCGAGGTGATAGTTGATAATTGACAATGACTATGCCATCTGATCGTTCAAAAGACTGAAAATAGCCGTATTTCTCACCGTGAGCATTCTTGAATTGGTAATTTAGTAAGGATTCTTCTTGCAAGTTAACAGGCATGTTAGACTTTTTAAGCTTAAAATCCCTAGTTAAAAAGACATAACTCGTGCCATCAGGTAAAATCTCGGGATTAAAGACCTTAGAAGTTTCAATATCACTTCTCACAGCAGACAAATCACTCTCAACTTGATTTGCTGGAATCACAACTCCAAAACGATAAGACAAGCTGAATAAATACAAAATAAGAAGACTGCTGATTACAGAGAGAATTGTAAGACTGACGACATAAGATAACAAGATTGTTCTTAAAGAGTGTTCTCGTTTTTTTATTAGTGCCACTTGTAACCAATCCCCCAAACTGTTTCAATAGGATTTTGCCCAACTTCTTTAAGCTTTGCACGGATATTCTTGATATGTTCAGCCACTGCTGCCGGACTGCCTTTATCCTCATAGCCGTACAAATGCGTGTAGATTTGTTCTTTTGAAAAGACTTGGCCCTTATTTTCAGCTAAAAACTGGCAAATACCATATTCCGACTTTGTCAAATCTAACAACTGATTCTCAATATAAAGCTCTTGAGCAGACAAGTCAAACTGAAACTCCCCAAGTGAAAGCTTATGGTGACGCTCACGATGTTCACGTCTCAAGTGAGCTGCAACACGCGCTTGGAGTTCTTTAACCCCAAATGGTTTGCAAATGTAATCATCCGCACCATAACTCAACCCTTGGACAATGTCTGCTTCTTGCGTTTTAGCTGTAATAAAGAGGATTGGGCAATCCACCTGATTTCGAATCTCATGGCAAAACTGTAGACCATCAACATCAGGCATCATAATATCCAGTAAAATCAGGTCAAATCGAGGTAAAGAGTTCTTATCCAAATCTAAAACACTTGTAAGCCCTGTCACATTATGGTTTTGGAGCTCTAAAGCCTTTACAACCAATTGAACAATATCTTTTTGATCATCAATAACAAGTATTCGAGCCATAGCCTTTCCTTTCCTTCAAAGTTATCTTTATCATATCATCTATAGAAGATAACTGACAAGGCGTAAAGTAGATAAATATGGGTTGGGTAAAAAACATAGAACAAATATTTTGACCCTTTCCCTCTTTGACCATTATAAGAAAGCATTAAAGGTGCTGAAAATATTTCCATCCATTCAAAGTATTTGAATATTAAATCGTAAAAAGAAGGTCTACTTAAAACAATCGCCATTAGCAGCCAAACGAGACTAACACTCATAAAAGCAAACACTTCTTTCTTAAGATTCCTATGACAAAGATACATAGCGATACCGGTCAAAAGCAACCACGTTCCTCCATCATTGATAAATGTATGGACTGGCAATACTGTGAAATTGAGTAAATTTAGTAGAAAACCAAACATAGGTTTGTTCACACTTAGCAGATAAAAAGGCACCATTAACCATGGAAGCAACAATGGAAAAAGTAAAGTTGGTATCCCTTTAAGGTATTTCTTTTCTTGAATCCATGCAATCCCTTGAAGAGCAACGAGCAAAATTGCGAATGACGACAGCATCATATTTTGTGGAAAGAAACCATCTAGTCTAACTAGAGGATGTAGAAAATTATAGAATCCAAATTGAATCAGTCCCATCACAATTGCTAAAGAATAAATCTTTAGGAAGTATTTCTTCCGGTTATGGGTATGAATAAAACCCTCAATCACACAAAAAAGGAACAATGGGGCCGCTAATCTACCAATCATAGCAAACCAAATAGGGATTTTCCCTGTATAATCAAAAAAATAATGAATGTGGTCGAATACCATAGTAATAAGGGCTATATATTTGAGTTGGAAACCTGATAAACTTAAACGTTTCATAATAACTCTCCTTTCTTTTCATTCTTAGTATAAAAAACAAATTTAAGGAAAGTATCAGTTTTTTTGACAAAATACAGAAAGCTATCCCAAGTCAAAACTTGGGATAGCTTTCTTCTTTATTTTATAACAGATTCTTTGTAGTCACACTCTTCCTTACTACAGATAACTTGCTTGCCACCACCACGTACTTCTTCTCCACGAGGTAATCGCCTGATTTAGGACAGTTACGTCCAATAGGGATATCCCACGAGGTAAATTCACAGTCTGGATAGCGATCACAACCATAAAAGACACGATTGCGTTTTGTCTTACGCTCGATAACCTGACCTTGCCCACAGGTTGGACAAGTCACACCAATTTCTTTAGTAATAGCCTTAGTATTGTGACAGTCTGGGAAGTTACTACATGCATAAAACTTACCGTAACGACCTAGCTTGATCACCATTGGATGGCCGCAGAGGTCACAATCAAAACCAGCAGGTTCATCCTTGATTTGGATTTTTTCAATACCTTCTTCAGCTTTTTCCAATTCTTTTTGGAAAGGTTTGAAGAATTCATCAATAACCTTCTGCCATTGTTCCTTACCGATTTCAACTTTATCGAGTTTGGCTTCCATCTCGGCAGTGAATTTAACATCCACGATATCTGGAAAGAATTCTACAATTAAGCTATTAACGATTTCACCGAGTTCAGTTGGTTCAAAACGTTTAGCCACCAATTTGACATAATAGCGACGTTGAATAACATCAAGCGTTGGTGCATAAGTTGACGGACGACCAACGCCATTTTCTTCCAAAGTCTTAATCAATGTCGCTTCAGAGTAGCGTGCCGGTGGTTGCGTAAAGTGTTGTTCAGGCGTTGTCACAACCTTCTTAATTGTATCACCTTCAGCCATTTCAGGAAGCATTTTATTCTTATCAGAGTCGTTGTAAACGGCCATATAACCGTCAAACTTGATTTGACTACCATTTGCAGTGAAAATGACACCATTTTGAGACAAGGTCACCTTCATCGTATCAAATACTGCAGCCGTCATCTGACTAGCCACAAAACGATTCCAAATAAGGGTATAGAGCTTAAGCTGATCCTTATCCAAATACTTAGCAATACTTTCTGGTGTTTGGAAAACATTTGAAGGACGGATAGCCTCGTGAGCATCTTGCGCCGCTGAACTATTTTTCACCTTGCTTCCATGTTTAGAATACTTAGAGCCAAAGTGTTCTGTAATAAATTCAGCCGCTTGATTTTGAGCCACTGGACTGATACGTGTTGAGTCCGTACGCATATAGGTAATCAAACCTTGAGCGCCTGAACCAAGATTAATCCCTTCGTACAACTGTTGTGCAACCATCATAGTCTTACGTGTACGGAAGTTGATTTTATTAGCAGCATCCTGTTGTAGTGATGATGTTGTATATGGCAATGGCGCATTACGACGGCGTTCTTTTCTCTCTACCTTATCAACGTTAAAGTCGTCACTTATGATACGAGAGAGAACGTCTTTAACATCGTCGTTATTGTTGAGCTTGAGCTTTTTACCATCAAGACCATAGAAGCTAGCCTGAAACTTCTTAGCACCCTTCTTAAAGGCACCATCAATTGTCCAATATTCTTCTGGTTTAAAAGCCTTGATTTCATTCTCACGGTCAATAATAAGCTTAAGAGCTACCGATTGCACTCGACCTGCAGAAAGACCTTTCTTAACCTTCTTCCATAGAAGAGGTGAAATAGAGTAACCCACAATTCGGTCCAAAACACGACGAGCTTGCTGAGCATCTACTAAGTCCATGTCAATGGCGCGTGGCTCTGCAAAGGCATTCTTCACCGCATCTTTAGTGATTTCGTTAAAAACTACACGATTCTTATCTTCTGGATCTAATCCAAGTATATGTGACAAATGCCATGAAATAGCTTCCCCTTCACGGTCCGGGTCACTTGCGAGAAAGACTTTCTTGGCTTTCTTAGCTTCTTTCTTTAATTCTTTGATAAGGGGTCCTTTACCACGAATATTGATATACTGTGGTTCGTAGTTGTTTTCAAAATCAATAGACATACTTGATTTTTTCAAATCACGGATATGCCCTACTGAAGCAACAACTTTATAGTTGCGCCCAAGATACTTCTCAATGGTTTTCGCTTTGGCTGGAGACTCCACGATAACCAAATTTTTCTTCGGTGTCGCTCTCTTTTTAGTCGCCTTTTTAGCAGTCGTTTTCTTTGTTGTTTTAGTTTTCGTTTTTGTTGTCGTTGCTGTCGCCATAGACTATTTCCTTATAATGTTATAAACTGGCTGCGCCACTAATCTGTCTAAAATATAGTCACAAGACATTAAAAAATGAAACATCTTGGACCAAGCAACTAACATGATACCGTCCTTTTCTTTAACTGTCAATAAGAAACTTTTTCTCTATAGGAGAAGTTTGATTTTTATGAAAATTCTGAAATGATGTCAAATCCTGTAGTAATGCACTTTGCGCCCTCTTGAATGAGGTGATGGCATCCATCCGATTTTCCATCTAAAATATTTCCTGGTATGGCGAAAACATCTCTTCCTTCTTCCATTGCACGCTCACAAGTAATAAGACTTCCCGAGCGAAGCTTGGCTTCAACCACCATAACCCCTTGACACAATCCAGAAATTATCCGATTTCGTTCAGGATAATGGTATTTAAGTGGCTGTTCACCCGGTCCGTATTCTGTAAGAACTAAATGATTTTTAGCCATATAGTCCTGTAAAGCTTTGTTTTCTTTAGGATAATATACGTCTAGCCCAGTCCCGATAACTGCAATGGTGTTACCTTTATTTTTTAAGGCCTCCATATGAGCACAAGTATCAATTCCACGCGCCAAGCCACTTACAATAGTAAAGGCATTCCCAAGTTCATGAACAATTTTTCGAACAGACTGTTTGCCTGTTTCAGAACACTTTCTGGCACCAACTACTGCTAACTTGGGTTTACTTAGCAAATCAATATTCCCTTGATAAAAGAGGAGAACAGGAGGATTATAGGAATGTTTCAGCTCAATGGGATACTCCTTATCAAAAATTGATAAGGTCGGAAAACGTTGAAAATCTTCCTTAAGCTGCTTAACATCCAAATTCTTGTATTTTTCCATAAAGAGAACGGCATTTTTAGACTTAGATACCACTGCCATATCACGTAAGCTCAATTTTTTATCTTGATTTTTTTGATAGTCTAAAATGTTAAGGATGTTTAAATTCGTCAATCCAGCAGCTTTTAGTTTAAAAAGTTCAAAGTTATTCATCTAACTACCTCCATTTCATTATTCGCAAGAAAAAACAAAAAAAAGTCCCTTTATGGAACTTTTTTTGACTATAAGGCATTTTCAGAAGTAAAATATGATGCTGCTCCTAAGAGGTTACTATCGTTATGGAAATGACAAGATTGAATTGATATCGGATCAAAACCTAATTCGGATTCTTCATTAAATGACTCTTCATAAGCATTAACAAGACCTTCTATCAAAGAATTTTGTCTGCTAATGCCTCCACCAATAACAACTCTATCCAACTTGAGGAAACTCTGCAAATTAAGAATCAGAACAGCAATTTCATGACAATAGTCCTTAAATAGACGTTTTAGTTGTCCAGAGTGATTATCATCTAAAGCGGAGAAAACAGCTAAACCATCGTCCTGTTCTAAACCAAGTATTTGACTAGCTTCATGAACGAAACCTACCGCAGAACCTTTATTAGCGACAAGACTAAATAGAGCATGCTTAAATAGCCCCAACTGGAAAGGGAGAACGGTTTGACCCAAGCTTTGGGGACTTGGAGCACGCAAATATTGGGTAACCGACAGAGGTGTTAACAAGGCTCCCTGTGAGACAAGTCCTAAGCCAACACCAGTACCCAAAACCAAGGCAGCACCACAATCTAAATCCTGTAAACTACCATATCTTGCTTCAGCCAAAGCTGCCGCATCTGCATCATTAATAACTTTTACAGGCAGTTGAAATATTTTGGACAAGCGTGTCCCAAGAGGAATAGATGTTAAATAAGGGATAAGGCCACCCTTGAAAACAAAGCCATGTTTACTATTAATTTTGCCTGGACATGCAATGGCAATACCAGAGATATCATTCTTAAATGATGAGACTATGCTTTCTAAAATCCGCCAAAAGTCGTCAATTGTCGTTGGAGTTGACTCTTTAGATTGACTGCTAATTCTAAAATCATCATCAACTAATCCAAATTTAATAAAGGTTCCTCCGATATCAATAGCTAAAATCACTCCACTTCACCTACTTTTTTATTATTGACTTTATTGGTTCGAAGCTTCTTCTATGAATTGGCGTGACACCAAACTTATCTATGCCAGACAAATGTTCTTTGGTGCCATAGCCTGCATTTTTGGCAAAGGCGTATCCAGGAAACTCCTGCTCATAATCAGCCATCATCTTATCCCGAGTTACTTTTGCTACGATAGAAGCTGCTGCAATAGATAGAGAATTAGCATCCCCTTTTATGATTGAGGTTTGTTCTATAGGTAAGTCCAAATTCATGGCATCAATTAGCAAATGTTCAGGTTGGGGATTGAGTTTTTCAATAGCTTCTATCATGGCTAACTTGGTAGCTTCATAAATATTGACGTCATCAATCACATAATTATCCTTAATACCAATACCGACAGCTACTGCCTCCTTCATTACCTGATTATAGATAGCTTCATGTTTAGATTTTGGAATCTTTTTACTGTCATTTAGACCTTTTATTTTGCAAAGCTTTGGTAAAATGACCGCAGCCGCTACAACTGGCCCAGCTAAAGGACCACGTCCAACTTCATCGACACCTGCGATGAGTTCTATTCCTCGAGCATAGAGTGATTTCTCATAATTAAGAAGCGTTTCTAAACGTTCTTCCTCAGCAAGTTCAGCGAGGATACCTTACGGCGTTTCCTAATGGCAGCTTGTACACCAGTCCGACTATCTTCCTCAAAACTTGCCCATCTAGGTCGTCAAGATCCCTCAAAATAGCCAATTGTTCCTTGACTTCTTTAATTGTCGCCATCAGTATCGACCCCAACAATATCAAGAGTATAACGGCCTAGTTTTCCATCACGAACATCTTTGACAAAAAGATTGTAAAAACGGTCATAATCTTCACGAAAGCCAAGTTTTCGAGTCATTTCCATGATGATTTCTGGTGCTTCTTCTTCAAGGTCAATCCCTTTAAAGCGTTCCTCTAGTCGTTCTGGGTAGTAAGTTTTAAAGTAGTTGAGACCAAAAATCGTGACTTCATCCATTGGTAATAACTGGTCCTTGATGGCACCAGTTAAAGCGAGTTTCAATCCAACCAATTCATCTTCAAACTTAGGCCATAAAATCCCTGGAGTATCAAGAATTTCTAAGTCCTTATTAGACTTCAACCACTGTTGACCTTTTGTAACGCCAGGCTTATTTCCCACAACAGCAATCTTTTTACCAGCTAGGCGGTTCATCAAGGTAGATTTTCCTGCATTTGGAATCCCAATAATCATGGTTCTCAAGGTCTCTTTCTGAATACCACGTTCACGTAGTCGTTGAATCTTTTCAGTCATAAGACTCTTAGCAGCATCTGTTACCAATTTAACTGTAGATTGTTCCTTGGAATTAATGGCCAGGGTTTTAATCCCTTGACTCTCAAAATAGGTACGCCATTCTTTCGTACGATTATCGTCAGCAAGATCAGCTTTATTGAGAATTAAAATCTTTGGTTTATCGCCAACAATTTTGGTTAACATAGGATTCTGACTTGAAAGTGGCAAACGTGCATCCACCAAAATCGTTACAAAATCAACATGCTTAAGATTTTCCTGAACCTGTCGACGGGCCTTGGACATGTGACCTGGAAACCATTGAATAGTAGCCATGTATACTTCTCCTTTTGTATTCTTAGCAAAATATCATTTAAAATCTTTAAAAAAAGCCAAATCATTGGCTTTGCTTTAGTTATATTATAACAGATTTAGTTTGGGATGCCCAATTGTTATCACTTGGCTAAGCCTCAATAGGCATGAAGTTACCAACAATTTTACCGATGATTCGAGGGTCTTCATCATAAGGAGCAAATTTGTCACCATACCGTTTATTAAGAGAAACCAAACGAAGACCATCCTCCTCACGATAAACCTTTTTGATATAGGTTTGACCATCCCAGTCTACAGCATAGACATCGCCATCATAATCAAAACCTGTTTGTTTGATCAGCACGACTTCACCATTTAGGTAGGTAGGTTCCATAGAGTCTCCAAATACCCATGATGCAAAATCATGATCTATTTCTTCATCGTAGAAAACTTCATCATAATTGCCATCACCAAAATAAGTATAACCTGTTCCGGCTGATAAACGCTCGAAAACTTTGTAAGAGTAAAGTGGGATAACGGGTGCTTTCTTCTTTTCTGCTTCTTGTTCCTCCAGAAGAGCTTTAGTGAATCGCAAAGCTTCTTGACGATTTTCCTCAGTTAATTCCAAGTACACTTCAACAATCTCGTGTTCAGACAGAAAATAGGTCTCGGCTACACCAAATAGTTCAGCCAGTACCGATAGATTCTTTTGATTTGGTTTTGTCTTACCATTTTCCCAGTTAAAATAAGAGGAGCGCGAAATCCCTAGATGCTTAGCTACTGATGCTTGACTCATTCCTTGTGCTTCTCGAATCTCTTTAAGTCTTTGTCCTGAAAACATAGCTACCTCCGTAAGTTAATAAACTAACATAAGTGTATCAAAAAAAGCAGTTGACTTCAAGTGAAATCAACTACTTTTATATTTCACTTTTGTATTAATCTTTGACTAAAAATCCAAGATTATCGAGTGCCTCTTCAATATAATCTAAATCTTGTTGACTATCAGCTTCAACAAGATGATAATGAACACCGTTGGTTAATTCAGATAGTGGTCGAAAGTCACTTGACGCTGCTTGTTCTAAAAAATGTCTAACATCTCGACGACAAGTCAACTTCAACAAGGCTTGAATTTCACCATAGGCTGGATGATCAATCATGATATTTTGAATACGTCCCCCATTATCGACAATGGCTAGAAGCTCTTCTTCCATATTATTCACCGTATGATTCACTTTAAACAGTCGATGTGCATAAGAATTATCATCACTAGTCTTATAAATGTAACCCCTGTTAGTTGAGATAATTTGAGAACCATCTGCTCGCAGAAGTGCAATATCTTGGACAATGATTTGACGAGTAACACCGAAATGTTCTGCCAAACTCTGCCCATTAATCGCTTCTTTAGACTGCTTTAATAGGGTCAATAATTCTTGCTTGCGATTTAAAGTCATAGACTAAACAACTCCTCTTACAACTATCGAATTTTTCGAATACTTTTGAAAATCGTTAATGCTATAACGTAATCTATCATACTATGGACAATAGTACCAAATCCAACTAAAACAAACAAGATATAAAATAGTTTTTGGAAGTCCTCCCCCGTTACTGAATAAAAAATCACACAAGCAATAACTTCACCTAGAGCATGAATAACCCCTAAAACAAAGTTAAAAATTAAAGATGATTTATGGTTTTCTATTGTTTGAGGAAACTTTTTCAAATAAAGCGCTCCTAAACAACCAAAGATGATATGCGAGAATGCCCTAAAAACAATAACAATCGGATAGCCGGCCATAAAGAAGCCTAAACTAGACGCTAAGATAACAAAAGCTGCCACCCAGGGAGATATAAACATAGCTAGAAATAATGGAACGTGACTCCCTAAGGTATAAGAAGCCGGTGGAATGATTAGTTTAATTGGCATAATACTTGGGATAAGGATAGCAATCGCAGTTAACAAAGCTGCAAAGGTCATTTCTTGAATTCTTTTTTTCGGTTTCATAATCTTCTCCTTTTTCTGTATATACAATAGTATATTACATTGTATATACCTATATGTCAATATGCCATAAAAAAACTAGAGCCATAAGCTCTAGTCCTTTCTTATTTACGTTTTTTCTTAGCTTTCTTCAACTTGTTAGCTTGACGCTTCATCGCATGTTTCATGGCAAATGAACCGATCTTACCTTTAAGACCACCACCAAGCATTTGGCTTAGATCCATATTTCCAAGATCTGGCATACCAGTGCCACCCATCATGCCTTCAAGAGCAGACATGTCCATATTCCCCATATCAGGCATATTTGGCATGTTTTGGCAGATTATTTGGGTTAAGACCCATTTGACGCATCATTTGCTCCATATCACCAGACATAATGCCTTGCATCATTTGTTTTGCTTGATTGAAGTCTTTAATAAACTTGTTTACTTCGATGAAGGTATTCCCTGAACCATTGGCAATACGGCGACGACGACTTGGAGTCAAGAGATCTGGATTTTCACGTTCTTCTGGTGTCATTGATAATACAATGGCACGCTTGCGAGCAATCTGCTTTTCGTCTACTTTAACATTAGCCAAGGCTGGATTGTTAGCCATACCTGGCAACATCTTTAGTAAATCCTCCATAGGACCCATATTTTGCACTTGGTCTAATTGGTCGATAAAATCATTGAAATCAAAGGTGTTTTCACGCATCTTCTCAGCTAACTCAAGAGATTTTTTCTCATCATACTCCTGAGAAGCTTTTTCAATAAGGGTAAGAAGGTCACCCATACCTAAGATACGGCTTGACATACGGTCTGGGTGGAAGTCTCGATATCCGTAATTTTCTCACCAGTACCTGTAAATTTAATCGGCTTACCAGTGATCTCACGAATTGAAAGAGCCGCACCACCACGTGTATCACCATCAATTTTAGTAAGAACGACACCTGTGATATCTAGTTGTTCATTAAACTCCTTGGCAACGTTAGCAGCTTCCTGACCAATCATGCTATCTACAACCAAGAGAATCTCGTTTGGATGAGCAAAATCTTTGATATCACGCAACTCTTTCATGAGGGTTTCGTCAATCTGCAAACGACCAGCCGTATCAATCAAGACATAGTCATTTTTATTAGCACGCGCTTGTTCCAAACCATTTCTGACGATCTCAACTGCTGGTGTCTCTGTTCCCATATCAAAAACAGGAACATTGATTTGTTGTCCCAAAGTTTTCAACTGATCAATGGCTGCTGGACGATAGATATCTGCAGCAATCATCATTGGACGAGCTTCTTGTTCTTTAATCAGTTTATTAGCCAATTTACCAGCAAAGGTTGTTTTACCAGCCCCTTGAAGACCAACCATCATAATAATAGTCGGAATCTTTGGAGATTTTTCAATCTCAGATGTCTCAGACCCAAGAATTTCTGTCAATTCTTCATTAACAATCTTAATGATTTGTTGTGAAGCATCAAGAGTATCAATGATTTCGTGACCTACAGCACGTTCACGAACACGTTTGATAAATGTCTTAACAACTGGTAGAGCTACGTCTGCTTCAAGAAGTGCCAAACGAATCTCTTTAGTGACTTCTTGAACTTCTTTCTCTGAAAGTTTTCCTTTACGTCTTAAATTTTTGAAAACACCTTGCAAGCGTTCCGTTAAGCTTTCAAAAGCCATATGCCATTTCCTCTCTTACTTTCTGCTTGAATCTAATCTCTATTATCAATGCTGCTCAGGATTGCAATTTGTTCCTGGAGATAGCTATCGTCTGCGTATTTTTCCATGATATCATCAAAAATTTGGCTACGGACGATGTAGTCTGAATACATATGTAATTTCATCTCGTAATCTTCTAAAATCTTCTCAGTGCGCTTGATGTTATCATATACGGCCTGACGACTCACACCAAATTCCTCGGCAATTTCTGCCAAACTATAATCATCCGCATAATATAGCTCAATATAGTTCATCTGCTTATCTGTTAACAAAGCTGCATAGAACTCAAATAGGGCATTCATGCGATTGGTTTTTTCAATTTCCATAAGCTACATTTTACCATAAAATCATGGTGTTAGCACCATACTTGTGCAGAAAAAAAGCAGTGACTTCTAATTGTTCTCCAAATAAAATTCAAAACGGTCGCCAACATAGTAACTTCGTACATATTCGAAAGCCTGCCCGTCTTGGAGAAAGGAAATTTGTGTCAGACTCAAAAGAGCATCACCAGTCTTAACCTTGAGGTGCTTGGCTAGACTACTATTAGCCAAACTTGCTGATATTGTCTGCTGACTTTTTCCTATTTCATAGCCATTATCAGTTAATGTCTTGAAGAAATGTTCGGTAATTTCTGATTCCTTAAAACCTCGGATAATTTTCTCAGGGATACTGGTAATTTCATATGCAACCGGAATGTCATCAGCAAAACGAACACGTTCCATACGAATGACATGGGACTGTGGCAAGACACCTAAATTCTTGATTTCAAACTCATTTGGATGTAGACGTTTATACGAAATAAGCTCACTAGATGGCTTCCTCCCTTGGGATTTGACAATCTCAGTAAAACTCGTAGTTCCACGCATTTTTTCCTTAACTCGACTACTAGCAACAAAGGTTCCACTGCCTGGTTTGCGTTCTAAAATCCCCTCATCCACTAAAAGTGTTATCGCCTGGCGCACAGTCATACGACTCACATCAAAAGTCTCGCAAAGATCTCGCTCGCTAGGAAGACGTTGCCCAATTTTCCAAGTACCATCATCAACATCTTCCTTAATCTTATCATGTATGCGAATATACGCTGGTAACATCCAATTCCCCTCCTTTTTCCCTATTTTACAAAAAAAGTGACAAAATTGTAAATATAAGTAAGAGATTTACAGTTTCTCGTATAAACCTAGGTGCTAAGTCCATGAATTTGTGATACAATGATTGCATAAGAAATAATCTACATGTGATGCAAAAAGAAAGGGTAATAATGACTAACATTTCTACTTTGAATGATGTGCAGAAAATCATTGTTCTAGACTATGGTAGCCAATACAATCAGCTGATTGCACGTCGTATTCGTGAATTTGGCGTTTTCTCTGAATTGAAGAGCCATAAAATTACTGCTGATGAAGTACGTGCCATCAATCCCATCGATCATACTTTCTGGTGGTCCCAACTCTGTTTATGCCGAAGATGCATTTGGTATTGACGAAGAAATTTTCGAGCTTGGTATCCCAATTCTTGGTATCTGTTACGGAATGCAACTTTTGACCCACAAACTCGGTGGTAAAGTTGTTCCGGCTGGTGAAGCAGGTAACCGTGAGTATGGCCAATCAACACTTCGCCTTCGTGCCCAATCAGAGCTCTTTGCTGGAACTCCTGAAGAACAAGTCGTTCTGATGAGCCACGGTGATGCTGTTACAGAAATTCCAGAAGGTTTCCATCTTGTTGGTGACTCAGTGGATTGCCCATTCGCTGCGATGGAAGATACTAAGAAAAACTTTTATGGTATCCAATTCCACCCAGAAGTTCGTCACACTGTATATGGTAACGACATTTTGAAAAACTTCGCTTTTAGTATATGTGGTGCCAAAGGTGACTGGTCAATGGCTAACTTCGTAGATATGCAAATTGCACAGATTCGTGAAACAGTTGGCGACCGCAAAGTCCTTCTTGGACTATCAGGTGGCGTTGATTCATCTGTTGTCGGTGTACTCTTGCAAAAAGCTATTGGTGATCAATTGACATGTATCTTTGTTGACCACGGTCTTCTCCGTAAAGGTGAAGGCGACCAAGTTATGGAGATGCTGGGAGGTAAATTTGGCCTTAACATTATCCGTGTTGATGCTTCTAAACGCTTCCTTGATCTCTTGGCTGGTGTTGATGACCCTGAGAAAAAACGTAAAATCATCGGTAACGAGTTTGTTCACGTTTTTGATGACGAAGCAAGCAAACTTAAAGGTGTTGACTTCCTAGCCCAAGGAACACTCTACACTGATATCATTGAATCAGGTACTGAAACAGCGCAAACAATCAAATCTCACCACAACGTTGGTGGTCTTCCAGAAGACATGCAGTTTGAATTGATTGAACCACTTAACACTCTCTTTAAAGATGAAGTGCGCGCTCTTGGTACTGAACTGGGAATGCCTGACGAGGTCGTTTGGCGCCAACCATTCCCAGGACCAGGACTTGCCATCCGTATTATGGGTGAAATCACTGAAGAGAAACTTGAAACCGTTCGTGAGTCTGATGCTATTCTTCGCGAGGAAATCGCTAAGGCTGGTCTTGACCGTGATGTATGGCAATACTTCACTGTTAACACAGGCGTACGTTCTGTCGGTGTTATGGGTGACGGACGAACTTACGACTATACTATTGCTATCCGTGCTATCACTTCAATTGACGGTATGACAGCTGACTTTGCGAAACTTCCATGGGAGGTTCTCCAAAAGATTTCTGTTCGAATCGTTAACGAAGTTGATCATGTTAACCGTATCGTCTACGATATTACAAGTAAACCACCTGCAACTGTAGAGTGGGAATAAAATAGTGACACTTTATAACACCAGAAACGTTGATTTTACTGCATTTAGCTAAAACTCAAGTGACGTTCGGAGACACAAAATGATTTGAATTGTCTCCAAAACTGTCGCCAAAAATCCTCTCACTGAATGGTTGTCGGTGGGAGGTTTTTTTGGCTCTTGCTAACACGTGTAAGGTGTTCAATGCTATAATTTAAGAGATAAACTATTAAGGAGACGACACAGATGGCAAAAATTGAACCGAAAATTTTTGACGAGTTGAAAACGGCTTTGGTATCTTTTGGCGACAAATATTTTGTCGGAGAAGAATTGAACCGTTCCAAACTCGCGGATGATTTACGAAATTATGATGAAGCACTTTTAAGCAAATTGTTTGAAGTGGATTTCATCAAGCAACATTTCATCAAGGAAGTGGCGGGGCAAAAGCTCTTTCAGATTGAACAGCTAGAGGAAGCCGTTCTCTATAACGATTACTGGGACACAAGCTACACCAAATATGAAAATCGTGTTGGGTTAGCTTCAAAAGGGAAGTTCTTACAAGATAGCCAAGATGTCGTATTAGACTTCCCGTTCAAAGATGGCGTTTTGACTGCTTCAATGACTAAAGAAGATAATGAGGACGGCTATGATGACGCTTCTTAAACGAGGTCATTGAGAAAGACGAGATTGACCGTCTATTTGACAAGAAAGTATTTGTAAACGTCAAACGCTTTGGCGATAATCTGATAGCACAGGTAGATAATGGGATTGTTTCTTTTGATAAGGAGAAAGACAATCTGATTATCAAAGGAAATAATCTGTTGGCGCTGCATGCGCTGAAAAATGAATTTGCAGGAAAAGTTCGTCAAATTTATATCGACCCACCTTACAACACAGGTAAAGACTCATTTAACTACAATGATAAATTTAATCACTCCAGTTGGTTAGTTTTCATGAAGAACAGGTTGGAGATTGCTTGGGAGTTGTTGTCTGATGATGGAACAATTTGGATTTCGATTGATGGGTATGAAAGTCATTATTTGAAAGTTTTAGCTGATGGTATTTTTGGTGCGGAAAACTTCCTTGATGAGGTTGTGTGGCAACGTGCGTATGCACCTATCAATCTGAAAAAGACATTTTCGAAAAGTCATGATTATATCTTGGTTTACGCAAAAAATAATTCTGGGGCAAAAGAACTGAATAGGTTGCCTCGAAAAGCTGAGATGGTTGCTTCATATAAAAATCCTGACAATGACCCACGAGGAGTTTACAAAGCAGATAATTTTTCCGTAGGGCCAGCTGTAGAAAAGAATATTTATGAAATTACAACTCCATCAGGTAGAAAAGTATTACCTCCAGATGGATACTCTTGGCGATTCTCTAAAGAACGTTTTGAGGAACTTTTAGCTGACAATCGCGTTTTATTTTGGAAAAGATGGTAACTCTGCACCTTCATATAAACGATTTTTATCAGAAGTTAAAGATGGCGTTGTTGCGCAAACTCTGTGGACTTATCAGGAGGTTGGACATAACCAAGACGCCAAGAAAGAAATTAAATCGCTTTTTGATGGTCAAGCAGCCTTTGGCACACCAAAACCTGAAAAGCTGATTCAAAGAATTTTGACACTTGGTTCAGATGAAAATGACCTTGTACTAGATTTCTTCATGGGTTCTGCTACTACTCAAGCTGTTGCTATGAAAATGAACCGTCGCTTTATCGGTATTGAACAGATGGACTATATCAGTACCGTTTCAGTCCCACGCCTTCAAAAAGTCATTGAAGGCGAACAAGGCGGAATATCAAAAGACGTTAATTGGCAAGGTGGTGTTCATTTGTCTACGCCGAATTATTCCCTAAAAATATGGGCTACTTGCAAGAATGTTATCCATGCCAAAAACCTTGATGAATTGAAGTCCGTCTATGAACGTATGCTTGCTGGAACAGATACGACCGAACCTGCCGATATTTCCTTCCGTGCTGATTTATCTAAGATTGATTGGCTACAAGGATTTGACGAAAACAAGCGTCTACTTGTGAAGCTCCTTGATAAAAATGGGCTTTACTATAACTACTCTGAAATTGACGATAAAAAACGTCCGTGACTTAATCTCTGATGAAGATTACACCTTCAACAAGAATTTCTATGAAGGGGGTGACTAGCATGGCAAAAGCAAAGAAAATACCTGCTAACGCTCGTCAATTTCCTCTTGTGGATCAGGCAGAGCAAGCTGAAAATGATTTGTTCAGTCAGCACCAAGGTTATATCATTCCTGAGTATATCAACGCAAACTTAATTCATACGTTGCGTGCCTATCAGGATAAAGCTATCCGAAATTATCACTATACCCAAACAGAGATTAAACCGAACCCTCAACATGTGCTTTTTAACATGGCGACAGGTTCAGGGAAAACCGACTTGATGGCAGGCTTATCCTCTACCTTTATCAAGAGCATGGCTATCGCAACTTCTTGTTTATCGTCAATACCAACTCAGTCTTGATGAAAACAAAGGACAACTTGGTCAACGAAAACAGTGAAAAATACCTGTTCAAAGACAAAATTGAAATCGACGGCAAGCATATTTTCATTAAGCAAGTCGAACGT
>ENA-OQBT01000461-OQBT01000461.1-human-gut-metagenome-genome-assembly--contig:-NODE-461-length-24933-cov-4.407442_pt1 | contig 24933 bp, 33 predicted proteins | sample MGYA00242749_ERZ504557 | MGnify/ENA primary metagenome ERZ504557 (study PRJEB26092, sample SAMD00036243) | human gut metagenome | host: Homo sapiens | study: EMG produced TPA metagenomics assembly of... | reverse complement strand
TTTCCTCAAACAAAGGCTCAATCTTTACTTTAGAAAAATCAATCTTTTCAGACTCAGTTTTTACATTTTTTTCAGGTGCTTCAGAAGCTGTATTATTTACATCATTTTTCTTATTTACACCATCTAATGACTTCATTGTTGGAAACAGTAATACGTCCCTGATAGCCTGGCTATCTGTCAGAAGCATTACAAGACGGTCGATTCCGTATCCGATTCCACCTGTTGGCGGCATACCGATTTCAAGTGCGTTGAGGAAGTCCTCATCTGTGTGCTCTGCCTCGTCATCGCCTGCTGCTGCGTTGGCATCCTGTGCTGCGAAACGCTCACGCTGGTCGATTGGGTCGTTGAGCTCTGAGTATGCGTTACACATCTCCCATGTATTACAGAACAGCTCGAAACGCTCTACCTTTGTAGGATCGCTTGGCTTCTTCTTTGTGAGAGGTGATATCTCAATTGGGTGATCCATGATGAATGTTGGCTGGATAAGCTCTTTCTCACAGTACTCCTCAAAGAAGAGGTTTACGATGTCACCCTTCTTGTGACGCTCCTCATACTCGATATGATGCTCGTCTGCAAGCTTCTTTGCGGCTGCATCATCAGGTACCTGGTCGAAGTCTACGCCTGCGTATTTCTTGATTGCGTCTGTCATTGTCATTCTTGCGAATGGCTTTCCAAGGTCGATTTCCACGCCGTTGTATGAGATTTTTGTCGAACCGCATACCTTCTCAGCGAGGTAACGGAACATTGACTCTGTCAGCTCCATCATACCCTCGTAGTCTGTATATGCCTGATAAAGCTCCATAAGTGTGAACTCAGGGTTGTGACGTGTATCTACACCCTCGTTACGGAAAACTCGTCCGATCTCGTATACTCGCTCAAGTCCTCCGACGATGAGTCTCTTTAAGTAAAGCTCAAGGGAAATACGAAGCTTTACATCCTCGTTCAATGCGTTGTAGTGTGTCTCGAATGGTCTTGCTGCGGCACCACCTGCGTTTGAGACAAGCATAGGTGTCTCAACCTCCATGAAATCACGGCCTGCAAGGAAGTTACGGATTTCCTTGAGTATCTGTGAGCGCTTAATAAATACCTCTTTGCTCTCCTGATTCATGATAAGGTCTACATATCTCTGACGGTATCTGGTGTCTGTGTCTGTCAGTCCATGGAACTTCTCCGGGAGTATCTGGAGTGATTTTGAAAGCAGTGTTATCTCCTCTGCATGGATTGAGATTTCGCCTGTCTTTGTTCTGAAGGCGAAGCCTTTACACCGTAGATATCACCGATGTCTGATTTCTTGAAGTCTGCGTATGAGTCTTCTCCGATATTGTCCCTTGCCACATATACCTGGATATTGCCCTTTAAGTCCTGGATATTGCAGAAAGAAGCCTTACCCATGACACGCTTGAACATCATACGTCCTGCGATGCTTACCTCGATTGGCTTTGCATCCATGATTTCTCTTCTCTCGTTGTAATCATTGTTGATTACCTCTCTCTTTGCAGCGTCATCCAAGCCCTCAACATCCGGAGCCTTTCTGTCACCGAGAATCTCAGCCTCATGAGCATTGTAAAGCTCCTTTACATCGCTGCTGTGATGAGTGACATTGTACTTTGTAATCTGGAAGGGATCCTTTCCTGCTTCCTGTAAATTCTGTAATTTTTCACGGCGGACCTTAAGGAGCTGGTTTACGTCCTGCTGCTGTCCACCCTTGTTATTATTCTGATTTGCCATTTTTTACCTCTTTTAGTTCTCTTCTGCTCTCTGGATCTCGAGTACCTTGTATGTGAGCTCTCCTACCTGAGTCTCAACAGTTACAGTATCTCCGACTTTCTTTCCAAGAAGAGCTTTACCTACAGGTGACTCGTTTGAAATCTTGCCCTTTAAGCTGTTTGCCTCTGTTGAACCAACGATTTTGTACTCAAGCTCCTCATCAAACTCACAATCTAAGATGCGGATCTTACATCCGATAGAAATCTTGTCAAGGTCAACTTCCTCCTCAACAACAACCTCTGCATTCTTAAGGATTTTCTCGATTTCCTCAATACGAGCCTCGATATCGCGCTGCTCATCCTTAGCTGCATCATACTCAGCATTCTCAGATAAATCACCCTGCTCACGAGCCTCCTTGATCTTCTGGGAAACCTCTTTACGCTTAACAACCTTTAAATGCTCAAGCTCATCCTCGAGCTTCTTAAGACCTGCATATGTCAGAATATTTTTCTTGTTATCCATGATTCTTACCCTTCTATCTTCCTTTTTTATTTTTGATATTTATTGTACTCATTTAGTATATTAACTTCCCACACCAAGGTCTTCAATACCGGAAAGTATACAGTATGTTCCGAAGACAAAATATATACTGTATGCTATGCCGGTAACTTCGATAAACTGAATGTGGGAAGTTTCACATACTAAATTTAAAGCCTATTTTAACGCGTGTATTATAATTGAAAATCCCCACGCTGTCAAGGATTTGACCGATTTCAATTTTTAAGCTTTTCCTTATACAAAAGCTTCTCAAGCTGTTCTAAGCTCTCCACCGTATTCACTGCCGCGCGCAGCCTTGATGAATGCGGATATCCTGCCGTATACCACGCTGTGTGCTTCCTCATCTCGTGTATCCCCGTGTACTCGCCCTTGAACTCTATCATCATGCGTGCATGGCGCAGTATCATCCGGCGTACTTCCTCAAATGATGGCTTTTCCTGATGCTCGCCGGTCTCAAAGTAATGCAGTATCTGTGAGAAAATCCACGGATTGCCCTGCGCTCCCCTGGCTATCATAAAGCCGTCGCAGCCTGTCTGCTCCTGCATTTTTATGACATCCTCTGCGCAAAGCAGGTCTCCGTTTCCTATGACCGGTATTGAGACAGCCTCTTTTACCTGCCTTATGATGTCCCAGTCGGCTTTGCCGGAGTAGTACTGCTCTCTGGTCCTGCCGTGCACTGCGACTGCGCTTGCGCCGCTTTCTTCAGCCACATGCGCCAGCTCTACTGCGTTGACATGTTCATCATCGAAGCCCTTTCGTATTTTTACGGTGACCGGCTTATCTATCGCTTTTACTATGCTCTCTATAATCTGACCTGCAAGAATCGGATTTTTCATGAGCGCTGAGCCCTCACCGTTGTTTACGATTTTGGGCACCGGACAGCCCATGTTGATATCCAGTATGTCAAACGGTCTTTCCTCTATCTGCTTTGCTATCTGAGCCATTATCTGCGGGTCTGAGCCAAACATCTGGAGTGAAACAGGCTTTTCTCTTTCATCTATGGAAAGAAGCGACTCTGTATTTTTGTTTTTGTACAAAATTGCCTTGGCGCTGACCATTTCCATACATAAAAGGCCGGCTCCCTGCTCCTTGCACAATAAGCGAAATGGCAGGTCTGTCACGCCTGCCATAGGTCCCAGTATCAGGTTGTTTGGGAGTGTCACACTTCCTATCTGAAGCTTTCGTATCTGATGAATATCCATACTATTGCTTCACTCCCTTGCGGTTCTGCTTGCGATACACGAGGTTTATGCCCTTTAATGTCAGATCCGGATCGTATACATCCACGTTTTCTGTCTCATTGGATATTATTCTGCCGAGTCCGCCGGTCACTACAACCTTTGCATCGTACATGCCTGTTTCTTCCTTTACCTTGTTGATGATGTACTCTGTCTGTCCTATCTGTCCATACACAAGTCCCGCCTGCATGCTGGTGATGGTGTCCTTTCCGAGGATATTATCAGGCTTTTTAATCTCTATCTCAGGAAGCTTTGCCGCATCCTCCCAGAGTGCCTTGGCTGAGATACGTATGCCCGGTGCTGTGATTCCTCCCATGAAGGTACCGTTTTCATCGACCATATCGTAGGTAGTTGCTGTGCCAAAATCTATGACCAAAACAGGTCCTCCATATAATTCATATGCAGCTACGGCGTCTACTATACGGTCTGCGCCAATTTGCTGCGGATTTGGTGTGGCGATACGAATGCCTGTTTTGATGCCCGCCTCCACGATTATCGGCCTGATATTAAAGTATTTTATGAGGCCATTCTGCAGTGAATGCATGATATTCGGTACAACGGAGCAGATGATTGCATCATGTATGTCGTCCATGCCTACCTGATTTCTTTCAAGCAGAGTGCTCAGAAGCATGCCGTATTCATCCGATGTACGTGGCATTTTGGTTGTAATTCTAAAGCTTGCTTTTATCCTGTCACCATCAAACACGCCGCATGTTATGTTTGTATTTCCTACGTCCAGTGCTAAAATCATCTGTTATTCCTCCTCGAGTCCTTCTCCCAAAAATACTATGCGATAATACGTCTCTATCGACTCGAGCAGCTCTCTTCGCTCGTTGCGGTACTGCTTTATCTTTAGCACGCTTCCTATCTCGTCATAGAAAAAGTCGTTTTCCTTGCAGGATGTTCTGAAATCGAGGTTTCCGTCCTCATCAAACACCAGCTCCAGTATGCCTCCCACATCCTCTGTATACAGGACGCACATGATTTTGAGCTCGTCCCTTATTGTCTGTGGAAGTCCGTTAAAATTCTCGTTCAGATAATATTTTTTTCTGATATGCGTTTGACACGCAAAGTACTACCTCTTTAGACATATCCGTATATTCCTCTCACTGATACTTCTCCGCTTGAAACCAGCTTGCGCGATTCCCATGTGTCCACGATCAGCTCGCCCTTAGGCGTGATGCCCATCGCTTTTCCGTCAAACGGCTCCTTCGGATCCAGTACCCTTACTGATTTGTTCCTGTTGACCAACAGCTCATCATACTCCCTGACGAGCTGAAAGGTCCTGCGTCTTTAAAAATGTGTCATAATACTGCTCAAAGTATGACATGGTCTCTGCGATTATCTGCGCACGGTGAAATCTTTTGCCACCTGCTTCTATCATGAGTGAGCTCGCCATCTGACTGATTTCCTCCGGAAAGCTCTCATTGTGCACGTTAATACCGATACCTACAACAATATGGTTGATATAGTCAAACTGCGCATTCATCTCTGTGAGTATTCCGCACACCTTTTTGCCGTTTACCACAATGTCGTTTGGCCACTTTATCAGGGCTTCCTCGCCGGTTACGCTTGTTATTGCCTTTGCGACAGCAAGCGCTGCCACAAGCGTGAGCATGGATGCATTGTTTGGATTGATATCAGGCTTTATCATAAGTGTCATGAAAATACCTGTGCCGGACGGCGATACCCAGCTGCGGCCGCGGCGCCCCTTGCCTGACTCCTGTTTGTCCGCTACGACTAAGGTGCCGCTCGGATAGCCTTTTTCGGCAAGCTCCTGAGCCTTGATATTGGTGGAGTCTATTGTATCAAAATACAGCACTTCCTTTGCCACCCAGTCTGTGTGCATGAGGCTTTTTATCTCCGCCTCTGTCATCAGATCCGGCGCCGCCATGAGCTTATAGCCTTATTCTGTTGTGCCTCTATCTCATATCCGGCTTCCTTTAGCTGGTTTATGGCCTTCCACACGGCTGTGCGCGATACTCCGAACCTGTTGCATAGCTCCTGCCCTGAAATATAGCCGTCAGCGCTGCGTAGAAGTCTAAGTATTTCTTCCTTCATACTTTATTCCTTAGCTTTCCGTCAATCTTTTGTTGCGGTCATTGCTTGCCGTACTAGTCAGCAAGTGTTGCACGCATGATAGCCTTGATTGAGTGCATACGGTTCTCTGCCTCATCAAATACCACTGAACGCTCTGACTCAAATACCTCGTCTGTCACCTCAAGCTCGCTCAGTCCAAACTTCTCATAGACCTGCTTGCCGATAGTGGTCTTTAAATCATGGAATGCAGGCAGACAGTGCATAAAGATTGCGCTATCCTTTGCATTTTCAAATGCTTTTTCATTTACCTGATATGGCTTTAAGTCGTTAATTCGCTCTGCCCATACCTCTTCCGGCTCGCCCATTGATACCCACACATCTGTGTAGATGACATCTGCGTCCTTTGTGCCCTCTGCCACATCCTCTGTGAGTGTGATTGATGCGCCGGTTGTTTCTGCAACGTCCTTACAGTATTTTACAAGCTCATCATTTGGGAAATATTTCTTGTTTGTGCATGCCACGAAGTCCATGCCAAGCTTTGCACATGTGACCATGAGTGAATTACCCATGTTGTATCTTGCATCGCCCATGTATACAAATTTCACGCCCTTGAGTCTGCCGAGGTGCTCACGGATTGTAAGCATATCTGCTATCATCTGTGTCGGATGGAACTCATTTGTCAGGCCGTTCCATACCGGTACGCCTGCGTATTTAGCCAGCTCCTCCACGATTTCCTGTCCGTATCCACGGTACTCGATTCCGTCAAACATTCTGCCGAGCACGCGCGCTGTATCGGCGATGCTCTCCTTTTTGCCTATCTGTGAACCGCTCGGGTCAAGGTATGTGACATGCATTCCAAGGTCATGTGCCGCTACCTCAAAAGAGCAGCGAGTTCTGGTACTGGTCTTTTCAAAAATCAGCGCTATATTCTTGCCTGTGAGTTCATCATGTCTGATGCCTTTTTTCTTCTTTTCCTTCAGCTCCTGTGAGAGGTCAATCAGATAAGTAATCTCTTCCGGAGTGTAATCCATAAGTTTTAAAAAGTTTCGTCCCTTTAACTGCATTGCTCTTGCCTCCTGGGTTTTATTTGCATCGTTTATAGATGCAGGTTGCTATAATTTATATCTGTAGGTTGCTATAATGATGTCATTTTACTCTATTTTGTGGTATGTTGCAAGAGGTTTGAAGCATTGACGCTCTGACTGTAAAACCACGCCGTACAAATAATTAAAGAGGCTGCAAACCAACAAGCTTTGTTGATTTGCAGCCTCTTTGTTATTTCTTTATATCGGCTGTATATTATCTGAACTTCATATTTCCGATTGATATTCCTGAGCCGTGGTCATTGAAGGATGTACATCCTCCTGTGTTGTCCACTCCGGACATTGCCTCCTGTGCTGCACTGTAGCATGAAGAAGAAATGCGTCCGCTAAGCTTTCTTGCGAGCTTTCCTGATGATGCCGGTCCAAACTGACCTTTCTGGTAAATAACACCTGAGATGCTGTTTGGATATGAGCCGCTCTTTACTCTGTTGATGACTGCCGCTCCTACTGCAAGCTGACATTCATAGCTCTCTCCGCCTGCCTCGCACTCGATAATTGCAGCAAGAAGTGTCAGGTCATCTGCTCCTGCACTTACCGCCTCGCCCTGTGTGGTCTCTGTTTTCTTTGATTCCTTTGCTGCTTTTGCAGCTTCTTTTGCTGCCTTTTCTTCTGCGGCCTTTCTCTCAGCCTCTTTCTGTGCAGCTATCTGAGCCTGTTCCTCTTCAATTGTGATACCCACTCTTGTGTTGAGGGAACGTGTCGCATAATCTGCTGCGATATATCCTGTCTGTGAATCACAGACTACTGCGATCCAGCCATCCTGTGCCTGCGCTGCGCGGTCCACCTGATAGGTCTTGCCCTGGTCAGCTACCTCTAAGGCCTTGCTGTTTGTATCTGCTGCCTCTCTCACACGAAGTCCGTCTGTATTTACTGTAGCAATTTCTCCGCATGTGTCGTAAGCATAGCTTAATGCGTCAGTTCCGGTCACACAGTAAGAAACATTGACATATCCGTCTACATTTCCTGACTTGATGTGAGCCCATGTGCCATCGTTTTCTACGATGTCTGCCACACTTCCTTTATATAGTTTTCCAACAATATCTGACTGTTCATCGGCCTGTGCTCTTACGTTGAGTGATTCTTCAACGTTTGGCATAAGCTTTGTCTGCCATTCCTGCTGCTCCTGTGTGAGCTGTGGCTGCGCCTCCTGCTGTGCATCCTGTGCTGCTGCCACCATCTCAACATTTTCTTTTTCTACTGTAACAGCATTCTCTGCTGTGAGACCCTTCTCATAATCAAAAAGAGTCGCTGCTACGCCAGCATAACTATTATAACCAGTATGCTCTAAACCAGTGTTTGCTAGCACCTTATCCTCTGCTTTGACCTCAGAGCGTCCGCTGTTAGTAACCGCGGTAACCGTCAGCATAGCGCACAGTCCACAGACCGTAATGCTATCGATTACTTTTTTGTTTAGCTTCATATAATCCTCCATATGGTGTAGTATATGTTGTTTTTGTTACGTTTATTACACCTATGTTGCATTTGTTACAACTTTGTTACAGTCGGTATAATATCACAGTAATAGCATTTTGTCAAATTTCATGGAAAATCTCCTGCAGCACCGATGAAATCACCCATTCTGATGTGCCTTATGCTCTATCTCAAGCTTGTCGCTTTCGCTTCTCGACAGCTCGTCTATGTAGTCACTCACCTGTTTTCTATTTTATAAATTTCGTTGCTCAAAAGTCTTATCCTGTGTGAGAGTGCGAACAAGGTCACAATGACTGTCAGCATGAAAAGTGCAAGCATTATCGCAAGTATGCCTCCTGCCATGATGTCCATATTGTCCATTGATAATTCCATATTAATGTGTCCTCCCTACTATTCTTTTTCCGATACATCATTCAAAATTTAACTTAACCTATAACGCAGGATGATGTACTATTGATTATTATAACCAATTCACTTGAACTTAACAGTTCCTATCGGTCGCAAGTTTCGACATTTGTTTGGTATTGCAGGGCAAACTTTCACCGGTAACTTGGTATTGACTTTTATTGTGTTGAGTATAATATAAATATGAGACAAACAGGAATACAAGAAAGGATACATATATATGAAGAAAATAGTTATGACAGGCGGCGGTACTGCAGGTCATGTCACTCCAAATATAGCTCTTATGCCGGCACTTAAGGAGGCCGGATACGATATCGAATACATTGGCTCAGTAAACGGAATGGAGAAGGGACTGATCGAAGCCCAAAAGATTCCTTACCACGGCATTTCATCAGGAAAGCTGCGCCGATACTTTGACTGGAAGAACTTTACAGATCCGTTCCGCGTGTTAAAGGGCTACGGTCAGGCTGTAAGCCTCATGAAAAAACTCAAGCCTGATGTAGTATTTTCTAAGGGTGGCTTCGTTTCCGTACCTGTCGTGCTTGCCGCAAAGCACTGCCATGTGCCTGCCATCATCCACGAGTCGGATATCACCCCGGGACTTGCCAATAAAATCGCCATAAAGGGTGCCAAAAAGGTCTGCTGCAATTTCCCTGAGACCATGAAATATCTGCCTGCAGACAAGGCTGTGCTCACCGGATCACCTATCAGACGCGAGCTTTTTAGCGGCGTTGCGGAAAATGCCATAAAGCTTTGTAATTTTCCTGATCACAATAAGCCTGTCATCCTCATCATCGGAGGAAGCCTCGGCTCTAAAAAGGTTAATGAAGCTGTCCGTGAGATTCTTCCTGAACTACTAAAGGATTTCTATGTGATTCACCTCTGCGGAAAGGGCAATCTGGACAACAAGCTTGCCGGAATCACAGGCTATGCACAGTTTGAGTACGCCAATGCTGAGCTCACCGACATGTTTGCTCTGGCTGACATGGCTATTTCAAGAGCCGGAGCCAACTCCATCTGCGAGCTGCTTGCTCTGCACAAGCCAAACATCCTGATTCCTCTTTCTGCTGCTGCCAGCCGCGGAGACCAGGTATTAAATGCAAAATCCTTCAAAAAGCAGGGCTTTTCATATGTCATCGAGGAGGAGGAGCTCACAAAGGATTCTCTGCTTAGCGCAGTAAAAGAGGTGTACGGCAACAGGGATAAATATAAGGATGCCATGGCAAAAAGCGGTCAGATGGATTCCATCGCCACTATCATTGATTTGATTAACTCTCAGGTGAAGAAATCGTCATAGGGTCAGAGTCTGTTTAAAGCGTCATTGCATATTATAAAAAAGAAAAAGCCCGGATATGAACTACATTTGCATATCCGAGCTTTTTGTTTTTCGATAATGTGTAACTATTAGCAGCTATTACATGCTCATCTCGTCGCAGATTTTCTTCATCTCGTCATCAGTGAACTCCTTGTGATTCCACTCTATGACATTCTTGTTGTCATCTGACTCATATCTTGGAATCAGGTGCATATGGAAATGGAATACCGTCTGGCCGGCCACCTCTCCATTGTTCTGTACCAGGTTGTAGCCTTCACAGCCAAGCACATCTTTCTCGTGTGTCATAATCTTCTTTGCAAGCTTTGCTGCCTTGGCAAGTGTCTCATCCTCAATCTCAAAAATATTTGCATAATGCTGCTTTGGAAGGATAAGTGCATGTCCCTTTGTAGCAGGACTTGCATCGAGTATTACCTTGAAATCATCATCCTCGTAGATTGAATTGGTCGGGATATCCCCATTTGCCAGTTTACAGAAAATACAGTTGTCATCTTTCATCTTTGTCACCTCATATATATAATTATTTTGTAACTGTTAAGAATCAAAAATCCCATTAAAACGGAAATATCTGATCAAGCATGCGCAGTGTCTTGAAATTGCCTTTTGCTGTCATTTCTCCGGTCATAAATGCTCTCTGGAAGGTCATGTGACCATCTATTATAGACTCCATGATACTCTTCGAAAATTTGGCGTATACATCCACTATATCCTCTTCGCCATAGTGTATATCCAGCTTATCCTCATCCACCTTTATATATAATGGATTTTTAATGCCCTCTATATTAAATGAATAGCAGGCTTTGAACTCACGAAGCGGAATAAAATGTGCTTCAAGCTCCTTTATATATGGCATGTCATCTGTAGATGCCTGCTGCCCGAGCATGTCCTTGAACATGGTTGCAAGCTCCTCGATATCCTCCTTCTGCTGCTTTACATATGTATCATCAGACACATACTTCGACAGCTGCTCGCTCTCCTGTGGGGTGAGATTGAGCTGCTGTGTCCTGAGTACACTTTGCTTCACTGCCTGATTACTTGTAGGCAGGCTCTTAATCTTCTGGGATATCGTGCGATACAGATTCTCCGCGCGTTTTTCTATTATGAGATTATACTCCTTATTGAGCTGAAACGTAGTAATATCCTCTACATATCCGCATAACCCTGAGCACGGCAGACCGCCAAGTATCTCCCATGCATTGCAAAGTGTGGTCTCTGCCTCGCGCTCTCCATATGTGGTAGACATGACAATAGGCTGCATATATGTATTGCTTATCTTTTCTTTGTCGCCGTAGAGCCAGCATGCATCAAGGAACTGCTGCATATATCCACCTATACCAAGCCACTCAACCGTCGTTGCGAGAATGATTCCATCTACATCTCTGAAGGTCTGTGGCAATGTAGCTATTTCATTCTTGTGCTCATAGATATTGTATCTCTCCACCTTTACGCGGAGCTCCTTTAGCACATTTTCTATCTTGCTTATCACATACAGTGTCGGATCGTCCAGTAAGCCTCTTCCACCATAATAAATATTTATCTTCATGTAGCTTCTCCTACCATTAATTTTTAGTTGATATTATATTTATTATATCTCTTTTTGCGATATAAAACAATTGAAATAACAAATCCGCCTACGAGCCCGCCTCCATGAGCCCAATTGTCCACTCCCTGCGTTGAAACTCCATAGTATATCATGAGTATAACCATAAATACAGCCTGCTGTCTGCTGATGCCCTCATAAAGCCTCTGTTTGCTATAACTATCCACACAAGTGCTCCCACCAGACCAAATATCGCCCCGGAGGCGCCTGCCGATACCGCAAAGTCATTATTATAAAGCATAACGATGTATGACAATACACTTCCACACATGCCTGACACAAGAAATGTAATCAGAAGCTTCACATGCCCCATAGCCTTCTCGACTATCTGACCGACAGCGCCTAAAACCACCATATTGTTAAGTATATGCATCAATCCAAAATGCATAAACATAGAAGTGAGCAACCGCCAATACTGGCCATCCTTTATATACTCAGGGTACATGGCTCCGTGGGCAGCCATATACTGTGCATCAAGTGTGCTGCCTGATATACTCATCAGCACAAAAACTATTATATTTACCACTATTATGCCAATTGTCATATATGGTTTTGTATCAAATCTTTTTATATTATGCAAATCTGTGGAGTCTCCTTAATTTTCCTGTTAAATACTTTTCTTCTTATTATAATTTTTAAGGAGCTTATTTGCAACAATTATACAAACCGGTACTTAACATCGGCAAATCTGATGATATCATTTGACTTGAGCTGCTTCTTCTGCTTGTACGCAAGCACCTCATTATTCACAAAGGTTCCATTTGTGGAGTTTAAATCCTCCAGATAAAATTCCTGGTTTTCCCTATTTATAACTGCATGAAAATGACTTATTGTATCCTTGCCTATTACTGCATCGGCCTCATCGCCCTGACCAATACGCGTACAATCTTTGTCTATTATTATATTACTGCGGTTTTCCATGCCCTCATACAAAAGCATGCCCTGTGGGTGCTCCCTGTAATCGCTCAGACATACTGTGGGGTGTATCTGACGCGGTACAGGCTCCGGTGCAGCCTCTGAGCTTGGGTGTATAAGCATGGTGTCATCTACCTTTTCACGATTTTCTTTTCGTTTTTCTTTTTTAAACCATTTTCTGTTTATGTCCGGTTTTTTAGGCTTTTCTATCACTGACGCTGCTTCTTTCGCTCCGGCAGCCTGATATCCAGCTGCTCCAGCAGATACACCCGAAGCTTATCGTACAGTGTAGGCTTTATCTGCTCCTTAGGCTCCTCTACTCTGACCTGTGGCTGTGAAATCGGCGCAACCACCTCCTCCACCGGCTTTTCTGCCACCTTTTTCTGTCGCTCCTCGATTATGGCATTTCTAATATCAGCGATACTGTAATTGCCATTTATGGTTTTCTCGTATATGCCATATGCTATATGTATCGCTTCAGCATCACTGTGATCAAGCTTTGTGAGCATATACTCCATCAAATGCTGGAATGTATTGCAAATGGTTTTCATCTGTGCCGGGTATGCTGTAAAATATATTTCCTCATCCTGATTTACCCCTTTTATGTGTATTAGCTGAGGATCAAGCACCAGAGATTCTGTGCTAACAAGATGATTCTCCAAAAGCTCCATCTTGTTACAGATACTCACCACAAGCTTTTCAAGAAACTCAAGCTTTATGTCATTGTACTGGCAGCGCATTTCCAAAGACTGGACTCCGGATATATCATACCAGTACTGCCCTTCATTATTCACATAACACTTCTCCATAGGCAGAAAGCCCGGAATATTGTTTTTCAGCAATATCTTTTCATCTAACGGCCTCACCTCGTCACAACGCAGCTTCATAAAGCTGCCTGTCATCTTTCTTTCATATACTATTTCATTAGAATTCATTTACTACCTCTTTCAAAACCTGATAATTATAGAAATCATCCACCAGCCACATATCAGTAGCATACTCATAAGAGCTGTCTGCTTTCATTTCGTTATACAGCACAAGTCCCATCTTCATCGCTATCGCAAGCATAACAATAAATATAGGTATAATAATCGTCCCTTCCACTGTATAACTGCCTTTTAGTCCATAAGATAAATCTACATTTAATTTATTTTCAGTCACATAAACACCTCCGTCAGTCCATATCCAAGCAGTAGGAATGGTGTAAATGCAATCTGCTTCTTTCTTCCAGCCCTGCCTGATGCAATTAAAATAACTGAGATTGTTCCCGCTATTGTCAGTCCCATCACCATAGTGCTGCACACTATGTCAGCAGTCACAAACAATCCCATAAGCGTCACAACAGCTGCATCTCCATAGCCTATCTGCTCTCCTGTAAGAAACGCAGCTGCCATAAGCACTATACCGGGAATCAGCAACAGCCACTGATATAATTGACTGCTTCGCATAAAAAGAGCTTACAATACCTACAATCCCCATTACTACCAATACAACTACCGGTATCTTTTTGGTTGAAAAGTCAATTATACTGATTATTCCAAGTAAAATGATAAGCTGTATCATGTTCCTTCTCCTTTACATTTACTGCACAGATTTTTGCCATCTACCTCAGACTTATGCACCTTGTGTACTGTCCGCTTAAGCTTACTGCATCCAAGCTTTCCGTGATAGTTCATGCCATAATCTGTTATAAATACCGTTGAACCTTCTGTTTTTTTATCCGCGGCACAGTAACATGCGTGGTATTTCCTACCATCTTTGTTTCTGCTTGCCCCCACCTGTGACCATTTGATGCTCTTTATGCTCAGATCCAGGTAATTGCATTGCTCGGACAGGTGATAAACACTGCCATAGTCAGTGTAAAATACATATGGGTCCGTCTTTTCGCCGGGATTTTTTCCTGTCCATTTCCTGCTGTTGCTATAATCCTCTATCCATATTCCATCTACCGCAAAAAAACTCACCGGAAGCTTAACCTTATACTTTGCCTTAAGTGCAACATCATCACCATCCATCTTTGACCCAAGCAGTGACACCCCATACCTTCCACCACTCACGTATGTATCAATGTGCTTCGAGTCAGATATTTGGCTCCTGAATAGTACCTCTGCAGTGGCCACTGATACAACTGACGAATCGTTTGCACTGCTCGCTAATGCACTCATCCTGGATGAATAATACAGAGCAGCCTTCACCTGCGACTCCACCTGAATCACCCTGAAGAAAAAAAGTATAAATACAAAAAAGCCTGCTACAAGCGGAAATATTACCGCAGCCTCAAGTGTATATGACGCTTTCAGGCAGGTGCATGAGGGCATCTTTTGAGAACTATCATCGCCTGGGAGTTTGGCCTTTCTATAAAGTTTTTTTATGTGGAACTTTACTTTATTAACAAAAGACACCTTCATACACCTGCCTTTCTTATTTCGTCATCGTCCATAATAGGAATACTTTGCCTTATTTTTAATGGTATACTCGTTATCTGCTCCATCTAACAGATTCACAAAGCATAAAAATATACCATGATATTTGTAGCTTACATCTGTACTTAGCTCACAGATTGCATTGTCCATTCTAAAGCTTTCATGGTCCTTAGTCATACGTACTGTAGCTTCCTGCACATCCATCGAGCGATACGCAATATTTTTCATGCTCTTTGTAAAAAGCAGCATACCCAGATATGATTTGTAGCCTATTCCTTCATTTGAACTTTTTGCCTTCACCTGCCTGTGAGCATGCTTGTCATGCCATACAGACTGGATGTCCATGACGTATCACTTTTTATCAGTGGAATCTTATCCCCATCCAAAAGTGCCCTTAAATCCAGCACACTTTCACAGAATGCCCAGGCCGCCAGAATTCCCTTTTCCACCCCTTCAATTACCTCCGGTGTCAGAGTAATTCCACCGATAATTGCAGCAAGAGCCATCGCCTGTGCCTGCTTTGATGCGCTTCCTGCCAGGTATGCCATATTGGCAGCCGCACGCAGAGCCAGTATTTCTGCTATAACGATCTTCAGATTATCCTTATCACTCGCTCTGCCTCCTATGATGTACTCCACCTCATAGTTAAGGGCATGATTGGGATTTGTATCAGTGTAACAACTCATATATGTCAGAATATACTGCTGCATAAGTACTTTCGCATACCAGTCATCACCACTTTCGGACCAGCCCCCTGTTCCTTTATGCAGACTTCGCCCGGACACTCTGGCTGATGTATCAATACTGTTTCCTGACACCGTGCTCTCATCAACACCTGCGATAATATGCCTGATGCCTTTACTTTCTGCACCTTGACCAGCGGATTTTCTATTGCATTGCCGCCTTCTGTGCTTTCTGCCTTACTTTCTGACGTCTGCTTTGCTTTCGAAACCGATGAAGGAGCACTGTAAGCTCTTGGCGGTGACGACCTCGCTATGCTTTTGCCTCCGCCTTCATGAGCTGCATTATCCTTTAAGGCTTTTAACGCACTATCTATTTTACTGTCATCATACTCACCCGCAGACTTGTTTTCATTCAATGAACTATACTGACTGTAAAGATTTTTGACTGTCTCATAGCCAATATTTTTCTTCATATATGAGACAACCGCATTTGTATACACATCACCACCATCATCCGTCATGAGCACATATTTCATGGATTCGAGCTCATCCATTGACAACCTTAGCATACTGGTGCCGTTTACAATAGTACCCCCGGCAAAAGCTCCTGAATCGCTTATCTTAAAATTGTCAGTCGTAAGCTTCTTCATATACGACTTGACATTTTCGATATCCACATTGCCCATTGCGTCACTTCCGGCATCATACGCTAACAGATGGTATTCATCCCACAATGGTCTGCAATACTGTGCAAAAACTGACTCTGCTACAGCCTCTGAATTCATGCATGCTATATTGGTAAGTGTCAGATTCCTGCCGGCTTCCAGTACAGTAAACAGAAACTGTGACACCAGCATGAGAAGCATTGTGGCAAATATCGTTATACTGCCTCTCACACTTTACCAGCCTCTCTTGAGATTGTCTGAAAGATATTGTTTACAAGCGTCGTAAGCTGCTTCTTAAAAATCAGCACCAGACCGATTAACACGACAATTATCAGTATCATTTCCACTACTCCTGCGCCATCCTCATCTAATAAAAAATTCTTAAATCCTAACATAATTTTTCCTTTCTATATCTTAAAATCAATGATTGCGGGTGCTATTACTATTGCTATGACTATAGCCATCATAATCATCATCGGCATAAGCATTTTGGTGCCGGCCTCTTCACCCAGCTTTAAGGCTAAAAGCCTCCTCTCATCAAATGCATCCTCCGATTCCTTCTCGAGCATTTCACATACACCCTTACTTCCTTTGTGAATACTCTGTAAAATAATGCGTACAAGCTTCTGATAGCATGGCAGCTTTACTCTTTCCGCAAAACCTGCGTATGCTTTTCTGCCTGTCACGCCATCTGAGATTTCTCTCTCCGTCACAAGCATTTCCTCGTAAGCGGGCATAATATTCTCATCATTATTTTTCCGCTTATCAAGATAACGGGCGGTAATCCTATTCCACGCCTGCTCCACAGTCATTCCTGAACCCATCAAAACTGCCATTTTGCTGACTATCTCCGGATATTCGAGCTGCAGTTGTATATTTCTCTCCTTCTGCGCCGTCTTCTTTTTTTCCTTTTTCTCAAGCACCAGAAGAACTATAACAACAACTTCAAGCATGGCTATTTTAGCTGCCGTATTGCTTTTTTCCTGCGACCAGCTAAGCTTTACTCCATCTACTTCATCCGGCAGTGTAAGCTTTTTAGTGCCTGTCTTTGACATCTCACTGTCAATATGTCTGTTGATACCCTTTATGAGTCGCTCGCCTGCGTCCAGTTCATCCGGAAATACCACAAATGAGAAATCATACAGCTGTCTGTGTTCGCCACAGGAAAGCTCAACACTTGCGCTAATCAGCTTTCCCTGTTCATCATCAGCCTCCTCAAATGCATCCTGGTTCACATCTCCATTAATATCAACCACATCATAATCACTCAGTGTCCACTCTGCCTCCACAGCTCCCGATGCATATGCATCCTTCATAATCACATGCCCTCTGACCTGTTCCACACTCTGATTCTCTTCACAAAAGCTGTCGTCTATCTCTTTTTTTGCCTGTGTAAACAGCTCATTCGCCTGTTTCTCCGAAGCTGCTCCTCCCTAACCTTCAGCTGATAGCTGTAATCCTCATCGAGTCCATCCGCATTTAGCACCAGGTCATATACTGCATCTCCGTCACCTGTATCATTGCGTATAAGTGTATTATCAGTTATAGCATTTGACGACATGTCCATGATAAAAGCAAAAACTAAAACTATAACAAATAATGCTGCTATTCTAAGCCTCTTTCCTCCCGTCATATGCCTATTCCTACCTGTAAAAATTTCTTTGCCAGTTTAATTGCCCCTGCATAGGCTAAAAGACAGGTACTCATAAAGATTACCCCGATCAGGTTTCCATATAGTGCAGACATATAGTCTCTTGAAGACAGCTTTAAAAATGCCAAAAGAAATATCGGAATATAGTTCATAGTCTTTTGCTCAAGTCTTTTGGCAGAAACCGCAACCTCTATCTGTCGGTTGGTATCATACTTTGTCCACATCCTGTAAGTGGTAGACTCTATGATATCCACAAATCTGCCGCCGCTTCTCTTTGCAAATGAGAAAATATCAGAAAAATTGACTATATCCTCCAGACCGCTTCTATGAGCAAATTCTGACAGCACCGCCTCAAATGTCTGATTCATCTTTATCTGCCTGTTCATCTCCTGTATCTCAGACAGCATAAGCGAATCATTCCCATACATGAGCTCCATCTCTTTTTCAGCCTCCTGCCATGCATTTTCCACAGAGTATCCGGCCAGCATATTCGAGCTCAATACCTTAAGTACATTCATAAACTCTTCATTTAGTTTTCCTTTTGCCTTCTGACACCCTCCTGCCTGCACAGCTTTGCACAATATGCAAACACCGCCGGAAAAGCAATAACAACAATAGGACTGTCATAAAACAAATATGCGATAATCACTGTGGCAGCCATACTTTTTATGAAAACAATCCCCCAATCCTTTGTGGACATGGAATATCTGCTGTAATCCATATAATCAAACCCTTCATAACTGTTCAGTAACATATATTCCTATACTGACAGCTACAGCCTTTCTTACTTTAAATGCCACATAACAGCCTATACACTAAGCCCTGCTGCCATAAGCTTGTCGGTGTGACAAAGTGTCCCTTCTTTCTTTAAAAAGCCCTGTATCCTCCCACTGTCCAAAACAGCGGTTTCCTCAAAACGATACAGCGTATGCAGCACAATTTCACCATCCATAAATCCATCCACCTCTGATATCTCAAGGACTCTCCTGCTTTTATCCCTCAGCCTGCCAAGCTGGACAATAATATCTATTCCGGATGCTATCTGCTGCCGTATCGCATTGAGTGGGAAATCCTGACCTTGAAGCACCATAGTCTCAATTCTTGAAATGATATCATGTGGTGAATTGGCATGGCCGGTGGACAACGAGCGTCATGTCCTGTATTCATAGCCTGAAGCATATCAAGTGCCTCTGCACCTCTGCACTCGCCCACTATTATCCTGTCCGGTCTCATACGAAGAGCCGTCCTGATAAGATCTCTTATTGTAATTGGAGTAACCCCATCGGTATTTGCATTTCTGGTCTCAAGCCTTACTATATTTTTAGCTCCCAGAAGCTGCAGCTCCGCTGAGTCTTCAATTGTAATAATTCTCTCATCATCAGGAATATATTGTGACAGAGCATTCAGGAAGGTCGTTTTCCCGGAGCCTGTACCACCTGAAATAAATATATTGTATTTGGCCTGCGTCAGTATCTGTAGAAGCCTTGCCACCTCCGGCGAGAGAGCTTCTATCTCAACAAGCCTCTCCATGCTCATAGGATGCTCCGGAAACTTTCTGATTGATACAGCCGAGCCGCCTATAGATATGGGGTTTAGCACTATATTTACCCTGGAGCCGTCACTAAGCCTGGTATCAACTATCGGTGATGCCTGATTTACAACCCTGTTATGGCGTCCCACAATCTGCTGTATCACATCCTCCAGCTTCTCTTCCGATGAAAAATGACCCTTGAACCTTTGGATTCTTCCGGCTTTTTCATAGATATATCATTGGGACCGTTTACCATAATTTCAGTCACATCCCTGTCATCCACCAGCTCCTGCAGCACATCAAGCTTACGCAGAGAGTTGAATATGGTGCGCTCAAGCTCAGCTCTATCCTTTATAGTCATTGGTCTGTCGCGTGCCTCTCTTGAAACCACGCTTCCGATTAAATCACATATTTCCTCATCACTCAGCTCTCTGGACAAATCCATTTCAGAAAGTATAATATCTCTTATTCTCTGTCCAAAATCATCCAGCACACGAAATACCCCGAGTCATGTTTCTTATGACATCTCCAAACTCATTCCACTTCCACAGCTCTACAAGCTTATCACATGTAGATACCGGTGTCGTGATGACCGGAGGCTCAATCAGCTTAATCCTCTCAACTACATTGCTTAAGCCTCTTTCAATCAGTTCCTCTGTAAACTCGTACTCTCTCCACTGGCTGATTCCGCCTTTTTTCTGTACCAGGTAGATATCACTGCATCTGTCAAGAATATCAAAAAAGCCCTTAAATCTTGTTCCCATATTGAGAACTATGCAGTCATAGTGCATTTCCTTGCCAAGCATCTGAAGCAGATTGTTGCATATTACCGTATTTATTTCACACAGACACTCTGTATTTTCAATCGGATATACATAATCCAGCTTATGCTTTCTTCCGATACAGCTGTTTATCCTGTTGGTCGAGTATCGTCCGGATTCGGCCATCACCAATAGCTCGTCCAGATTATGCTCCACACTCTGCTCAAGCATCCGCGATAATCCACTATTCTCCTGAAAATCCATAAGCAGTACCTTTTCATTCTCACTCAAAATAGAGGACAAAGTCATCGCAAAAGGCATCTGGTACTGATTATCAGCAAGTGAATACACGCTTATAAGCCTCGTCTGACCTATCAAAGAGCCCTCACTCGTCAGGTCTCTCACCTCACCGCCCACATGCTTTAAAATCTCTTCCACTATGCGGTTTACTTCCTGATATTTTTCCACAAAGTATATACCCTCCTCACTCTCAATAGGTGTTTCCTCAACAATCTGTATCAGTGGGATATACTTGTTATTCCACTGGTCAAGCTCACTTGAAAGCATGATATCTATCTCGCCCTCTAAGTGTTCCAGCTGCTCTTTCATGGTATACATATGTATCTCCAGCTGATCCTTATAATGATTCATGAAATAGCATGTCAGTCTGTCGCCATATTCTGAATCCTCAATATAAATTCCTAGTCTGATTTTTTTCATCTATGGTACTTTAACCCTCCTTCCATCACCTCATGCCGTAAAACCAGATATCTGCCATGGCTGTTCCCAAAAGCACGTATACCGCGAAACTAACAGCTTTCCCCTGTCCGCGGTACCGCATAAATCTGCCACACAGTATACCGTTTAAGTATAAAAATCCATCCCTCATACGCACAAAGAGCTCCTTTTTAAGCACCATACTTATGAGACCATATCCCGCTGCCGCCACAAAAGCGGCTGCCATGCACAAGGCGGTAAATCTTAAATTTGTAAATGCACATACTACTGAAAATAACTTGATATCCCCGGCTCCTAAAATGCCTGAAAGATATAAGAAATATAAAATGACAACCGGAAAAACTATATCTGGAAGAAACCAGATGATGCTCGCTACCTTGCCCCCCACTAAGCGAAATAGAAACGCACAACCAAGTCCCGTCAGAATCAGCCGGTTACTGATTCTATAATTTTTGAAATCCCCAATTGCTGCTACTGTAAGCAGTATATACAGCATGAGGTGTGATATTAATTTCACAATCACTGTATTTTCATCACCTCTCCTTTCGTGAGACGAATTATAACAACGCACTCTCGATTTTGTCTATAGCTTTTTTAAAAATAAATACTTTTTGTTAGTTATCCACAAAATGCAGCTAAACCCAAATCATTAATCCACAGTCAAAACCTTGATTTTACTGGTTTTTCACATGTCAAAAGCACTTTTTACAAAATCTGTGAATAGAAGAAACTCTTTTGCTTATACTTGTATTAAGACTTATTTTGTTGGAGGAATTCATGAAATTATTTAAAGAAACGCCTGTAAATGACGGTTACAAGACCTTACAGGATGACATCAAGAAAACAACAGATGAACTTCAAATTGTATACACTAACCTGGAAAATGTGGTTGAGCCCGATTTAATTGACTACTACATCTATCAGGCCAAGGCTGTTTCCATGCGGTATAAATTTCTATTAAACTGTGCCAAGCGACTTAATGAGGTTTAATGAACTAAAAAAGAGGCCTCCTACGCAAGGAAGCCCCTGTTATCATCGTTTATAAAGCTCTCTGTGAGCCTGCCCTTTCCATAGGTCATGCCCGCATAGACCTTCTGCGCATTGTCCATAAGCGGAGCCGATTTGTCATCGGCAGCTGCTGTTTCAAAGCTGTTTCTGAGCTTTTTCATAATGACATCGGCCTCATCCACCACCGACACATCAAGTGAGTAAAGCACTGTGGAAAAAAGCCTCTTGCAGTATGAGTACAGTGGATAAAGCTGTCCTGCGAGAGGATACTTAAAGTCAAGTGCCCCCATCAGCTCATCAAGTGCCGCCTGTACATCCGACACTCCCTTTCTCAAGGCTTCCCTGTCCTCTGACATGAGGCATTTTTTACATCATCTGAAAAACCAAAATATATATCATACATAACAAGCACGAGTCCGCCATTGTTGCACGCACAAAGTCTTCTGGTGAGCTCCTGCTTCAATTCATTTTTCATTGCTTATTACCTCGACAATAATGAAAGTACCTGCTGTGGCAGGTCATTTGCCTGAGACAGCACTGAGATTCCGGCCTGATCGAGAATATTCTGTGCTGCGTATTCCGTCATCTCGGTTGCCATGTCGGTATCCATGATATTGGAATATGCACCGGTCATGTTCTCAGAAGTCTCAGAAAGACTGCTCTCAGCAGATTCCAGACGGTTTTGGAAGGCTCCTATCCTTGACCGCACACCTGAGACATACTCTATCGCCTCATCAAGTGTGGACATTGCCTTGTCTGCACCACCCTTTACAGTCACATCTACCGTATCCAGATAAAGTGTCTGCGATGATACCTCCGGTATCCTGATTTTCATCTCCTGGCCCTCGTTTGCACCAATCTGCACAGCCATATTTCCGATATCTGAAATATCTATCTGCAGATTGCTGCTTCCCGCTGTCATATCCATATCACTGCTCAGTAGAAAATCCATTGAAAATCCACTGTTTCCTACCACATATACACGGTTACCGTCGGCTCTTATTGTCTTGTCCGACAGATTTTCTCCGCCTGTAACCACGGCATCCTTACCGTTACTTTTGAGCTGCATATTTCCACTTCCATCGTCAGCATTCTCATAGCCTGCACCTGCCAGAGCCTTAAGCGATGAAGAAAGAGATATATTTACTGTGCTGTCGCTGCCATACTCATTTGATAAAAAGCTGATGCTATCACCATTCACCTGCATAGTAGTACCGGCTGTGGTCGCTGCCTTCTGCAACGCCTGAATATACTCATCCTGAGTCATATCTGCCTTCACAGCTACACTCACACCGTTTATGGAAATCGTTCCCTCTGCGTCTGGCTTTGTGGCAGACGCGAGACTTCCTGTTGCCTGTGTTGCGAGCGAATTTACTGTAAGCTCATATTTATCTGATGCCACATTGTCTGAGAAATTGATTCTGGTAATATAGCTGTTCACCTGAGTCATATTGCCGTTTGCATCCTTCTGCCTTACATAGACGCGTGTATCACTCGAACCATCGAGCAGTGACTTTGTATTGTACTCCGTATCGCCCGATATACGGTCCACCTCCTTGGTGAGCTCATCTATCTCTGACTGCAAAGCCTTTTTATCATTCTCAGAATATGTATCTGAGGCGCCCTGTACCGCAAGCTCCCTGATTCTCTGGAGCATGCTGCTCACCTCACCAAGTGCTCCGTCTGCTATTTTCATGACATTCTGCGCATCTGACGAATTTGATTTTGCCTGGTCAAGCGCTTCTATCTGCGCCTTCATCTTGTTGGAGATAGCCATTCCTGCCGGATTGTCCTCAGCTGAATTTATCTTGTAGCCGCTTGAAAGCCTTTTCATAGACTTTGATAATCTGTTTTCTGTACCGAGGAGCTGCTTATTTGCCCTGACAGCACTCATATTCCTGTTTATTTTCATGTGTTTTCCTTTCCTGATAATTTCTCAGGCATCCTTGCTGTAATATTAACATTCCGTTGTCTAATAAGTATATCGAACTACTCAAAAAAATCTTTATAGTATAATTTGCAATTAAATGCAAATCGTATTATAATAGGCACATTAAAAGACTAATAGGAGGAAACAATAATGGCTAGAGTTACTAAGGACACTATGATTGGTGATCTTCTTCAGATTGACCAGAACGTGGCACCATTACTTTTAAATATCGGCATGCACTGTCTCGGATGCCCATCATCACAGATGGAGACAATCGAAGAGGCTGCTATGGTTCACGGACTTGACCCGGATGATCTTGTCGTTGAAATCAACACATTCATCGATCACGACCTCGGTTAATTTACGAAAAGACGGCTTGCTTATGCAGGCCGTCTTTTATTTGCAATCAATATTCTGTTAAAGTACTGCCAGCGTCTGGATGGCAGCTTCTTCAATAATCACATTACCATGCTCCTTGAAAAATGCTTCATTGGCAGGCACATAGTTCTTCTGATATGCGTACTCTGAAATAATATTGCACACTTTGTTGAATTCCTTCGGTGTATGCTCACTCTTGTGGGCCACAAGATAATACTTATTGCTTGAAGCGTCGCGGTATAAGTCATTTCTGCCGCTGTAAAAGCCGTCAAGCACATGCGAAATCCTGCGCACATCATCAAATTTATCAAAAACAAACAGCTTGACTACGTCAGCCTCAGCCTGTTCTTCTGTAATATCATCAGTGCCCTGCTCACTGTCAGCTGTCTTCTCATTTTCCTTCTTGATACGCTCAAACAGCTCCAAAATATCAGCAGCTCCCTTTATCACCGGAGGCTGTCCTGCATTTCCTAAGTCCGTAAAGTCGTCATCTGCCTCTGAAAACTTTGAAAATCTGGTGTCAAGCTCATCCGGATATTCAACCTTTGTGATGATAAGCACTATAGACTCTGATGGCAGTGGAATTGCCTCCACCATGAGTGGAATATCATTTGTTTCAAAGCCAAACTCGTAATTGGCCTGCTCTACCATATCTTTAAAAAGGCTTTTCGCCTTCGCTGATCCATATGCCAGTTCGCTTATTTTTATATGTCTGTCCTCGAGATCCTCTCTGGTAAGAGTACAGCGGATCTGATTATCATTTACCTTCTCAATTTTCATATTTTTCACATCCTTTTCCGAAAATATCCGTGTAAATCGTAAAACTATTATAATA
>ENA-OQBT01000460-OQBT01000460.1-human-gut-metagenome-genome-assembly--contig:-NODE-460-length-24949-cov-3.024897_pt1 | contig 24949 bp, 25 predicted proteins | sample MGYA00242749_ERZ504557 | MGnify/ENA primary metagenome ERZ504557 (study PRJEB26092, sample SAMD00036243) | human gut metagenome | host: Homo sapiens | study: EMG produced TPA metagenomics assembly of... | reverse complement strand
CAAGCAGCTTCTTCTTACGTGAAATATCACCACCGTAGCACTTGGCAAGCACATCCTTGCGAAGCGCCTTAACAGTCTCTCTTGCTATAATCTTGCCACCGACTGCTGCCTGAATAGGTATCTCAAACAAATGCCTTGGTATCTCACCCTTAAGCTTCTCGCACATCTTACGGCCTCTTTCGTATGCACTCTCCTTGAATACGATAAATGAAAGAGCATCGACCATTTCCTTATTGATTAAGATGTCAAGCTTGACAAGCTCTGAGCGCTCATAATCCTTCATCTCATAGTCGAACGAAGCATAACCCCTCGAGCGTGACTTTAAAGCATCAAAGAAATCATAGATAATCTCATTTAATGGCAAGTCGTACTTTATGAGAGCTCGTGTTTTTTCGATATACTCCATGCTGATATAGACTCCTCGTCTCTCCTGGCACAGCTTCATAATCGCACCGACATAGTCACTTGTGACATAATCTCTGCAGATACGTATGGCTCCTCCATATACTCAATCTCTGACGGATCCGGCATATTTGAAGGATTGGTCAGATCTATCACCTCACCGCTTGTCTTGTGAATCTTGTAAATAACACTAGGTGCAGTGGTAACGAGATCCAGATCAAACTCTCTCTCCAGTCTCTCCTGAATAATTTCCAGATGTAAAAGACCAAGGAATCCGCATCTGAAGCCAAAGCCTAGTGCCAGTGATGTCTCAGGCTCAAACTGTAATGAAGCGTCGTTGACCTGCAGCTTTTCAAGCGCATCCCTTAAATCAGGATACTTTGCACTGTCCGCAGGATAAAGACCACAGTAAACCATAGGGTTGACCTTCTTATAGCCCGGAAGCGCCTCATCGCACGGTCTGTCAACGAGTGTAACTGTATCACCCACGCGTGTATCCCTGACATTTTTGATGCTGGCCGCAATGTATCCAACCATACCGGCCGAAAGCTCATCGCATGGTATAAACTGGCCTGCGCCAAAATAGCCCACCTCTGTAACCACATCAGATGCACCTGTAGCCATCATCTTTATTGTGTCTCCTACCTTTACAGAGCCCTCTCTCAGTCGGCAGAAAATAACTTGACCCCCTTATAAGAATCATATGTTGCATCAAATATAAGCGCCTTAAGCGGTGCATCTTTATCGCCTGTTGGTGCCGGAATCTTTTTTACAATCTGCTCCAGCACATCCTCTATATTGAGTCCTGTCTTTGCGGAAATACGCGGTGCATCCATAGCCTCAATACCGATAACATCCTCAATCTCCTGTGCCACCTCATCCGGGCGCGCACTCGGCAGATCCACCTTATTTATAACAGGAAATACATCCAGGTCATGATCCAGTGCAAGGTAAACATTTGCAAGTGTCTGTGCCTCAACGCCCTGGGCCGCATCCACTACAAGTATAGCCCCGTCACATGCCGCAAGACTCCTTGATACCTCATAGTTAAAATCCACGTGTCCCGGTGTATCTATCAGATTAAAAATATACTCTTCGCCATCCTTTGCTGTATATATAATACGGACTGCCTGAGACTTGATTGTGATACCACGCTCTCTCTCTAAATCCATATTGTCGAGCACCTGAGCCTGCATCTCCCTGCTGGTAAGTGTGCCTGTTTTTTCTATAATTCTGTCCGCGAGTGTAGATTTACCGTGATCAATATGGGCAATAATACAAAAATTGCGGATTTTGCTCTGATCTATTGACATATGTCCTCCTAATGCTTTCAATAACTCATCAAAGTTTATCAGATTTGTGAAATAAAGTCTATATTATTTTAACACTTTATCAAGTATATCTGCAAGTGGTTCCATTGCATTGTACGCCTCCTCCTTGGTATTTGTCTGCGCTCCCACCTCCACGAGCAGCGATTTCGGACACAGATGCATATTATATCTGTAGCCCTTTAAGTATATGCGCCTTGCAAGCCCTGGATAATACTCATTTGCCATGAGCTGCAGCTGAAATGAAAACGCCAGATTGTCAGCCAAATACTCATTGGGCAGACTATTAATCGGTCCCCTTGCAGCAGTGCGGCACAGCCCGTTAAAAAACATAATCTGTGCCATAGGCTTTCCATCTATTGTGGCAGCGAGCCTTGTTGTCTCAGCCACTCCATCCCTGTGCAGGTCAATAACCACCTTTATAGACGGATTTTTCTCAATAATCTCTGTAATCTCAGGAAGTGAATTAGAATACGCATGGTCGCGGTCATTCACATCATACTGCCCCTTGTGATGCAGCACATTGTAGCCGTATTTTTCCCTCAAAAGTGATTCAAGCCTGTCACCCACTCCTACTACGGTCTCTGTCTCTGATGTATCAAGTGAATCACTGTACCCTTCCTGCGAATGTGTATGGTATATGAGTATATCAGGACCGTCGCCTGACTTTTCTATAGACATATCGCGCCCAAGCAAAGCCTCCTCACACAGCTCATCGGCTCCTATATATGTAGTCTTGTCCACCTGATAATAGTTTTTTACCAGATTGTCAAAGCTCATATCTACCTGCGGCATTTTCACGTTCTGCTGCTCCTCAAGTTCTGCCAGCTCACCGTTTTTTTCAGCTTCATCAACAAATGCCAGCTGGTCGGTATCCGGCAGCATATTGTTCCTGACACTTGCATTTTCATTTTCCATCGCAGCAAGCTCCTCATATGAGAGAATACCTCCTGCTGTATCCTCATCCTCAACAATACGCAGCTCCTTCTTTTTTGAATCGTTACACTCCTTGTCAGAATATGTAAGGTGCGGAAATTTTTCTTCCACGAACTTCTTTCCCACACCATCACCGCAAAACAGCATAGACGCAATATATATAAATGCTATAAGCACAATCATTTTTTTCTTCACAATATCATCTCCCATCTAAAGCATCAGGCAGCCCCTGCTACATAAAGCTTATGCGGCTGGCTCTAATGATATTCGAAGCAATAAAATTATTCACTATAGTCATCATATTCATCGTTTGAAAAAGCCATATTTATGCCCTCAGACAAAAGCCCTGCCAGTCTCTTAACCGTCTCGTCAATATCCTTCGGCGTCACAAACATGCCGTTTAACTTAGGCGACATGAGCTTTGCGGTGTTCTCCCGGCTGGCATTTACCGCATCTGAAACAATAGTCACCGCATCAATGACTGTCGGAATACCAATTGCGATAACAGGCACTCCGAGATTGCCATGGTTAATACCGTCCCTGTGGTTTCTACCCCGCTTCCAGGCACTATGCCTGTATCCGTCAGCTGTATGGTACAGCCCAGCCTCTTTGTACTGCGTGCCGCAAGCGCATCAATTGTCACAACAAAATCAGGCTTCACCTCGCTCACCACACCCTTTATTATCTCAAGGCACTCCATGCCTGTCTGAGCCATCACGCCAGGCACGAGGCCGCACACACTGTTTACATTCTCGTTGCTAAACGCATACCTGCCATATTCCTTTACTATATGGCGGGTGATAAACAAGCTGTCAACGCATCTTGGCCCAAGCGCATCAGGAGTTACATTTCTGTTTCCAAGTCCGACAACAAGTGCCGCATATATACGCTTGTCACAGACAGCCTTTACAAAGCTCTTAAGCTCTCTTGAAAGCTCCCTCGTCACAGCCTGACAGCACTCCTCATCTCCCTCGGACAGCATAGCAGCCTCAATTGTCACATATTTTCCTTTAGGACGGCCTGTAGCCCTGACTGCATTTTCTGAGTCAATTGTCACTACACTGACTATGATTCCATTATCCAGCTTTTTTTCAGAGAAATTCACACCTCTCATATCTGTGTTTGCCTTTTTAAGGCTCTCCTGCGTCTCAAGCGCCAGATCAGTTCTTGCACACCATTTATCAGCCGACAAATCAATACACCTCCCCTGTATGATATTCCAAAATCACATATATGTTAATTTTTTGCAATTTTTTTTCAAAATATGTATTGACAGAGCAGAAAGGTTGACATATTATATTCTAGTATGTTTGTGCCAAAGCGTCCGTGTCTGTTTTGGCATACATTAGATTAAATAATTTGGAGGTGTACGAGTTGGCTAACATTAAATCAGCAAAAAAGAGAAATTTTAGTAACAGAAACTAAGGCTGCAAGAAATAAAGCAATCAAATCAGGAGTTAAGACAGCAATCAAGAAGGTTGAGGCTGCTGTAGCTGCAAATGATAAGGCTGCTGCTGAGGCTGCATTAAAGGATGCAACTTCTGTTATCGCAAGCGCTGGTTCAAAGGGTATCTTCCACAAGAACAACGCAGCCAGAAAAGTATCTCGTTTAACAAAGCTTGTTAACGGATTAGCTTAATTACTATATAGCAATAAATAATAAACCCATCGGTGCCGTCATACCGATGGGTTTTTTTATTTGTTTTTTATCTGTTTTTTATATATATTTGCGTTATATCATTTACTGCCTGTCGCATGAGTGCCGGTCATATCTGCAGAGTACTGCACTATAAAAAGCTCCACAGCCATCTGGTCATTCATCCTGCCGGTCTTAACAGCCTCCTCATATGCCACACCGTCTCTCACAGCCCTCTTTAAATCATCCAGCGAATATGCCTGCACTGCGCCTGATATTTGCGCACCGCCCACTCCGGACATCCGGCCTTTGATGCTATATCCTTGTTGCCAAAGCCCTTATTTGTCATGGCTTTCACATTCATCAGTATATTGAACTGGCGCGATATAAGATACATAATACGCATGGCCGGTTCTTTAAGTGCCAGCAGATCGTAATACAGCTCAAGCGCACGCTTTTGTTTGTGTGATGCAATCGCATCAACCATCTCAAACACCTTGTTTGTGATCTGCTCTGTCGTTACAGCCTCAACATCCGAAAGCTCAATCACGTCCTTGTCCATACAGTAGCACAGCAGCTTCTCAAGCTCCTTGTCGATATTTTCCATATCTGTGCCGGTTTTTTCTATAAAGCTGTTGTAGGCAGCCTGGCTCATGCCCTTTCCATCTTTTCTAATCCTCATTCCTATCCATCTGGCAAGTGTCTCATCCGTCTGTTCCTTGAACTCCACAGGATTACCGCATTTGGCTGCCGCCTTATAAAGCTTTGAACGCTTATCAACGCTCTCCTCAACAAATATAAAGTGCGTGCTCTCAGGTGAATCCTTTAAATACTCTCCTAGCTCATCGCCTGCCTTTGAAAAAATGCCTGCATCCTCTATAAGAATCACTCTTTTATCCGCAAAAAACGGAAGTGTCTCCGCCAGGTCAATTATCTCCTTCTGGTTGATTCCATCGCCCTCAAACGATGAAAAGTTCATGCTGTCGCCCTCACTGACCATAGCCTTTATCAGCTTGTCCCTGTACTGTTTTATGAGGTATCTCTCCTGTCCATACAGCAGATAAACCTTTTTGAAATCTCCTGCTTTTATATCATTGTCTATTGTTTTCATATATAGCACTCTCTTTATACTTAATCTGACCACTTTGCATTGTGTATAAAATACGGCACTTTGCATCCATAAGCCTATCCATGGCTTCATCAGCCGGATGTCCATAGCGGTTTCTGTCGCACATGATACTGCAGCCCACCTTGCTTAAAGCCTCAATCCAGTCCGCAGAGCTTGAATACCTGGAACCATGATGATTTGCCTTGTAAAAATCCACAGAAAGCTCATCCCCATACTCATTAACAAGCTTCTTTTCTACCTCAGATGATATATCTCCGCCGAAAATACCACTAAACCTGCCATCCGTGAGCTTCAGCACAAGACACATATCGTTTCTGTCTAAGGCAGTATCATAAGCCCCGGATACAGGCACATGATACCATCAGCTTCTTCATTTGCAGTACTGCGCGAACCTGATGCATCATTTATTTCAATCGAATCCCCCTTTGACATAAGGCATATATCAATTCCTGCTTCCTTAGCTTTAAAAAGCAGCTCCTCCATAGCTTCCTCATTAGTCGCCGCTTCTGCCACAACTATATGCTCTATAGTATACCCACTGTCTATCACCTCAGACAATCCGCTTATATGATCACTGTCTGCATGTGAAACAAACCAGTATGATATACTCTGTATGCCGTTATACTTAAGAAACGGCATAATCACATTATCACCAAGCTGTTTTCGGTCAGAGCTTCCTCCATCAATAAAGATGCATGTGCCTGACTCAAATCGGTAAAATATGCCATCTCCCTGCCCCACATCAAGTATATCAAGCTGCGCAGCGTTTTTGGCTTCACAAGTAAAATTGCAAGCAGGACTGCTGTACACACCACTCTTTGGACACTGTAAAGGATTTGGCCTTTTTCTTTTGAGTCACACTCTATGGCTCGTTTTTTAAGCGAAAATGCCACCAAAAGCCACTCATAACAGCGTAAAAAAGGAAAATCCTGTATCCATCAGGAGCTCCTGTGATAACCGATGCCCCCGGAAGCTTCATAACAAGACCGCAAAGCACCTCATAGAGCTTTAACACCGCAAATGCAGGAAACACCAGCAGTTTGCCGGGCATCACGCCAAAGCAGCCTGCGGCAGACGCAAGCAGACCCGAAATAAATACGACCGGTAAAGCCGGTATCACAATGAGATTTACAAACACCGCAAAAAGAGGCAGCTCATAATAGTTCATAGCCACAACAGGAAGCATCGGAAGCTGTATGGATACTGATGCCCAGAATTTCCCGCCCTTAGGTGCACTCATCACAGGCGTCACAATACCTATAGCAAGTATCGCCCCTACCGAGAACACAAATCCGGCATATCCCAAAACCATAGGATTGTCCCACAGCAGGTAAATGACCATGATGCCAAGAGAATTGAGCATATCTGTGCATCTGCCTAAAGCTGCCGCAAGCATTGTAAGTATGAACATCCCCACGGCACGCCTTGTGGACACGGCATTTCCTGTCATAACAGCATAGCTTAGTATAAGTGCTGCAGAACAGACAAATGCCGCTGTATAGCTCACCCTTCTTTTTCTGAGAAGCTTGTAAAAGGCCATGCCAACTATAGAAATATGAAGTCCGGAAATAGCCAGTATATGTGAAATACCGCTGACCTGGTATAAATCCTTTATCTCATCATCCAGATACGACTTGTCTCCAAGCAGCATGGACGAAAGCACTCCTGCCGTTGTCTCATCAGTCACCTCAAGAAGTGAAGCTGACAGCGTATCACGAAGTTTTTCAAGTCTGTGGTAATACCATGCATGTTTACCGGCGCTTGTCTTAATACTGTCTGCATTCACCGAGAAATCAATTCCCTGTGAACGGTAAAAGCGCGCTCTGTCAAACTCTCCCTCATTGGTTGCAGACTTAAACAAGCCTATCTTGCCGCAAGCTTTCATATAATCGCCCAGATGTGCGCTTTTGCTGTCACAGTATACCACGACATCACCACAGGATATTTTTCTGTCAAAAGCCTTGCCGTACCCGGGCTGCACTACGCAGTCCGTCATATAATACCTGTATGAGAAATACTTGTATTCAGTTTTATAAATCTTCCCCCAGACGATGACAGATTTTTCATCTGTCATATACTGCATATAGCTGTCACGGTTTTCATCCACTGAAGCGTATCTGAATTGTGCTGTTGCAAAAACAGCTGACGATATCAGGATAAGCAAAACAACTATGCGCCTGATACCGGAAAAACTGCCCTTAGACACCACACACTCAGCTATTAAAGCCACAACCAGCATGGCAAACCCAAAAAGCCAAAGCCCCTGACCATACATACCTGAAACAGTTCCTGCAGTATAGACCAACGCAAATAAAAACATCGGTCTTTTACTAATACTCTTCTCCTCCTAATCCAATCTATTCTATTTTTCAGTTTTTTCCGTGGAATCATCAGAATCCACTATATCCTTATTAAACTCATACATGTCACTTAGCTTGTAATTATAAAGCAGCATGCCGTCATTCTCACCGTCAAGTGAGATCTGTACCTTGTCCACAGTAGGAAGTGAGGTGAGTGAATTAACTATCGAATACAGCACCACATCCTCTGTCAGCTTATTGTCAATAGTATTTCTGAACGATGAGTCAAAGTTCAGATAGCATATTCTATCTGCCACAGACACATTGATAAGCTTTGTTGTGCCCGGAAGAGTTGCCTTGAGCTTAGAGCCTTCGGCCCCTCAATAAGCTGCTCAACAACAAGCTTTTCAAGCGCTATATTTGAGCTGTAATGTATCACTCTGGTCTGTTTTTCAAGCCCTGTACCATCCTTGTCAGCAAAATAAAGCGTGAGTGTCTCCTTCACACTTGTATTAATCTGTTCACCCGGATTCTCAACAAAATCATCAGCACCCATGCTACCGACAATCTCATCATCCGAGTCCACAAGAGGAATACTGTTTACGGTAAATGTCACATATGAAATACTATCCAGCTGTGTGAGCGTGCGGACTACAGAAGCTCTCAAAAGCACTTCCTGTGCAGCCGTAAGGTCATAATACTCCTTGCTGAAATCCACAGTGCAGTTATAGTTTTTCTCGTCATGACCTCTCACAGACACCTCATCCGGAATCGCCTTGCGCAGTCTTGAGTCTTCAGGCTTATCCTGCAGTCTTCCTAGAAGCTCATCCACCTGCTTGTCTACATCTGAGTTTTTGCTTCTAAGCACATATGACTCCGGCACGCTGCTCGTAACATCCATATTCAGACAAAACACCTCAACCGTATTATCTGCTTTTTTCTTTGTGCAGCCGCCCATGGAGAGCAGAATTACTGCAGTGAGCACGAATATAATTATTCTTTTCACGTCAAGCCTCCTATACAATATAGTTGAGCGGTATACGCACATCAAAGGTAGTGCCCTCTCCCATCACACTGTGAGCCTTTATAGCTCCCCTATGCATAAGAATAGAGCTTCTTGTAATGGCAAGTCCCAGACCTGTACCGCCAATCTCTCTCGAATGCGACTTGTCCACGCGATAAAATCTCTCATAGATGTGCTCTAAGGACTCCTCCGGTATACCTATACCGTTGTCCTCCACCTTCAGATAGAAATACTGATGGTCCGCATTTAAGGACACATGAACATAGCCACCGGTCTCGTTGTCATTGTACTTGATTGCATTCTCAATGAGGTTTGTAAAAGCAAGCGTCAGCTTCACCTCATCTATCTCTGCAGTTACCGGTCTGAAGCTCTCGAGTACAAGCTCCACCTGCTGCTTGTCAGCAATCGGCTGAAGTCTCTTCATAATCTGCTCGAGCAGGTCATTGATATTAACACTCTCGATATTCAGCGTAGCAGCCGACTTATCCATCTTGACCAGTGATAACAGGTCATTTATTATCTTTGTCTCTCTGTCTATCTCGCTTGTGATATCTCCCATGAACTCCCTGTACATCTCAATCGGAGCCTCATCACCCATGCTGTTGATGGAATCTGCGAGTACCTTCATGGAAGTAAGAGGTGTCTTGAGCTCATGTGACACATTCGATACAAACTCCTGTCTGGACTCATCCATGACCTTCATTCCGCTCATCAGCTCATTAAAATTCCTGCTTATTATAGCAGTCTCCGCATAGTCATCTACATCCAGCTGCTCTTTTCCAAAGCCATCCTTAATGTCTGATATCTCGTCAGAAAGCTTCTTAATCGGAACAAAAAGGTGCAAAAGCACAAGCACACCAAAAAAGAGCACCACCGCACCTGCGATAATAGCAACCGTCACAGCAATCTGTGTCAGATACGACATATTTAGCGATATATTGTCCGTCGACACACTTACAACAAGTGCTCCCTCTATCTTTGAATCCTTGTCGTTTGGATTGCTTATCGGAACAGAAAGCTCGATATAGTGGTTTTTAGAATCGTAGTTTGTAATCTCTGAAGCAGAGAAGGTCTTGATAACCTCCTCTGAGACAATAGTATTGCCATCATCTAAATTGTACGTATCCTTAATAATCTTAAAATGCTTGTCAACTATGAGCACACGGCCCTCATATATAGTAGTAAGAGTGTCAATCTGAGCATCAATATTGCTCAAGTCACTGCCATCCTTATCAAAGTATTTACTTGTGGATATCTTGTTTGCGAGAATCTTTGCCTGACTAAGCACTTCACTTTCGCGGATTGAAACCGCTCTGGACTCGTAGGTGTTAAGTATGCCGAAGCACAGCACCACCTCCGGTACCAGAACGAGAACAAAAATCATGAAAATCAGCCTGGATTTCAGACTCTTATAAAATGCAAAATGTACTTTACTCTTAAACATTTTAGAACCTTTCTGAAAGTATTACTTCTGGTTGTAGTAATATCCCACACCCCACTTGGTATGAACGTACTTCGGCTCGCTTGGATTTGCCTCAATCTTTTCACGAAGACGTCTGACATGCACATCAACCGTACGCACGTCACCCGGGTAATCCTCGCCCCATACAATCTTTAAAAGGCTCTCCCTACTGTACACTTTATTTTCATTTTTGATCAGAATCTCGAGCAGTTCAAACTCTCTTGCTGTCAAATTGATTTCATTATCATTTATGAACAGACGTCTGCTGTCACAGTCGAGCTTGATATCACCCTTTTCAATTACAGATGACTGTACCTGTGGTGCACGTTCCGGTGAAGTGCGCCGCATGATTGCCTTGATTCTGGCCTTTACCTCAAGAATATTAAATGGCTTTGTGATATAGTCATCAGCGCCGTACTCAAGTCCTAAAATTTTGTCCATGTCATCGCCCTTTGCAGTGAGCATGACAATCGGGACATCAGAAAACTCCCTTATTGCCTGACACACCTCAAAGCCATCCATCTTTGGAAGCATGACATCTAAAAGAATCATATCATATGAATTGGCCTTCGCCATATTTAAGGCCTCCTCACCGTCATATGCGCAGTCTACCTCCATGCCATCCTGCAGCAGACTGAAACGTATTCCTTTTACAATTAACTTTTCGTCGTCAACGACCAGCACTTTTTTTGCCATTTATACACTCCTAATTTACTGTTATATCATCTTTTATTTTATTAAACATCGCTTCACCGATGCCGGACACCCTCGTGATATCCTCAATCGAAGAAAACAATCCATTTTTGGCGCGATCTTCAACAATACTCTTTGCCTTGCTCTCACCAATTCCGGAAAGAGCCATTAGCTGCTCGACAGTTGCGGTATTGATATTGAGCTTGCCATCCTTTACGCCTATATGCTCCTCAGCGCCGCCCTTCATCAGCGAGCCATCTATGCCGGTGGTATATGTGCCCTCAGGTATGTGATCCGACTTAAGCTCCTCTACAGTCGGGAAATACAGCATCTGCCCATCATACAGCTCTGATGCCAGATTCCAAAAGCTTTTGTCAGCTGTATCCAGCATGCCTCCTGCCATATCAACGAGCTCACAAACTCTCGCGCCCGGCTTTACTCTGTATACACCGGGATTGGCAACCTGACCACAGATATAGACGCACCACTCAGTAGATTCATCAGTGTCATCTGCTGTGTCTTTTGCCTTCTGCTCCTGTTCTCCATCGGATGCAGCTTTCTTCTCCTTGGAATCGGCAGTCTGTCTGTTTACATCACTTGAAACCACAGCAGTCTGCTCCGTTTCAGAAGCAAAATGAACTGTGGCATCATCCTTTTTACAGCCGCAAAGGCCAAACGCTATTGTTAAAATAAACGCACTTAATAATATTATTTTTTTCATATGGTCTCCTTTGATTAATATCATAATCTCAAAGGAGAAATCGATGTCCTCTTTATTTTACAGACTTTTTGACAGTATTACAAGTGTTGTTTCAAGTTTTTCTATCATTTCGTCAACATCACTCTTTTCGATAACAAGAGGAGGCACAAATCTAAGCACATTGCTGCCTGCCGTAATGACTATAAGACCTTGATTTAAAGCCTCTGCTGAGACCTTTCCTACAGGAAGGCTGCACTCTACGCCCTGCATGAGTCCCATACCTCTTCTGGCTGTGAGACAGTCGAATTTTGCAACAAGCTCATCAAGCTTCTTCTCCAGGTAAGGTGCAACCTCCTTTACATGGCTTACTATATCAAGACGCTTAAACTCATCAAACACTGCACTTACTGCGGCTCCTACGAACGGATTGCCGCCGTATGTGGTGCCATGGTCGCCCGGTGCAAGGGATTTATCTGCCACCCTCTGTGTCATGAGAAAGGCTCCAACCGGCACGCCACAGCCGAGTGCCTTCGCACAGGTCATGATATCAGGCTTTACATCATAGTTCTGCCATGCGAACATCTCGCCACTTCTGCCCATGCCGCACTGTATCTCGTCAAGAATAAGAAGAATATCCTTTTCATCGCAGAGAGCTCTCACTCCCTCGATAAACTCCTTCTTTGCCGGGTAAATACCACCCTCACCCTGAATAGTTTCCATAATAATGGCGCAGGTTTTGTCTGTCACCTGAGCCTTAACGCTCTCTAAATCATTGAAATCTGCAAATTTAACGCCCGGCATAAGTGGCTCAAACGGCTCCTGATAATGTGCATTGCCGGTGACAGAAAGCGCTCCGATGCTTCTTCCGTGGAAGGAATGGTTCATGGCAATTATCTCATGACCTGCATGTCCGTCTCTTGTAAAGGCATATTTCTTTGCAGCCTTGATAGCTCCCTCAATAGCCTCTGTACCGCTGTTGGTAAAGAAAATACGGTCCATTTTGCTTGCATTAAGCACCTTGTCTGCCGCCTCGATGACAGGCGCATTGTAGTAGAGATTTGATGTATGTAAAAGCTTATCAACCTGTGCCTTTAATGCCTCCTTGTGGTGCTCATTGCTGTAACCAAGTGCACATACAGCTATTCCTGCGGCAAAGTCCAGATATGCATTGCCGTCTGTATCATAAAGATGTACTCCCTCGCCGTGATCAAGTACAAGCGAAAATCTGTTGTAGGTGTGAAGAAGCTCCTTTTCTGCCTCATCAATGTATGACTGTTTATCCATATTATTGCTCATTGTTAAATTTCTCCTCCGAATCTCCAAGAATAGCTGTTCCGATTCCTCTGTTTGTGAATATCTCAAGCAGTAAGCAGTGCGCGATACGTCCATCAAGAATATGTACTCTTGAACTCCGTTATCGATAGCATCTATGCAGTTGTTGAGCTTAGGAAGCATACCTCCGCCGATAAAACCATCACCTATAAGCTTCTTTGCATCTGAGACTGTAAGCTCTGAAATAAGAGTATTCTTATCTGAAGGTCCTTATATACACCCTCGATATCTGTGAGGAATGCAAGCTTTTCTGCTGAAACTGCTCTGGCGATAGCACATGCTGCATCATCTGCATTGATATTGTATGTATTGTATTCGTCATCAAGACCGATTGGACACACGATTGGAAGAAAATCCTTCTCGAGCAGGTCATAAAGAATTTTTGGATTGACATCAGTGATTTCACCTACAAAGCCTATATCCTCTCCGTTTGAATACTTTTTCTTTACCTTTAAGAGGCCACCGTCCTTGCCGCTCACTCCGACAGCCTGCACACCAAGCTCCTCAACAAGTGTAACGAGAGATTTGTTTACCTTATTCAGTACCATCTCGGCAATCTCCATTGTATCGGCATCAGTCTTTCTGAGTCCGTTTACAAATACAGGCTCCATGCCGACCTTTCCTACCCATTTGCTGATTTCCTTGCCTCCACCGTGTACGATGATAGGCTTGAAGCCAACCAGCTTGAGAAGTGTGACATCCTGGATCACCTGCTTTTTAAGCTGTTCGTCAACCATTGCAGATCCGCCGTACTTTACAACGATAATCTTTCTGTTAAATCTCTGTATATACGGAAGTGCCTCTATGAGCACCTGTGCCTTTTCCATTACCTGTTCCATGTTCTTATCTGCCATTGTACTGCTCCTTATTTGTTAAATCTTGTTATATTTTCTTCGTTAAGTGTGAAATCATAGTAGTTTAAGTCTTCTCTGAATGTCCATCCCTCTTCCTTCCAGAAGTGGTTTCCCAGCTCATTCACCTTGAAGGCTATGATTGACACCTTGTTGATATGCTCTGCCTGAAGTGCTCTCATGCAGGCAACCACCATACTCTTCCCGATGCCGCACTTCCTGTAATGCTCATCCACGCATACATGATACAGGCAGCCTCTTCTGCCATCGTGTCCGCAGAGTATCGCTCCAACTATCTTTCCATCTTCTACCGCTACAACACTCGTAGTCGGATTTCTCTTAAGAAATCTAAGGACTCCCTCTCTTGAGTCGTCAATAGAACGGATTCCAAAGCCGTGGATGGTCTGCCAGAGGCTGTACACCTCGTCATAATCATCTATCGTCATAACCCTTATTTCATATTTATTCTCATTACTCATTTTATTAAATCATCCTTATATTTTTATATAACTATCAGCATTATAATGCATCTTTCTGATAATTACTTTCCTATTATTAATTATTACGGGAACATAGGAACCATATTGAGTCCCTCTGCCTCATCGAAGCCAAATAACAGATTCATATTCTGAACCGCCTGTCCTGCAGCACCCTTTACCAGATTGTCAAGAGCACCCATCATAATAATTCTGCCGGTCCTCTCATCAATCACAAAGTTTACATCCACATAGTTGCTGCCCTCAACCACTTTGTCTCAGGCAGACACCCTTTTTGAGCACTCTGACAAACTTCTCATTTGCATAATACTTATCGTAAACTGCCTTAATCTCATCATATGTAGGAAGTGTTCCATCAGGTTTTTTCTTAAGTGTCGCATACTCTGTAGCGAGGATTCCTCTGTTCATCGGAACAAGATGCGGAGTAAAGTTGATAAGAATTTCTTTTCCTGCCGCATATCCAAGCTGTTCCTCTATCTCAGGGGTATGTCTGTGTGAGGCAACGCCATATGCCTTCATGCTCTCATTTACTTCACAAAACAGATTAGGTGTCTTTGCACCACGTCCTGCGCCTGATGTGCCTGACTTTGCATCGACGATAAGTGTATCTGTGTCAATAAGTCCCTCCTTCACAAGCGGATAAGCTGTAAGGATGGAGCATGTGGTATAGCAGCCAGGATTTGCAACAAGCCTTGTCTCCTTTGTGACCTTGTCCCTGTTTATCTCACACAGACCATATACAGCCTCATCAATAAACTGCGGCGACTTGTGCTCAATCTTGTACCATTTCTCATATGTGGCTACATCCTTGATACGGAAGTCCGCTGACAGATCGACAATCTTTACCTTACTTAATATATCCTCAGTGAGCACGCCTGCCAAAAAGCCCTGTGGGGTCGCAGTGAAAATCACATCAACCGACTCTGCAAGCTCCTCCATATTGTCATCCATGCACTTTGCATCAACTATCTGAAACATATTTCCATAGATATCGGCATAATTCTCATCCACATAGCTTCGTGAGCCATACCATGCAATCTCTACCTCTTTATGATTCATCAAAATTCTCACGAGCTCTGCTCCGGCATATCCGGTGGCTCCAATAATACCAGCCTTTATCATAGTATTTCCTCTTTTCATATTGTATTTCTGCATAACCATATAAAATGGGTCTGACGCATCATACATAATAATATAGTACAGTAATTTCAATCCGTAAAGAGAAAAATTATACAAAATTATGTATATTTATACATGAATAATGTATATTTTTTCACTTGCAATATGTAAAGAACTGGTATATATTTATTCTAAAGTAATTATTCAAGGCTTTTAGACACAAAAGCAGTTAATGGTTACCATCATAAAGAATAAACGAAAAGAGGACACGCACTTATGAAAGACAAAGTTGTATTAGCTTATTCAGGCGGACTTGATACTACCGCTATCATTCCATGGCTTAAAGAGACTTATGACTATGACGTAATCTGCTGCTGCATCAACTGCGGACAGGGAGAGGAGCTTGACGGACTCGATGAGAGAGCTAAATTATCCGGAGCTTCAAAGCTTTACATAGAGGATATCTGTGATGAGTTCAGTGAGGACTACATCGTACCTTGTGTACAGGCCGGCGCAGTTTATGAGCACAAATACCTCCTTGGAACAGCAATGGCAAGACCGGGCATCGCAAAGAAGCTTGTAGAGATTGCAAGAAAAGAAGGCGCTGTAGCCATCTGCCACGGTGCAACAGGAAAAGGAAACGACCAGATCCGTTTCGAGCTCGGTATCAAGGCACTTGCTCCTGATATCAAGGTAATCGCTCCATGGCGTCAGGACAACTGGAAAATGGATTCACGAGAGGCCGAGATCGAGTACTGTAAGCACACGGAATTGACCTTCCGTTCGGCACAGATTCAAGCTACAGCCGTGACCGTAACCTCTGGCACATCAGCACGAGGGACTTGAGCTTGAGGATCCTTCACAGGAGCCAAACTATGACCATCTGCTCGTATTAAGTGTCACACCTGAGCATGCTCCTGACGAGGGTGAGTATGTTACAATGACATTTGAGAAGGGTGTTCCTACATCTGTCAACGGCAAAAAGATGAAGGTAGCAGACATCATCAGAGAGCTCAACCGTCTCGGCGGCAAGCACGGCATCGGCATCATCGATATCGTTGAGAACCGTGTAGTAGGTATGAAATCACGTGGTGTATATGAGACTCCTGGTGGAACAATCCTCATGGAGGCACATGACCAGCTCGAGGAGCTCTGCCTTGACCGTGCCACAATGGAGGTCAAGAAAGAAATGGGCAACAAGCTCGCTCAGGTAGTATACGAAGGAAAATGGTTCACACCACTTCGTGAAGCAATCCAGGCTTTCGTAGAGTCAACACAGGAATATGTAACCGGAGAAGTTAAATTCAAATTATATAAAGGCAATATCATCAAGCCGGCACTACTTCACCATATTCACTCTACAGTGAGTCTCTTGCAAGCTTTACTACAGGAGATTTATATGATCACCATGATGCAGACGGCTTCATCACACTGTTTGGTCTGCCACTCAAGGTTCGTGCAATGAAGCTTCTTGAGCTTGAGAACAAGAAAAATAATTAATTGTTACAACAAATAAAAGAAAAAGAGATGTGAAATAACAGCAATTATTTCACATCTCTTATTTTTTTAATAATTTCATTCTTCAAATCAAGTGCCTTATCCTTAATGTGTCTAGAAGCACTTTTTTGATATAAGCACCCTTGCAATGAGCTTTGAAGCCACATCCCAATGGTCAAGCTTATAATTCATCTGAGCCAAAAGCAAATCAACCGTATCCTGATTCATACCACATATAGGGAAATGCTCAGTCTCAACCGCTCTTGTCATTCCTTCAAGAGCCTGCTCATAATAATATTTTTCTGCCTTTTGTGCACTTACAAGCTCTTTGCTTTCCGTTGAGATACCATCAGCCGTAAGCTGTTCGATCAAGCCGCGATAAAGCCAGGATAGCTTAAGACAAATATATGCCTTTTCACTATACATAGCCCTTTTGACAATCGCTGAAAAAAGTGCCAGCTTAAATCTGTCTATTGCCTCATCATACGAATATAACAAAGGCACAGACTTGCTGCCGGGCTTAAATTTGGCAGCAATCTGCTCCTTAAGCAGCCTTATCTGTGTACTCGATACATGTACAAAGTCGCCATTCATCGCACTATAACCACAATGCGGACACGATGTGACACCATACTTTATTGTATCAATTCCCTTGTAAACCGGTCTGAAATCATCATCAGAGCCAGCAAACCTGATCTTTGATGTCCGTACCGTCAGTGTTTGAAAACTCTGATCACACACCGGACATGTTATATTCTTTGCAAAAACAAAATCCGTTTCATCCTCTGTCTGAACAGCAGCTGCCACCGGAGCATCCCCGGTGGCAGCTGCTTTATCCTCATCATACAGATCATTTATGTCTTCAGGATTTAAACCGAATTTGTCAATACCTGACTTTAAATCCATATTTTACCTCTATTCTTCTCTTCTGTTTATTTTTAGTCAAAAACTATTTAGCTGTCGGAAGCTTGAATGAGCTCTTTAATGAGACGATTCTGTTAAATACAGGCTGTCCATCCTTTGAGTCCTTGCAATCCGCGCAGAAGAAGCCATTTCTGACAAACTGGAAGCTGTCATAAGCCTTGGCACTCATAAGCTCCGGCTCCACTACACAGTTATCAAGCACTGTGAGTGAATTAGGATTAAGATTTAAGCTTCCGTCCTCATTGTACACTCCAAGCTCTTCATTAACGATATTCTCGTAAAGACGTACAGTTACCTGCTTTCCATACTCGGCTGAAACCCAGTGGATAGTTCCCTTGACCTTTCTGCCATCAGGACTGTTGCCACCCTTTGATGCCGGGTCATATGTACAGTGAATCTCTGTAACATTGCCGTTTTCGTCCTTCACACAGCTATTGCACTTCACAAAATAAGCATTCATGAAACGCACCTCATTGCCAGGGAACATACGGAAATACTTCTTCGGTGGCTCCTCCATGAAGTCATCTCTCTCCACATAAAGCTCTCTGGTGAAAGGAACCTTTCTCTTTCCAAGCTCAGGATTCTCCACGTTATTGTCCACTTCAAGATACTCAACCTGTCCCTCAGGGTAATTGTCGATAATCACCTTGACCGGATCAAGCACAGCCATCATACGAGGACGCTTAGCCTTTAAATCCTCTCGGATACAATACTCAAGCATAGCGTAGTCAACAGAGCTGTTAGCCTTTGATATACCACACAGATCAACAAAATTCTGGATAGACTCCGGTGTGAAGCCCCTGCGTCTGAGCGCTGCTATAGAAACAAGCCTCGGGTCATCCCAGCCATCAACGATACCGTCCTCAACAAGACGCTTGATATATCTCTTTCCTGTTACAACATTAGTCAGATAGAGCTTTGCAAACTCAATCTGCTTTGGCGACTCCTCTGGAGAATTCTTAAATCCACATTCAATAACCACCCAATCATACAGCGGTCTGTGGTCTTCAAACTCAAGAGTACATATAGAATGTGTGATGCCCTCAATAGCATCCTCTATAGGATGAGCAAAATCATACATAGGATATACACACCATTTATCACCTGTATTGTGATGTGTCATATGAGCCACACGGTAAAGAATCGGATCTCTCATATTGATGTTTGAAGAGCTCATGTCAATTCTCGCACGAAGTACCTTTGTGCCATCCTCAAACTCACCGTTTTTCATGCGTTCAAAAAGGTCTAGGTTTTCCTCAACACTTCTCTTTGAGTATGGATCCTCCTTGCCGGCCTCTGTGAGTGTACCTCTATACTCTCTTATCTCATCAGGTGTCAGATCAGATACATATGCCTTTCCCTTCTTTATCAGTCCTACTGCACACTCATACATCTTGTCGAAGTAATTGGATGCAAAAAACTTCCTGTCAGCCCAGTCAGCACCAAGCCACTTAACATCGGCCTCGATAGACTCTACAAACTCCAGACGCTCCTTGGTAGGGTTTGTATCATCAAACCTGAGATTGAACTGTCCGTCATACTTCTTTGCCAGTCCATAGTTTAAAAGAATAGACTTCGCATGGCCGATATGCAAATAACCGTTTGGCTCCGGTGGGAATCTGGTCTTTACAGTCTTGCAATGACCCTCAGCCAAGTCCTTCTCAATAATCTGTTCAATAAAATTTTTCGAAACTGTTGCCTCGTTCTCCATAAATGTTCCTCCGAAAATAATACTGTGTCCATTATAAATTCATCAGTTTACTTTGTCAATGAATTAGAAAAAGTAGTACATGTATATTATACGTGCGTATGTGTAAACAGATGATCCTGACAGTATTCCTTGTTGCCGGTGCACTTCGAGCAGTATCTGAATGTTAATTCAGGATTTGACAATTCCGTTCTGCCGCATATATAGCACTTGTGACGTGAGATGCCACTTCCCGGGCGAGGTTCGGAAAACTGAGCCTTAAACTGTGCCTTTCTCCTCTTCTGGTGCATATTCTGTCTGAATGAGAGCCTGTGCTTGCAGCCATAGATGAATACCAACAGATTTATAAGTGCAAGTACGATTTCTGAGCCGTATGCCAATCCAGTCGGCCATCCAAAGCTCATATAGGTATACACATCATATGCAAACATCACGAAGTAAACAAGCACCATCCACTTCATCTTTATAGGAAGCACAAAGTAAAGCCTCACCTCTCCTCCGGCATCAAAAGACCAAGCATCAGATACATGGATATAAGTATATAGTACATAGTCAGATTGATTGATACACCTGTCACTGCAAATATAAGCATGCCTGCTATATCATACAGCAAAAAGCCTCCGAAAAAGTACACATTCATCCTAAAAGAACCAAGATATGACTCCATGCTGTCTCCAAGCGTCCACAGACAGAATATAAATAAAAGCTGTAAAAATGATATGCTGCCGCTCGGCACAAAAATCCAGCTTATAAGACGCCATACCTGTCCGTGCAAAATAGCAGAGGCTGAAAACTGCAGATAATAAAGGACAACATCTCCCTTTGTCAAAAGCAGCACACTGCCTATCAGATTCGCAGCGATAAATATTCTAGTGATATTCGGAATCGCTTTACTTCCATATTTTTGTTCTAGTTTGTTAAGCCAGTTCATACATTTTAGCAGACATGGTTCATTTCACTGCTGCTCACACCATTATGTGACAAGCAGTGGTTACATCACGATGCAATAAAACCACGTATCTGCATCCTCCTGTCATATTATTGCTGCCTTTTACACTATAGTGCAAAGGGCAGCGGTTATTACAAAATTTATTATGATAGTTAAATCATACTTTGTCAACGAGACTGCGAATTATTCACAAATTCTTTATAATTATAGTCATTGTAATTTGTCGATATCTGTCGTATAATAATCTCTGTTTTGATAATAGAACAATTATATATTTTAATAAGAAGAAAGATATATAAAAACATATAAGTAATACATTATGGAGGAACCACTATGGAAAATAACAGCTTACATAAGTTGGGCATTGATATCGGCTCAACAACCGTCAAGATTGCACTTCTTGATGCCGATGACAATATCCTCTTTTCCGATTATGAGCGTCATTTTGCAAATATCCAGGAGACACTTGAGTCCCTTATCAGAAAGCCTACGACAAGACAGGTGACCTTTCAGTTTGTCCTATGATAACAGGCTCCGGCGGACTCACTCTTGCAAAGCACCTTGAGGTGCCATTCGTACAGGAGGTTATAGCTGTATCTACCGCACTCACACACTATGCTCCACAGACCGATGTGGCAATAGAGCTAGGTGCGAGGATGCCAAAATCATATACTTCGAGGGTGGTAACGTGGAGCAGCGTATGAACGGCATATGTGCCGGCGGTACAGGCTCATTTATCGACCAGATGCTTCTCTCATCCAGACAGACGCTACAGGACTAAATGAATACGCAAAAAGCTACAAGGCCATCTACCTATCGCAGCCCGCTGTGGAGTATTTGCCAAAACAGATATCCAGCCTCTCATCAATGAGGGAGCCACACGCGAGGATTTATCCGCTTCAATCTTTCAGGCCGTGGTAAACCAGACCATCAGCGGTCTCGCCTGCGGTAAGCCAATCAAGGGACATGTTGCTTTTCTTGGCGGTCCTCTGCACTTTTTGTCAGAACTTAAATCAGCATTTATCAGAACCTTAAATCTCGATGACGAGCACACTATCGTTCCTGAGAACTCTCATCTGTTTGCAGCAATAGGCTCTGCATTAAACTATAAAGACAACTCTGTCACCACACTCTCATCCTTAATCGACCGCCTCTCAAACGGCATTAAGATGGAATTTGAGGTGGCACGTATGGAGCCTCTTTTTAAGGATCAGGCTGATTACGATGAATTTACAACGCGTCACGGCAACAATCACGTAAAGACCGGTGACCTTTCTACATACAAGGGCAACTGCTATCTCGGAATAGATGCAGGCTCAACCACCACTAAAATCGCTCTCGTAAGCGAGGACGGAGACCTTTTATACTCATTCTACAGCAACAACAACGGAAGCCCTCTCGCGACAGCCATCCGTTCTATCCAGGAGATTTACGCAAAGCTTCCTGAGGATGCACACATCGTACACTCCTGCTCTACAGGCTACGGAGAAGCTTTATTAAAGGCTGCTTTAAAATTGGACGACGGCGAAGTTGAGACTGTAGCCACTACTACGCAGCAGCATTCTTCGACCCAAAGGTAGACTGTATCCTCGATATCGGTGGACAGGACATGAAGTGCATCAAGATAAAGAACCAGACTGTCGACTCAGTACAGCTCAACGAGGCCTGCTCTTCAGGCTGCGGCTCATTTATTGAGACCTTCGCAAAGTCCTTAAACTACTCAGTACAGGATTTTGCAAAGGAAGCCCTTTTTGCAAAGAACCCTATCGACCTCGGAACCAGATGTACGGTTTTCATGAACTCAAAGGTAAAGCAGGCCCAGAAGGAGGCGCATCTGTCGCAGATATATCAGCAGGACTTGCCTACTCAGTAATAAAGAATGCACTTTTCAAGGTTATCAAGCTGTCTGATGCAAGCGACCTCGGTGAAAATATCGTAGTCCAGGCGGTACATTCTACAATGATGCCGTTCTTAGAAGCTTTGAAAAAATAGCAGGTGTACATGCCACAAGGCCTGATATCGCAGGTATCATGGGTGCCTTTGGTGCCGCACTCATCGCACGTGAGCGCCATGAGGCTGATTACAAGACAACAATGCTCACAATCGACCAGATAAACGAGCTCACCTACACCACAAAGCTCGCACGCTGTCAGGGCTGTACAAACCACTGTCTTTTAACTATAAACAAATTCTCCGACAACAGACAGTACATCACCGGAAACCGATGTGAAAAGGGTCTGGGCAAGGAGAAGAACAAGGATAACATCCCAAATCTTTTTGAATACAAGAACAAGCGTATATTTGACTATGAGCCACTTGACCCAAAGGATGCTCCACACGGTACAGTCGGCATCCCAAGAGCCTTGAATATGTACGAAAACTATCCGTTCTGGGCTACATTTTTCAAACGTCTCGGCTTTTCTGTAGTGCTGTCACCACAATCTACCAGAAAGATTTATGAGATGGGTATCGACTCCATCCCAAGTGAGTCAGAGTGCTACCCTGCAAAGCTCACACATGGTCATATAAGCTGGCTCATAAAGCAAAATGTAGATTTTATTTTCTACCCGGCAGTGCCATATGAGCGCAAGGAGTTTCCTGATGCAAACAATCACTACAACTGCCCTATTGTCACATCATACTCTGAGAATATCAAAAACAACGTGGACGAGATTACCTCAGGCGAGGTTAAATTCATAAATCCGTTTATGTCATTTGAGAGTGAGGAAACTATCTCACAGCAGCTTGTTGCCACCTTCTCAAAGGGTGATTTCAACCTGCCTGAGTCACAGATTCGTGATGCAGTTGCCGCAGGCTGGAAGGAGCTTGCCATGACAAGGCTTGAGATACAACGAAAGGGCGAGGAAGTGCTCGACTACATGGAGGACACCGGACGTCGCGGAATCGTGCTCGCAGGCCGTCCGTACCATGTGGACCCGGAAATCAACCACGGTATCCCTGAGCTCATCACAAGCTATGGCATCTGTGTGCTGACAGAGGACTCCGTATCCCATCTGGCGAGCTTGAGAGACCTCTCATCGTCATGGATCAGTGGATGTACCACACCAGACTGTACTCAGCAGCCAACTTTGTAAAGACCCGTGATGACCTTGACTTAATCCAGCTCAACTCGTTTGGCTGCGGTCTCGATGCTGTCACAACCGACTGCGTAAACGATATACTGACAGGCTCAGGCAAGATATACACCTGCCTGAAAATCGACGAGGTAAACAACCTGGGCGCAGCAAGAATCCGTATCCGCTCGCTCCTTGCCGCCATAAGAGTCAAGGAAACCAAGCATGAAAAGCGTGAATTAAAGCCGTCTAACTACGAGCGTGTTGTATTCACCGAGCAGATGAAAAAGGACAACTACACCATCATCTGCCCTCAGATGTCACCTATACACTTTGACCTTCTCGTGCCAGCCTTTAAGGCAGCCGGCTACAATATGGTCATACCTGATATCCCTGCAAGGGAATGTGTGGACGTGGGACTTAAGTTCGTAAACAACGATGCCTGCTACCCTTCACTCATTGTCGTAGGACAGATTATGGCAGCCGTCAAATCAGGCAACTATGATATGACACACACAGCCATCCTCATCTCACAGACAGGTGGCGGATGCCGTGCAACAAACTACATCGGATTTATCCGAAGAGCCCTCGAAAAGGCCGGATATCCTGATGTGCCTGTTATCTCAATCAACATGGTTGGTCTCGAGAATAACCCGGGCTTTAAGTTTACTCCAAGCCTCATCCAGCACGGACTGTATGCACTTGAGTTTGGCGATATCTTTATGCGCTGTCTCTACAGGGTACGTCCTTATGAGAAAGAGCCGGGAAGTGCCAATGCACTCCATGAGAAGTGGAAAAAGAGAGTCATCGACTTTGTCGGCAACACAAAAATGCTCTCTCACAAGAAATACAAAAAGATGTGCCGCGAAATCATAAGGGATTTCGACAATCTGCCTATGACAGATGAGGTTAAGCCGCGTGTCGGCGTGGTCGGTGAGATTCTCGTCAAATTCCTGCCTGCAGCAAACAACTATGTGGTTGACCTGCTCGAAGCTGAAGGAGCCGAGGCTGTAGTGCCTGATCTGACTGATTTCTTACTCTACTGCTGCTACAACACGAATTTCAAGGCTGACTATCTTGGTGCTTCTAAGAAAGCCAAGTTTATGAACAACCGACTTATCGCCTTCTTCGAGTGGCTCAGAAAGGATGCTAGGGATGAGCTGGCTAAGAGTAAGCACTTTGAACCAACCGCTCACGTGCAGGATCTCGCAGAGTATGCTTCTCCTATCGTTCTTGCGGTAATCAGACCGGTGAGGGCTGGTTTTTGACAGGTGAGATGCTTGAGTCATCAATGAGGCGTCAACAAACATCATCTGTGCGACCATGCCCATTTGCCTGCTTACCTGAACCATGAGTTGTTCGGTAAAGGGAGATTGATGAAAAGGAGA